>Ga0154003_1000311_pt1 | contig 14939 bp, 5 predicted proteins | sample TSFL087MetaG_FD_104679 | JGI IMG/M metagenome (GOLD analysis project Ga0154003, IMG submission 104679) | Attine ant fungus gardens microbial communities from Florida, USA - TSFL087 MetaG | ecosystem: Host-associated > Fungi > Mycelium > Unclassified | place: USA: Florida, Lake Talquin State...
AATGTTATCCGGCCCGCCGCCGAACATCCGCCATTCGCGGTATTGCTGATCGGCTCGTTTTTGAGACTTCCCGCCGATCTGCGCCCGCGCGCCGTATACGAGCAGGCCGACGCATACCGCCATCACGATCGCGATTCCGAATTTCAGTCGTTCCATAGTCTTCCGGGGAGTAGGTTTGTGTAAAAGATGGCAACTGTAGTGGCGTGAGGCTGGGATTTCAAGTTATACCCGTCTTCAAATGCATGAAGAATGTTAGCCACAGAGGGCACAGAGAACACAGAGATGTCATTAGTGCGGATTGCAATCGCGCGTACGGGACTGTGGCGCGAGTTGTTTACTCGCGCTTGTTTCCTGGCCGGACAAAGCCTGGGCGATTAAACAAATCGCCCCACACCGCACACGCATTTGATAACAGATCTAATGACATCTCTGTGTTCTCTGTGCCCTCTGTGGCTAATTCAAAGGGGGAGGCGGACTCAATAAGTGATCGCCGGGAAGTTTATGCGCGCCTGCTGGAACTGCGTCTCCCAACTTCCCGTGCCAGCGCCGAACGCGGTCGTGGCCATGGATGAAAGGTTAGTCCCGGCCGCCCCGCTCATGAAATGGACGAACTCTCCCATGTTCATGCCGCGTGTGTAGTGCGCATGAGGGCCGTTGCCGTGATTTTGCGTTTCCTTCGGGAAGTGTTGCGCCAGGAGGCCGAAGAATCTCACCATCACTTGTGCGCGGCCGCGATCACGCCACAGCGGGAAAAACCAGTCTCGGAACCAGGCTGTATTCGGGCGCGGGAAGTTGTCCCTCGCGTTCATAAACAGGTTGAAGACCCGATCCGCGTCCTGTTGCATTCCCAGGCCGATGTAGAGGTCGTATTGGGCGAACTCCGCCCACTTGCTGTCTCCCCATATCCCAAAGGCGGGAGAGCCATGGACGTTGTTGTTGGAGGACTCGACCACGTGCATGAACTCGTGGCTGATGATGTCGTGGTTTCCTCCAGTTTCCACCCAGGAGTTGACCCCGATGTCGCTGGAGTTCAAGAAGTCGTGAAGAGGGGAGAAGTAGTCGCCGGGATGACCGCCGAAGAAGCGGCCCTGATGATGGATAGAGTATCCACGGGGGTCGGTTCCGAAGGGACCATAAGTCTGCTTGTAGTATCGCCACGTCCGCGCGGTGAAATCGAGAATCCAATCCGCCTGCGCCCGGTCCACGTCGTCATCAAAGTAAATGGCGGCGTCATCATTGAAACGGACAAGACGGACTAGCAGATTATGCTCGAACCAGTGCTCCTGTATGGTCTCAGAAGGCGGGGGCAATCCTCCCCCTGCGCCGAATACTTCGAATTCGTAGATGCGGGCTGCCGCGTTTCCGTTCTGCGCCGGCGTGGTGACGTTTAAACGGACGAAACGCGCCTGTCTGCTCGCAATGGAGTGGTCTGTGACGTTTTGAGTATTGCCACTTACATTGACCGCGGCGACGAAGTTCGTCCCGTCCACGCTGGTCTGGATATTGAAGTCGCGAGTGTTCAAGGCGGCGCTCTCACCTCCCGCGCCCGCATGACTCAATCGAAAACAAGTGACATCAAAACTGGCGCCGAGGTCGACCTGCAGAAATCTCGGGGCGGCGCTGGAGCACCACTTATCGCTATTGCCTCCTGAGACGCTCCCATTAAACGCCTTCGCCGGGCCTTCGTTGGCGTTGCACGACGCGCTGCCGGTCGCCGCTTTGCCGCGCGCCACATTGACGCCGCTGCAGCCCCCCGTGGGGACGTCGGCAAAGACCTCAAATTCGTAAATACGCGCCGTGATGTTATTGGTCTGCTCGGATTGAGTGATATTCAATCGCACGAAGCGCGCCGCCGTCGCGGTAATCGGATGAGTGGTGACGCCCTGAGTGTTGTTGGTCACGTTCACTAGCGAGGTGAAATTGGTTCCATCGGGGCTGACCTGGATGTTGAAGGCGCGGGTGTTAAAGCTGGCGCTCTCGCCTCCAGCGCTCGCATGCCTCACTACAAAGCTCGTAATGCTGAAGTTCTGCCCGAGGTCCACCTGCAGGAACTTGGCACTGGCCTGGGAGCACCACTTATCGGTATTGCCTCCTGAGACGCTCCCGTTGAAGGCCTTCGCCGGGCCTTCGTTGACGTTACAAGACGCGCTGCCGGTCGCCGGCTTGTTCAGCGCCACGTTGGTTATCGCCAGGGGGACTATCTGGGGATTCTCTTCGCTGCTGGTCACCGCCACGTCATCAATGGCGGCCTCCACCGCCCCCCCTCCGGCGCCGTCGGCTATTTCAAACAAGATTCGAATAGTCTGACCGGCGAAAGGGTTCAACGAGATGGATTGTAAAACCCAGGCGCCGCTAACAGCGCCGTCGTCGCCCGATATCTTGAGCGCAGGCCTGGCGCCATCAGAACTGACAACGCTCGCCCGAAGGAAATCTTTGCCCGACGATTTCCCGGATCGCGCAAAGTAAGAATTGAAGGAAAGTGTTAGCGTTCCCGCAGAGGGCAGGGTGATTTCCGGCGACAGGATCGAGGAGACGCCTCCGCCATCGTCGTTGCTTCTTGCGTAAGCTCCTCCGAAACGGCCCATCACCAGAGCGCTGTTACCGGCATTGGCGTTCGCTATCTGCGTAGAGACGCCTCTTAAATTCGCCGGCGCCGAAACGTCGCGTCGCCATGCGCCGGCAGCCGTGTCTGTGGCGTTGGGGTTAGTGGTCCACCCCCGGTCGGTCTCGAAATCGTCGCGGAAGATCGTAACCACTGGCGATTGAAACGATCCTACCGCTCTTGCAGAGGATAAATGTTTTACTGCGCGAGCCAGATATTGATAATCCGCGATACTCAAGGCCGATAGAGCCAAGACCAGAGTTCCACACAGTAAGGCCAACCTGAATTTGCGTGATCTCGCCTTTAGCATTTTTGATCCTCCTTGTCTGTGTTATACGGGCAGGTCGTCAAACGGCGCTTTCTCACTTACACCGAAGGGCGCCCATCATCGTTTCGGCCACTCAGAATCGCCGACAGAAAAATAGAGGTCAGAACAACGGCGTTTACTATTTTCCTGCGGCGTTTTTTTGTCCGATAGCCGAAACGATGATCAACGCCCTCCGAAGCGGCGAAGCCATTGATGCGTTAGAAATAGAACTTCGCCGCGACCTGCATTACGCGTGGAAAGTTCCTCTGATTCTTCGGCAACTGTCCGAACGTGGGGCTGTTGAAATTCCCATCAGGGCCGGGGCGAATCGGCGTATTGGTGACATTGAAGGCTTCCCACCGGAGCAGGAATTTGTAACGCTCATTGAATTGAAACGACTTCGCGAGCGCCAGGTTCAACTGCGGCTTCTGAGGCTCACGGATGTCCGGGAATCGATCTGGAATCGTCCGCACGTTGAACGCCGGAAATTGTTGATAGCATGACTTGTCATTGTTGAACCAGTGATCCTCATTCTGTTCAGTCGCCTTCCATGTGGCGCAGTTGTTTCTGAGGTTCGGCCAGCCGACCGGGTTTCCATTAACGTAAGAGAGGATCCAATCGAAGTTCCAGCCATTCAGGATCGCCCCGCCCACCGGATTGCCTATGTTGAACCTGCGTCCTTTGCCGACTGGCAAGTCCCAAACGCCATGGAAAGAGAGATTGTGAGTCTTGTCGGTGTTATCCAACTCATAGATCGGCTGTTCAGCCAAATTCCAATCGTTCAAACGATGGTTTTGCTCGAAGGCTTTGGCGAAGGTATAAGACAGCCCGAAAGTCATGACGCCGGTAGCGCCGCTACCGAGCACGCGCTTCTCTACCTTGAGCTGGAGTTGGTCGGAACGGTACCGCCCGTTTTGCATAAGGTTATTGGTGACGTCCTGGAAGATTGGGTTCGGCCTCAGCAGTTCCTGAGCTCTAATCGTAGGACTGCTGCCCAAGCTAGTGTTGCGCGGAAGGATACCGAAAAATGGATTCTCCAGATTGCGATTCAGAAAACTGTTATCCGCGAAACCGCGACTGTTGTCCTCCAGGCTCCAACGGTTCATGTTGAAGCCGAAGTTTATGTAGATTTGATAGTTGCCCGTATAAGAGGCTTCCGTCAGAATTCCGCCCGGCAATTCATGCTGGAATCCGAAGGAATATTGATACGTCCTCGGAATCTTGAACCGTGGAGGATCGAAGCTGACATTGCCCCCGATACCCGTCGCCAAACCCAGACTTGAGCCGGCTGCGGGTCTCAGCCCATCCGGGAATGGGTTGACGAGAGAAAATGGCCCCGTCAGACCCGCCGCAGGGGTAATGCCGTCAAGCGTATCGGTGTACGGAGTCGACTGGTTGAACCCGGGGCCGACGCCGGTTTGAGTGGGCGACTGGTAGTAGACGCCCGCGCCGGCGCGAAGCACTGTCTTCTCCATTATCCGGTAGGCGACTCCGATGCGAGGCGCGATGTTGGTCCAGTCGGTTTCGAAAATCCTGGCAGGCTGGTTATCCACGCCGGCGAAGAGGAAGCCGCCCTTGAGTTCGGCGGGCGGGGCCGGGTAGGGGAAGGTGGCATTGGGGTTGGCGGCGTCGAATTTCGCCTTGAGACTTGTCCAATTGGCCAGAACCGCGTCGCTGAAAGGGTTCTCGGATGTGATGTCGAAGCCGCGCGCCCGGCGATTGAACCGTTCGAGCCAGGGAACCTGCACGTCATAACGCAAGCCTAGATTCAAAGTCAGCCGGGAGTTGACCTTCCAATCATCCTGCACATAAATCCCGAAGTAGGGACGGGTTTGATAGAGACTGTCATTCCAGTCAATGGCGCCGTTGGCGGGCGTGCCCAGCAGCAGGCTCGCAATCGAGTTTCCATCGCGGTCATTCCGGCGGGCGTCGGGAAACTGCTGCGTCCAACTTGAGTTGAATGTGAGCGTTCCGGTCGCAAAACCCGGCGCAGTGGCGCCACGGGCGTAGTAGACGACCTCGCCGCCAGTGCGCAACGTATGTCTGCCGCGCGTCATGGTCAGGCTTGGCGCGATATTCCACTGGTTGTCCGTGTTCCAGGTAAACAGACCGTTGCCTACGGAAGCGAATAATCCAGTGAAGTCGGTCACTTGAATTCTGGGCACGGATTTCAGTTCGGTCGAAGGCGCCGTGATCATCTGCGTCATGCCGACATCCTGGGCCGTCAGGTTGAAATCGGTCCAACGCGGAAAAAAGCTGGTGAAGCGGCCGTAAGACGCGCGGACGTCCAGCAACGTGGTCGGCGAAACCACGTGAGTCCAGGAGATGATATAGTTCTGATTGGTGCGCTCCGAACCGACGTCCCCGCTGCCGGCCGGCGGCCCGAAGCCCGTCGAGTCTCGATATTCCTCGCCGTGTTGGAAAGTGAATGTGAAATTAAGCTTGTCCTTCTCATTGAAGACGTGATCCCATCGCGCCATCGGCTGATAATAATAATAACGGCCGACATTCCCGCCGGCGACGAAGTTGTTGTTTAACCGCATCTCCAATCCGCCGCTCGGCTTCGGATAAAAAGAGATGAGTTTCTTCCCTATGGGACTGAGCCGGTCGGCCGGGATGACGTTTCCGGGGAACGGATCGCGTACGAAAGTGCGCCTCGCCCCGTTCAGTGTGCAAAACGCAGTCGTCTCTCCCGGCTTGTCTCCACATCTATGCGTGGTCATAGGGTCGTAGATCGTGATTCCGAGAGCGCTGAAGTTTTGGCCTTCCCTCAGCAACTCCGACGGCACACTCTGAAGCGTGGGGAACCCGATCCTCTCGGTCCAGCCTTCGAAGCTGGTAAAGAGAAAATCCTTGTCCTTTCGAATCGGGCCGCCAAAAACCCCGCCGTATTGATGCTGATTGTGTTTGGGTTTTGGCTGCCCTGTGGCGTTGTTCTGGAAGAAGTTTGCGTCGAAGGCGGCGTTGCGGAAGTAGTCGAAGACATTGCCCCGCCAATTGTTCGTACCCGACTTGAGCGTGGTGTTGACCACGCCTCCGCCGAAACGGCCGTACGACGAGTCGTAGGTGTTGGTCATCACCTTGAACTCCTGCACCGCCTCGACATTGGGCGCGAGCTGCCACGTGCCGTTGGTGTCGCTGATCGGGGCGCCGTTGAGCAGGAAGAGGTTCTGTCCGGTTCGCGCGCCGTTGATCTTGTAGGAATTGTTCACGTCCCAACCGCGCGTGCCCGAAAATCCGTTCGGGCCGAAGGTCTCCTGGGTGAAGACGACGCCGGGAGTTAAAGACAGAAGCATATACGTCTGGCGGCCGTTTAGCGGGAGTTCTTGAGTCCTGACCGGATCGAAGACGAGGCCGCGGTCCGCCGAGCCGGCGTCGAGCGTCTCCTGCTGGCCCGCCACGACCACGGTTTCACTCACCTGGCCGACCGTCAATTGCAGAGGAAGATCGAGCTTATCGGCCACGCGAAGCGTGATGCCCTCGCGCTTCAGCGTCTGGAAGCCGTTGGCGGTCACTTCGATGTTGTAAATAGCCGGATTGAGGTAGGGAATGCTGTAGCGGCCTTCAGAGGTGGTCCTCACTTCCTTGGTTTCATTCGTAGCGACGCTGACCGCCTTGACTATCGCGTCGGGGACCGCTTGTCTGTTCTGATCGGTCACCAGGCCGCTGATGGTCGCCCGGAAGTCCTGGGCAAACCCTATGGCGGTAAACGCCAAGAGCGCGAACGAGGCGCGAATTATGTGTGTCATCATCACAATCTCCTTTTTTAATCCTTCGCCAAGAGTATTCAGCGAATGCAAAATTGACGGATTTCGAGAACTGAATCGGTAGGTAAAGCTTTTTTCCAGCAAAGCCGACGGCGAGAGCGGCGAACGGCAATTGAACCTCCCTCCAGCGCTGCGTTCGTTGCCGTTGTTCCAGACGGGGTTTTGCGTTAAATTGAACCGGGCTTATAGGTTCCGCCTCTCTTTTCAATCTACTCGCTATTTCTAATTCGCTCCCCGTTACGCGCGACAGTGCGCCAGGCAGGGAGCATAAGTCTTTCCGAAGTTTGGAAATTGGTTTGGCAAATTTCTGGGAAAATTTTGGCCGAGTTTTGGCAAAGTTCTTCCGTCCCTATGAAACAGTCAGACAAGCATTTCTATGAGTTCGGGCCGTTCCGACTGGATACTGCCGAGCGCCTGCTATTGCGCGATGGCCAGCACATCCCGCTGACTCCGAAAGCCTTCGAGACGCTGCTGATCCTGGTCGAAAACTACGGGCGTGTGATTGACAAGGACGAACTGCTCAAGAAGGTCTGGCCAGACACGTTCGTTGAGGAGGTGAATCTGGCCAAAAATGTTTCCTACCTGAGGAAGATTCTGGGCGGAGAAGCGGCCGCGCAATACATTGAGACGATCCCCAAACGTGGTTACCGCTTTGTCGCAAACGTAAAAGATATTTGCGATGAGCGCGCAGGGTCTGTGTGGGCGCCGCCTGAGGATGCGCCCGTCATTAAACGGGAAGAAAAGGAGAAGGACGACTCCGATTCCGATTTGGAGTTGCAGCGGAAGCCGATCGAGCCTGAGGGGCTTCCTCTGCCAACCAGGTCGCGCGCAAGACCTTGGGGTTGGTTGGCAATCTGGCCGGCGCTGGGATTAACGCTCGGAGTCGCAATCTGGGCGATGTTTTATCGCCATGCCAAAGAGTCCCCGACTCCGCTTTTGAACATCGTCCCGTTCACCAGTTTTCCGGGCCGGGAAATGCAGGCCGCTTTTTCGCCCGACGGCAACCAGATCGCCTTTGTCTGGGACGGCGGGAAGGGAGACAACCCCGACATCTACGTCAAACTGATCGGCGCGGGGCAGCCGCTCCGGCTGACTACACATCCGGCGGACGACACGCATCCGGTCTGGTCGCCCGACGGCCGTTACATCGCTTTCTTCCGCCAAGCCGCCGAAAGCAGTGGCTTTTATTTGATCCCGGCTCTGGGCGGGACCGAGCGTAAAGTGACTGATGTGTTCCCCTACCGCGCCCCCTTTCAGGGAAACAGCCAATATGTATCGCCGGACGGAAAGTTCCTGGCCGTGGCCGACAAGAATTCGCAGGAAGAGCCTCTCAGCATCTACCTGGTTTCGGTTGAGACAGGGGAAAAACGGAAAGTGACCACGCCCTCCGCGGGCGCCGCCGGGGATTCTTATCCGGCTTTCTCACCGGACGGAAAGACGCTGGCCTTTGTTCGATCTTCCAGCCGAGCGACCACAGACCTTTTTCTCTTGAGACTGGACGGCGGCGCGACACGGCGACTTACTTTTGATTACACTTCGATCCTGGGGCTCGCCTGGACTTCGGACGGTCGCGAAATCGTCTTCGCCTCAAGGCGGGGCGGCAGTATTTTTAGTCTCTGGCGAATCCCGGCCGCCGGCGGAACACCCGAACGCCTGCCCACCATCGGACAGAGCGTGGTCAGCCCCGCTATTTCCCGGCAAGGCGCCCACCTGGCATATACCCAGACCCTGGACGATCAGAACATCTGGCGGCTGGAATTGGACGCGGCGGGCCGGGCCGGAGCCGCGACGAGTTTGATTTCTTCCACACTGGACGATAACGGGCCAGACTACTCTCCCGATGGCCGGAAAATCGTCTTCGCCTCCAATCGTCCCGGCGGCTTTGGGATATGGGTCTGCGATCGTGACGGGGCGAATCCGGTTCAATTGATAGACCGCGGGCCTTATCTGACCGGCACACCGCGCTGGTCTCCGGACGGACGATGGATCGCATTCGACTCACGATCTAATGACGCCGGCCATGAGGGCAACGCTGACGTCTATGTTATCAGCGCCGAAGGCGGCCAGCCCCGACGTCTCACCAGTGAGCCGGCCGAAGATGTCACCCCGAGTTGGTCGCGTGACGGAAAGTGGATCTACTTCGGCTCCACGCGTAGCGGCGGCATGCAGATCTGGAAAGTTCCTGCCGAAGGCGGCCAGGCTACGCAGGTGACCGAACAGGGCGGCTTTGAAGGCTTCGAATCAATGGACGGCAAGATGTTTTATTATGCGAAAGGCCGGTCGATTCCCGGCATCTGGCAGAAGCCAGTGGCCGGAGGCGCCGAGACGCCGCTGTTGGATCACCACAAAGCGGGCTATTGGCGCTTCTGGGCGGTGACCCAGAAAGGAATCTACTTTGCCACGGCTAATGAGCCTACCCGCCCAGTCATTGAGTTTTTCAATTTCACTACCCGTAAAGTGACGACGATCGCCACCTTGGACAAGCCCCTCAAGCCATCTGACCCGGGCCTGTCAGTCGCGCCAAATGGACGCTCGCTACTCTTTGCGCAGATGGATCAAAGCGGCAGCGATCTTATGTTGGCGGAGAATTTTCACTGAACTCCAGTCCGTGGTTTAGATTTATATCGGTTTGCAGTTCAATGAACGGATGTTTGTAGTCCCGCCTTTAGGCGGAAAGGCTCAAGGGCCAGACGATTCCGGCTAAAGCCGGGACTACGAACCGTACATGCAATCGTACCTGCAATCGCAACACGCCCTAGGGATAACACCAAACAACTTTGTTAACGTTGTATTCAGAATAAGGCTTTTCCCCGTGGTCCCCGTGGTTGGGTCTCCCTGAGTTCAACCCAAGACTGGGATTCACTGAATCCTGACTGACGAAACCTGGTCGTTCGCGTTGGGGGAAAGAGTCACGAAGTTAGGCGTATCCGATGTGAGAGTCCACGACGTGCCCGTGAAGTTGTTGTGCTGGAACATAATCACGATGAAACCGCTTGGAACCCTCACGGAAGACGCCCAGTCGTTTTGCATTCCCCTGGCCTGGAGTTGCGACAACGTGTAATCGCCTCTCGCCAGCGGCTGACTTGCCGCCCCGCCGAATTGGATGTCCTGGAAGAATACTACCCCTGCGCCCGGGTTCGCGATCTCGACGCCGAAGTCCCGATTTGCCGTAATGAAGTCTTGGAAACCAAGCCTGCTGCCGGCGACTCGGGTCGTTGTTCCCTTGGCGATCACGCTGCTCCCCTGGTCCGAGTAGACCGGACCGCCGCTGTCGCCGGGGCGCGCCGCGATCTGGCCGTTGATCTGCTCGGCTTCAACGAGGTCCTCAGGGTCCTGGTAAAAGAACAGCACTCGCAGATTGCAGACCGGGGCGCCGGTGGCGTTGGCGCTGGTGACCCCTGACTGGCAGAGGAGTTCTCCAATTAAGACGTGATCAAAGCCGCTCACGAACTTAGTGGTGCTGCTGTTGGCGCCGCCGACATAGATGCGATTATTGGCGTTCGGCGTGGGAATGAGCAACACGTCGTGGGTCTGGTTCCGAGGGCCTACGTTCCCGATAAACTCTCCCTGGCCGTCGGTGAATCGATGGCCGGGGCTGCCGCAGTGTCCAGCGGTCAGGATGTGGGCGCCGCTGCTGTTACGGACTCCAAAGCCCGAAGTGCAACCGGCCCCGATGGTTGTGTTCACGATCCTGGCCCCGCCCGACCAGGGCGACTGATCATTGTCCCGGGAGATTGGGGTCATTGGCGCCTCGAATGTAACTCGCATCGGCACGCCGACCTCGGGTAGCGATTGGGTGATGAACGACGTCGCCTCTTGCGGATCTATATCAAAAAGAGCTTTCGCTGCGTTCGTCTCATCCACCGATAGGATGAGGCCGGCGCCGGTGGGATCGAACTTGATGGCCTGGATCGTCGAGCCGGGAAATACATGCGCTCGGATCTGCGCCGCTGCGGCCTTGAGTTCGGCCAGCGAGTGTTCGGCCCGCGCGATCCGAACGGGGGCGATCGTGGTGGCTTCCGCCACAACCGCAGCCATGCGTCGCGGCATGGCGCCCTTCCACCACAGCGCCACCCCCTTGTCCTCAATCACAACGCTGGCGTAACCTGGATACTGGCCTCGCTCGACCTCCCACCGGATCATCCTTGCGGCGCGGACCAGCGGCCGTTGCTCGATCATCAGGCGCTGACTCTCCTCGGCGGTATTTTCCTCGCCGGCGCCCTGCGAACCTGACTGAAGTACCTGAGCTGTCTGAGGGCTCGGAACTGTTATCAAAAAGCCGAGCGCCAAGATGGCCCCGAGGATAATGACCCAAAGTTTCCTCGAATTGAATATCATGCGCATGACTAACCTCCATTTGTGTTATTTGTAGTTGTGTTTGTAGGCGTTGATCGGCGCCTGTTTGTAACTGGAGGGTGTCAGAGAATGAGTTAGAAGTCTTTTCGAAGCTTTGGGATTATTTTGGGATTATTTTGGGAATGTTTTGGAGATCGTCAGCGACGGCCTTGTCCTGGCTATGACTGGGAGCGCCTATCTATCTAAATGCTGAGTTGATTTTCGCAATGCCCTGCCGGCCATCGCCCCCGTGTATTTCCCGCCGTCAATCACCACCTTTCCGTTGACGACCACATATTTTATGCCTTCGGCGAAAACTTCGGGATTTTCATAAGTCGCGCGGTCGGCGATTGTCTTTTCGTCGAAGACGATCACGTCGGCGAAATAGCCGGGGCCGAGTTTGCCGCGGTTTTTCAGGCTGAAGGTTTCTGCGACTTGAAGCGAGCTGGCCTGGATCATTCTGGGCAGGTTGATGACGCGACGCTTGATAACGTATTCGCGCATCTTGCGCGGGTACGTGCCGTATTTGCGCGGGTGCCCGTCGGAGCCGTCCGAGCCTGTCATCACCCAGGGCTGTTTCATGAAGTTTTCGATGTCGTCTTCGGTCATGTTGAATGAGGTCACCCCGGCGTTACCCGATTTGATGATCTCGAGCGCGGTTTCAACGGCGCTCTTGCGGCGCGATTTTGCTATCTCGTCAAGTCGTTTGCCGACCAGGCCGCGATCCGCGCCGCCCCCGCTAATCGAGCGGATCAACAGAGAGTTCGCGCCGCCACGACGCTTCAGGTTCTGCTCCATCTCGGCGATCAGCCTGGGGCGGACGGCCGGATCGTCAATTCGTTTGAGCATCTCCCGCCTGCCGCCGGCTTCGGCCCAGCGCGGCAGCAGCGCGGCGCTCAGTCCCGTGCCCGACGCGACGTATGGATATTGATTGGCCGTGACGTTGACGCCATCGGCGCGGGCGCGGTCGATGATCTCGATGGCCTTCGCGCTCTGGCCCCAGACGTCGGCGCCGAGAGCCTTGATGTGCGAGATGTGTACGGGAATCTTCGCCTCGCGGCCAATGCGAATCACCTCTTCAATCGATGCGAACAGCCCGACGGTGTACGAACTCTCGTCGCGCTGATGCGTGTCGTAAACGCCGCCGCGTTCGGCCGCGACTTTGGCCAATTCGATCACCTCTTCGGTCTTCGCGAAATTGCCCGGAGCGTAATAGAGGCCCGTGGACAGACCGAACGCCCCGTCATCCATTCCCTGGCTCACGAGCGATTTCATCTTTTCGAGCTGTTCCGGCGTCGGGGCGGCGTCGCTCATTTCCATTACCGATTGCCGGACGGCGCCGTGGCCGACGAAGGACGCGACGTTCACGCCGACTCCTTGCGACTGCAATTGCTCAAACGCTTTGGCGAGCGGAATGTGGCTGCGGCCGTCATTTCCTATAAAAACCGTTGTCACGCCCTGCGTCAGGTAAGGAAGGTTGGCGGCGCGCTTAGGGTCGAAGATGTCGTCGTCGGCATGCGTATGCGGATCGATGAACCCTGGGGCGACGATTAAACCAGTCGCGTCGATGACGCGCTCGGCCTGAAGATCCTCTTTCGCGGCGTCGCCGATAAACACAATGCGGTCGCCAGCGACGCCGACGTCGGCTTTGATCGCGTCGGTCCCGGCGCCGTCAATTACATCGCCGCCTCGGATCAGGACGTCGAGTTTCGATATGCGCTGCGACTCTCGTGCGGGCGCGGCGGCGGTCTTCGCGCCTTTGAGATGCTTGTCGAGAAACTTCGCCGCGGCGTCGTAAATCTCCAGCCAGTGGCGGTGCACCAGGAAATCGTGAACCTCGTCTGGGTAAACTATCACTTCGTGCGGTACTTTCAATTCACGCAGCCGCCGCGCCAGGTCCACGGTTTGCGCGAAGGCCACGTTTCGGTCGTCGTCACCGTGGATCAGCAATACGGGCGAGCGCCATTTTTCGACCGAGCCGATCGGCGAAGATTCGATCGCGATCTTGACAGCGTCGCGGTTGCCGTAATCAACCCAGTTCGCGTTCGAAATTCGCAGCGACCAGTCATGGACCCCGTGCAGGTCGACGCCGGCGGCGAAGAGGTCGGAATTGCGAGCAAGACCTAGGGCCGTCAGATAACCCCCATAACTGCCTCCCCACAGCCCGATCCGCGATTGATCGATGTCCTCGCGCGAACGCAGGTAATGCGCGGCGGCGACGACGTCCTGATATTCCGCGGCCCCGCGACCGCCCCCCTGCTTGGCCTGCCGAAACGCGCGGCCGTAGCCGATGCCCAGACGATAGTTGACCGACAAGACCGCGTAGCCTCGGCTGGCCAAATACTGATTGAAGCCGTAAGCGTTGTGATAGTAGTAGCGATTGTGCCAGCCGAGCAGCATCTGCCGGCTCGGGCCGCCATGCATAAAGATCACCGCCGGAAGTTTGTCTTCCGGCTTCGCGTCCGGCGGGAGGAAGATCTGGCCGTGGATCTCGAGTCCGTCGGATGCTTTGAAGACGACTTGCTGCGGCGTGACGAGTTTCGCAGCAGGAAAGTTTCTAGGCAGTGTTTCCGGCGCAATCAATTTAGTAAGTCGATTAGCCCCCCTGCTTGCGGCCATGGCGCGTAATCCCGCCGGCCTTTGCGCGTCAGAACTTAAGTAGACAATATATCTGCCTGTGTGAACAGGCCCCCACTCAATCGCCTCGCCTTCGGTAAAGGCTTCGGGCTTTTCTGTTCCCTCAACACCGACTTGAGATAGATGCCGCCGGTCAACGTCGCCACAATTCGAAGAATAAGTGATCGCGCGCCGGTCGCCGGTGAAACTATAGGTTTCGACTTCGCATTGACCAGGCGTCAGAGGCCTGGCTTCTCCGCCGTTCGCCGAAATCGAATACAGCCGCATCCATCCATCCGCCTCCGAAGCGAAAACCAGCCGGTCGCCCGCCGCCCATTTCAACACGTCGGCGCCGGCCATTCGCGGATAGGAATCGTTCAAAGCATCGCCGCTGCGCCAAACTTCTCGCGCTTCGCCGGTCGCCCCATCGGCGACCCAGATCGTCCACGGGTCGGGCTGGTCTTGAAAGATCGGCCGAGGCTGATTGCCGCGCGCCGGCTGGCGGATGAAGGCGATGCGCTTGCCGTCGGGCGACCATCGCGGCGCGCTGTCGCGGTCAATCGAGGGCGCGATGTATTTGATCGCCTGCTTCTCGAAATCGTAGACGCCGATGAGACTGTGCGTGTTGCGCGAACTGTTGAAGGCTAACTTCTTTCCATCCGGCGACCACTGAGGCGTGATGTTCGATCCGCGCGCGGAGAAGAGCTGATGCGGTTCAGAGCCTTCGGCGATTTCGACGATGTGAATCTGATCTTCTCTGCTGAAGACGATGCGGTTGTCGGCGGGCGAAACAACGGGCGAATCGCCGTCGGCCAGTCTTATGACGCGCCCCGCGTCCCACGACGCGGCGTAGATGGCCTGCGCCGCGCCCGAAGGATCGTTGGTCGGATTCGGGACCTCGCCCGCCGAGTTCGGATTGCCTCCGCGCACATAGACCAGCCATTTGCCGTCCCGCGTAAATGATAGATCGGTTATTTCCTGCCCGGTGTCTTCGTTGTATTGCGTCAGTTGGCGCGCTTTGAAATCGGGGCCTTCTGCGCCCCAGACGTTGCGTTTGCCCTGGGCGTCGAAGACCCATGCGATGCGATCGCCGGCCGGCGCCGCAACCAGGTCGGACGGGAAGGGCGAGCTTAAAATCTGTTCCAGCGTGAAGCCGCTGTCTTGCCGCGCCGAAGAGCGCGAATGGTTGACGACAACTCCCGCCTCGAAGACAAACAGCGAGCTGAGGAGGAGCAGGGTGAACAGGCGCGCGGTTTTCATAGGGATCCTTTTTCAGTTTGGTTTTAAAGATTGGTTGCCGACCAATACGATC
>Ga0154003_1000312_pt1 | contig 14937 bp, 13 predicted proteins | sample TSFL087MetaG_FD_104679 | JGI IMG/M metagenome (GOLD analysis project Ga0154003, IMG submission 104679) | Attine ant fungus gardens microbial communities from Florida, USA - TSFL087 MetaG | ecosystem: Host-associated > Fungi > Mycelium > Unclassified | place: USA: Florida, Lake Talquin State...
GCGGCGAGAGCCGCGCCCAGTCCCATTCCCGTCGCCGCGCCTTCGGCGACACGAGAGAGCGCGAGCAGGGTATTGCGCCGGCGGAACGGCCCGGGCGTGGCCGCTTCTTTCGCGACCTGGAAGAGGCCGAGCGGAGATCTCTCCAGCCCGCGTTTGAGCAAAGCGCCCGGCGTCTGCGCATACTTGTTAACGAAGTCACCGACGCCGAACTTATCCGTTCCGAAGATCGGCTTCGACAGGGAGTTGAGCCCCTGTTTGATTTTGAGCATCGCCGTCGACGCGAAGTTTGGATCCCGGAGCGCCGCGCGGTTCGCTTCCATCCACGCCTGATCAATCGCCGCGTCGGTGTCGAGCGTAGCTTTCGATTTCTTCGCGCCTTCTACGATCGATTGCAGAGACTGTTCGAACCGTGTCTGCCAGTTCGCCGCGTCCGGAATCTCGTTGATCCATGTCATCAATTTGCCGACGCCGCGATTGATCGCATTGCCGTCGGCGACCATATAGTCGGCGTTTGGTTTGCCTGGCAATGGTTGACCGGCTTTGTAGGCTTCAATGGCCTTCGACCAGTTGCGTGCGTAACTGGCCAGGTCGCTGCCGTGAGGCGCTGCGATCTGGCGAGGCTTGCCGGTGGCCGCGCTGTAGGCCCAATCGAGAGCCGCGGCGAGTCGCGTGGCGGCGCGCTCCTGTTTGCCGTAGACGACATGCTGCAGGACGTTGCGGATGACAAAGCGAGGATTGCCGAGCTGCGCCGCCGTCTGCAAGCCTCCTGCCGTCTCGGACACTTCCGCTCGCGATGGAAGCTTGACGTTCTCGAGCATGGGCTGAAGGGGACCGAGTCCGGAGCCGAGGACCGTTCTTTGCGATCGCGTTTTCTCCGGCGCCGTTTCAGCCAGCATCTCTTCCGCCGGCGCTTTGAGTGCAGACGTCTGCTCTGTTGATGGTACCGACTGAACGTCTTGCTGTTTCAGCCTGGCCATCTCGGCATTGATCATCTCCGGGCTGACTCCCAGCATTGTGAGGGTCCGCCGGCGCGCCTCGTCTCGAAACTGAGGCGTCATCTCCTCGACATCCGGGCGGACGGAGACGGCGGGCTGTTCGGTCGATGCCTGTTCGACGCGGACGGCCGGCGGCCTTGGCCGTGGCGCTTTTCCTTGCCCGCCGGTGAACTGATCGTAAAGTTGATCGATCTGCGACGCCGCGGCGGCTGGAGATCTCGTCGATGATTTCGCCGTCGAGGCCTCGGCGCCGTCGGTTAGTCCCAGCCTGGCGCGGATAGCGGCCTCTTCGACGGCTAGCCCGGTTGCGCGGATCTTGACCGGCGGCGCTGTTGAGACTTTTGGTTCTGGAATTCGCCCCGGCGTCGACGTTCTTCTGGCCGCGGCGAGAGCGCCAGGCGCTGAGAGCGCGGCGCCGGTGACGGCCTGCTCAGTCAGGTCTTCGGCAGTGATCGGCCGCCCAAGAGCGGCCGATGTGGCCGCGTACTGGCCGACGTTCGCGCCAGCGCCGGCGAGGCCTTCGACTCCGACCTGTACAGTCTTCTGAGCCGGTTTCGATGCAAAACCGCTGGCCACACGCGCGGCCCTCGGAGAGACGAACCTGCCGGCGGCAATCGATACCGGCGCGGCGATGGTCGAAGCGAGAGCGCCGCCCGGGTCGCGTTCGACGTCCGATTGGAGCGCGGTCAGCGCAGTTACGCCGACAGGCCCGGTGGCGGCCGCGACTGGCACAAGCGTCGCCGCCTGCCCGGCGCCCGCCGACACCCCGCGAACGACTTTGCTGCGAAGCCGGTTGGCGAGCGCCGTCTCCTCGGCCAATTGGCGTTCGGATTCCTCTTCCCGCGCCCGCTCGCGGTCAATTTCCTCTCCGTAGCCGAGGGCGCGCCCGATCGGGTCAGTGAGCCGGTGGACGGCGCGGCTTATTCCGGCGCCCGCCTCGGCCATCCCGCCGAGTATTTCCCGTCCGATCTGCTCAGGCAGCGGCTTTGCGTAGTACTCGGCCCGGCGTCGCTCTTCTTCGGCCCGGGCCTCCAGCGTCTCCGGGACCGTGGCGAAAATCTTTGTGAGCCGCGTGTGTTCCTTGCTCAGTTCTGCGTCCGAGAGTTTGTCTAAGCGCGTCTGCGTCTCCGCGATCGCGCTTTCCTTCATCTCCCTCTGTCGCATCTGATTTGCGATGTCGGCGATTCGCTGATCTCGCGTGGGCGGCTTCGCTTTCGCGGCTATGGCCCGGCGTGTTTGCTCTCCCGGTTGCAATGGGCGAGTCGGAGGATTGTATTTGGATTGCTGTGACTCATCGATAAACTCGCCGGTCGAGAGATTCAGGGCCTTACCTTCCGGCCATTCGACGGGCTTGAACCCCAGGCGTCGGGCGGTCGAGAGCGGCGCGGGCTTCGGCTCCGCTGGCGCGCTTCGCTGTTGGCCGGCGAACTGATCATAAAGGCGATCGATCTCGGAACCGCCTTGCCCCTGGCCGGCGGTCTTCCGCACGTATTCCTGCGTCTCTTTGAAAGGCGGAACACCGCGGTATTTGCGCACGTTGCGCGGGCCAGCGTTGTAGGCGGCCGCGGCCTTGGTCTGATCGCCGCCGAAACTGTCGAATTGCCGTTTGAGGTAGCGGACGCCGCCCTCGATGTTCTCGTCGATGTTGTAGGGATCGACGTCCAGGTCAGCGGCCGTGCCCGGCATCAACTGCATCGGCCCGATCGCGCCGGCGCGTGATCTCCGGCGCCCACTGATCACGTCGGCCTGGCCACCGGATTCAGCGCCGAGGATGCGCCGGGCGAAGTCGCGCGGGACGCCCTGGCGGTCAGCCTCTTCGTCGAGCCGACGACTCGAGTAATCGACGAGAAGTCTATCGATCTCGCTCGGTTGTTGTTTCTGAGCTTGCGGCATGGCCTACCTCATCCTGATCGTGTAGCCGTCGGCCTCGATGCGCCGGCGAGCTTCCTCTTCGGAGACTCCGAGCGCCTGCATTACATGGCGAACGAAATCGGCGTCGACAGTGGCTTTGCGTTGCGCCGCCGATTGCGACGAACCGCCGCCTTGCGCCTGGCTCTGGCGCTTCTTGACATAACCCCACCCACCCTCGCCCGGGCCCGTCTCGTACCATTCGCCGTACAGCTCGCCAAACCTGTCGACGGCGCGGTTATAAGCGTCCAGGGCGACGCCGGCCCGCTGCCTGGCTTTCTCTTTCTCCGGACCTTCGGGCGTCTCGCCCCATTTCTGCCAGAGGCGCTGGGCGTTCTGCTTGGCGTCGTCGAGTTTTGTGCGATCGGTCGAAAGCTGCCCCAGCGGCGGCCTGGCGGCCTTTTCAGTCGACGGCGATGGCATTCGGTAGGGCTCCCAGTATTGAGACTCGTCCGGATCGGAAGCGTTGTAGTAGTCGATCTCGCCGGTGTCGACGTGGCGGCCGAGCCGGAGCTGCGGCGTACGCGGTCTTTGCTGCGAAAACTCATAAGGCTCGTACTGCGCGGCCTGCGCCGGATCGAGCGGATCGAAATACCTGAGATCTTTGGTCCGGCGATCACGGCCGAGCTTCAGTTGCGGTTGTCTCGTCTGGCGCGGGTTGCGAATAAGATCGCGAATGCGATCGGTGTCGGCCCTCGACTTGGCGATCTCAGCCTGCTGCTTTTCCAAGTCGAGCCGATTCTTCATCGCTCCGAGGAACCTGGCCTGCCGCTGCGCCTGACGGTTTTCTTCGGCTTCGACCTGCGGACGTTCAAGGGTATTGAATCTCAGCTCTTGCGCGCGAACCGGGTCGCGTCCGGAGATGACGCCGGCGGCGATCGCCGCCCCGAGGTTTCCGAGTCCGCCGTTCGGATCCGCTTTGTGAGCCTGACCCAAAGCAAGAAACGAATTTAGCGCCGCGTCGCCGATCCTTCTGATAAGGCTGGGTTTTTGCGGCGTAAAATTGCCGGCTTCGTCGGTCGTCCCCCCGCGGCGAACGTACTGATCTCGCGCAAAATCAACTGAGTCTTCGATCTGGCGGTCGCGGTAGTCGCGCAGATTTGGCTCAGGCTCGGCGCCGATGCGCGAGAGCGGAGCGTGTGTGTCGTATGCCTCTGTGATGCGCGAGACGGGGCCGGGCCTGGCCGGCGGCCGTATGTCGGGCAGAGCGGGCGCGGCGGTGGCCGGCTGAGGCGCGACGGAAGGTCGAGCGACCGACTTCGGCTTCTTGCCCTGCGCAAGATCGAGCGCAGTGATCGAGCCAGGCTCTTCGCCGGCGTCCTGGTCGAAGTCGAACGCGAATCGTCGATCAGCGGCGTACAAATGGAGCGGGTTGATTTGCATATATCCTCCAAACGCAAAAAGGGGACGCGTGCGTATGGCCGCCGCGGTCCCCTTTGCCTCTAGAAACCGAATCGGTAAACGAATGTGATTGCGCGCGGATCTTACCACGCCTTATGTCCGCCGTTCTCTCATTCTCTCAAAGCGAGCGACGGAACGTTCCACCAATCATGCGTCAACGTATAGGGCTCAACGTTCGGATGAGCGCCATCTCTTCTTTCTCGCTCAACAAGCGTGAGCGTAGAAAGCCGCTTGCAGATCTCGCCCATCTCTTCGTGTGTCGTCGCCGTATTGAATCCAGCCTCGCCGTGATAGAGACACGCCGCGACACCATGTATTTGAGCCGGCCAGCTCTCCGGACATTCACGGTCCGCCCATTCGAAGAAGTCCAGCGCGAGGGCCTCGAGGATAACGAGCAGCGCATCGGGAAGGCCTCGAAGGAAGGGATCGACGTGCGTTATGTCGTTTGCGCAGATGTAGCCCATAAACGGCGAACTCGCGATCTGTTCAATTTCGTCGTCGCTGGGCGCGCCGGCGGCGAAACGTTCGCTGAAGTAACGCCGAACCTCTTCGCGTGGATCTTTGGTCAGTTTTATAGCGCTTTCAGTCATTGCTTTTGAACCGATCGAACTACGCCGCGATCGCCAACTCCCGCCTGTCGAATAGGGAAGCGGCCAGCGCCGTCGCGTCCTCTATCAGCGGATCCGGCGCGGGAACGTATAGGTCCCTTACCGACATCTCGGCTTCGCTGATCTTCAATCCGGTCATCTGCCTGAGAAGCGACGCGAGCTGGTAAGGCCGCATCCATCGCTTCTTTGCCGCGCACAGCGCGTAGAGCTGGCCGCGCCAGAAGGCGGTGATCGGCGTGAAGTCGGAATTCTTCTCGCCCGGGTAATACTTCCGTTCGATGGTCTCGATGAGTGGCGACGCCAGGATGTGCGCGACGAGGATCCAGTGCTGGCGATCGTCGAAGAGAGGCTTGAGGATCTCGCGCGTCTTCTCCCATCCGATCGGCGTGACGCGCAGGCCTTCGCCAGGTTCTTTCGCCGGCGTGCAGGCGTCTGCACTGGGCTCCGCTTTGCGGGCGGCGGTGTTCATCATACAATTTGCTCCGTAATGATCGGGCCGCCCAGATTCCACCTTTGCCTCTTGCTCGCGCGTCGGGTGGCTTTTAAACGCGCGGGCCACCTTTTATCCAAGCTCGCTGGCTCACTCCGTGTCGCTGTAAAACACGAAAGCCGCTGATGGCGGAAACATCAGCGGCCCGTTGTCTTGCTGGCGCGACGAAGAAAACCTTTGCTCCTGGGTTGCCATTTTCCGCACAGCAACGCTCGATGAGCGTCGCGCGCATCATACCAAATGCTTGAGCGCCAAGAAACTTATTTGAGTGGGCCTTGGCCCGCCAGATCGAGCGGGCCAGGCGCAGAGCAGAGACCGAGGCGACCGCGGGCGTGGCCGATTTAAAAAGTAAACCAGCCGTTTTTGCGTGCAGCCAAAACAGCTTCTCCGGTGACCGTTACCACCCTTGACGCTTCAATCAGCGCATCCAGCAAATATCCTTTCACAATAGTTGCTTGAATTTTTGAAGGGGCATTTTTCACCAGATCTCTGTATTGATCATCATTGTGGTGAGACCAGCCGTTCATCCAAGTTTGAATGAGGTCTTCCGGCGTAAGCTCGGTCCCGTCAATCGCAAGTTCGAGTCCATTTTTTTCCAGGGCGATTTTCCAGAATTTCCGTATCTCAACAAGCTCGGCTTTCAGTGAGTCGTTTTTTAGGTGCTGATGACAGGTATTGAAGACTTTGTTCAAAAATGTCGGCTCGTTATTGGAGACGAAGTGACGGAACACCGTGAGGAAAGAGCGAAGATCATCATCATCAACCGGAGTGACTTCAGCGCTCAGTCCTTTTTCGTCGTCCCAATTGATCTTCATAGAAACACTGAAGCCGTTCCTCAGAAGCCTCGTGCCCTCCAACTCTTCTACCCTTTCCAGGAATCTGTCGATTATTTCCTCTGGCGTCCAATTACGCGCAGAAGCGGATTGCTTTGACATATATGATTTACAAAAACTCCTTTGTCTATTGGTTCATTCCAATGGGAATGAGCTGAAATGCGGCCGAGAAGATTGTAGGTGGTCCGACCCCGGTCGACTACAGCGATTCCCTACTGGCCCCGATCGACTACGTTGCTATGTCCCATTTTTGCGCGCATCTCAGCTCAAGCCCCTGTAGGCCACCGGCGGCCGGACTCATCCGGCGAGAGCGACAAAAGCGACAAGGCAATAGCGATGGGAGCGACAGACGACGAGCAAGAGCCCGCGCATCGTCAGACACGCGGGCTTTGTTTCGTCGAGATCGAGTCCTCGCCGGCGGCGTCAGGCCTGATCGAAGATGGCCCCCAGCGCTACAGCGCCCAGCACAATCAAACCGATCCCCCAGGCCGCGTTCGAGACCTCTGCGGCCTCTTCTCTGACTTCCTGTGGAAAGGCTTGAGACTGAGCCACAAATGCGGCGAATTGGTAGACCTTCGAACAAAGCGGGCAGGCCAGCGCGATGCCATGCTCGAGTATCTCTTCCAAAAGCTGTTCTCGGCATTCAGGACAATAACCGTCCATATTTCCTCCAATGGTTATGGTTGTGATTCGTCACCCGCTCCGGCGAGGAGGGATTTTTTTGGTCGGCTCGCCTGGTCGGCTCGCGCTTGCGAGTCGGAAAAATAATGCTCCTTTAGCGCTTCAGATAAAGACAGCCGGCGAGACATTGAAAAATTCGCCCAGCGCCTTCGCGTTCGCCTTGCTGATCCCGCGCTTTCCGTTAACCACCTCCGAGGTGACCCCCTTCGAGCCAAAGATCGGAACCAGGTCGGATTGCTTGAGACTGTTCGCGGCCATCAACTCGTGCAGAACCTCAAGCGGCGTCGCTCTCCGCGGTTTGTAATACCGCCGCTCAAAATCCTCGATGAGATGCGCAAGCAGGTTGAGCAACGTCTCTTCCTCCGGCGAAAGTTTTTCGCCCTTGCTCATCAGCCTCTCGACGATCGCGAGATACTGCTCGTTTTGTTCTTCGGTTTCGATGACCGCCGGAAGCGCCTGCGAAAGCAGTGAGCCGTATTTCTTCGGATCACCCGGAACCGCAATCATCTTTCCACTTGCCTTTGTCATAGTCTGAGTGTGTCAGAACATTTCTGACGTAAACGGTATGTGTTTTGTAATTTACCCATGCTATCAGCCGATATTTATTGCCACCGATGTTGAATATTGTGCATTGGCCGTAGACATCAGCACTACTATTGGTTTTCCGTACGTCGGCAAAATTGCGCCAGTCAGCGTTTTCAACAGCGGCATACCAAGCTTCGAGAGATGACTTACTGCTAGGGTGCACCTCGTAAAACTCTCGAAGCTTCCGAAACGAAATGACTCGCATTCGTTAGCTCCTTTGATGTGAAACATTTTTGGGTTTTTTTTATGCTCAATCTATTTCCTCCATTGTTGGTAGTGACTGATTCCAAGCCATTGCTCATTTGCCTTTAGCGATCAAAGGTTCTCATACCGAGAACTATCTGTCAAGAGTGAGAGGAAGAGCCCCGCCTGACTCCTGACAGTTTGCTTCGACCGAGCGCGATTCCCTGCCCGGCCCGAGTCGCAGATGAGTGAAACGGGCGAGGTGAATCGAGCGGACAGAAAGGCAAAGACGCGCTGGCTCTCCCCTAGACGCCCTAATCCATGTGTACAAAGCAGGCATTGAACTTGCGGCGGCGCGGTGTGGGACCTGATCGAAAAAATCAGGCTGACCACAAGCTATTGTGGTTCGAGGCTGTGTACATTGTTTACAAAAGCCCTGTTTTTGGTACAGCAGGATAGAGTGCGTGTACGCGCGCCGGCGGGGAATTCGGATTTGTGTATCTGGCTGATCCCCGAGGACTTCGGGATGTGTACATTGTAAACAAGAGGCAGACCACAAGGGGTTGTGGTGGACTTCCGATTTATTGGGTTTTTTGGCCTTTTTTCGCGGACCTGGCGACGATCGTCGAAAAACGATGTGTACAAAAGCCGTGAAACATTGGCGGAAGCCTCCTGCCTTCAACACGTTTACGGTGTACACATTTTTGCGGTGTCTTGTGCACAAAACAGGCCTGAGAGCGGCTTATCTCGCTGAACTCTCAGGCCTTGCGGTGTACACAAAATCAGGTGGCGTGTTTCACCGCCGCCAGGCGCGCTGAGCGGCTCCACTCGCCGACGATCCTTGGTCAATGCGCTCCGGAAACAGGATCCGGCCGAGATCTTCAAAGCCGCGCGCGAACCTCGCAACTTTTCGACCGAAGTAAACAAGGGTCTGCGCTTTCTTCGCCTGGCCGCCTGTCTCACCGGTCGGCTTGATGAATCTCAGGCGATCGCGCAGGCAGCAGACCGGAAACGACACCCAGAGGTCCTCGTACCACTTATAGCCGGGCGCCGAGTTGACGAGCATAATCGCCTGCTCGACGCGCCCCGCCTGGTATTCTTCTATCAGCTTCGCGGCCCAGCGGCCCGAGCTCCCGTTGTACGGAGGGTTGAGAAAGACGCGGCCGAACCAGTCTTTAGACAGCCCGTCGTCGGCCAGGGTGAAATAACGCTCCGCCCGGATCCAGGCCTGCGGGACGGGATCACTCGCCGGGTCGAGCGTGATCGAGCCGAGCGCGGTCCTCACGCGCTCAATGATCGCCGGCGGCGTGTACCACTCAACCGAACTGGTCGAGACCAGGACCTGCATCGGCTGGCTCATTTTTAAAAGACTCATCGTTCCTCCTGCGTCAGTGCAGACGCTCGCACTCCAGCATTCAAAACGGCGCCGTCCAGTCTGGCGGCCATATCTCTTGCGGAATCCGAAGCTTGCGGCCGTCGTAGAAATCCACTTCTACAACCACGTCGAAGAGCGCCGAGTTGTGCATTTCGATGTTTTCGTCGGCCTCGGGTGCCGGGTAGTACCGCTGTCGGCAAGCCCGGATCCGGTCCGTCGTGACCAGCAAGGCCGGCTCGTCATCGGCAGTCAGAGCCGCGACGACTTCCCTCTTGCGGTCGAGCAGTTCTTTTGCGAGCGCCGTATTCTTCCGGGCGCCCTTGATTCGCAGCAACTCGCCATCCCACGCCAGACGGAGACCGGCGGCGCGCGCCTGGTTGAGTAAAGCTATCCCACCCATTCACCTTCCTCCTCCCCGGCCTCGCCCCAGTCGGAATCATTGGTGGCCGCGCTCTCTGAAAAAAAATGTTTTTCTAAAACCTCAGAAACCTCAGAAACCTCAGATCGGGTTTGGCAGTTCTGATCTTTCTGATCTTTCTGAGGTTTAGAAAAACATTTTTTTTCAGGGTTTAAGGTGAGACAGGCGATGTAGAACTCTTGGCTGCAGCCGGCTTTCGTTGCCTCAACAATCTTGTTTGCCGTAAGTCTCTTCTTGAAATTGTTGCGTCCTAAAGGTTTATGCCCGGCTTCACGACAGTAGGACTGGTAGGCCATATGGACCTTCTTCAAGGTCTCGGTGTGTTCGGGATCGCGCGGATCTGGCCCCCAATTCTCATCCCGCAAAAAACAGGCGACGGAATCGGACTCGCGCTTGTATTCGGCGATCATCTCCCTGACGATCTGCGAGTTCGTAAACTTCTTTTGGTTGAGAAGCCGTTTCAGGCCGTCCAACACCCAATTGAACACGCCGGCCAATTCTTCCCTGATGATTTGCTGAGCCAGGTCGACAACCCATTCGCTTTCCTGCAGTGTGAGGCGAAACGGCACGATCAATAGCCGGCGGAAATACGCATCTGATTGCTCGATGTCTTTCGGCAGTTCGTTGCAGTTGAAACAAAGCTTGGCGTACCGCTCCATCAGGAACGGATTCCCATACTTCATCCGCGCCATGATCGGTTCGCCGCTGACCAGATTCTTAAACACATCCTTCGTGATTGATGCGTTGATCTCGCTGCCATAGTTGAGAAGCTTATGCGCGATCTGGGCGCGGTTGTGCTCTTCTATTAAGTCCGATAATGAAAAGTTGGCCGTATTCTCTTTCCCGAGGAGAGCGTTCATTATGTCGAAGAGCACACTCTTTCCATTGGCGCCGCCTCCGTAAAGCAATAGGGCCTTTTCGAGTTTCAGATTCTTCGTGAACACATAGCCGAAGAATTCCGCGACGATATCCTGCAGCTCCTGCTCGGGCAGAACCCTTTTCAGATAAGCCTCAAACTTCGGCGCCGTGGCGTCCTTGTCGTATTTGAACGGTAGTTGGTGGGTGAGGAAGTCGACCGCGCGAAATTCTCTTATATCCTGCTTCTCGGCGCTGATCTCGAACGTTCCATTGAGAAGGTTGATAAGTACTTTGTCGGTGTCCGGCTCGGGCGTCCGGAAGCCGGCGAGCGCAATAAACTGCTTATAAAGCTTATCTCTGAATTCGTAATGCTTCGCCTCGAATGGAGCGACCCCCTGCTTTTGGGCGACAGCCATCAGGAAATCTTTCAAAGCGTCCCGGTCGATCTCTCGCCAGTATTCCCCGTTGAAGGCGAATACGAAGTCATTCTTTCGCGCGAGTTGGCAGTTCTGCGCCTTGACGAGTTTTAGAAGCTCTTCGATAGATGCGACCAAGTAATGTTTTTGCTTGATCGTATTCACCTTTTCCAAGAGCTTAGAGTCTTCGAAAAGTTTGGGGAAATTGATCTCGACAACCTTCTCCAGTATCGAGTCGAGAACGTGATAGTGCGCAACGACGACCACGGGCTTAGTCTTCTCGGCCTCCTCTGTTTCAGTTTTCCCCTGGCCTTCGGCCCGCGGCTGATCGGTTTTTGAACCGGTCTCTGTCTTCGAAGACTTGCGCCGATCGCCGTAGCCGGCCTTCGCCAAAGCCTTCGCCGCGGCCGAGTAGTCGCCGCCGTGCTTCAGTTCGGCATAGACCGCAAACGGCGAGTAAGTTTCATTGATTGCGAATGGCGCGCCGTTCGACGTGAAGCAGTGAAAAGCGCCGCTCGCAAAGAGTCGCGCGCCGCAATGGTCGTCAACGCCCGGCCGCGAGAGTAGCGGCCCGATACTCTGGTCCCGGAAGGTCGTCCACCCGTATTCTTCGAGTAACGCGCGGGACTTCTCGAAGGCGTCGGATCGGGAGTTGTAATCCGCGCCCGGCTTCACCCCCTCGACCTTCTCGCGTTCAGCCTCACGAGCGCCTTTTGCTTTCGCCGGTTCGACGAACTCGTTGCACGCCCGCGCCGCATTCAGGAGAATGTCGCGCACTTCCGTCGTGATCGTCGGGATGTCGCGTGGATCGCCGTTGGTCGGCTCATAGACCCCGCCATTCGGGTGAGTGCCAGGCAGACAGAGCGGTGATAACATTTGCCCCCCCTCGCCACGCGTCTCGATCAGTGTGCGGATTTTGAAGTACCTGCCGCCTACTTCACGAAGCCCGAGTTTCTTAATTGCCTCCGTATCGAGCGCGCCGGCGGCCGTTCGTGGCAGATCGACGCCGGTCACCTCTTCCGCCCGTTGCGCGAGCTTCTGGTTACCCTCGACAATCTTGCATCGATAAAAAATGTGACAACCTTCGGTCGGCGTTTTGACGCGCGGCAGTCGTTTGAGAAGCCCCGGCGCGCCTTCCTCGACAAGTTCACAGAAGAGTTTCATCGAGGCCTTCGCAATGGCCTCGATGTCGAGTATTTCGAGCGCGGCGCCATCTTTGCCACTCACCCTGCCGCCGACGATCCCCAGGCCGGGGTAATTGCTCACCCATGCGCGCAGCTCGTCGTCGGCCGCCTTGTGCTTTTGGTGGATTTTCCAAGAAAGCTTATCGGTCTTTTCCCGGCGCTGATACGCACGGAAGTCTTCAACCGGCGCTTTCGAGTTCGCGCCGACCGGGACCAGCGAAAGCCCCGATTCGCGGTATGCGATCGCCTGGCTTAGCCGATCTTCATTGCTTGTCCGCGACGGTCCGGCGCCGTTGGCGTTCGTCATAGGCCGCCCCCCCGCCCGTCCGCGCCGATCAGCGCGCAACCGCCAGTGCAGACGCCTGTGCAGGCCTCGGCGAACGCCTGGACGACGCCCCCGAGCCCGAGGGCAGCTCGGGGGCGAACATCGAAGAGGCGATTCCATTGCGCGACAAGTACAGCGCGCGCCTCTGTGGCGACGACCTGCCACCAGCAGGGCCGACAAAGATAGATGACCGGGCCGCCGAGGCGCTCGACGTGGCGAACCAATGCGCGCGAATGCCGCGCATTGCGGTCGCAGCGTCGAGGGATATTCGGATGTTGCGGATTTTGAGCGGTTTGATTAAAGTGGCTCAAGTTTTGAAACTCCAAATTGCCTGTCGCGAAAGTTGAGCCATCGCGGCGGGCAATTTTGTTATGGCAGGCCGGCTCAGGTAAGATTTGAACGACCTGCAAGTCGTGGGTTAAAGGCGCGGGATCAGGCCGCTGTCGCCAAACGTTGGTCCTGTTCCCGTGTCTCATTATTTGCGGTTCCCTGCTCGGGTATCAGCCCGATCGACCGGGCCGAAATTTTGATCCGCTTCCCTGCTTTCATGTATTCAAAAGGAAACTGATTCAGCCTGATGTCCCTGTACAAGCTCTGCTTGTCTTTATAACCGCATGGTCGGTACGCCTCTTCTGGCGAAAGCCAAAGTACTACTTTCAAAATTTCTCCTTTCTGCGATCTGTGATCGCGGAAACAGGCTATCGCTGAATCAAACTCTCTGCTGGAATTTCAAAAAGATTTTTTCAAATTCCCGATTTTTTTCCCGGATAAAGCCACTTCCGTAAGACAGTAAGCTTATAAGCGTATGGCATTGCGTCGCAGATCCTCGCGGCGTGTTCAATCGCAACATCTTCGGGTCTGCTTTCTCCGCCCTGCTTGTTAATCTGGTCGGCAACCCATGAATCGTCCGGCGCTGGATTTAATCGCTCAATCAGATCGTCAGGCAAAGATTGAAACTCCGCTTTGATTATCTGTCGCCAGTCGCCACGCCCCACTTTTTCAAGCGCCCGATAGCGGGCGAAAGCCGCGCTCCACACAGGAAGTAATTCGTCGTATCGCTCGCGGAGAGTAGACAGGTCAGCTTTCTGCTTCTTTCCACCTCTCCGTCTGTACTCGATGTCGAGAGATTCAAGCCATCGGGTCAAGATCGGTTGAATCATTGGTTCAAGCTGATTTTGAAAAAAAGTCGCTTCCGCCAGTTCTTCAGACGGAGACGAGACATTTTGTTTTGCTCTATAGAGGCAAAGAACGAGAGCGCAGTTGCAGAGCATGTTCGCCGCCATATTCGCCGTGTGTTGGCGCTTCTCCGTAACGAAGCTCGCGGCGTTATAGGCCAATTCATCGATCACACGATCAGGAGCGGGGCCGACCATGGATCGAATCGCGGAGCGAAAAGCCTCGCGCAGATCATCTTCGTTCAACGGCGTTGCGCCGAACGCCTCGGCAGCAAGTTCGATGGCGCCTGGCAAACCTTGTGATGGCATATAGACCTTCCTTCCTGGTCTTCCTTCACTGGTGATTCGGCTCGCACGGCGTGAAGGAATCACCGCCACTCGGGTAGCTAATCCGAATGTTGCGAGCCGAACTTGTGCTCCAATAGGTTGCCAAACGCTTCCCACTGGCTAAAAATCACTCCAACCAAGTCAATCTTGGCATTGCCTGAACCCCAATCAATTCAGGCTGTTTTCAAATAGCTAATTCTAGCTAAAAGTGGAGAATGAAATGGAAGCTTTTCGAGACAGCATGCTGCAACTGATCACACAGACTTCAACCAACCTGCCGCCCGACGTGCGCCGCGCGATGGCGCGAATGCTTGAGCAGGAGCAGGGCGCGCGTTCGGCCCAGGCGCTGCAGGTCATCGCCACCAACATTGACATGGCCGGCGCCAACGAAGGCCCGATCTGCCAAGACACCGGCTGGCCAACCTTCGAGATCAAAACTCCCGTCGGCGCCAATCAGATCGTAATGAAAAAGGAGATCCGCGAGGCCATCGCCGAAGCCACTAAGCGCGGTAAGCTGCGCACCAACTCGGTTGATTCTCTGACCGGCGTTAACGCGTCGGATAATCTCGGTCCTGGCACGCCGACCATGCATTTCGAGCAGTGGGAGAACGATGGAGAGATAGAGGTCAAACTGCTGCTCAAGGGGGGCGGATGCGAGAACAAGAACATTCAATACTCGCTGCCGATGGAAATTCCACACCTTGGTAAGGCCGGACGCGACCTGGACGGCGTGCGCAAATGCATCCTCCACGCGGTCTGGCAGGCGCAGGGGCAAGGTTGCAGCGCGGGCGCCGTCGGCGTCTGCATCGGCGGCGACCGCACGACCGGCTACCAGCACGCGAAGGAACAGCTCTTCCGCACGCTCGACGACGCCAACCCACACCCGCAACTCGCGAAGCTCGAAGATTACGTCATGCAGACGGCCAACACGCTAGGCATCGGCGCGATGGGCTTCGGCGGAAACGCGACTCTGATCGGATGCAAGATCGGCGCGCAGAACCGCCTGCCCGCAAGCTTCTTCGTCTCGGTCGCTTATGACTGCTGGGCGTTTCGGCGTCTGGGCGTCACCCTCGACGCGAAGACCGGCGCGATCAAACGCTGGCTCTACCGCGACGATAAGGAGCCGGCAATTAAAATGTCGAACGGAGGAGGCTTTGTCAGCACGGGCAAGGAGA
>Ga0154003_1000313_pt1 | contig 14919 bp, 12 predicted proteins | sample TSFL087MetaG_FD_104679 | JGI IMG/M metagenome (GOLD analysis project Ga0154003, IMG submission 104679) | Attine ant fungus gardens microbial communities from Florida, USA - TSFL087 MetaG | ecosystem: Host-associated > Fungi > Mycelium > Unclassified | place: USA: Florida, Lake Talquin State...
CGCTCGTATCGAAGAAGTAGAGGGGCATCTATCGTTCGTCCCTTTCTCTCGTGACCTCATCGGACATTGAACCGGGGATTTTTGAAAGGGCTTCTCGGACTTCGGCAAGAGTGATCGCGGGGTCGGCCTCAGCTGCGCATTGAGCGATATAGCTTTCATCGAGGAGAGCTTCCGCCTCCTTCGCGCCGTTCGGCGCTTCAAAGGTCAAGAGCAGCAATTCATCAAGAGTCACTCCTTCGGCGTCGGCCTTTGCCTGAAGAAGCGCCGCCGTCTGGAGCGCGATTTGGATTGTCACGGTCTGCGATTCCATATTTTATAGGATAGCGCGGAATCGGGGTTGAGGCCACCAAAAGCGGGGAAGGAGCACGGGGGGCGGTTATTTGCTCTTCTTCTGGGCTTCCTCTTCGGCCTCCTTCCGGAGCCGATCGCGCTCAAGCATCGCGTTGATGATCGCGACAGGCGGGCAGTGAAAAGTCGTTCCCTGCATTTTACGGATGGCGTCGGGAAGGTCGATCAGGTTTCTTTCCGCGGCGCTCTCAAGGATGGTGAAGAGTCGTATGGTGGGAATGTTGAGCCGGAGAGCCTCTTTGATTGCGTTGCCGTCATCCGACAAAAACGCATCTGCCTGTAGCTCGATCGCGAGCGCAATAGCCTCGCGCTCGCCGTCGTGAATGTTCCTTGTCGGTGTGAAAAGGGAAGTATCAGCTTTCCTCACTTCAATCCAAGTTGGGCAGGCCTGAATCCACGCCTTCACTTTGGGCGGCGTGTTTACGCCCTGAAGCTCGCTGAAAACTTTCTCCGGAATCGTAATCTTGCCGTAAAGGGTTTCGAGGATGTGCGTCGCTTCGATTTCGATGAGGTAGCGAAGCGGCGTCGTGTCGGAAATGATGATCATTGTTTATTGAGGAGGGCCGCCATTGTAGCCCGCCCACGCTCCAGCTCCTCCATCGTGAAGCTTGGGTCTCGGACATCGTGCTGCTTGAAGAACTCAAAGAGCTCTTCCCGGTCATCAAAGCCGAGCATCTCTTGGACGTCCCGACTCGTGATCCGCTCGTCTTCGTAGAGCTTGATTGCGGCAAGCTCCAAGAGAACGCGGCCGACTTGTTCGCCGGTGCCGTTCTTCAACGCGGCGACAATCTCATCCGGAATGTTGACGTTCAATGTGATTTCCATAAGAAAACCCCTCCTTTAAGGATAATACGGAATTCCGTGGGAAACCACCAAAAGTAGGAGGTAAGGGCACGGGGGAGATAGCCAAAACCCGCTTATTCTTATGATTTGCGAGGCATGATATATTCCTCACGCCCTGGCCGAACCTCGAAAATCACGGCCCAAAATTGACCAGGATATGAAAGGTGGTCGCGTTTGAATCCTGAGCGCATAAACTCTCCCAACTTCGGATTCTTAGCTTCACACGATATTGAGCTCGTGCGGCATGGCGCGTTAGCTGAGCGATACTCCTCACGTGTGACAGCTTTGGAGCGTGAGAATGAGCGCCGGGCGGACTGAGCCAGACCGCGCGTTTTTCTGTGATGCCGAATGTAAGATAATGCCACTTACCTTACATTCAAACACTCAGGATCATCTGCGTGCTTCACCGCGTGATGAAATTCCGCGCTCTTCGTCAACGGATCACGTAAAAGCTCGTGCGAGCGCTCTTTCATCTCTCGTAGCTGTAGATGAATCCTCCGGACCGTTGCGCCAGCTAAAGACATCATGTGTGTCTGCACCTTTCGCACCGATTTCGCCGCCGATTCTGCTTTATCAAGTGAAATTATCCCGAAGGAACTAATGTATAATGAGCCGCTGGCTCTTTCGCCGGTACGGACAAGGAGGTCTGTAAATGACACACATCGTCTCGACTTATCTCAAGTGGGCTACGGCAATATTCATCCTCATTCTGTGTAATACCAATGCTCTGGCCAAGCTTTATCTCCGCCCTGCGGAACCTACGGCACCATACACAGGAGAAATAGAAATTATAGTGCTGGGTCCGACCGGAGAAGTTCTCTTCAGTAAAATCGCAGCTGATCCCACAGGGAAGCACGAGGTGAGGGTCCCAGGTCATTTACAGTCTTTAGGGGTAGAGGTGATATTTCGGGGAGTATCGTCAAGATCCATCAGGGTCAACTGGCTTGACTTAAGTTTTGTGCGGAGAGGCTTAGAGACGGAACGATCTCGAAAGATGATCACCGAGGAAGAGTATCAGAATAAGGATAGGCAGATCGCAGCACAAGAAGAGGCCTTTGCGATAGCCATTAGCGCAGTTCTTAGCAATAGAGCGAGACCGGCAGCAGCAATAAAAATTACCAGGTCTCCATCTTATAAGCTGCCGACAAATGATGTTGAGGATGCTAAAGTTGAGAATGTCAGCACTGTATCGAGTGCATCGATACAGTGGGTTCAATTCCTTTATGAGCGAAAGACCGCGATTGAAGACCTCCATAGGAAGGTAATCAATAGGGCAGAATATGAAGATAAGGTCAAAGAGATCTTGGCTAAAGAAAGAAAATGGGCTCAACAACATCCTCTTTCCAATGCAGAGATGGATCAGTATCACGTCCTGCTAGATCGCATTCAAGCTGATATTGCCGAACTCGAAAAAACTTTTACGAGCAACAAACCATTGACTGAACAGCTTGCTCCTTGGGCTACAATGTGTGTTGCTCTCTTAGGTACCGTGCTCACTTACCATCTCGGCCGTCGGAAAGATTTGCGCGAAAAGCGTGAGATTGAAATGAAAGAGGCCAAGCTTGAATCTGAGTTAAGAGACCTCAGATTGAAGAATGAGCAACTTGAGCAACAGGTGACAGAAACACGAATGAAAACTCAGCAGAAATCTAAACTCATAATCGGGTACAGCCGACATACGAGTAAGAATAGGACATAGCGATCTGGCCATAATCTTTGAATTCTGGCCAACTTGATTTTCACAGGCAAAATCAACGTTTTTGCTGGTTTTTTGAAGAGCATTTCCGAGGAGTTTTTTGGACGCCCATTACTCGGACTGATTTTAAGCTATGGCAAACGGCTGAAATCAATGCCATTTCTGGCCTATGTCCTAAAATTACACGTATCTCGGCTCAACGCGACCTACTGACGAAATCGCCGACCCTCAATCGGCCCTCACATAGATCATCCAGCAGGGCGAAGAAGCTCGCATCTCGTCTCGGCTCGTTATCGTCGATGACCTTATAGGCGTTGCGTTGCCTTTCAGGAAAATTTTTACCATTAGCGTTACAAAAATGTCTGCTAAGAGTTTTGCCTCGCAAAAGCCAATGTTTACAGGGCCTTTCGGCGGTCAGAAATCGAAAGTCTATTGGTAGACAACACGCTGATAGGCTTGCAAGGCAATCAAGCCAAGTTGAACCGGCTTCTCGGATGCCTATGAATAAAGAGGATTCTCGCGACGTACAAAATTGTCTGGCTTGCAGTAAACGGCTTCGCAAAAGGCAACGCTACCCCGGCTCATTGACGAAGACCTGTCGCTCGGTGAATAGGCCGAAATCCGGTGAAGTCAACACGGCCGCCAGTCCCTCAGCGTCGTTCTTCGGGCACCGCAGGGCCTTCAGCGAAGGCTCCTCCGGAAACTCGCTGCTCCCGATCAGAATGGCATATCGATTCTCCTCGCTCATTCCATTCATTCAACAGATAACAAAAAAATTCGAGCGCGCTTCGCACGCCAGGGTAAAAGGGTAAAACGGGTAAATAGAGCAAGAGAGTTACCTTGTCCTAGCTGCAACCACTACACGAAAACCGACGAAGCTGTTGGGGACCAACGTGCCATACACAACACGGCCGGCTGAACGGCAGAGCTTTCCATCATAGTACCAGGAACCACCCCGCAGGACGCGCAGACTTGAGTCTCCCCCGCTCACCCATGCGCTGCCGTCACCCGGAGCGCCTTTATAGTCATCGTGCCAGACATCCTCGCACAATTCCCACACATTGCCGTGCATATCGTACAGTCCGAAGGCGTTGGCCACGCCCAGGCTGCCCACCTCGACCGTCTTCTGCCGATTGTCGCCTTTCGGCGCCGAACCATAGGGATAAGCGCCGTTATAGTTGACTATGTTTGGCGTGATCGTCGTCCCGAAGGCGAAAGGCGTCTTCGTCCCGGCTCGCGCCGCATACTCCCATTCGGCCTCACTCGGCAGCCGGTATGGCTTGCCGGTCTTCTTCTCCAGCCGCTTGCAGAACTCGACCGCTTCTTCCCAGCTCACCTGCTCTACCGGCTGTTTCAGCGAGTCTTTGAATTCTGACGGGTCTTCTTTCAAGTCGATCTTCACCTTGGGCATTTTCGCCACCTGCCGCCACTGCTGCCGCGTGACCTCGAAGCGACCCATAAAGAACTTCTGCACCGTGACGGAATGCTGCGGCCCCTCGTTGGTATCACGGTCGGCTTCGTTATTCGGCGATCCCATGGTGAAGGTTCCGCCCGGAACCTTCACCATCTCGAGCGGCACACCGTCGAGGTCCTCAGTGAAGTATACGGCCCGCAGCTTGCGGCGATTGACCTCTTTGCCCTGAGGGTCGAAAGTCATCGTCTCAAAGTCCGGCCCTGCTGAGGGCGCTGGCGACGGTGACGGCTTCGATGAAGTCGGCATGCCGGAGTTATCTGTTTTCGGCCACCCAATCCAGACGAGCAGGGCGATGGCCACAACCGCCAGGCCGCCGAATACCAGCATAAGTCGCCACTTCCCGATCGATGAGGTAAGTAGGTCCGGCAATGCAGGCTGCGGTGATCGATCAGTGGTTAACCCGTCTGGCCTAGTGGATGCAGGCTGTGGTTCTGGTCGAGTAGGTGAAACCGGCTTCTCGGGCTGCAACTCCCTCACGGTATCCGTGATCTTCTGGGGCATCGGCGGCGGTGGCGATGGTTGAGGAGCCGAAGCGCCCGATTGCGTTTTGTGAAATTGCGCTTCGGGCTGCGATGCTCTCCGGACAACTTCGGCCTTCGGAGCCTCTTCCTGCCACGTTGATATTTGGGCGGACGCCGGTGGTTGTCGCTGTTCGCCGGTTTCAACCTGATCCCACTCCTCGATGAATCTCCCGACCTGCCATTGCTCCCGGTGAAGCTTAAACACAAGCTCATAAAGCGGCCCGCGGCGATCCTCGATCACCTGGATGGCTTTGGTGAAGATACGGGACGGGAGGAATGATCTGATCTCAACGACTTTCTCGGTCAACAGCCGCTGCTGTTCGCGGATCGATACTCCGCTGGCCCTGGCAATGATCAGGTCTTCGCCCTTCACGTTGAGCGCCCACCGCATCGGCTCCTGGTATCCCTCGCTCTTGACCTTGGCATAGACGTACTGGTACAGGTCATCCATGCTGATCAGCCCGTCGTCATTGGCGTCGGCGGTGCCTTGCCTGATACCGGAGATGATGTGCTTTGTCAGCAAACCGTAATCATCGCCCTCGCGTTCCTGCGCCGTCTGCGAGGCTGTGGAGGCCGTCAGGATGTAGACGCCGTTTCCGCGCGCCAGTTCCTTAAACTTATCGTCCACATCTCCCCTGGTAAAAGACTTCCCCACCGCGCCGCCGTAACAACAATCGAGAATCAGCATGATCTTGCGGCACGATGAGTTCTCGATCAGCAGCCGCAGCGTCTCGATCGGGATCGAGGTCGTCACCAGTTTTTTGATCTCCGTGTTGGCCGTGGCCAAGTAGAGGCGCCCCGGCAGATCCGTCTTGCCATGTCCGGAATAGTAGATCAGGACCTGATCGGCGCCGATGGCTTCGGAGAGGGTCTCTTCGATCCTGCGCATGACGGCAAAGCTGTCGGCATTCTTGAAGACTGATGGCTCCTCGAACGCCCCCAGGTCGGCCGCGGCCAGAATCTGGCGCATGCCATCGACGTCGTTCTCCGGGCATTTCAGCGAATTCAGGTTGGGCTCTTTGTCGAAGCGGCTGCTGCCGATCAAGACGGCATACCGCCGTCCTTTGTTCATTTTGTTCCTTTGATCATGGGGTTGATTGCCTCCAGCAGCTTTTCCATATCATCGCCGCGCAGGTCGTCGGCCGTGATCTTTACCTTGTCGCCGTCTCTGCTCTGAAACTCAAACCGTAGAGACGGTTTGCGCTGCGCATAGGCTCTGAGCACATTGACCAGGGCGACGATCGGACCGCCGGCACCGACGGCCGCGATCACTATTTGGCCGATGGTTACCAGGTCGCCTTTCGTTCCTGATCCGGCAGGTTGTTCGGCGAAAGAAGCCTCGACACTGGCCTCGTCACGCAGGTCCTGGCACAGTCGGCGTGTCAGTTCATGCAAGGATTCGTCGTCCAGATCGGTGGCAGAGATGGATAGAAGTATAGACATAGCTGAATTCTCCAAGGTCTTGGCCTAGGGCTGAAAAGCAGAGTCGAATCGTATAAGATCATTTAAGATCGCTGGCCTGCAATCTTGTTACAAAGAGAGTCAGCGAGCAAACAGCTACTATTATAATAGAACAGTTCGGTCTTCGCCGATATCCGGGATGGAGCTGAAAGATGGCGCGGGGCGCTCGCTCCTCCACGTATAATGATGAATTTTGAACAGCCATCGAAGGAACAGGGCAGGGAAGCGACCACAGAATTTAGAGCGGCACTTTGTGGGATGAGCTTTGCGAAGTCGCAATCCTGCGCTTGTCGTAAATCTGTGTGGTGGTGACGTGCTTGTGTCCGAGCAGGTCCTGAACTTTCCGGATGTCCTCACCGTCTTCTAAGAGCAGTGTGGCCACTGTCGCCCGGAGTGAGTGTGGGCTGTAGATACAATATTCGACCGTTGAGCCGTCGGCCTGTTCTTCTTTCTTCATCGCGCCTGGAAGCCTACAAAGGTAACCCATTATCAGGCGCCACATCGTGTTCGTATGGATCGGCTCCTTTGACAGTTTATCCCGCTGCCTGGCGTGGGCCTGCGCCCGGAAGAGTGGCCCGGAGTCAATGCCGGCCTTCTCGATATACTCGGCGATTGCCTGCGCCGCGCCGAAGTGAATACCGATGGTCCGGCGCTTGTCGCCTTTCTCGTGAATCCGGAGCGTACTTTCGCCGTCTTCCTGGTGGAAGTCTGAGACCTTGAGCCTACAGCCGGTGGCCAGGCGAATTCCGGTATAGAGGTAGACCTTGAGGATGGCGCGATCGCGGTAGTCAACCAGGTCTTCGCCCGCGGGCATTCCCATCAGCTGGCGGGCGCGGGGCGCGGTCAACGCCTTGGTTTCTTCGACTGGATCAGATGATTGCCGGGCCACAAACTGCGCGTGCGCCGGATTGGGCACGGTGATCGGCAGTCTGAGTTCCGCCGCGGCCGCGGCCAGGTATCGGTAGAAGCTCGAAAGAGAGGCAATGTGTCGGTTGATGGTCTTCGGGGCCATATTCCGTTCGAGCTGCATATACTCGACGTAGGCCAGCACGTCGGTAATTTTCACCGTCAGCATCTTGGTTGAGTCACGCGGCCAGTCGAACTCCATAAAGGACACGAAGCTCATCACGTCGGCGCGGTAGGCGCGCTGGGTGTGATGGCTATTCCGCCGGCGGACCCAAATTTCAAAGATGTCGGCAATGGAGAGATAAAACTTGTTGACCTTCTCAGCGACGGCTGGCGTAGAATGGCCGGCCAGGACCGCCGGCAACTCGGCCGCGGTCTCTGTCGAGATCACCGCCGGCAGATTTTCGTTTTCAGTTTTACCTTCGGTCATAAATGGGTATCCGTTACAGTGGGCCGACGGGTGGTTCGGAGGTCTTAAATAGCCTCGACTTCCCCGCCTCTTTGAAGCGTGATAACGGATTTTATCACTCGCCAAGATATCTATAGAAGAGGGAAATTTGAGGCCTCTGCAAAGGGGCTGAGATGTGGATTACTCCGCGGTCAGCGGTAAGCTAGCGACTTTTGACAACAGCGGCTCAGATACAGATTGAAAATAAGGTGACCCGCACCGCTGTCGATGTCTTGCTCGCGAGAGGTTGTCTTATACCGCCCATCTTGGAATCACCTTCCACATATCGCGAAGGCGAGTGTCAAATTTCCGGTAATCTGGGCTGTGGCGCTCCAATAATGTCCAAAACCGCTTCGAGTGATTCATTTCGATGACATGACATAACTCGTGCGTCATTACGTAATCGACAAGCTCGGCAGGAAGAAACAGCAGCTTGGCATTAAGAGAAATTGCTTGGTGCCGCGAACAACTAGCCCAACGCGTTTTCTGCCGCTTCACGAGCGAGCGCTCAAATTGCAAGCCTGTCTTGCGGCTGAGAGCTTCAAGACGCGGAACAAGGTGTTCTCTCGTTTGCCTCATTAGCCAACGCGAGAGCGCAGCACGGCAGGCCTCTTCATCATCGATCGCACCAAAGATAAGCAAACGGTGTGCACCTAGATCACGCACCGCAACCCACGGCACGTCAGATTCCTTGCTTGTCACATGCCATGACATCCCCAGCGCGGGCAGTTTGATCTCTAGCGGTAGCCGCCATTGCGGCTCCGGCTCAAAGAATTTACGTTGCACCTCGGCACGCTCAAGTGCAATGTTTATCCACCCCTTCTTCTTCTCTAATAAGCCGGGCACTTTGGTTACGTCATAGCCTTTCGGCACCACGACCTCCAGGCCATGCTTGTGCGTCACGCGCAGTCGTACGTTTCGCCCTTTCGGGCTGACCTTCACACTGTATTTGAACAGCGCCTTATTCATCAGCCTTTGCCTGGTAGTTTGCCTTGCGAAGCAGCTTGATGCACCGGGCAACAAAGTCTTTGTCGCGCCCGTGCAGGCCAGCAACAGGATACTCCTTGGCAAGCACTTTAGTGAATTCGCGAAACATCTCGATATCCAGGTGCTCATGTTCGGTCCAGCCGGGAAAGAGAATCTCATCTGCCCTCTTTATAAGGGAGATCGCTATCCTGGCAGCGTCGTCATTTGAAAGCTCCAAAGATCGCTCCTGCGCCGCCTTGGCAAAGCTGTCCGCTAACGGCCGCTGCGCCTCCTGTATCAACGCAACGGTTTCTTTGGTCAGATCCTCCAGTTCCTTAAGCAAGGCCAAGCCCGCTAGCGTGCCGTTTCGCTTTTGCTGCACGATGCGTTTGAGCCGCTCGCTGAGCGGTTGAAACTCAGCGTCGTCTCCAAGTCTGATCTGCAACTCCGAGGCGAGCATCGCTTCTATGTCAAGCGCCTTTGAATCTGGCGGTCGATCTTTGATACTGGTGAGGTATTCCGCATCAAGAACGTAGGTCGGTAGGTCGAGCTTCAATTGCTCGACGTCCACATGCTGACGAATCAGTTCGCGCGTCTTTGCACCGTCAGCAGGATCGGTCTCGAACTTCGCGCTGGTGTCCTTATAGAAGGCTTTTACGTAGTAGATCCATATCCGACTAAGCCATAGGTAATTTGGTTCGTGCGGCACCAAGAAGGCATCTGGATGCAGCGTCTCCCAGAGCAGGCTAAGGTTCCGGTAACCAAGTTCGAACTTTTCCCGCTTTGGCTCATTCACATTTAGCCACGCCAGTATCGCCATGATGGTGTCACGGTCGCCTGCCTTCGGGAAATCGGCAAACAACTCCATCTGCCATTGCATTTCAATCTTGAACTTCTCCCGCAATTGGCTAAAGGGGAAGGCCACTTCCCCAAGCTCGTCCTTGTCAAAATCTAGCGCCTGCTCCAGCTTGTCGAAAAGGCCATAGTAATCCATCACTACGCCAAATTTCTTGAACTCAGTGTATGGACGATTCACCCGCGCGATCGCCTGCAGGAGGGTGTGATCGCGGATGCCTTTATCCAGATACATGGTTTCGACAATCGGCGCGTCGAACCCGGTCAGCAACATATCGCAGACGATCAGCATTTCAACGTTACGCCACTTGTTCTCTGGCTTGGCCAGTTCGGCTTCATCGGTTGGCTTCTCCTTTTTGAACTCATCGATAGCCTTCTTCCGCGTCGCGTCGCCTAGGTAATGCGCTTTTACCGGATCGGGGTCATTCTTGGGGTCTTCGGAGTAAACAGGCAGCACTACATCCGAGCCGAGCAATTGATCCAGCGCCGCCTTATAGAGCGTGCAGGTTTCCTTGTCATAGCAGACAAGCATTGCCTTAAAGTGGTTTGGCCGTACACGTTCTCTAAAGTCTTGCGCCACGTCCTCGGCAATCATCTGAATTCGCTTCGGCAGCTTAAGAATGTATTCCAGCTTGGCGTTCTCCTTTTTGAGTTGCTCCCGTTCCCCTTCAGGCAGGCGTGCGAATTCCCTCTCGAAAGCCTCGTCAAGATTCTTTTCCCACACCGACCAATCGCTCACCCGTGGTTCGAATTGGATCGGAATTGTCGCTCCATCCCGTATGGCGTCGGCGATTGAATATCGCCCACCAGGTTGCATGTAGCGCTCGACACGCTCTGTACCGCTGTCATCCTTTCCAATCACTCGCCCGAATGCCTTAGGTGTGTTGTGATCGCTGTTTTCAATCGGCGTCCCGGTAAAGCCGAACAGCGACGCCTCGGGCAGCGTCGCGCGCATCCATTTGCCAAAGTCGCCCTCCTGTGAACGATGCGCCTCGTCGATCAGCGCGATCACATTCCGCCGCGGCACAGCAAACTTCTCGTGCCCGGTGAACTTGTGCATGATAGTGACGATGATGCCGCGGTAGCCGTCTCCGTCGGAGAGAAGGCTTACCAACTCGTCTTTGCTCTCCGCGATCCTGCAGGTTTCTGTGTTAGTGCGGATGAACTGGCCGATCATCTGGTCTTGAAGCTGCTCTCGGTCGATCACTACCAGAATTGTCGGCTGTTCTAGCTTCGCGTGGTGCCACAATTTTTTGGCAGCGAAAAGAATCGTCAGGCTCTTGCCGCTGCCCTGGGTATGCCAGATCAGACCGCGCCGCCATTCTTGCTCGCGATCCAAATCGAGCGAGCGACGCACGATTTCATTGGCCGCAGCAAATTGCTGGTAACGCGTTACCTTTTTTACTGGCCGCCCTTCCTCTATCTCAAAAACGATGAAATTGCGCAGAATGTCAAGCAGGTTGCCTCGGTCCAAGACTCCGTAGACCGCGCAACGCATACGATCGTCTTCCGGGATATGTGTATGCGGTGCCGGGTCGCGCCACTCTTGCCAAGTGTGGAATTTGTTGCCTGGTACGCCGTAGCGAAACACCAGTTCGTTTACGGCCCCGCAGAAGGCATTAGAGTAATAGAGTTGGGGTGCCTCCTCGCCGTAGCGCCGGCACTGCTTCGCGCCCTCAGTCCAGTCGATGTGCCAATCGCGGCCAGTCGTCTTAGCTTCGATATTAACTATGGGAATACCGTTGACGAACAGGAGCACATCAGTACGGATGTTTTCCTTTGGCCCTTCCACACGAAACTGGTTCGTGGCAAGATAGTCATTGGCTTCGATATCGTCGTAGTCAATCAGTCGGATGTTTTGCGCCGTCTCGCCGACAGCAAATGTCATTGTCTGCTCGCCGCGTAGCCACCGCAACCACTGTTGATTATCACGCTCTGCTCGGAGACGCGAGATCACGCGCTCTGCCCGCTCATCATCTGTGATGACGTTAGGATTCAACGCAATCAGCCTTTCTCTCAAAATGGGCAGCAGTAACACTTCACGCTCGTCTATCGATCCATCTGTCCGGCGGGCACGGTATTCCTTTGCTACAGCCTTGGCGTTTTCGTATCGCCAGCCGAGCTCCGGCGATTGAAGCCAGTCAAGCATTGGATTTTCGACGGTCCGCGCTTCATTTGGTAAAACGACGACTGACATATTCAGATTCTCACTCTGACATGGCCGGTGAGTAAGTTTTGCAGGAGTGCACGTTTAAGGCGCTCAAGCGCGACTATCTCCTCCTGCGCTGCCTCAATCGCATCCTCAGATGCATCCACCAACGCTACAATGTCTGCCTGTTCTGTTGGTGCTGGCCGGGGAAAACAGAATCTCTTGATTGATCGAGCGCCAAGATTGTGGTTACCGGCAGACGTATTCGCCATTGCAAGACAGAGACGTCGGCCGAGAGGTGATGCCAAGAAGTAATTGAGATATCGTCCACTGAGCCTTTCCTTCAATGTGCGAATACGGATCAGATAGGACGCGTAGATGATGTGCCGACTTGCCGCTTCTTCGCCGATGACGGTAGACTTGCCTATATAGTCAGAATTGCCGTTCGTGCGAATAAGCAGAACATCGTCAGGTTGCAAGCGTAGCGCGGCAGCTTCCTGTTCCGGTACTTCTGCATAGGAACATTCGCCTAGACGAAACCGGGGAGCTATGACCTCGGGGATCGCTACTACGGGCAAACCGTGCTTGCTTCCATTGGACGCTGCATTCGTACCGTATTCAACCGTCGCCACGCTCGCTCGCAAGAGCTCTACCTCCCATACCTCTGGTACTTCAAACTCATGGCGAAAAACCCTCGCAGTCCTAAAGCGGGTATGCCGGCCAGGGATGCCACTGGTAAAAAGCCGTTGCATCAGCGCTGTCTTGAGCCGCTGCGCCGCCGTCAGTTTCGCCTCCGCGGCAGCGACTGCTTCGCTAGACGTTCGCAACACCAGAGCAATCTGTTCCTGTTCGCCTGGGGAGGGCTTCGGCAGATACACGCGCAAATAATCTCTGAAGTCGAGATTGCGCATTTGTGTCGTTTGATGCTGAAGCCGCTCGATTACACCACTTTGATTGAGCTCCAGCAGAACCCAGCCCAGAAACTCCGGGTCAATCTCGGAGTTGTCTGCCCTTAGTAATTGTACAAAGTTAGAGAACCAATGATCGGGAAGGTCATTTGGGACAAATCCAATGCGACCTACAGGCTGAGTCGGTCCGCCGCCTGAACGCTCTACTAATAAGTCATTGGTACGCAGACCCATCTGCTGGGCCTTCTCCGCAGTGAAGTAGCGAGTCGCAACGTCACTAAAATCAAGCGTGCCTTGATCAGTGAAGTTCGTACTGCGCAAAACACTTACTGCAATTTCGCCGGACTCATCTCCCCAATCGCCGCCTTTTTGCTCAGTGAGTAGGTTAGAGAGAAGTTCGCGCCCCCAGTCCTCCGGGATGTTCCCCAAGATTGTCGCCGCACGATGGGTCAGCATTAGTGTTCCCCAGCGCCGTTAGCTTGGAGCAGGCGGCGAAGTTTTCTCCTTTTCAATAGAAACTCCCGACTTGCGTTTTTGAGCTGCGCTAGCGCATCGTCAATCTCAATCCTCTCCTCCGGCTCGAATGTGTCTACGTAACGTGGCACATTCAAATTGAACTCGTTGGCTTCCATTTCAGGGCGGTTGCTCACAACAAAGTAGCGTCGAGCTTCGATTGGGTCGGTGCAGATCCGCAACAGGTCAGCCGCAGTCTCTCGCGCCAGCAAAATCTCGCGCTCCGCGTCTTGATGCAAGGCAGCGCGCTTTTGCTCGGCCTCGGCTTCAAGCCTTTCCAATGCCTTTAGTTCACGCCTTAAATCCTTGAGACGTTCTGCGTTCGCCTTCTTTTCTTCGCGGAATGCTTTCTTGGCTTCCTTCTCCTCCGGCGGCTTTCTCTCTGCGAACGCCTCGCGTTCTATTAGCTCAGTGCGCAATGTCGGCAATGCGATAAGCAACGGCCCATAGGCTGCATCTATTTCGGCGAGCAAAGCGTCGCGTTCGCGCTCAATGTCGGCAATGAGTGCTTGCTCATGCTCGGGAACTAATGTGCGACAACGATCGAGATCACCGAATGCACGCCAGGGAACAATGATACGCATACAGTCTGCTCGGCGCAGCAGGTTCTGTGGATTGGCGTTTTGATAATGCCGCGAGGCCCATATGAGCAGTATCTTGTTCTTGTATTCCAGCTTCTTGTGCTTATTCAGCACCACCAGGCAGCCGGGAACACTGTTGCCGTAAAAGAGCTTTGATGGCAGCACAATGATGGACTCAATCAAGTCTGCCTTGATGAAACCTTCGCGGATTAGGTATTCAGGGTCGGCTTTTTGATTGCGGCCGTCCTCCTCCGCAGTCTGTGCAGGTTGACCACGGAAGAGGATTCCCTGAGACATGACCACGATGGCGCGGCCAGTAGGCTTGAGCGACTTCGCTACTTGCAACATCCAAGCGTAATCGCCATTGTCGCGTGGAGGCAGTCCAAAGCTGAAGCGATCATAAGGATCACCGCCTGCAAAATCATCGTATCCCCAGGAGTCCAACGAAAACGGCGGGTTCATAACGATGCGGTCGAATTGCCGCAAGCGGCGTGTCTGGCCTTCGCGAAAGTGCGGGGCGCGTAGGCTGTCACTCGCCGGTGCCTGATGAAAACTACGCACGCCGTGCAGGAACATGTTGATGCGTGCAATGTTAGCTGTAGAGGGATTGCTTTCCTGCATGTAGAAGAAGAGTCGATCACACTCCTTCTTTCCATAGTGACGCTCGACATAGTTGCGGCACTGGAGCAGCAGTCCGCTAGAGCCGGCGGCCCAGTCGCAGATATGGTGCCCAGGCTGGGGCTCCACGATTTCAGCCATCAGATACGCGACTTCCTTGGGCGTGTAGAACTCGCCGCTGGATTTCCCGGCCTTGGAAGCGAAGTTGCGGATCAGGTATTCGTAAGCATTGCCGAAGAGATCATCATTCACACTGGCGTGATCAAGTGGGAGGCTGCCAAAGTGATTGATAATCTGCACGAGCTTGCTGCGCGGCAGCCGGTCCTGCGCATTGAAGTCCACTGTACTATTGGCAAGGATGCCATCGAATTTCGGCTCATTGGCTCGCTCGACCGCACGCATCGCGTCGTTGAGTGCCGTTCCCAGTTCGCGCTCCGTTTTGCGCGCAACTTTCTCCCACAAACAGTCGTCCGGCACGACGAAATCGTGCATGCGTGGGTCCCGAGCAATAAGGTGGACCCCAAAATCAAGACAAAAAAAGTGTCTCGTTTAAGGTGGCTCCTTTTTCTTTAGCTGCTGGGGTTGATTCGATAACGGCTGTCTGTTTTTGACGAGCCGTCGCTGTTTGAAAA
>Ga0154003_1000314_pt1 | contig 14914 bp, 8 predicted proteins | sample TSFL087MetaG_FD_104679 | JGI IMG/M metagenome (GOLD analysis project Ga0154003, IMG submission 104679) | Attine ant fungus gardens microbial communities from Florida, USA - TSFL087 MetaG | ecosystem: Host-associated > Fungi > Mycelium > Unclassified | place: USA: Florida, Lake Talquin State...
ATCGGCCCGATGTTGACCAGCGTCGGAGACACTTACTGGCTCAGGCAGGTTCTCTTTCGCCGCTCTTCGCCGCAAGAGTTCCAGCAGCTTCTCAATCGAATCGCCCCGTCGAGCGATAATTCGGGAAACGCTTTCGCCCCCGCCTTGCAACTCCTGGTTCTCGGCGCCGAGCATAAGCTTCCGTTTCAGACGCTCGACTCTTTTGTGCAGCGGCTAGACCTGAAGCCTAAAGATTTCGCGCCCTTCAGCGCCGCCGTCTACAACCTCGCGGCCTACCGGCTCGCGAGTGAGATCAGGTGCCCTACATTCGCCCAGTTCCTACGCCGGACGCTCGACGAATTCGGCCCCGAGATCAACCAGGAATCCGCGCGGCTCTTAATGCTCTCATTCAGGGAGTTCAAGGACGACGCCGATGCCCTTACCTCTTACCTGTCCCCCGGCTACCGCGACACCAAAGAGTTTTTGAGGAGTATCGGAACGCCGATCCCCGCGACCATTTGGAATATGGAGCGCATCGCGTTCCTCGCGCAGACGCTAACGCCGGAAAAACGGGCGAAGATCGCGCAACTGGTCCGCGAACTCTCGGAAGAAGTGAAGGTGGCCGACGTCATGTTTCTCGCCGAGATCGCCAGCAACGAGGAAGAGTGTAAACTCCTGCTCAACCGCCCGGCTCTGATCGCGGCGGTCAAAGACATCAAGATCGATCGCATCGTCGAGAGAAGCCATAACGACCTCGTGAAAGAATTGGAGCGGGAGATCGATAGCGCGAACAGGAACGGCTTCTACCGCGGCGTGAGGCGGCTCCTGACCTTGATGAAAGAAGAAAAGCGGACATACACGGAGCGAGTCGATCCGAGTAAGTTGACCAACATCCAACTCAGCCGCCTTCTCATTTTCCATCGCTCCATTGACATGCCTGGATTTCTGGACACGGTCGGATGGAACGTCTCGCTGGACCTCCAGAACGAACGGAGCGAAGGCGGTGGCTATCTGGGCTACGATAAGGATATGGCGATGGTCACCATGGTGGCCGGACAACCCGGCGATAACCGCGTCTATCGCCCGGTAAATCTCATGCGCGCGCCCGCTTCGATAGCGTTGTTCCATAATCACGCGTTCAAAGACACGTTCACGGAGCGCTATTTCGGATTCTTCAAAAAGCTCTTCCCCTCGAAACAAAACAAGAATAAATACGCCGGCCCGAGCGGCTGGATCGGCGCAAAGAAAGGCGACATCAGCGCCGCGGCCGAATCCGAGCTTCCTTCATTTATTATCACAAAGATCGGGAACCCGCAGAATCCCAATGGAAGCAGGGATAATAAATCTCTCCTGGTGAATTTCGACTGGGTCATCGTCGACCGGCAGTCGGGAGAGGCGCTCAGGTCCGACCGCGGAGTATTCACCGTCCCCTATTATGGGGAAGATCGGCTCGGCAAGCTCAAATGGCCGTCGAAGAAAGAAATGAGGCGACGGGACAAAGAGAAGAGAGAGAAATGCCCGCCGGGCATCAGGCAGGATTCCGCGCTCGACAACGGACGGTTTGATTGAGGCGACGGCGTCGTTATAATGAATATGACTTATATGACTTATGGATTTTATAAGTCATATAAGTCATATTCATTATGCTTCAAGAAATTTCTTGCAGGAGAATGGTGATGCCGAAGATTGCAGACATCGAATACACGCCGAACCCCAACGCTGTGAAGTTCATTCTAAGGGAGCCGATTACCGGCGGTTCGTCGCGGTCGTTTCAGAACGCGGAATCGGCGCAGGGCGACCCGCTGGCCGCGGCCCTGTTTGCCGTCGGTAACGTGACGTCGGTCTTTTACATGGACCGTTTCATCACGGTGAACAAAGAGGACGAAGTGAGTTGGGAGGAGATGTTGAAAAAGCTCGCGGAGCCGATCCGCGCCGCGCCCACCGCTTCCGAAGCGCCGGCCCCGGTCGAGGCTCCGGTCTACACGCCCGGAGAGAACCCGATGCTCGACCGGATCAATCAGGTCCTCGATGAAAAGGTCAGACCCGGATTGGCCGGTGACGGCGGAGGGCTTGAGATCATCGGATTGGATGACAAAAAATTGTTGATACGCTATCAGGGCGCTTGCGGAAGCTGCCCAAGCTCGATCGGCGGAACGATGATGGCTATTGAATATATGCTCAAGGAAGACGTCGATCCCGATATTGAGGTGATCTCCGTCTGAAGCGATGGAGCGACGGGGCGAGAGGGCGAAGGGGTGAAGGGGCGAAGGGGCGAAGGGGTGAAGGGGTGAAGGGGTGAGGGGATGAAGGGGTGATGAGGCGATCATCCTTCACCCTATCGCCCCCTCACCCACTCACCTTTTCACCCACTCACCTTTTCACCCACTCACCCACTCACCTTTTCACCCACTCACCCACTCACCCTTTCATCCCTTCATCCCTTCACCCCTTCATCTTCACACCGGCAAATAAACACTCACCGTAGTCCCTTTCCCTTCCTGACTTTCCACTTCTATCTTACCGCCGTGTTTTTTGACGATCTCCTGAGTGATCATCATCCCCAACCCGGTGCCGTTACGCTTGGTGGTGTAGAAGGCCTCGAACAGACGCTTTTTGGTCTCGGCGGACATGCCCGCGCCGCGATCGATGACGCTGACCACCAGTTCCCCGCGATCGCCGTTGGTCTCGGCGGGCGCTGGCGCGGCGGCGCCGGAGGCGTAATGGGTCCGCAATTCGACGCCGCTGTTCTGAGGCGAGGCTTCGACGGCGTTGATGAGGAGGTTGAGAAAGACTTTTCGCAACTGCTGCGGGTCGTATTCCCCTCGGGGCAACTGCGTGGCGTAATTTCGCTCGACGCAGACGCGCGAGCGTTCGAGCCGGTCGCTGGCCAGTTCGACGACCTCGTCAAGCAATCTGTTGAGGTCGGTCGTTTGACGTTCGGGGTCGCGCGTTCGGGTCAGGTGACGCAGATCCATGACGATGGTCGAAAGATGCTCGACGCCGCGTTTGAGCCGCGCGACCGTGTGTTTCAAATCACCATCGCCGCTGGTTTGCACTTCCAGCAAGTCCAGATTGAGTTTGACCGCCCCGATCGGGTTGTAGAGTTCGTGAGCGACGGTGGCTGTGATCTGGCCAACGGCGCTGAGGGTGCGGCTGCGCCGCAATTCTTCGCGCACCTTTTCGGCCTCGGTGACGTCGAGAATCGCCACCACGCGCCCTCCGGTTTGGCCGCCGATTGTCAGCGGCGAAGCGTAAACGTCGAATAACCGAGTGTCGCCGTTCCGGCCATCCTGCGGCTTTACTTCGAGGCGTTCACGAAGGCTCGAACTGTCGTCCGGCTGCTCCAGCGCCTTGCCGACAAAGGCCGCGACCTCCGGCAGGCGCCGGAGCGCCTCGCGGTAATCCTGTAAGACATCGGGCGGGGCCGGAAGATCGAAATGATTCAGGAACGCCTGATTGACCGCGAGCAACTCGCCATTATTATTTACAACGAGGATGTCGTTCGACTGGCTGTCGAATATCGAGCGCGCGAAATCTTTCGCCTCCTGCTCCTGCCGGCTGGCTTGCCGTAGCTGGCTGATCTGGTTTCGCGCGAGAAATAAAGTGAGTGTGGCGACGAGCAACCCCAACGCCAATGTCAGCCAGGTCGTGCGATTGATCTCGGTCGCGGCCCGTTGTTGCTGGCCGCCGAATTCTTTAAGAATCTTTTGCTGGACCTGAGTCACCGCGCTCGTTAACTTTTGAGCCGCGTTATCCATGTCTTTGCGCAAGTTGAAAAACTCGGTCTGAATGACCTGAACCTGCTGGTGCGCGTTTTGCTGGGGGTCCGGTTGCGGCTGCCCGCCGGGCGCGGCGGCAGACGATTGAGACGCCTCCCTCTTCTGATTCGCCTCCGGGCTGCTGACCAGTTCTTCCGGGTTTTTCAGCTTTTCGATCCTGGTTAGTATCTCCATGAATCTTTTTGACGCCGTTTCGACGTCGCGCCAGGCGTTCACCTCTTCATTGGAGAGCGTTCCGGGCCCTTCGTGTTTGAGCCACTGTTTATTTCCTTTTTCGATCTCGGCTTGAAACCTCTCTTTCGCCTCATTGAGTTCGGATTTGAAGGCCGGATTCGGAACTTTCATCAACCGTCGGGCGCGGAAGAGGCGCGCTTCCGAAACTACTTCGGCGGCCGCTTCGCGAACGTTGAGGGCTAACGTCAGGCGCTCCATATAATCGTCAGCGCTCTTCCCCGCGCTGAGGCTGATCACGTTTAGCTTCGAGGAGCTTCCCTTCCCGATCAGTCCGATCAGGAACAACAACAGCGCGAAGCCGATGGCCAGCACCGTGTAGATCGAACGCAGATTGAGATGTTTTATCGTTGAAGAATTCATCTTTCAGGGGTCATATTCCAGGTTTCAGGTTTCAGGGGCCAGGGGCCAGGTTTCAGGGGTCAGATGTCAGTACAAGATCGAACCTAACTGACCCCTGCCCCCTGAAACCTGGCCCCTGCCCCCTGCCCCCTGAAACCTAATCGCGGCGGCGCGACCGTTTGCAGTCGTAGAGTCTGTCATCCGCTATGCGGATCAATTCGCCCTCTTCATCGGCGTCCGCCGGGAAGGACGCCGCGCCCCAACTTATGCCCAGAGGCTCCGTCAAACGCCCTCGAAGGTAAGATTCGATGGGCATGTTCGATTCCAATCTGCTCAGCGCATGGGCCATCGCTTCGCCTGAAGTTTCCGGGCATAAGGCCGCGAATTCATCGCCGCCGTAGCGAAATACGGCGTCGCTCTGTCGCAAAGACGATTTCAACAGGCTTGCGACCTCGGCCAGCAGGCGATCTCCCTCAGGATGGCCGAAACGATCGTTGACCGATTTGAACCGGTCGATGTCGAAAAGGACGATGGCCAGTTCGCGACGATAACGACGCGCGCGTTCGATTTCGCCCCGCAGCCTACGATTGAAAGCCGCGCGATTGGGCAGCGCGGTCACCGAGTCGCATTCGGCCTGTTCGGCCCAAGCGAGCGAGCGCCGTTCGACCAGACGCCCCATCTTAACCGATAACGTTTCATCCAGTTTCGCGCCCAGAATCGCTTGGAATTCGATCAACTCGTCCTTGCTCATCCGCCCCGCGTAACGACGAATAGCGTCGTTCGCCGCCAGGCGTACGGTGGCGGCTTCGCTAAAGATCGCCTCGATCTCTTTGTCAGACGTTGCGTTGTCTTCGTTATTCGACGCGGCGACGAACGCGCTCAAGATTCGTTCGATCTCCTGATCCAGCATCTTCGTAATCGATTCCGCCATCGCAACGTCTTTCGCAATGTGTAAAAATTGATCTTCAACGGCATGGTCATCGTTTGGATCGTCGCTGACCGCCGCAATTATAGCCCTGGGTACGCGTCGCTTCCAGCGCGCAGTCTCGGCGAAAGACGTAATGCTCGGAAGCAGGCGCTCACGTTGAATGATTATCGTCTGCAATCGCGCGCATCCGGCTCCAAACGCGCTGCGGACCTCCAATAAGTCTTCCATCCATGACTGCGCGCTGGAAGCGACGCGTATCCGGGAGTTTTCCGAGGAAACATATGAGCAAAAGTTACAATGCAGCCGTAATCGGCGCCGGGGTCTTCGGGTCGTGGACCGCGTATTACTTGCAACGGGCGGGGTTGAGCGTCGCGCTGATTGACGCTTACGGCGCGGCGAACAGTCGCGCGAGTTCCGGCGGTGAATCGCGCATTATCAGGATGAGTTACGGCGCCGATGAAATCTACACGCGATGGTCTCATCGTTCGCTGGCGGTCTGGCAGGAGTTCTTCGCCGGCGTCGGGCGCCTGGAGCTTTTTCATCGGACCGGTGTGTTGTTGATGGCCCGCGAAAGCGATCCGCGCATCGCCGCCACGGCGCGGACGCTCGAAAGAGTCGGAGTGAATTTCGAGCTTCTCCATCGCGATGAATTGGAGCGCCGCTATCCGCAGATCGATTTCGGGGATGTAATGTGGGGGATTTACGAACCGATGAGCGGCGCGCTGATGGCCCGCCGCGCGGTTCAATCGGTGGCGGATTTCATCGCGCGAAACGGCGGCGATTACCTGATCGAGTCGGCGCTCGCGCCCGCAGGCTCAGGCCGATTGAATGAAATTGTTACACGCGGAGGGTCGAGGATCAGCGCTGACGTATTCGTTTTCGCCTGCGGCCCCTGGCTGCCGAAACTCTTCCCGGAGATGCTCGGAAATCGAATTCACCCGACGCGCCAGGAAGTCTATTTCTTCGGCGTTCCGGCGGGCGACACGCGCTTCGCTCCGCCGATGACGCCGACCTGGATCGATTTCAGCGCCGAAACTTACGGCCTGCCCGATCTTGAAAATCGCGGCTTCAAACTCGGGTTCGATCGTCACGGCGAGGCCATTGACCCGGACGCCGCCGAGCGAAATCTGACTGGAGATTCGCTCGAACTGGCGCGCGCGTTTCTGGCCCGGCGATTTCCGGCGTTGGCCGGCGCGCCGCTCGTCGAATCGCGCATCTGCCAGTACGAAAACACCTCGAACGGCGATTTCCTGATTGACCGCCATCCCGATTTCGACAACATCTGGCTGGTTGGAGGCGGCTCCGGCCACGGATTCAAACACGGCCCGGCGTTGGGCGAATATGTCGCGGCGCGCGTCATTGAAGGCGGAGAGATCGATAGACGATTTACATTGGGCGCCAAAGAAACCTCACGGAAGCGGACCGTGTTTTAGACCGGTCCGCGATTGCGCCGCGCCGCCATGCGTTTAGCTCGGCTTTGTCCATTTTGCGCCGCCGGCGCCAACGGCATATCCGCATGGGTCCCAGGCATTTATTGTCCGCAACATTGATAGGTTAACTTGGCATTGAGACGTCGAATCAGTACCGCTCGCGGTACTGATTCTGTCTCTCTGTCTCTCTGTCTCCCCGTCGTGTAGAATTCTCGCCACCATGTCCAACATCAACGACCCATACCAGCTTCGACCGGAAGACGTAATCGAGCCTCCGAAGACTTTCTTCGACACGCTCAAACGCATCGGCCCGGGAATGATCCTGGCCGCCTCGATCGTAGGATCGGGTGAATTGATCGCAACGACGACGCTCGGCGCCAAGGTAGGCTACACCGCGATGTGGATCATCATCCTGAGCTGTCTGATCAAACCCATCGTACAGGCCGAGCTTGGGCGCTACGTCATCGCGACCGGCGAGACAGGGCTGGCGGGATTCAACCGCGTTCCCGGGCCGCGCGCGAAGGTCAACTGGATTGTGTGGGCGTGGGGGGCGATGACCCTGATGACAATGATGCAGATAGGCGCGATGTTCGGCGGCGTGTCGCAGGTGATGAATCTGTTGATCCCGCAGGTAAGCGTAAAGTTGTGGGTCGTGATCTTTCTGGCCATCACGCTGGCGCTCCTTCTCGGCGGAGGTTATGGACGCATCGAGCGGCTGGCGATGGTCAAAGTCGGATTGTTCACGATGCTGACCTTTCTGGCCGCGCTGTTGCTCGTCCGAATGCCGCAGTATTTTTCCTGGGACGCCTTCTGGGACGGCTTCAAATTCAAGCTGCCGGGCGCGGGCTTCGCGGACGCCGTCGCAGTCTTCGGCATCACCGGCGTGGGCGCGAGCGAGTTGTTCATGTATCCCTACTGGTGTGTCGAGAAAGGTTACGCGCGGTTCGCGGGGCGTCGCGAGGCTTCGGACGAATGGAGCCATCGCGCGCGGGGCTGGGTCCGCGTGATGCATACGGACATCGTCGCTACGATGATCATTTACACCGTCGCCACCGTCGCGTTCTATCTGCTCGGCGCGGGAGTGCTCAACGGAATGAAGCTCGTGCCGAAAGAGGGCGAGATGATTTCGACGCTCTCGAACATCTACACCCAGACGCTAGGGCCGTGGTCGCGCTGGCTGTTTTACGCGGGCGCGATCGTCACGCTTTACGGCACGATCTTCGCGGCGACCGCCGCCAATTCGCGCGTCTTCGCGGACATGCTGCGGCTGATGGGGGCGTTCAGCGCCGACGACGCGGCGGCGCGGGCGCGCTATCGCAATTTCTTCATCGTGCTGTTGACGGTGGTTCCAGCGGGGCTGATCTTCATCTTCACCGATCCCGTTCACATGGTTCGTATCGGAGGAATCGCGCAGGCGATGATGCTGCCGGTCATCGGCCTCGGCGCGGTCTATCTGCGCCACCGCCATTTGCCGAAAAACATCCAACCCTCGCAGTGGGTAACCGTCGGGCTATGGGTGGCCACCGCGTTGATCGTATGGCTGATGGGTTATTCAGTAATTGAGGCGGTGAAGAAGATGCTTTAGGGCTATTGCTGTTTCAAGAAGCGACAGACCATGCGTTTTTTTGCCGCGGCGGAAGAAAAATATGAATATTGAACGAAGAATGCCAAGAGACGACGAATTTCAAATGCCGAGCTTTCGCCTCGATGGCCGTGTGGCCCTGGTCACTGGCGGCGGGCGCGGGCTTGGGCTGGCGATGGCGCAAGCGCTCACCGAGGCGGGCGCCGATGTCGCAATCGCCGCGCGCACGCAATCGGAGCTTGAAGTCGCCGCCGATCTCATTCGCAAGACCGGCAGAGAAGTCCTGATCGTCCCGACCGATGTGAGCAATGTCGAAGCTGTGCGCGCGATGGTCCAGAAGGCCGCCAGCCATTTCAATCGCCTCGATATTCTGGTCAACGCGGCGGCGGTCAACTACCGCAAACCGGCGGACGATTTCACCGAAGAGGACTGGGACAGGCTGATCGGAATAAACTTGAAGGGCGCGTTCTTCGCCTCTCAAGAAGCGCTGCGCGTAATGAAGCGGCAAACAGGCCGCCCGCATAAGGCCAAGATCATTAACGTCGGTTCAATCGCCTATGAGATCGTCGTTCCGAACATCGCCCTCTACTCGATCAGCAAGGGCGGCTTGCGGCAGATGACTCGTTCCCTGGCCGTAGACTTCGCCAAAGACGACATCTGCGTCAACTCCATCGCGCCCGGACGCTTCTGGACGAAGATGACCGACGCGGTTTTCTCGAAACCCGACCTGTACGACAGCGCGGTGAGCGTGATTCCGATGGGGCGTCCCGGTATTCCCTCGGAGTTGGCCGGGGTGACCGTCTTCCTGGCCTCCGACGCTTCGGATTACATCACCGGCGAGACAATCACGGTTGACGGCGGATGGACTGTGAGCGGGGGCGTGAAAGCCTGATCGGTTCGTAGTCCCGCCTTTAGGCGGAATCGTCGGACGCGATACCATTCCTTGACGCCAAACGATTCCGCCTAAAGGCGGGACTACGAACCGATTTTCATTGGCCTCAGGTGTTTTCCAGGCGATCTAAAATTCGATCTTCAGCGCCCCTTGCAAACTGCGGTTGTCGGCCAGCGTCGTGCGAATCTGCCCGGCGGTCGGCGAGCCGATGTTGGCGTTGGGAAAGCCGAAGTAAGGCGTGTTGAACAGGTTGTACGCCTCGAAACGGAACTGGAAGCGCAGCTTTTCGGTGAGCGCGAAACTCTTGGCCAGCGCCCCGTCGACGTTGAAATTGCCCGGCGCGTAAAGCGCGCCGCGCGCCGAATTGCCGAAGGTGTTCGGCGACGGCGCGACGAAGGCTGCGGTGTCAAACCATTTGTCGGTCGTCGGGTTGTCAAGCCGCCCGTCCCCGATGCGATTCGGCCAGCTAGGAGCGCCGTTGTTGACGCCGTTCTGCAAGAAGACCGTAAACGGGCGCCCGCTCGTCGCCGTGACGATGCCGGTGGTCTGCCACCCGCCCAGAATGAAACTCAACGGCCCGCCGCTCAGCCAGCGCTTCCCTTTACCGAACGGGACTTCATAGACGCTGCTGAATACGGCGCGATGTTTCACATCATAACCTGACGGGCCGCGCCCGGCCTTGACGTTGGTGATAGTCTGCGCCCCGCCCACCGCGCCGCCGCCGCTGGCCGGAGAACCGCCGTAATCGAGCGATTTGCCGAAGGTGTAGCTGAACAGAAAGTTCGATCCGCCGCTGAACCGCTTGACCAGTTTGGTTTGCAGGCTGTTGTAGCTCGACGAATTGCGATACTGCGCGACGTTGATCGTCGCAATATTGTTGAGCGGTTGGATCGGGCGGCGTGAAGCCTGTGAGCCGCCGCCCGGCTGCAATTCATTGACGTTGAAAAACACCGGGATGTGAATGCCGCGGCTGCCCGCGTAGCCGACCTCTAGCACGACGCTGCGCGACAGCGCGCGCTCGACGTTCAGGCTGTAGGACTGGGCGTAAGGCGTCAGGTTCGAGAACTCGTGCGCGATGATGGTCGGCGCCGGATTCACGGCGTTAAGCGCCGCCGCCGTCGTCGGCTTGAACTGCACGGGCGCCGGGAACGGAAGGTTGATGAGCGTCACGTTATTGAAATTGGACGGCGTGACTTCGTTGCTAAACGATTGCGAGACCGAGAGCGGAAGGTTCTGGCCCAGCAGATTGCCCGCGGCGTAGGGCTCCGGAAAATAACTGATGCCGTATCCGCCGCGCAGCACTGTCTTGCCGCTCCCGAAGAGATCCCACGCGAAGCCGATGCGCGGACCGAAGTTTTTGTAATGAGTCTCCTTGCCCGCCGAACGCGAGTAGCCTTCCTCGCCGGCGTAAATCAGCCGCATCTTGTCGGGGTCGTAATTGACGATCAGATCGCGATTCTCGACGTCCGGCGTATAGACTTCGTAGCGCAAGCCGAGGTTGACCGTCAGACGGTTCGTCAGTTTGATGTCGTCCTGCGCGAAGCCCGCGAACTCCTTGTTCGTCAAATAGTAGTTTTCGTTCAGGAAGCCGCGCGAGCCGCTGTTGACATAACCGAGCAGCAATGACGCCAACCCGGTTCCGGTGCCGCTCACAGCCGCGCCCGCCGAGATCGGCAGCCGCACAAAATTATTGTTGATGGTGAGCTGTCCGCGAGTGTTCGACTGGGTGAACGGAGACGGCTTGCGGACGATCATGTGATAGCCGAACTTCAGCGTGTGCTTGCCGAGCGTGTAAAACAGATTGCTGTCGAACTGATAATGCGTCTGTTTCGGATTGACTGGCAGGAAGTTCGGGCCGCCGCTCAAACCGGTCAGGTCGCTGATATCTATGTTTGAAATGCCCGACGTGAAGTCCGAAATGTTGATGCCCTGAATGCCGAGCGAACTGGCGGCGTTATGGCCGAAATCGGACTGCACGGTCCTGGGGTTGGTGCGGGCGAAACCGGCGCGCAGTTCCAGGAGCAGCGTCGGCGAGAACGTGTGCGTGTGATTGAGCGCCAGTCCCTGCGTGCGCAACGTGGTGTTCTGAATGCCGGCGACGAAGGGGCCGAGGTCGAATTTCGATTTGGCGAATTCGGGCGTGGCCAGACAGCAATTGGCCTGTCCCTGCGGCGCGTCCAGGCTGAAGTCCTCGAAGCTGTAACGCGCGAAGAATTTGTCCCGCTCGCTGAATTCATGATCGATGCGGACGGTGAAGGCGTCGCTGCCGGCGCGGCGGTTGACGACCGAAGTGAAGTTGTTGGTCACGCCAGGGCCGAGCGGCAGCGGATAGATGCTCGCAATATTCAAACCGACCTGGTTGAGGCGACCCGCCGGAATGACGTTGACTTGACCGGCCTCGTTGACGAACACCGAACGCAGAATTTCCGGCCTGGCCGCGGTGGCCACTTGCCCGTCGATGAAATCCGGATTTCTTCGCGTCGTCAGCGGGTCGAAGATCATCCCCATTCGCGCCTGAATGCTCTGCCCGTTGGAGCCGGTAACCATTAGCGCCGTATTGAAAGCGCCTCCGCACACGCCGGCCGCGCCGGCCGCGTTAGTGCAAAGATTCGCGCCCAGCAGTTCGGAAAAATCGCCCGCGCGCATTTTGGCCGTCGGCACGGAATTGACGAAGGTCTGTCCGCGCACTTCGCGCAGCCCGGCGTAATCGGCGAAGATGAAGGTCCTGTTCTTGCCGTCGTAAAGCTTCGGTATCGACAACGGGCCGCTGAAGTAGCCGCCGAATTGATTGCGACGGAAGGGAGGCTTCTGCGTCGGACGCGGGTTGACGAATTGATGCTGGAAGGCGTCGAGCTTGTCGTTGCGAAGGAATTCGAAGAGGCCGAAATGAAAGTCGTTCGATCCCGATTTGGTGGAGACGGCGACGACGCCCGCGCCGCGCCCGAACTCCGCTGAAAATGTTCCGGTCAACGCCTTGAACTCGCGCACCGATTCGACTGTCGGTTGAACGATGACCGTGTTGAACGTGTATTCATTGTTGTCAATGCCGTCAATTATCCACCCGTTTGAGTTGGCGTGATGGCCGAGCGCGTTGAAATTCGACGAAGCGCGAGGGTTGAAGGTGGAAGCCCCCGACAGGTTCTCGCCGGATTGCCCGGGCGTCACGCCCGGCGTCAGATAGACCAGTTGCGCGAAGTTGCGCCCGTTGAGCGGCAGTTCCTTGACAGTGCGCTCCTCGATCACCTGGCCGATTTCCGACGATTCTGTATTGACCAGCGTCACGGCCGCCGATATTTCCGTCACTTCGTATATATGGCCAAATATGAGGGTGAAATCGATCCGCGCCTTCTGGTCAATCTGGACGACGACATTGTTCGTGACGGCCTTCTTGAACCCATTCGCCTCGACCGTCACGTTATACGCGCCGGGGATCAAAAACGGCGCGTTGTAATTCCCTTCCTCATCAGTAGTGTAATTGCTCGTCGTGCTCCTGGCGACGTCGGTCACCGTGACTCTGGCGGCTTTGATCACGGCGCCGGTGTGGTCCTTCACCGTTCCGAGAATGCTGCCGGTGGTGACTTGCGCCCGAGCGCCCACAGTCAAACCGCACGCGACAAGCGCGAATCCGGCGAGTCGCAAAATAAACCTTCCGTAGCTGGTGTTCTTCATAATCGGTGTTTACTCCTGTTCTGGGTGGCTTTATCGGTTTGCAGTTCAGCGTACGGATGTTTGTAGTCCCGCCTTTAGGCGGAAAGGCTCAAGAACCAGACGATTCCGGCTAAAGCCGGGACTACGAACCGTACATGCAATCGCAACCCGCTCTAAAGTCGTCGCTACATAGCCATGGCGCATTTAATTCTCAAAGACAATAAACCCACGGCTAAATTCATGGCGTCGCTAACGCGGCGGGGCCGCTACAATCCCGCCAGCCGTTTGTCCGTGTCTCCGAAACGATCAAGCCGCGCGCCCATCAGGTCCATCAGTGAGAGGTAAAGGCTGCAGGCGCGCCGGTTGTCGTCGCCTTTATCGAGGTAATCCAGTACGCGGCCCGTCCGCAAAGCGCCGCCGGCTTTGCCCGCGAGCACAATGGGCAGATGATCCGCGCTGTGCGCGTCGCCGTCAAACAGGCTGGAGGCGAACATCAGAATCGAATTATCGAGCAGAGAGGTTCCACCCTCGTCTATTTCCTTCAGCCGCTCGACGAGGTAGGCGAATTGTTGGACGTGAAACTGGTTGGTCTTCAGGTACATCGCCTCGATTTCCGGCGCCTTGCCGTTGTGAGTCAGGTCGAGGTGCAAGGCCCCACGCACGCCTTCGATAAACCTGAAGTTCATCTGCGAGAGGTCGTTGTTGAGCATCAGCGTGACCACGCGCGTCTTGTCCATCTGGAACGCGAGGACGATCAGATCGAGCATCAGCTTCATGTGTTCCGGCGCATTTTGCGGAACCTTGTCCGCCGGGCGCGGCATGTTCGGTTGTTTCAAAGTCGGGCGCCAGCCTTCGAGCCGCTCTTCTTTGGCTGCATGGTCAAGGCGTTTCTCGATGTCGCGGATGGATTCGAGATATTCGTCCAGCTTCTTGCGGTCGCTGGCGCCGACCTTGGAACGGAGCGAGCGCGCTTCGGCGAACACGGCGTCGAGAATGCTGCGGTCAAGCTCACGGCCTTTGCCGTCGCCGACCAACTGGTCGAAGGCGCGCGCCGGATAGATTTCCTTGGTGGCCGGTTTGGTCGGCGACACCCACGAGATGTTCGAACCGTAAATCATCGAGAGGCCGTCTTCCAGCCGCAGTTCGTTCGGCTCGATCCCGAGCGCCAAACTCGGCGCGGCGGTCTGATTGCCGATGCGCTGCGCCAACACCTGGTCAAAAGACGTCCCTACGCGGATCTCTTTCGGGTCCAGGCTGACTGCCGCGCCGGAGAGCAAATTCATCCTGCCCAGGTGAGGGCTTGTGGAAACGAACGCCTTCTGATGATACAGCCCGCGCAGGAAGATCAGGTCTTCGCGGATCGGCGCGAGCGGTTGCGCTCCGGGGCCGAATTCCATGTCCTTGCCTTTGCCTTTCGCCCACCAGTGCGCAGGCTCGACGCCGTTGGAAAAAAAGATGTGCGCAAATCGAATCGGCGGTTTGTTCGCATTCGCGGTCGAGGAAGCGCCGCCGTCCTGCGCCAGGCAGAGCGCCGATTCCAACCATGGCAGGGCAAGCGCGACGCCCGCGCCTCGCAAAAAACGCCGCCGTGATGTTTGGTTAGTTATTTTCATCGTCTTACTCCGTGATCGAAATTTTCACCGCCGTAAGGGGCTTTCTCGCGATCTTTGATTTCGCCGGAGCCGCCTCCGGACGTTCTTCTAGTCCACGGCGATGGCGGAACTGCCTGCTGGTGGCGATCTCGGTCACCAGTCGCTCAAAGGTAGCGTCGCCGCCCGCCTGTGTCATCTGCTCGATCAGTATTTGATCGGACGCCAGCACAGTACGCCCCAGCGCGTATCCGACCAGCTTGTAGGAGAGCGTCTTGCGAATCTGAGCTTCTTTCGACCGCAGGTATTTGAGCAGGCCGTCCACGCCTTTGATCTCGGTTTTATCAGCCAGCGCCGCCGCATCCTCGATCGGATTTCCGTCGGGGTATCGATCGCGCCAGCGCCCTGTCGGATCGTAGTGTTCCAACGCGAAGCCGAGCGGATCAATGCGGGTGTGGCAATTGGCGCAGGACGCGTTGCGTTTGTGCTGTTCCAGTTTGGCTTTCAACGACAA
>Ga0154003_1000315_pt1 | contig 14907 bp, 9 predicted proteins | sample TSFL087MetaG_FD_104679 | JGI IMG/M metagenome (GOLD analysis project Ga0154003, IMG submission 104679) | Attine ant fungus gardens microbial communities from Florida, USA - TSFL087 MetaG | ecosystem: Host-associated > Fungi > Mycelium > Unclassified | place: USA: Florida, Lake Talquin State...
GAGACGGAGAGTCTGTCGAAATTCCAATCCGTCAATCCGCCGTCAGAGGCGCTCATAAATTTGCCTCCAGGCAAACAGGAAGAGTGCTTCGTCAAACTGAGTAAGGCCATTCTTCGCGTAATCGAAGAGGCTCAGACGACGCCCGCCGGGACGAGCGGCGCGGTGCGATCTCGGATATTCAATCTTCCATTCTCCCGCAACAAATTCTTCACCGGTCGCGATGACATCCTGAAAGGCCTTCATAAGAACTTCAACGCCGGGGAAATGGTGCAAGCGCTCAACGGGCTCGGGGGAATCGGTAAGACGCAAACCGCCGTGGAGTATGCCTACCGACATCGGCAGGATTACGAGGTCGTGTTGTGGGCCGGCGCAAATACGCGCGAAACGCTGGTCGCGGATTATGCTGCGATAGCCGGCTTGCTCGGCCTGCCCGAGAAGAACGCGCAGAACCAAGGCGAAGCCGTCGCCGCGGTCAAAAACTGGCTCGAAAACAATTCTAACTGGTTGTTTATTCTCGACAACGCGGACGAAATCGAGATTGTGGACGAGTTCATCCCGTCGTGTGAAGCCGGGCACGTCTTGCTGACAACTCGGGCGCACGCAATGGGCGCGGTCGGAGGGAGTAATAAGCTTGAGAAGATGACTCTGGAAGAAGGAGCGCTTTTTCTCTTGCGGCGATTAAGGAAGGTGAAAAGAGACGAGGCGTTGGAATCCGCCGCTGCCGAGATGCGCGCGCAGGCCGAGGCTTTATCTACAATGGTTGATGGGTTGCCATTAGCCCTCGACCAGGTGGCTGCTTTCATTGAAGAAAAGCCATCGACCTTCGAGGAGTATCAAACCCTCTACCAAAGCGAGCGCAAAGAACTGTTGAGACGGCGCGGTAAACTGTCTAAGGACCATCAATCCGTCACCGTCACCTTCTCTCTCGCGTTCCAGAAAGTGGCGGATGGCGATCCCGCCGCCGCCGATTTGCTCAGAGTGTGCGCGTTCCTCGAAGCCGACTCGATTCCGGAAGAGATATTCAGTGAAGGGGCAAAAGAGTTGGGCGAGGCGTTAAGCGCTATCGCCGAAAGTCCTCTCGGACTGAGCGACGCCATTGAAGAATCCGCCCGCTTCTCACTGCTCCGGCGTAATCCGGAGGATCGAACGCTAAGCCTTCATCGGCTGGCGCAAGCCGTTCTTAGAGATGAGATGGATGATGGCGCCAGGCGGATGTGGGCGGAGCGCGCCGTCCGCGCGGTGAATGAAGTTTTTCCCTGTGTCGAGTATCCAAACTGGCCGTCGTGCGATCGATTGATTCGGCAAGCGCAAGCCCTCGCGCCGTTGATTGAGAAGTACGGCTTCGATTTTCCAGAAGCTGCCCGATTGTTGAATCAGGCGGGCATTTACTTGAATGAGAGGGCTCAGTATGCGGAGGCGGAACCGCTCTATCGGCTAGCGCTGGCAATCCGGGAGAAAGCGCTCGGGGCCGAGCATCCGGATGTCGCGAACAGCCTCAACAACCTTGCAGAGCTCTATCGCAACCAGGGGAAGTATGCGGAGGCGGAACCGCTCTATCGGCTAGCGCTGGCCATCCGGGAGAAAGCGCTCGGGGCCGAGCATCCGGATGTCGCGGCCAGCCTCAACGACCTCGCAGCGCTTTACTACAACCAGGGGAAGTATGCGGAGGCGGAACCGCTCTACGCGCGAGCGCTGGCCATCCGGGAGAAAGCGCTCGGGGCCGAGCATCCGGATGTCGCTCTCAGCCTCAACAACCTCGCAGCGCTCTGCGACGACCAGGGGAAGTATGCGGAGGCGGAACCGCTCTACGCGCGAGCGCTGGCCATCAAAGAGAAAGCGCTCGGGGCCGAGCATCCGTATGTCGCGACCAGCCTCAACAACCTCGCAGCGCTTTACTACGACCAGGGGAAGTATGCGGAGGCGGAACCGCTCTATCAGCGAGCGCTGGCCATCCTAGAGAAAGCGCTCGGGGCCGAGCATCCGTATGTCGCGACCAGCCTCAACAACCTTGCAGCGCTCTATCGCAACCAGGGGAAGTATGCGGAGGCGGAACCGCTCTATCAGCGAGTGCTGGCCATCCGGGAGAAAGCGCTCGGGGCCGAGCATTCGGATTTCGCGGCCAGCCTCAACGACCTCGCAGCGCTCTACGACGACCAGGGGAAGTATGCGGAGGCGGAACCGCTCTACGCGCGAGCGCTGGCCATCCGAGAGAAAGCGCTCGGGGCCGAGCATCCGGATGTCGCGAACAGCCTCAACAACCTCGCAGCGCTCTGCGACGACCAGGGGAAGTATGCGGAGGCGGAACCGCTCTATCGGCGAGCGCTGGCCATCCTAGAGAAAGCGCTCGGGGCCGAGCATCCGTATGTCGCGACCAGCCTCAACAACCTCGCATTGCTCTACGACGACCAGGGGAAGTATGCGGAGGCGGAACCGCTCTATCAGCGAGCGCTGGCCATCCGGGAGAAAGCGCTCGGGGCCGAGCATCCGGATGTCGCGACTGTTTTAGGGAACTACTCCTCATTACTGCGGGCGACGGATAAGGAGTCAGAGGCTGAAAAGTTGGAGAACCGCGCTTCGATTATCAAAGCCAAATACTCACATCAAGATTCAGAAGACCAAAATTCAGAATGAGTCCGACAAGACCCTTTATGTCTGGTCAGTACGGTAAGGGGCCGCGTCCGATAAGCGGCGTTATGGAATGACGCGCAATTGGAACCGCGCCCGTTTCCACAAATAGCCACCCGTGCTTGTCGATTTCACTTCGTGCCCCGATAATTCCATCCGGCCAGTCAGCATAGAAATCCTGCAAATGCTCGAAAGAAAGGTGGGTGCCCGGAATGCCGATTTCAGCAGGGGAACGCAAAAAGGTTTTCGTCAGCTATAGCCATAGAGATCGCGATTGGTTGGAGCGCCTTCAAGTACATCTGAGACCTTTGGAGCGCCGCGGCCCGGTCGAACTCTGGGATGACACGAAGATTCGACCGGGAGACGAGTGGCGTAAAGAGATAAGCAATGCTTTGGACTCAGCCAAAGTAGCGGTGCTACTTATCAGCTCTGATTTCCTCGCTTCGGATTTCATTGCCGAAAATGAGTTGCCACCTCTGCTGGCCGCGGCGGAGAAAGACGGTGTGTTGATTCTGCCTTTGATTCTCAAGCCGTCTCTCTTCGAGGAGACGGAGAGTCTGTCGAAATTCCAATCCGTCAATCCACCATCAGAGGCGCTCATAAATTTGTCTCCAGGCAAACAGGAAGAGTACTTCGTCAAACTGAGTAAGGCCATTCTTCACGCAATCGAAGAGGCGCAGACGAAGCTCGTCGGCGCGAGCGGCGCAGGGCGGCTCCCGATATTCAATCTTCCCTTCTCTCGCAACAAATTCTTCACCGGTCGCGATGACATCCTGAAAGGCGTTCATAAGAACTTCAATGCCGGGGAAAGGGCGCAAGCGCTCAACGGGCTCGGCGGAATCGGTAAGACGCAAACCGCCGTGGAGTACGCGTACCGACATCGGCAAGATTACGAGGTCGTGTTGTGGGCCGGCGCAAATACGCGCGAAACACTGGTCGCGGACTATGCGGCGATAGCCGGCTTGCTCGACCTGCCAGAGAAGAACGCGCAGGACCAGGGCGAAGCCGTCGCCGCGGCCAAGCGCTGGCTCGAAAACAATTCTAACTGGCTATTGATTCTCGACAACGCGGACAAAATCGAGATTGCGGACGAGTTCATCCCGTCGTGTGAAGCCGGTCACGTCTTGCTGACAACTCGGGCGCATGCAATGGGCGCAGTCGGAATGAGTAATGAGCTTGAGAAGATGACTCCAGAAGAAGGAGCGCTTTTTCTCTTGAGGCGATTAAGGAAGGTGAAAAAAGATGACGCCTTGGAATCTGCCACCGCCGAGATACGCGCGCAGGCCGAGGCTTTATCTACATTGGTTGACGGGTTGCCATTAGCCCTCGACCAGGCGGCCGCTTTCATTGAAGAAAAGCCATCGACCTTCGAGCAGTATCAAACCCTCTACCACAGCGAGCGCAAAGAACTGCTGAGACGGCGCGGCAAACTGGCTAAGGACCATCCATCCGTCACCGTCACCTTCTTGCTCGCGTTCCAGAAAGTGGCGGATGACGATTCGGCCGCCGCCGATTTACTCAGAGTGTGCGCGTTCCTCGAAGCCAACTCGATTCCGGAAGAGATATTCAGTGAAGGGGCAAAAGAGTTGGGAGAGGCCTTAAGTTCTATCGCCGGAAAGCCTCTCAAACTGAGCGACGCAATCGAAGAAGCCGCCCGCTATTCACTGATCCGGCGTCATCCGGAGGATCGAACGCTAAGTCTTCATCGGCTGGCGCAAGACGTTCTTAGAGATGAGATGGATGACGGCACCAGGCGGGTGTGGGCGGAGCGCGCCGTCCGCGCTGTGAATGAAGTTTTCCCCGATGCCGAGTATTCCAACTGGCTGTCGTGCAATCGATTGATTCGGCATGCGCAAGCGCTCGCGCCGTTGGTTGAGAAGTGCGGCTTCGATTTTCCAGAAGCCGCGCGACTGCTAAATAAGGCAGGTCACTACTTGAATGACAGTGCGCAGTATGCAGGGGCGGAGACGCTCTTTAAGCGCGCGCTGGCCATCAGAGAAAAGGTGCTCGGCGCTGACCATCGGGATGTGGCGATTAGTCTCAACAACCTCGCAGTACTCTATCAGAGGCAGGGTAGGCATACCGATCTGGAGCCGCTCCACAAACGCGCACTGGCTATCTTTGAGAAAGCACTTGGCGCGGAGCATCCGGATGTGGCAATCAGCCTCGATAATCTCGCGTCACTCTACAAGAGCCAAGCCAGGTATGCAGAGGCGGAGCCGCTCTACAAACGCGCGCTGGCCATCGCTGAGAAAGCTCCCGAGGCGGAGCATACGCGCATAGCGCATTGCCTTGACCATTTAGGGATGTTCTATCAGAGTCAAGACAGGTATGCTGAGGCGGAACCGCTCTTGCTGCGCGCGGTGGCCATTCTCGAGAAAACGCCCGGCACGGAGCATCTGGTTATGGCACACTGCCTCAGTAATCTCGCGTCACTCTACAAGAGCCAAGCCAGATATGCTGAGGCGGAACCGCTCTTATTGCGCGCGGTGGCCATTCTCGAGAAAACGCCCGGCGCGGAGCATCCGGTTATGGCACACTGCCTCAGTAGTCTCGCGTCACTCTACAAGAGCCAAGCCAGGTATGCGGAGGCGGAGCCGCTCTACAAACGCGCGCTGGCTATCAGAGAAGAGGTACTCGGCGCCAACTATATAATTATTCTACTAGAGTATGGCATATTACTGATTAAAACAGGTAGGGCATCAGAAGCCGCTAACTTATGGGCACGCGGTTCAGCCGCCCGCAAGAAGTCCTGAAGATGATGTTCAAAGGCGAAAGGAAAATGGAGCAGTGTCAGGCTACGCCGGACTCGCAGGAGTGAGCAAATAGCCGAACATAACGCCCTTTCGGAGCGGCCATTCCCCGCCCTCTCTATGAAACATAACGTCCTTTATGTTTCTTGATATCCTCGGGGAAGAGAGAGTAAAATCCCGTCCGGAGGTCCGCCCATGAGCGCCAAAATCATCACGATCAATAAAACGAAAGCGGTCGCGAAGCGCCGATCCGGAGGGATCATCGTGCCGGCGATCGTCGCGAGCGAAGGCGAAGCGACGAGCAAACGCTTCATCGAATTCTTCACGGCGACGATCCGGAACCGGAACACGCGAGCGGCTTACGCGCGAGCGATCGCGCAATTCATGACCTGGTGCGAGAGTCATCGCCTCGCGCTGAAATCCATCGAGCCCGTGCACGTGGCCGCCTACATCGAAAAGCTCACCGGCGAGCGCGAGCCGCAGACCGTCAAGCAACACCTGGCGGCGATCCGGACGCTGTTCGACTGGCTGGTGACGGGCCAATGCGCGCCCCATAACCCGGCGTCCTCTGTCCGTGGGCCGCGTTACAGTTACAAGAAAGGCAAAACGCCGATCTTGGACGAGGACGGGATGCAACGGCTGCTTTCCGGGATCGACACGTCGGACGTCACGGGGCTGCGCGACCGCGCCCTGATCGCGCTGATGTACTACACCTTCGGCCGCGTGTCGGCAATCGTCGCGTTGGATCTGAAAGATTACTACCGGCGCGGCAAGAAGCACTTCATCGCCCTGAAGGAAAAGGGCGGCAAGCATCACGAAGTTCCCCTGCACCACAAGGCCCTTGAATACCTCGACGCCTACCTCGAAGCGGCAGGCCTCTCGGGCCTGAAGGACGAGCCGCTGTTTCGATCGAGCAAGGGCAAGGCGAAGGAGAAGACGCTGAGCGAAAACCGGATGAGCCGCATAGACGCCTGGAAGATGATCAAGCGCCGGGCGCTGCGCGCCGGCATCAAGGAGGACATCTCGCCCCACTCGTTTCGGGGCACGGGGATTACGCTGTACCTCGAAAACGGCGGATCCCTTGAACACGCCCAGGCCATCGCCGATCACGCTTCGCCGCGGACGACTAAGCTCTATGACCGCACCGGCGACCAACTCAGTCTGGATGAAATCGAGCGCATTCCATCGCTGTGATGGGTCCTATCTTCTGAGCAGGTTTAGTATAATGCGCAACTCGCCAAGGCGCTTTAACTTCTAAGCCTTCGAAACTGCGACATCGCAGTTTTTGCCATCGAACCGGAACGACACGATGCCAGAGCCGTTCACAATCATCAGCCTTCTCGCCGCCGGCAAAGCCGCAATCACCGGATGGCTGACAAATAAAGGCGCGGATTTCGCCAAGGAGAAAGCCACTGGCTTTGCCAAAGACAAGGCGAATGAGTACAGAAAAAGCCTACTGGCTCAATTTCGCGAGAACGCCAAACTTCACCTGCGCCAGGCTGACAAGTCTGTTCCAAAAGCATTACGCCTCGCCTATCTACAAGCCACGTTGCAAGTATGCGCGCTGCGAAGCGATGAACTTGGCGCCAATGTCACTTCCTATTCGCAATATCTTACGAGCAAGCTCCTTCGATGGAAGAAGCGGTATGAGGGACCCCTAGGGGTTTTCGCTCAGGCCGAAGCGAAATGGCTCGACGACCTATACACATGGTTGCGCGTGGAGCTCGCTAAGACGAAAGAGGGTAAGCTGCCGGCTCTCGAAATCACCGAACAGAATTTTGCCGATCTAGTACCATTCGAAAATGACATTGACGATGAGCCACTGCGACGACGACTGACCGAGCATTTGATTGCAGAAATAGAACGGGTTTGTCCTGAAATGCCGGACAGGTTTCGCTCCTTGTTAACCGAAGGCTGGGACCAGTTTGACGTTCACGAACAGGCGCAGCGGGTAACATGGTTCGACTGTTTTTGCGTGTGCTTTCAGCAGGCGCTAGCCAAAGACCCGCCGGCGCGCGAATTCTTTCAAAACAAGCTGCTCGCCGGCATTGCGCATCAACAACGGCCAATTGATTTCGACCAGTTCGCTGATGTCTTGCGCCAGTTAAACGACCATCTCGCTACGCTGGATCTATCGGTCTACTTCGATGATCTCTCTGCGCAATTGGGTGAGGGCTTTGTCGCATTGCACAAGCATCTGGACAAAGTCGCGCTGAAGGCTGATCGAATTGCAGGCAAAGTCGAGGAATCCACTGCAAGCATTCTTGGCGCGCAGGTGGAACAAACCGCGACCATACTAGCCGCGATTCAAAACGGCGCGCCTTCGCCGCCCCCTTCCCTGCCCCCGCCGTCCATTGCCGAAGTCCGACGCTACTTGCAAGAACTGATGGAGCGGACCGCCGAGTTACCAACATACTATCCGAAGCAGTTGCGACAGAGAGGCGGGACATTGTTCGATGAAATTCGCCAGACCGTGCAGGTTGTCAAAGACCGTGACCACTTCCAGCAATGGACCGAACAAGAGCGACGGCGCGCTATGGGGCAATTCGATGATACGCGCCGCTACAGCCCCAACAAATCGCGCCCCGAAATGGAGGGTTACGACGGCGAGCCGCATGAGCGAGAACAGCCGCCGGAACCGCCGATGGATTGGGAGAAGGCCGCCGCCGAATTTCCACGCGCCGTCATCCTGGGTGATCCAGGCTTCGGCAAATCGTGGCTGTTGCGGTATGAAGCGCGGCGTCTGGCTGGGCAGGCGCTGCTTCAACTCGACGCGGGGGCGACACTCGATCAAATCCAATTGCCGATCCTGACGCAGCTGGCGGATATGGCGCGCGCCGCCAAAACGCGCACCGTGACCGAGGCCTTGGCCGCGCTGGCCAGCCGCCACGCCCAGGACAACGCGCTTTCCGATGCTTTTCACGCCTGGGTCGCGCAGCATTTGCAAATGGGCTGCTGCGCCGTATTGCTGGACGCCTGGGATGAAGTTGCCGAGACGCCTGCGTTGCCGGGCGAAGTACTTTCCCGCGCGGAATTGGCTGTCAAGCTCAATCACTTTTCGGCGCCGCGCATCTTGTTTACCTCGCGTGGGGCCGGATACACAGGTTCACCGATTACGGGTGCCCAAGAGTTGGAGCTGATTGCCTTCGAGCAGAACCAAATCGAGCAGTTCGCGCAGGTCTGGTTTGATGGCGAGCCCGATGGCTCAGCCCGCTTTCTCTCCTTGTTGAAAGCGCACCCAGCGATCCGTGGACTAGCGCGGATTCCGCTGATGCTATCGTTGCTCAGCCGGATATTCACAGCCAAACAGGCCGAGGACTTCCCGCAAACCCGCTGTGAAATTTACGAGCAATGTCTGCGCGGGCTGTTGCAGGATTGGAAAGAAGAGAAACAACCGAGCGTCGAAATCAACGACGCAGACGCAATGCTCGAAGCCCTATCCGCCCTTGCCTTTGAGTTGCCCATTGAGCAGGGCGCGTTCAAACGCTCGTTCCTACGGCAACAGATCCAGCAATGGCTGAGGAAATTGCGTCGCAATGACAGTCTCTCCAGCAAGACGCCTGAAACGCTTATTCAACGACTGTTGGAGGACGGAATCCTGATCAAAGCGAATGATGAGCGCGATCCCGATTATCTGTTCCTGCACCGTGCCTTTCACGAATACCTGACAGCTTGCGCGTTAGCGCAACGCCCGGATTGGCTTGAACAGGCGCTGCAAAAAATCTACGACCCGGCGTGCCTTCAAGTATTGATTCTGCTCGGCGGCAAGCTAAAGACACGAGAGCAAGCGGAACAATACATAGACGCGCTCCGCGATGAGCAATGCCCGAACACCTTTTTCAATCGTCTCAAATTTCCACGCCGGCGCAGGTATAAAGACATCTTCTTCCGCCCTTTTATCTTGACCGTCTTTGTGGCGCAAGAGGCGAGAGAAACATTAACTGAGCAAACCAAAAACAAAATCCTTGAGGAAACATTGCGGCATTGGCTTGAACCGCCGGTTTGGCTGTACCGCGACTGGTTTTTGAATGCGCTCCTTAGTTGGAATAAGCGCGCCTTTCCTGCTCTGCGCGCCCTCTTGCGCGATGAGCGGGTGGACGTGTGGTGGCGGCGCGACGTCGCGAAATTCCTGGCCGATCTCCAGGATCGGGAGGTCCTGCCGGACATTCTCGCCCTCTTGCGCGATGAGCGGGTGGATGCGAGGGCGCGCGGCGCCGTCGCGAAAGCCCTGGCCAGTCTCCAGGATCGGGAGGCACTGCCGGAACTACGCGCCCTCTTGCGCGATGAGCGGGTGGAAGTGAGTGTGCGCGGCGCCGTCGCGATATCCCTCGATCTCCAGGATCGGGAGGCGCTGCCGGACCTGCGCGCCCTCTTGCGCGATGAGCGGGTGGACGCGTGGGCGCGCGGCGCCGTCGCGAAAGCCCTGGCCACGCTCCAGGATCGGGAGGCACTGCCGGACATTCTCGCCCTCTTGCGCGATGAGCGGGTGGACACGTGGGTGCGCCGCGACGTCGCGCAAGCCCTGGCCAGTCTCCAGGATCGGGAGGCCCTGCCGGACATTCTCGCCCTCTTGCGCGATGAGCGGGTGGACGCGTGGGCGCGCAGCGACGTCGCGCAAGCCTTGGCCAGTCTCCAGGATCGGGAGGCGCTGCCGGACCTGCGCGCCCTCTTGCGCGATGAGCGGGTAGACGCGGCGGTTGTGCGCGGCACCGTCGCGAAAGCCCTGGCCAGTCTCCAGGATCGAGAGGCACTGCCGGACATTCTCGCCCTCTTGCGCGATGAGCCGGTGGGCGCGTTTGTGCGCGGCGACATCGCGAAAGCCCTGGCCAGTCTCCAGGATCGGGAGGCCCTGCCGGACCTACGCGCTCTCTTGCGCGATGAGCAGGTGGGCGCGTTTGTGCGCGGCGTCGTCGCGCAAGCCCTGGCCAGTCTCCAGGATCGGGAGGCGCTGCCGGAACTACGCGCCCTCTTGCGCGATGAGCGGGTGAACGCGGTTGTGCGCGGCGCCGTCGCGAAAGCCCTGGCCAGTCTCCAGGATCGGGAGGCGCTGCCGGAACTACGTGCCCTCTTGCGCAATAAGCGGGTGGACGCGTGGACGCGAAGCGCCGTCGCGCAAGCCCTGGCCAGTCTCCAGGATCGGGAGGCACTGCCGGAACTACGCGCCCTCTTGCGCGATAAGCGGGTGGATGCGTGGGCGCGCAGCGCCGTCGCGAAAGCCCTGGCCAGTCTCCAGGATCGGGAGGCACTACCGGAACTACGCGCCCTCTTGCGCGATAAGCGGGTGGATGCGTGGGCGCGCAGCGACATCGCGCAAGCCCTGGCCACGCTCCAGGGTCGGGAGGCACTGCCGGACATTCTCGCCCTCTTGCGCGATGAGCGGGTGGTTGTCTGGGAGCGCCAGGACGCGCTAAATGCGTTGTGGAGGCTGGCGCAGGCAGAAAAGATCCCTATTCGATTTTGATAAAGATAGGACGTGACTGCAAAAAAGATGGGTGGGACTGATGACGATTGATAATGTCCTTTATCATACATTGAAAAACGGGGAAGCCACCTCACTTTCGGAATTATTTGGCGTAAAAATTTCGGCGCTATTTGGCGCCTCTGGGCTTTAGTAATGGAACAATTTTGGTCGCTTTCAAACTGATTCTTTAACAGATGAGGAATGTGATGAAGACTCTTACCAAAAAACAGTTGGTCGAGATCCTCGACCAGGTCCCGGACGAAACTCCGGTTTACATCCACGTCGAGATCGGGGACGTCGATCGCGCGCGGCGCGATCTCCCCGCCGGCGTGACGCTGCTCCAGCTCGGTCTGCCCGGCGACCACTCGATTGACGACAAAGCTGTCGGCCTGCTCACGTGGGCCGTCACTGAATGATGACGTGGCGGAGATCCGAAAACGAACTAAGGAAGTCATGACCCCAAAACAGATCGCGGAACAGTACGTCAAAGACCACCCGGAGTTTGCCGGGCTGCTACTGGTACACAAACTCCAGCCGGCCGGCAAAGGCGGCTGGCAAACTAAGCGCGTGACCTATGAGTTCGTTGTGGTCGCCGGCAATTACGCTCGCCGGCGCTCATATTCGGATCGAAGTCCATGCGGATGCTATCTCAACAACGGTCCTTGCTGGGCCTGCGCTCGGATGTTCCTGAAGCCAGTGCTGAGGCCGATGCGGCTGCTCACACGCGATGGCGCTCCTGCATTCGGCGGGGTGTGCGGCGATTGCCTGAGCCTGTATCAGATTCCCGTCGTGAAACTGAGGCTTGCCGACATCACGGTCGAGCTGGGACCAGAGGGCCAGGATAATAACGAAACAACCTTTTCTATCGAAGAACAAGGAGCGTGAACGATGACCACACAGGAACTCGAAAAAGTAAGTCGTGAACTGCGCATCAAAATCGATTCGTGGAATGCGAACGCTTGGAACGGCTTCGGCTATGACCCCGCCGGCAACGTGGAAACGGGAAAGGCCGCGCTCGCGCAGGGGCGGGAGTTACGGCTGCGCGTCGCCGAGGCGATGCTTGGCGCCGCAGAGAGTTTGGAGGAGCGACTGAAGGAGATAATCGAAAGCGACTTCGGAGACGGCGAAGCCATAAAAGAGAGCTTTCAGCTTGTCGATGCGCTTCTCAGCCTTAACAGCAACCGAACGGAGATAGCGCGAAAAGAAGGGATGATCTACGGGATGAGTTTTGATCGTGACGCAAGGCCGGATCTCACGCCATACCAGGTCGCGGAAAAACAAATGAACTTCTTCGACACCGCGGCCGCGCCCGGCTGGGTGGGCTAAGCAACCATGAAACGACGGATTTATCATTATGAGTGAAGATATCTTCGAGCAGATCCGAGAAGAATACCGGCGCGCTCATCGCAACGACCCACAACCTGCAAACGAAGCGGAAAGACAGGCGCAATTCGTCTTCGATCATTACAAGGTCGGGATCACGGGGCTGTTTCTCAAGGGGGTCGCTCCCGATATTGTCGAGTCGGCATTGCTCTATCACTGGCTCCGCTGGGCGACGATCATTCACGGACTGGGCGAGGAGAAATTTGAGACGTTAACCGCGCGCCTCGATACGGTGCTGGAGCCGCTGACGGCTTTGCTGCGGGGCATGGGAGAGAGATTTGAAGATGAAGGGCCGACGCCGGAGATGCGCGAGCTGGGCGAGACGGTCCAACTGGCGCGCGATCTTTACGGCGGTTCTTTACAGCGCTCGCCATCGCTGTCCTATGAGGAAAGATATCGCCAGACCGATCTCACCAACCGGGAGATCTTTCGGCTGACCAGGGAATGTTTGGCAAAGCCGATCAACCCGGCGCTGATTGAGAGCGCGTTCCTCTACTATTGGGCGCGTGTCTCGACGATCAATGCCGCCGTGCCGGAATTCTTCTTTCAGAAATTGGAGCGTCATTGGCCGGAAGTGCTTGAAGGTGTAGGGCGGTTTGTTAAGAGGCTGTAGCCGCTCATCAGGATCGATAACGATGAAAAAGATTATCTCTGAAAAGTCGTCGCTGATGCAGACGAGCGGACTGAGGGCGAAGCTCAAGGGGCTCGTTCTCGAGCATCATCCGGACGTGGCCGAACTCGACATCGAAGAATTTCAGATCCGGGCGGCCTGGGCGCTCTCTGGAGACCGCGTCAAAGTGAGCTGTGATCTGAAGCTCAGGAGCGGTCATTATCGCGCGCTTACCCGTATCGTGCCTTTCACGCTCCCCGCTGAGACAGAGACCATCTATCGGGATTGGACGATCGTCATCAAGCCGACCTGGTACGGATTCGGATATCGGCTCCTCGACGAAAACGGCGCCGTCGCCGGCGAATCGTCCAGGGACTGGGGGGAACCTGCATACGTAGAGGAGAACGCGCAGCGCGAGGTCAATCGCCTGATTGCCGAGCGCCTGCCGGGGAAAGCTCCGAGCAATCACGTACAAAATCGAGCGCCGGCGGCAAAGCCGATAGCGCCTGAAACGAGCGAAGTGGATCTGGAGGTCCTTCCGGCTTCCGAGTCGGCCGACGTCGCCGAGTTCCCTGCCCTTTATCCCGGCACCCAAAGCGATCAACTGATCGTCCGGAAAGAAGTCCGCTCCATTCCGTTGCCGGCGATCGTCTCCAACGCCGGCGACCAGGCTCAATGGCGTTTTATCGAATTCTTTGTCGCCACGATCCGCAACAAGCACACGCGCCGGGCCTATTACAACGCCGTGACACAATTCTTCGACTGGCTCGGTCTAGGCGGCGTTTCGTCGCTCTCGCAGATCTCGCCGGCGCTCGTCGGCGCCTACATCGAACAGCACCCGGGCGAAAAGCCGACCGTCAAGCAACACCTGGCCGCGATCCGGATGCTCTTTGACTGGCTCGTCGTCGGCCAGGTCACCCCGACGAACCCTGCCTCATCCGTTCGCGGGCCAAAGTACGTCGTGAAGAAAGGTAAGACTCCCGTCCTCACTCCCGACCAGGCGCGGCAGCTCCTGGACTCGATCGACACGGATGAACTGATCGGATTGAGGGATCGGGCGCTCATTGGTGTGATGGTCTACGGCTTCGCGCGCGTGGGCGCCGTCACTGGCATGCGCGTCGAAGACTATTTCCAGAGCGGAAAGAAGTGGCGCTTCCGCCTGTACGAGAAAGGCGGCAAGCTGCATGAAGTCCCGGCGCATCACACGGCCGAGGAATATATCGACGTCTATCTCGACGCCGCGGGCCTGTGGGACGAAAAGAAAGCGCCTCTGTTTCAATCGATCAGGCACGGAAAGGCGACGGGCAACAAGCTGGCGCAGGCTGACGTCTACAGGATGATCCGCCGGCGCGCCCTGGCCGCAGGCCTCGGCGTCGATGTTTGCTGCCACACGTGGCGCGCGACCGGGATCACGGCGTACCTGCTCAACGGCGGCGCGCTGGAGACGGCGCAGGCGATCGCAAATCACGAGTCGCCGCGCACGACCAAGCTCTATGACAGGACAGGTGACGAAATCACACTTGATGAGGTCGAGAGGATCAGGATTTAGCTTGTGTGGAATCCGCCGGCGGAATCGCCAGATAATGGCGATAATGCCGGTTTTCCTTGTTCTCTCTGCGTCCACAGCAATATCATTCCTCTTGCGCCATTGAAAAATCGTTCAATCCATCAGACCTCAGGTATGAACACCAAAGAGGACAATCATATGCCGAAGGAGCAAGTCAAAATGGATAAGCGTTATCAGGTTTTTGTCAGCTCTACATATGCAGACTTGAAAGACGAAAGACAACGTGTGATCCAAACACTTATGGAGATGGATTGCATCCCCTCCGGCATGGAACTATTCCCCGCTGCCGACGAAGAAACATGGGAATTTATTAAACGAGTCATAGATGACTGCGACTACTACTTACTGATTATTGGAGGGCGATATGGCTCAATCACTCCTGAAGGCATTAGCTACACAGAAAAGGAATATGATTATGCATTTGAGCGAGGCATGAAAGTAATTGCCTTCTTGCATTCAAGTCCTAAAGAAATCCCCGCTGGGAAATCCGAGATGAATCCTGAGCTGC
>Ga0154003_1000316_pt1 | contig 14896 bp, 10 predicted proteins | sample TSFL087MetaG_FD_104679 | JGI IMG/M metagenome (GOLD analysis project Ga0154003, IMG submission 104679) | Attine ant fungus gardens microbial communities from Florida, USA - TSFL087 MetaG | ecosystem: Host-associated > Fungi > Mycelium > Unclassified | place: USA: Florida, Lake Talquin State...
ACAAGCTCGGCCGCTTCGCATTCTCCGGCGATCCCCAACCGCTGCCGGAGCCATACAGCAGGTAATCGCCGACGAAACGGTTCTGGAAAGCGTACCCCTCCGGCTTCGGCAGCCGCGTGTAGTTGGCGGCCTGAGCCGTCTCGCCGCCATCCGAGAAATTCGCCAGCGGCGCACGCATCAGCGCCACCTCTCCGGCGGCCACTTCCGCCGACCACATGCCATCGCCGGCCGCAGCGGAGCGCACCAGCACATTGATGTGATTGTCCCCGCTCTCGAGAAAAGAGAACTGATCCACGGGGCTGCCCGACACGCCTAGCGCGCTCGGGGCGGAGCCGTCCATCGGCATACGGTACAGCATCGAACTCGGGCGTAACTGAGACTCGTGGACCGACCAGTCCGTGGTCCACACATAGACCGAGTTTGGCGACACATAAAACACGCGCCCCGAAGCCCCCAACACGGCCGTGGCCTCACAGGCAAAGTCGCTTCGCGCAAGGTCGCACACCGTCACCGTATGCAACGCCATCCCAGACCGAAAGCTCTGTTTCCGCTCCGGCCTGTAGACATGACTGGCCGAGACGATGCGTTTGAACTCGCTCTCGTCAGCTCCCTTGCGCCATTTGCGAAGCGAGGGAAACGACTTGAACGGATCCTCACTCCCGGGCCACACGTAGAGCGGCGTATAAAAAACGAGCTTATCGCCGATCAGCCGGCTGGAATAATTGCGGGATGAATAGTAATCGTTCGAGCGCAGGTGATAGGTCGCGCTATATTCGAGATGGCCCTCGCGATCAATATCGAACAGGCCGATCTCCGTGCCGCCGCGCTCATAGCTGTATCCGATCACGACGACCTTGTCGCCGGAGATCAGCATCTCGTCATACCAGGTGTTCCGCGGATTGATGTCAGGTCCGAACGCATCGATGGCCGAAACCGGCTTCAGCGCGCCGTCGCCCACGGCGACCGTGAACAGACGGCCTCGCCGCAACACTACCAGATGATCGCCGTGCAGTTTGACGATGCCGCCTTCATCGACTCCGGCGTGTTGCGTATTCGTAACGGACTCTTCACCATCACCCTTCGCTTTCGCGCTCGCCTGGGCGGAGTCTGCGGCCGGCGCCGAGGCCGCTTTCTCCTCCATTCTATGGCGTCTCCGTTCTGATTCGCGTCTGGCCTCTTCAGCGATTTGCTGGAAATAGGCTGTCATCTCCTGCTCGGAGCCAAACGCGCGTAGCGTCTTTTTGGGTTGGGCATCTCCACGAGTCGCATTCACTGGAGCGGGCTGCTGCATGGCGGCTTCACGGCCGCATCCGATCATACCCGAGGCGCCGAACGACATGGCAATGACGAATAAAATCAGGATTCTCACTTTCTCCATAGGGTAACTCCTTTCCTTTCGATGGTATCGCCACGCATGGAACGCCACAACTTCCGGAAACTTGCGATCAATGTCAAGGGTAAGAGGAACTCGACCTGATCCAAGAGCTTGAATACTGTCCTTCGCCAAAACCTCATGCCGATTGATATCGTTGACTTTTTAAAGCCGATACTTGGCTCTAGAGCGGATTGCAATTGCAGGTACGGGAAGGCTGACTGGATCAGTACCGCGAGGGGTAGCGAGCGGGCTTCACGCTCCAGACCCGCTCGCGGTACTGATCCATACTGTCATCTCAGTATGGGTACATTGGTTTGCAATCTGCTCTAACCGCTGAGAGCGAAAGGTATCGAGAATCGAAGGTTCCGATGATAAGCATGCAAGCCCATGTTCAATTTTCGTTCCATAATAGAATCAGAACCGTCCTGCTAAAGGGGCTTTACTATGAGTCAACTATTAAGATACCTTCTCGTCATTATCAATTTGATACCAAGCTGTTTGTGCTTCGCGCAGGAAAGCGCTAATAAGACTCCACCTTCTTCATCTCCTCAAAAGCCAGAAACAGAGTTGCAAAGGACCAATTCTGTGCAGGTTCAAAATCCACCTGCTGTGCTTCCTGCCGCTTTGGGCGCAATCCCGAAAGTTGAATTACCGCCGGGAGCAAATTCCTGGGCAGTCCAGGTTATATCTCGAGGTGGGATCACCGGAACCGGGAGAGGTGACTTGACGATTACATCTCATGGCCATCTTGTCTGGAGCGCTATAGAAAATCAATGTAACGTTAAACTGCGAGATGATGTTTTACAGATGTTGACCCAAACGGCTTTCTCAGCTAATCCTTCCGGGTGGGGAGGGTCAATAGCTGGTGTCTGCGCAGACTGTTATGTATCTGCGATAGTGCTGCAGCGCCGTGAACGTGACGGGATAGGAAGAACGTATATTGCTTACTGGGATGATACTACCGCTGGGAATATCTATGGGGAGTTGAGAAAGGTATACGATACATTTATGACACACAAAGGATGCAAGCAGTAGAGGGGATGCGCATAGCTATTGGCGCGCTTTCGGCGCGGCGGTACGACAGTGGTTACCAGCGCGCCGAAAGCACACGGCCTTTTGCGCCAAAAACTCAGGAGAGCCCGGTCCATCGCGCCAAAATCACTTTACCTCTTGCTCCAGGACAAAACTTCCTGTTCCGTGGCTGCATACCACAACTCGACTGTGTGATCACCGTTCCCGGTCGCCAGCCGCTTCCCGTCGGGCGAGAAGGCCACCGAATTGACAGAGCTCGAACGCCCTCTGAGTGTGATCCTCTCCTCGCCGGTGGTGGCGTCCCACAGCACGACTGCGCCATCACCGCTCCCGGTCGCCAGCCGCTTCCCGTCGGGCGAGAAGGCCACCGAATTGACAGATTTCGAATGCCCTCTGAGTATGAGCGTCTCCTGCCCGGTAGCCGCGTCCCACAGCTTGACTATGTGATCAAGGCTCCCGGTCGCCAGCCGCTTTCCGTCGGGCGAGAAGGCCACCGAATTGACAGATCTCGAATGCCCTCTGAGTGTGAGCGTCTCCTGGCCGGTGGCGGCGTCCCATAACCTGACCGTGCCATCAAAGCTCCCGGCTGCCAACCGCTTCCCATCGGGCGAGAAGGCCAGCGACCGGACCCAGTCCGAATGCCCTTTGAGTGTGAACACCTCCTGACCGGAGGCGGCGTCCCATAACCTGACCGCGCCATCAACGCTCCCGGTCGCCAGCCGCTTCCCGTCGGGCGAGAAGGCCAACGATCTGACAGTACCCGAATGCCCTCTGAGTGTGAGCGTCTCCTGGCCGTTGGCGGCGTCCCACAGCTTGACTGTGCGATCACCGCTCCCGGTCGCCAGCCGCTTCCCGTCGGGCGAGAAGGCTACTGAAAAGACGTCGCTCGAATGCCCTTTGAGTGTGAACACCTCCTGACCGGAGGCGGCGTTCCATAACCTGACCGCGCCATCAACGCTCCCGGTCGCCAGCCGCTTCCCGTCGGGCGAGAAGGCCACCGATCTGACAGTGCCCGAATGCCCTCTGAGTGTGAACGTCCCCTGGTTGTTGGCGGCGTCCCACAGCTTGATTGTGCCATCAAAGCTCCCGGTCGCCAGCCGCTTCCCGTCGGGCGAGAAGGCTACTGACAAGACAGAGCTCGAATGCCCCTTGAGGGAGAGCGTCTCCTGGCCGGTAGCGGCGTCCCACAGCTTGACTGTGCGGTCACGACTCCCGGTCGTCAGCCGCTTCCCGTCGGGCGAGAAGGCTACTGACAAGACATCATCCAAATGCCCCTTGAGGGAGAGCGTCTCCTGGCCGGTAGTGGCGTCCCACAGCTTGACTGTGTTATCACCGCTTCCGGTCGCCAGCCGCTTCCCGTCGGGCGAGAAGGCCACTGACTTGACCCAACTCGAATGCCCTTTGAGGGAGAACGTCTCCTGGCCGGCGCCGACGTCCCACAGCATGACTGTGCCATCATTACTTCCGGTCGCCAGCCGTTTCCCGTCGGGTGAGAAGGCCACCGAATGGACAGAGCTCGAATGCCTCTTGAAGGTGAGCGTCTCCTGGCCGGTGGTGGCGTCCCACAGCTTGACTGTCTGATCACGGCTCCCGGTCGCCAGCCGCTTCCCGTCGGGCGAGAAGGCCACCGACCAGACGATATCCGAATGGCCTCTGAGTGTGAGCGTCTCTTGGCCGGTGGCTGCGTCCCATAACCTGACCGTGCGATCAAGGCTACCGGTCGCCAGCCGCTTCCCGTCGAGCGAGAAGGCCACTGAATTGACAATACCCGAATGCCCTTTGAGTGTGAGCGTCTCCTGGCCGGCGCCGGCGTCCCACAGCTTGACTGTGCCATCACCGCTCCCGATCGCCAGCCGCTTCCAATCGGGCGAGAAGGCTACTGAATAGATAGCGTCATTATGGCGTAAGGTAGATGAAAACCTATGCGAGAGTCGCCACAGGTAATACCACTCGAAGCCACGTAGATCCTCATCCCCTGGATGCGGGCGGAGCGACTCCAACAGCTCTTCGACACGTCCTGCATCCGCGCTCTCCCAGGCCTGCCGCGCCAGGTTCATATGCGCGGCATACAGTAACCTGCGATTGGCTTGCTCTTGCCATACGGCTCGGTCACGCTGCGTTTTGGCTTCGGCCCGCTGCCGTTCGGCCACCTGCCGTTGCTCCTCAGCCAGGGCCCGCAGGTCTACGGCGATCTTGAGGTTGGTTTCGGCAAACAGGCGTTGCTTCTGTTCATCATTGCGCGCCTGCTCGGCGGCATTGCGCTGTTCCCGTTCGGCGTTGCGGGCGTGCTCAGCCGCATTGCGTTGCTCACGTTCGGCGTTGCGCGCTTGTTCTGCCGCATCGCGCTGCTCCGCCGCCACCCGTTCCGCCGCCACCGCTTTGTCACGCTCACGGGCAATGCGCGCCGATAGCATCGCCATCGTGATCGCAAATCCCAATAACAGCGCGAACACCGCCGCCAACATCGCAAACGGCGCCTTGTGCCGGGCTACGAGCTTGCGAAATTGATATAGGGCGCTGGGCGGGCGCGCCTGGATTGGCTGATTGGTCAGGTAGCGTGTCACATCCTCCGCCAGCGCCGCCGCGCTCTGATATCGTCGCTCTGGTTCTTTCTCCAACGCCTTGAGCGCGATCGTCTCGACGTCTCGATCAATTCTCTCTGTCTTCCCACTCTCACGGTCGCGTAACTCGCTCCACATCCGGCTTGGCGGTTTCGGCGCCTCCTCGCAGATGATGCGGATGGCTTGTGGCGGCGTGGCGCGTTCGAAATCATAGGGGAGCCGTTCGGTCAACATCTCGTAGAGAATCACTCCCAACGTGTAGACATCGGCGCGCACGTCAATCTGATCGGGGTCGCCGCCGACTTGCTCAGGACTCATATAAGGCAACGTGCCCCGGACCTGGCCGGCCTGGCTCAGGCCCGATGCGCCGGCGCCGTCTTCGTCCGTGATGCGGGCTAGCCCGAAGTCGAGCACCTTAACCCCGACTCGGCTCACGCTTGGGCCGTCGAGGTTCTGCCCCTCGGACTCGTCGGCGACCAGGATATTGGCGGGTTTCAAATCGCGGTGAATCACTCCGCGCTGGTGGGCATAGCTGATCGCCTCGCAAATCTTGAGGAACAGTTCTAACCGCTGCCTGATGTTAGTTGGCTCCTGCATGCCGGTGAGCCTGTGTCCCTTCACGTAATCGAGCAAGGGAATCCCGCGCACCAACTCCATAACGAGGTAATGCCAGCCATCGTCAGTACGCCCCGCTTCGTAGATGGCCGCGATCCCCGGATGTTTAAGTCGAGCCAGCGCCTGCGCTTCACGCCGAAACAGTTTGATCTGATACTCATCCACTAGCCGCCCGCCGCGAATTACCTTTAGCGCCACGAGTCGCCGCGGGTCTTGCTGCTCGGCCTCGTAGACCACGCCCATCCCGCCGCGCCCGATTTCGCGCAGCAACCGGTAATGTCCGACGCGGATTCCGCTTTCCGTCGCTGAATTTGAATTCGATATCGCCTGAGGCGGCGCCAGCGTGGGCGAAAGGGTCCCTGAATGAGTAGGCAGGGCGACGGGAGAATCGAGGAAACTCATGGCGTCACGATTAGCCGCCAGCAACCCCCGGACTTCCTGCCGCAATTTTTCATCGCCCGCGCAGACTTGGCCGACAAACTCATCGCGCTCGTTGAGCGGTAATTCCATCGCAGAATAGAAAATCTTCTCGATCTGTCCCCATTGATCTTTGTTCATGAGTTTGGCCCCAGGTGCTTCATCGCTTTTGGCCGCGGGTTTCGATCTTCATTGCCCCGATCCGTCATTGCTCAGTTGCCGGTACAGCCACGACTTGGCCAGCTCCCACTCGCGCGCAACCGTACGTTCGGAAACCCTGAGAGCTTCGGCGGTCTCGGCGACCGACAAGCCGCCGAAAAATCGCAGTTCGACGATTCGGCTTTTGCGCTCATCGAACTCCGCTAAAGCATTTAGCGCATCGTCGAGCGCAATCAAGTCAAGTTGTTTGCCGTGGGTGACCAGGGCGGCTTCGGATAGGGAGACTTGAAGCCCTTTGCCGCCGCGTTTGAGCCGCATGCGTCGCCGCGCTTCGGTGACCAGAATCTTGCGCATCAACGACGACGCGACGCCGAAAAAGTGCGCGCGGCTTTGCCACGCGCTCTTCTGCCAGTCAATCAATCGAATCCAGGCTTCGTTGACCAGCGCGGTGGTTTGCAGAATGTGGCCGGACCTTTCCCGGCTCAGGTAGGCTTCCGCGATGCGTCGCAGCTCGACGTCAACCATAGGGGTCAACCGCTCCAACGCGTCGCGGTCACCCTCTCCCCAAGCCATCAGCAATCCCGTCACTTCGGAAACTTGCGGTGAGGAATCTGCGGTCATGGTTTCTCTCCATTTCCCAGTCTTCGGGGGAAAAATATTTTCAATGATGTGGCAGTTTTCAGGCGTAAACAGCGCCTGCCAGACTGGAGGAAGAATGAAATGTGAAATCCAGCGGCAGTCGAGAGCCTACGACCTGGCCAGGTATCAGCTCCGACTTCTCTTTCAAATGATTTGGCAAAACACGAAAGAAATTGTAGCGCGGTGATTTGAGGGGGGCAATAGTTAATGGCGCGGCCGGTAGCTAGACCGAAAAAAAGCGTGGGAGATGCGCATCAGACTTCCAATATACGTCACTGAACGCTGTCAAATCACCAACCTCCCCCTAGACACTCAGAGCTTTAAGAGGAGAGCGACTTGGGGCAATCTGCCCTCCATCTTTACTGATTCTGCGCGATTTCGATTATCTCTCCCTCTTATTTCGGTCTCAATAGCCAGATTCCTCGCTCAAGGAGGTTCCATCAGGCGGGGTATGCAAGCAAACACTTAAAAAAGAAAAAAAGAAAGGATTAAAATGCGAGTTAAGAAACTAACGCCTATCATTGTGTCGTTAATTGTCTTGGCGGTTATCACTGCGATTCTGGTCCGGTACCGTTCGGTCGAAGCGCAACAAGACCGTGCGGCCAAAGCGCCGATCACAGCTAAAGCCGCGCTGCAACAAACTACCGAAGAAGGCCATGGCTTCGCCCCGTCGCCCGGGCCCGAAGTAAAGAGCGAAAAGAACTCGGACTTGGTCCTCGATGCGGATGAGGTCGAGCGCCGAGCGGCGCAGGAGCAAGCCTCAGACACCACCGCCGCCGCCGCCGCCGCCGCAAGTCTGATCCCTATTTCGTTCAAGGCTGTCGCGCTTCCTGTACAGGGCGGGATAGATCACGTAGCAGCCGGCGTCGCAACCAGGAACTCCGGGCAAGGAGTCATCAGGCTGCGAGGCGTGCCGCCCGGTTCGCAGTTGCTGGGCGCTCTGCTTGTCTGGGGCGAGATTGCGCCGGCGGCCTTTCCCAACGCGGTGTTCGGCCGGGACTGCGGCCCCTTGGCGAATGTAGCAGGAGTGACATTGCCTCCCGCCCCTCAGCCGAATTGGGTCTTCGGCACTTCTTTCTGGGGATACGTTGCCGACGTAAGGGCTCAGGTCGCCGCCGTGCCAGGGATAAACGGCGACTATCGAGTCAGTCTCCGCACCGGTGTAAACAATGGCCGCTGCGCGGTGCCTGATGGCAACTGCCCCCCAGCCCCCCTTACGCTCCCTCTTTCTGAAGGCGCCAGCCTGGTCGTTATCTATTCGAATCTGTGCGTCCCCCGGAACTCCCAGTTATTTTTCGACGTGGGCCCGCAGACGTTCAGCGGCGCTAGCATAAACAACCACTTTACTGGGGTGATCCGTGCCCTCCCGAACATGAAACACACCAGAATCGGAGGTGACGGGCAGCTCGGAGTAGCCAACTGCGGCCTGAGAACGTTTATTACACCGTTTATACAGGGCAGCGACGAGCGGACCTGGGTCGAGAACCTTTTTGGAGGAGCCTCTATTCAGATCAAAGGCGATGGTGGAGGCCTGAACAGGGACTCCGACTGGAACGGCTACGACGGCGAGACGCTGAATAAGCTCTGGGACACGCACACCGACGCGTTTGACAACCGCCTAGCCGGACAGATCGGCTACAGAGTGCGGTATCAGTCTACTGGAGACACTATTGTCTGGGTAATGCACGTACTGGGAGTCAAATGACGACAGTCTTTAGTCGACCCCCTGGCCGGGCGGTTTCTCTGGGATGATTCGGTCGCTCCGGCGTCCATCATTTTCGGCCTCTGAGGAATCGCCTGGCGCAAATAGAGCGGGTTGGGGTTCCGGGAGAAATTTTAATTTTTGTTACTATAGAGGCGCCGAAATGAGACCGCTCACTGAAATCAAAGAGGTTGTGATTATGGGCGCCTCTCGCAATTCTGATCAACGGCACGGATCAGACAATTGCGACACATTATGAAGTAACTTTTCTCGAAATTTCTCCCGGAACCCCTTATTGGGCGATCCGTGGGTGGCGAAATGTACGATGCGATATTCGCCCAGCTCCGGTCTTGGCGCGGTCGCTCGACTCGCTTCAAAATCCAACGCCTGCATGCGCTCCCTGTGGTTCGCCAAAAGTCCGTCTGCTCCGCAGCGATGATGGGGCCTGTTTTTGCAACAGAGCCGATCTGCATCCTGACGTTTGACGGCAAAGACACACTCATAGCCGCTTGAGGATCTCGCTCACAATTTTTTTGTCACTATCGATAACATAACCATTGTCTATTAGTTTTTGGCGGAGAAAGGAGGCATCAGTCTTCTTTGCCAGCGTTTCCTTTAGAACCATCGAAAAATTATTGGGCGTCGCTAGCCGCGCTATGCCCTTAGCAATAAGATCATTGGAGAACGCATCTGTGCTGAAATTATAATAGATTACTGGTTTGCCCATGAATACCGTCTGGATGCCTACTGTTGACATCCATGTAACAACAACAGTAGCTGTAGAAGCTAGTTCAGCTGTTGTCAGCCTTGGCGCTGCCATCATGAATCTATTATTGTGGGGCAAATCTGCTATTACATTTCTCTCTATCTCGCCATCAGTTCGAGGATGTGGTGAGAATACTACCGTTAGATTGGAGTTGCTTGCGGTCTCCTTATTGACTTGGGATGCAAAAGAGCTCAAGATTTCTCTGTAACCCTCTCCGTACTGTCCTGCATAAAGAATTACGCTTTGTTGAGGTGAGATACCTTGACGCCGCAAGACATCAGCAGGATTAACTTCATTGGCGGTCCGAATCCAAGTCTCTACAGATGGCTGCCCCACCACCTGCACGGATTCGATGCCCAACGCGCGTAATCTCACCTTTATAGATTCCGTTGGAACCCAAACTTCACTAACGACCCTGGCAACCTGCAAAACGATAGAATCTGCGCTCGCGGGATCGAAAGAATCGTAGAAGCCTATAGTAGGAATTCCCATTTCTTTGCATTTAATCGCCAATTGGTCTTGCAGAGTTGAAACTAATCCAAGGATGACAAGCTTGGGATTTTCAGCAATTATCTGCTTCAGCCAGTAGTCGATTTTTCCAGTATTGAGCCGATCTGACAAGTGAGGCATCTCATGAATCTTGTCCGGGAGAGGGACTATGCGAGACTGCTTCGCATTCTCTAATAGCCTTTGCGTCCATGGAGTCAAAGGTACCCAGATCACTTCAACCCCGTTCTCCTTCAGTAAGGATGCCGTTGGAAGCAAGCCCAGTGTCTCGCCTGCATCATAAGTGACAACATGGACGCGACGAAGTGGAACCTGTGATTGGACGTTGGTCGAAGCCGAATAATGCGCGTGAATCATCAGAACTACTACGAAACCTGTGCTCTTCTTCAATATCAAATTTGGCCACTTGCCCATTTCCGCTCTTTCTCTCGTTTCAGCTGTGGGAGCTGCTTTCACAAGGATTCTGCCATGCTATAGTAAGGTTGTACAAAGGAGTACGATCAAGCTGGTAATGCTTAGCAGAGGAGGAGATCAACCCACACAGGCCGCCAGAATCTGCAGCTTCTGGAGCCATTTCTTGGTGTCGAGTACATGTCTTTCCTCATAGTGGCGGAGAAGCTCCAACAGAAAGTGGCGCACCGGCGCTCCACACCGCTGCACGGATTGAAGTCCTGCACTGACTGCGCCCAGAGCGGTATGGCAATCTCCGGACTCAGCTTTCAAAATCGCGTCGCCAGCGCACGCCAGACCCTGCGCGGTATGGTTGTGTAAGTCTGCTGGAAGCGCACGCGCCACATGGAAGCATTGCATTGCACGCTCCGCCTCCCCTTGAAGCGCATGGACAACGCCTGAAATGGCGACAGTTGCAGCCGCCAACTCCACATCAGCAAGTTCTGCCTGATCTTCCATAGCGCTCCAAGACTTCCCAATGGCGCTGATGGCAGCGTCTAGCGTACCTTCCATTAGGCATAGCTGGGCCTCTATGCGTTGCAGCTTCGCATGGCCAGCGCCGGGACCTAAGGCTTCCTGCCGTCGATGGATATCGAACAGCTTACGAGCCGAGGTGGCGTCGCCATCTCCCATGAGCGCTTGGACGAGGTGCACGCGCGTTCATGATCCATCTCCGGGCGAAACCGTCCCGCCCCGCGCGCATAACGGCCGGATCGTCAGACAGCCGTGTAAATTCGTCGAGTTCCTTCCGAAGTGTGGCGGCTGGCTCTATGCGAGCCTGTCCTTCGCCAATACTCGTTCACATTTAGTTTTAACAACTTGGGAAATTGGATGTAACGTCGACAAGCTAGGTCACATGAGACCTGGGCGAGGCATTTTGGAATTGGATGACATTTTGGCGATGGACAGGCGCCTAGCTGCCCGGTCAATTCATCTATTGTCCAATTCTCCACGATTTCCTGGCTAACCCAGATGGTAAAGCTTCCTCGTTGCTTAAGCGAGGAATTGCGCTCACTTCAGTTGTAGATGTGGTACTGGTACATTGGCTTCTTCATGGCAGAAAAAGCATACCACATCATTGCATTTGCAACTCTTCGCTAAGGTTCGTGCAACAGAGTCCTTATATCCCGTAGAGGGGATGTAACGGTAAAAGGCGCCCGAGAGCGAAAAAATTTCTTTCTTGTAGATAATTTTGGCTTGGAGCTGAAGACAGGGTGGCGGAAAAGGAATTTTCCAAATCACTATAGATTGTGGTCAAAATTTTATTTGCGCCAGAACCTCCTGATCTTGCTCAAAACTTTTCAACGACAATGCGGACTAGAAATCGACGGCGTCCCGGATGAGAGGGCACGTCATGCAATGCCCGCCGCCGCGCCCGCGCCCGAGTTCGGCTCCGACGATTGTGATCACTTCTATACCTTGCTTACGTAGTAAGGTATTAGTGTAGACGTTCCGGTCGTACGCGAACACGACGCCGGGCGAGATGGCGACGAGGTTTGCGCCGCTGTCCCATTGGGTGCGCTCGCGAACGTAAGCGTTTCCTCCGGTCTCGACCACGCGCAGCTTCTTGAGCCCGAGCGCCTCGGCGACGACGTCGACGAGCGGCTTCTCTTCCTTGCGCAGCTCTACCCCGCTTGGCTTCCCGCTCGGACGATAGGAGAACGCGGTGACGTTATAGATGATGTCCGGGTAGAGCAGAACGCAGTCGCGGTCGGCGAACGTGAAGATCGTGTCGAGATGCATCGCGGCGCGCAGCTTGGGCATCGCTGCGACGATCACCCGTTCGGCCGCGCCCTTCTCGAATAGGGTCGCCGCGAGCTGGCCGATCGCCTGGCGTGAGGTGCGCTCGCTCATGCCGATCAGAACGGCGTCCTTGCCGATCGGCATCACGTCGCCTCCTTCCAAGGTGGCGAGGCCATGGTCCAGGGTCGGATCACCCCACCAGACGTTGACTTTGCCAGCAAAGTCCTGGTGGAATTTGTAGATCGAAGTCGCGAGGATCGTTTCCTCGCGCCGCGCCGGCCAATACAGCGGGTTCAAGGTAACGCCGCCGTAAATCCAGCAGGACGTGTCACGCGTGTAGATCGTATTCGGCAAAGGTGGCAGTAGATATTCAGTAACGCCAGCGGCCTCCCGCACCAGCTTCAGCGCTTCGCCGCCGTAGGACTCGGGCAGGTCGTGGGTCGAAAGGCCGCCGATGAGCGTCTCCGCGAGCTTGCGGGAGGGCAGGCTCTCAAGGAACGACCGGACCTCGGCGATCAGTTCTATCCCCACTTCATTCGGCAGGATTTCCTGATCAAGGACCCATTTTTTCGCTTCGGGGTTATCCAGCGTCTCGGCCAGCAGATTGTGCATCTCTACGACTTCGACGCCGCAGTCGCGCATATTTGTGATGAAGTCAAAGTGATCGCGCTTGGCGTTTTCGACCCACAGGACGTCGTCGAACAGCAGCGCGTCACAGTTGGTCGGGGTCAGCCGCGTATGGGCCAGGCCCGGCGCGCAGACCATGACTTTGCGCAACTGGCCGACTTCCGAGTGAACGCCGTAGGAGAGTGATTTCCTCGTACCAAAGGTTGCCATACTAAATCTCCCTTTGCTTGGATGGCGCCATAGTTGGTAAACGATCCCGTCAGTCCCATATGAACCGGTCAATGAGAGCGGGTGGCCCCTCTCCTAAGGGGTCATCCTTGCCGATTACGAATCCCTCGACCATGCCTCCGGGGTGTACGCAGAGACGGACGAAGTGGCGGAAACCAGGATGGCCGAGCGCGGCAAATCCCTGCTGATGCTCGAGCCCTGTGAGTATCAATACGAGCAGGAATACGCCTACGGTCAGACTCCCTAACACAGCGTTTCCCAAAGCCACTGCCAACAAGTCCCCCAACCAGGGCAGTTCGCCTGACAGCGCGGAGCGTAGTCCCAATGGAGTCAGACCCAGAATAAGACCGAAGAGGCTGGCAACCGTCCAGGTCGCCGCCGGACGCTCGAGGCGGGCGCGTATAGCGAAGCTTAGACTGATAGTGGCAATGAGGGCGCCTGCCGCCACGGTCAAGCCGCCGGTAACCTGCCCATGCCGGAAGGCGATGATCTCAATGACAGCGAGCAGGGCGAACACGCCGTGGGGCAGGAAGCCGGCCGTCCCTAATGCGAGTCGCAACGGCATCCCCAGGGCCAGCCGAAGACTAGTCCTCCGATCGGGATAGACACATTGGGGAGAAGCGCCGTTCGAATCTCGGTGGATGCGGGTTCCGTGGACGAAAGCGCCCCCGCCTCCGGCGATGACATGCATCGAGTCTGCCACCGCTCGCCGCTCGTAGTGATGGGAGTCTCCGGTCAAGTATAGTAATTTGTCCGAGGCGAGCGAAAAATGGCAGGCCTCGAGGATCTTCATGCCCGGCTCGTAAGGCTCGCCATAGGCCAGCGCCGGATCAGGCGCCACGAGGACGAACTTGTGCGGTTGCGCTTCGGCGCGGCGCTGCGCGAAAAAGACCTGCTGTCTGAAGTCGGCGTCGCGGAGTTGACGGTCAACACCCCAGAGATCCAGGCCAGGCGCGAGAGCCAGCGCCCAGTAGGAAGCCTCTTGAACTGCTGTGTACCCAGCAAGAGTCAGCCGGCTCGGACGTCGCGTTGTGGAGCGGAGCAGGAAGGCAGCTAGTGACTCGGCCGTCTCTTCGACCAGGTGCAGAGACTCGCCGAACTCATCAAGATGCAGCAGGCGCTGGAGGGCGCCTTTGGCGCGCTCTGAGAATGAATCGCTGGATAGAACCTCCGATCCCCCTCTCTCAGTCGCCGGCTCGGCGAAATCTTCGAGGGCGCTCCTCCGGAAGAGACGCCCGAAGCCGTCGAGGCCGTCGTACCAGTCGTGGTTGCCCGGGATTCCGAGCGCCACACGGCGGCGACCATCCTCCGCCTTTCCTTGTAAGACCTGATTCCAGGGCCGGAGCAGTCGACGCTCGACCTCATACGTGGTTGACGCCGGATAGGCGACGTCGCCCCCGAACACGAGAATGTCCCCCCGTGGCAGGCGACGAGGTTGGTCTTCCGAAAGCGCATACTCGGCGAAGAGCATGCGCCCCACGGCCAGGCTCACGTCGTGATCGTCACCGGTGTCGGCCACGAAGTCGATCCAGACCTCACGCCCCAGTCGCTCGGTCAGGTTGCCTCCGGACGCCGAAGCGCCCAGGACCTGGCATACCCTGTTGAGGAGCCCGGCCGCCTCTTCCGGCCGCATCCAGTCCCGCAGGTCTAGCTGGTTGCTCGCCGCCGCCACAGCCAGAAGATGCCGCAGGTGGCCTGCCAGAGCCGTCATGCCGAACCAGCGGATCGCGAGGGGCTTGTGCGCGCCGCGGCGGACGCGGCCTGATCTTTTTGGCTCTCGCCGGGGCTCGAGCGGCAGGAGATCTATCATATGTTTCATTACGGAGAATGGGATGTCATTTCAGTGACTCGGCTCGGCGCTTCGAACATGTGGGATCTCTCCTCCTGGACGCCTCAGCGACCGCAGCTTGAACGCGAGCGCGATCATCAGCGCGCCTGTGGCGAAAGCGAACGCCCCGATTATCAAGATTACCGAAAGCGCGCCCGTCACGGGGAACGCCACCAGCAACAATCCGAACGCCATTGAAAGAATGGCGATCACCGCCATCAGCCATTCACTCCTGATTTCGTGGCGC
>Ga0154003_1000317_pt1 | contig 14894 bp, 12 predicted proteins | sample TSFL087MetaG_FD_104679 | JGI IMG/M metagenome (GOLD analysis project Ga0154003, IMG submission 104679) | Attine ant fungus gardens microbial communities from Florida, USA - TSFL087 MetaG | ecosystem: Host-associated > Fungi > Mycelium > Unclassified | place: USA: Florida, Lake Talquin State...
AGACCCAGATCTCCGGCAGGTCGACGATCGACGGGGGCAGTAAGAGTTGATGCGCCTTCTGAACCAGGTCAAGCTCTTTCTGATTGGCGCCGAGGTCGAAAGCCTCCTCGATCGCTTTGCCGGCTATGTTGACCGCCAGCTCTTTAGGTTTGCGCGACCCCGCCACGAAGACGAAGGCAGTCGTAAACAAGATCGCGACGCCGAACAATGGAGAGCTTCCGCCCCATAGCGAAATCGCCGCGTAACCGGCGCCCGCGTAAAGGGTGGCCTTGAACGCCGCCGACATACGACGGCGGTTAGCCGCTATCGCCAGAATAGGGAAGTAGCAGAGGAAAATGTCCGATCCGAGTCCCGGAAAGAGTCCTTGCCAGACGAAGGCGGCCAGCCCCAGGTGAACAATCGTCAGATCGATCATCGTCATCGTCGTAAGATTGGCGCCTGGCGATTTTTTCAACACCGCGCCGACAGCAGCCATCGCCATCCACGCGGCGGTCAATTGCAAATAGACGTATTTCGCGTTCGACGGATTGCTCCACGTCCAGATCGCTGACGCGGCGAAGATGGCGGCAAATAACGACCGCGTTTTTGTCGCCCAACCCTCTGCCGCGCGCGCCTGTTCATTGAGCGCCTCATCCACCTGTTTAGGAAGACGGTCTTTCAGTTGTTTCATGGCAACGAGCTTATCCTTGAGTTTGTTGATCGGATTGAAGGAAATGCGGCCCGACTTGCGGCGGCCCGCAATTGAGGGCATAAAATACTTCATTGGCGTCGCATTCGCAAAAAGGCGCTCGATTTATACCGCTCCGCGGTTTCGATTGAGCGGCGCGTCAGTAAAACGGCAAAATTCGAAAGGGAAGGCGCTACGAATGAAAATAACCTCGTAGTGACGAATTTATTCGTCACACGGTTGGGGAGGTTTTCTTGTATATGAAAAAACTTCGATGGGGATTGATCGGATGCGGGGACATCTCGCGCAAGCGGGTCGCGCCAGCTTTGCGGCGTATTCCCGAATGTGAGCTTATCGCCGTGAGTCGCGCGCGAGTTGATCTGGCCGAGGCGTTCGCGGATGAATTCGGCGCGAAGCGATGGTATGGCGATTGGCGCGAGTTGATCGCCGACGACGAGATTGACGCTGTTTACATCGCCACGCCGGTCTGCCTGCACGCCGAGCAGACCATCGCGGCGGCTGAAGCGGGCAAGAGCGTCCTGTGCGAAAAACCCATGGCGATGAATCCGGACGAGTGCAAACAGATGATCGCGGCGTGCGAGTTCGAAGACGTGGCGCTGGGCGTCGCTTACTATCGGCGGTTTTATCCCGCGATCCGACGCCTCAAGGAGATCATCGCATCGGGCGAGATCGGCAAACCGGTCGTCGCGCAGATCAACGCCTTCGAGCGATTCAATCCGGCGCCGGGCGAAGACCGTTACTGGCTGCTCGAAAAGTCGAAATCGGGGGGCGGGCCGATGATGGATTTCGGTTGCCATCGGCTTGAAATCCTGCTCAACCTGTTCGGCCCGATCGAAAGAACCACAGCGGTGATTGGTCGCGCGTTGTTCGATCGCGAAGTCGAAGACACCTGCATCGCCAACTTCGAATTCGGAAGCGGGACGCAGGCGTCGCTCGCCGTCACGCACGCCGCGTTTGAATCGCGGGATACGCTGGACATTTATTGCGGCGCGGGTTCGATCCATACGGCGTCGCTCAATCGCGGCGAGATTCGGATCGTGACCGCGGCGGGCGAAAGAATTGAATCACACCCGCCGCACGCTAATCTTCACCAGCCGCTGATCGAAGACTTCACGCGCGCGGTGTTGGACGGGCGCGAGCCGGAGGTCGGCGGAGATGTCGGTCGCGCGGTCGCTATGATCGAAGAAGAGATTTATGCCCGCGGAGAATGATTTTCGCGCCTGTCTTTCTGATTGTCGTCTGGCGCAAGACGCGTGTCTTGGCCCTTTAAGCGCTTCAAGGGTATAATCGCGCCGTTCCCCTTGCTTTCACTACACGCCTGGTTAAATCAGACCACGTAGATCGGCATAGCGTCGCAGGCGCGGCGCTCATCGCCGGGGCCTCAATGTTCTGTGGTTCGATTTAAAAATTCCCCCTTAACATTGAAGTCTGAAAAGATACTTGGAGGTATGTGATGAAATCTAAGCATTCAGTGCGATTACTCTGTTTTGGCCTGGTTTCGCTATTTATTCTGGGCGCCTGCATAAACGCCAGCGCCCAGGGACGTGGCAGAGGCGGAGGCGGCGGGCGGCCCTCCGGCAATCCGGGCATGGGTGGTGGTCGCGGAGCAGGCGGGGTTGATGGAGGATTGGGTACCGCGTCAGACCGTTCAAACGGGCGGTCGGATCGTGGGCTTGGCACGGCTTCCGATAAGTCCGGGGGACGATCAGACGCCGGTTTGGATCGCGCCCGGGCCGCGAGCGAAAACGCCAAGCAGGCTGACAAGGAATTGCGTGATCATCCGGGAATGGCGAATGGAATGAACATGAGCGCGAACCAGTTGCGGAGCGGTTATCAAGCTGCCCTGGCAAACAATCCGGATTTAAAGTTCGGTCAATACGTGGCCGCAAACAGGATCGCGAAGAACCTTGGATCGCGTAATCCGAACATCACGACGGACGCGATCCTGCGGGGATTGGCGGGTGGTCAGAGCATCGGCCAAACACTCCAGGGGCTTGGTCTGAATTCAAAAGAAGCCAAAGACGCCGAAAAGGCGGCAGAGCAGGAAATCAAGGAGAGTAAACGGCAAAAATAGACCTTTGCATAATGGTCATTGACGCAAGTGGCCTCGTTTCGCTGAGCCGGCGCGGGCGGTTTCGACATCGCCCGCGCCGGCTATCTCACCGCCGGTTCTACCGGAAACTCGACCTTTAGAGTCAAAGTAAAACCGCTCGGAATCGGCGCCTGCGATCTTGTGTCTCCCGGCTTTTTGCGCGGCGCTTATTTCACGATCTCTGGCGCGTCGAGAATTTAGCCTTGACTTGGTTTTTATTGTTGCTAGAGTATCCCCGGCCGGTTAACTGCGGATCAGTTCTTTCAATTTTCATCCAATTTCATCCAATTCATCCAATTTCATCCAGAAGCTCGAAACATCCTGAGGTAAGAAGCCCAGGCTTTATGCTGTCGGGGGGCTTCGCGGGCTCAAGTCGAAGCTTTTAAAACACGCTCTTACTCAACGAACGGAGGCCAATTTGACAGAGGCTGACGCTGCGTTTGGTATTAGGGTTATAACTTGTCGCCTCTGGCCGCTGTTCACAACAAACAGTTCCAACCTTCGTAACCTAGATCTAGCGGTAAGCTAAAGTGATTGCTACCAGCAATCGCTCGATTCGATCGGGATTCGTCAATAGTTACTCAATTATCAAGACTATGGCCGAACTGCGACGCTATCTGCGGAAGCAGTAGCAGCGGAAAGGAGATGGCTGAAAATGTATACGGCGCGATTCGACGATCCGATAGCTCATACTGGCGCCATGGCTGGCTTGATCGGCGGAGCGGCGGTCGGGTTGGTGGGCGGATTGTTGGTGGGCGCGGCGCTCGCGGCGACCGTGGCCACAGGCGGACTGGCAGCGCCGTTAGTGATCGGCGCTGCGCTTTCTGGCGCCGCTCTAGGCGCCTGGGTAGGTGAGTATGTGGGGTCTCTGTCGTTCTTCAGCAGTATTAAGGGCAAAATTATCACCGGCTCATCCAACGTCCATGTCAATAGCAAGCCGCAGGCCCGCGTTGAGGTCGATATTGGGGAATGTAAGAAATCCAGCCCGTGCATGCCATTGGTCGCCACCGGCTCCGGCAATGTTTTCATTAACGGCTTTCCCGCAGCGCGGGTCGATGACAAGATGACCTGTGGGGGCTTTATAAAAGAAGGTAGCCGGAACGTTCGCATCGGCGGCGGAACAGTGACGTACTTGCCTGTGGAAAGCGAAGTGCCGGACTGGGCTCACAAGCTCGTGATGGGCGCCGGAATTGTCGGCGCGCTGCTATTGGGCGGGGCGGCGGCGATCCCGGCAATTATAGGGGCGTATGTGGTCGGCTCTGTGGGCGGCCAAGTGTTGGGCTGGGTGGGCAGGCAATACGGCGAATGGCTTAGTGAAACTCTTGGCGGGCTGCCGTCGGATTGGGAAAAGACAGGAGCCTTCAGCGGACAGGCGCTCGGCGGTTGGCTGGGCGCGAGGGGTGGCCCGAGGGCATGGGAATTGGCCAAACGGATAGAGGTAAACCCCAATGCTCTTGGGTCGAACTTCGGCAATATCAGATTGCGACCTCAGCGATCGAACTCTAACCAATTGCTTCCAGGCGAGGGACTCGTAGGAAAGGCGGGTGATCTGAAAGCGCAGGGAAGCAAGGGAGACAACATAACTCCGCATCATATACCCTCGGCGAATCGTATGGCGAAGGAGGGCGTCACGTGGGAGGAGGGTATTGCAATGAACATGGAACATCCGCATCCCGGCAGTGGGGGGCGTCACCGCGATACATTCACTAATGGGACTACCGCTGATGCTAATATGACGCCTCGCGACGCTATGGCGGCAGGTGTTCGGGATGCTCGAAGGATTTACATGAGAGATGGTCTTTATGGGCGATACATACGACAACGACTACAAGAACTAATCAGAGCCAACAAAAACACCTACCCACATATATTTTATAAGAGTCCAAAAATTACCCACGGCTCTTGAGATTCAAAGAGCAAAATATGTAAGCAAAGGAGTAGAAGACAATGTCCCAGATAGACCAACGGATCGAAGAGCTAAAGAAAATATATAAGGAAAAAACTGAGGACTACGTGGAGAAATTTGATGGCGTTCTAGCGGAGATTGAGTCCCCAATCAGAGATGCGAATGTTGTAACGGCATTGATCTCCTTACTCGACGATGACGCTGAATACGCGGAGCTGATGTATTCAATAATACACACGGCAGAAGCGTCTGACGATGAAACATACGCTCTGGGCGTAATTAAAGCGCTGCCTGAGCTATGGAATTCTTCTCCAGACTGGATTCAAACTGTTCATGTCCGAATATTAAACTCACCCACTGCCATTGACGCCTATCTCCGCGTGCTGAATCAGTCTGATGAGTTAAAAAGGCTGGTTGCAAAAGAGATATTTTCAAGTGTTTCCGCAAAGTGGCCTCAGTTAAGCCAGAAAGCAATGAACGCCGTTTCAATGATTGATTGAGTGTTTCGGCTACTAATTGGATTAGAAGGAACCGCGGACTTTCACAGATGCGGGCGGATCAACACGGATAATCCGTGAAAAATCCGTAGTTTCCGTGGAAATCCGCGGTTCCTTCTTCTGTCTTGGCGCCCGAGACGATAATCAACGCCCACGGATGATGACCTTGCAAGCCACCACCTCTACATCGGATCAAATACTCCGTTAAGATGGACCCCGAAATTCGCTAGTTCTTTTTTGGCGGCGTGTAATCTATGCCGAAAGCTCTTTTCAAATATTCCGCCAGCTGCTCCAGTCCGACGGCCGCGCGCCGGTCGTCGACATTCTCTTCGTCTTCGATCGGGTACAACTCCATGCGTTGGGTCGTTTGATTGAGCCGGAGCTGGGTGCCGTAAACCTGTTTCTTACCCTCGCGGGTCAGAATTCGATCTTCCAACAGCGCCAGATCGGACCGGCGGGCTTCTTTCTGGGCGACGGCCTCTTTGATCAGAGGGAAATATTTCTTCTGGTAATCGAGTTCGGCGTGTTGAACTATCAGAAACGCCACGCCGCTCGCCTCTTCGCCGAAGACGCTCATTTTCGGCCAGCCATATTCCTTGACTATTACGTCCAACCTTTGCCGGTTCTTGCCGTCGACATCGTTTTGCCGCTCGACAGCTTGCTTCCACTTCTTCGCCACTTTCTCGCTGTCCGAAGCGGCCAGCCTGTCCATCAAATCCATCATCTCCTGACGGTGTTTTTGATCATCTTCGCCCATTCTTACCAGTTCGCGCCGCACGGCGTCGCTCGATGAAGTCGCGCGGAGATCCTGCGCGAAATGGGCCGGAGTGAGGGACAGAAGCAGAAACGTCGTCGAAAGAATTATTTTGTGTGTCATATGTGGTAACTCCGGAATTTTTACATCTGCTTTCCATGTCTTCATGCACACAATTCACGCGCGGGGCTCAATATCCGACAAACTCCAATTTGTCGCAGTTGGATAAGAAAGTCATTGTAATTCCTCCAAGCGGCTCGCTGATCAGATCGCGACAAATTGAAGTTTGTCGGACATTTGGCGCGCATTCTGTCAATGTGATACTCCTGTCGGCGCCTCCGGTCAAGAAAAACTGTTCACCTCTCCGTAGTGGCGGTCTGGTTCTTCCTAACCGCCGGAGACAGTCTTCTCAGTTTTTCAACCACGGCCTGCAAAATTTCGATCGTGTAATCGACGTCCTCTCTGGTGTTGTATTGGCCGACGCTGAACCGGAGCGATCCGTAGCCGGAGTCGCGCGTCAATCCGATGGCCGTCAGCACGTGCGACGGTTCGGTCGAGCCGGACGCGCAGGCCGAGCCGGTCGAGACCGCCACGCCTTTGAGGTCGAGCGAGATCTGAAGTCCCTCGCCTTCGACGTGATCGAAATTGAGATTGGCGATGTTCGGAACGCGGCGCTCCGGGGCGCCGTTGCGCGAAATATTCGGGATGCGTTTGAACAATTCATCTTCGAGGTAATCGCGCAACCCCGCCGCGTGTTCCATCCGCTCGGCCAACCGGAGGCGGGCAATCTCGGCGGCCTTGCCCATGCCGACGATGAGCGGGACGCTCTCGGTGCCGGCGCGCCGGTCGCGCTCGTGATGGCCGCCGTGCATTTGCGGAGCGAGGCGCACGCCCCGGCGGAGGTACAAGACCCCGACGCCTTTCGGCCCGTAAATCTTGTGCGCGGTGAGCGTCAGCAGGTCGACGCCAAGTTCCTTCACGTCTACGGGAATCTTGCCGACCGATTGCACTGCGTCGGTGTGCAGGTAGAGATTCTTCTGCCCGGCGTCGCGGCGCTCTTTAATCAACGAGGCGATCTCTTTGAGCGGCTGGATCGTGCCGATCTCGTTGTTGGCATGCATGACGGTGACCAGCGCGGTTTCGTCGGTCAACGCCTCGCGGACGTCTTCCACGCGCACGACGCCCTCGCGGTAAACGGGCAGGTAGGTCACGCGCCAGCCCTCTTTTTCGAGGCGCCCGCACGCGGCCAGGACAGCCGGGTGCTCGATCTGCGAGGTGATGATGTGACGGCCCTTCTCTTCGTTGGCCTCGGCGACGCCTTTGATCGCCAGGTTGTCCGATTCTGTGCCGCCCGAAAGAAAAGTGATCTCGGTCTTGTCGGCGTTGAGCAGCAGGGCGACCTGCGCCCTAGCCTCTTCGATAGCCTGTTTCGCCTGCTGGCCGTATTGATGCGTGGACGAGGCGTTGCCGTAGACTTCGGTGAAGTAGGGCAGCATGGCCCGCGCGACTTCGTCGTCGACGCGAGTCGTTGCGCTGTTATCTAAATAAACCTTTTTGACACCCATATTCTTTTCAAACCAAACTGTGACCGCGCCGTTGGCGGCGGATTGAAAACCGCTGTTGTAACTGTGAAACGTTTTTGTAATCACTGAAAGCCATAATCTGCCTCCGCTCTATTGGAGTCTTTAAATATAAGGGCTTCTGCGCTAAGAATACCTCAAATCGATGCTTGTGTTGAGCCGCGCAATGGTGTAGAAAGTGAGACGCCCTCACTTAGGTCCCCTGACTTTAGTTGAGTCAACCGCAGAAGGAGGAAAGTTATGAACGCAGGCTTTGTTCGCAAGGTAATGACATTCGCGGCGTTCGGGTTCGCTTTGAGTGTGGCCTTGTTAGGAACGTTCGTCGTAGCGACGGCGCAGCCCACGCAGACGCGACCGAAGATCGTTACGAATGACCCGGCTACTTATCGCTATGCCTATCAGCACGGCTACCGCGCTGGTTATGAAGACGGCTTCACGAAGGGCAAGAGCGATTTCAACGAGGGCCAGAATCGCGAGTTTGCGAGCAGCGACGCTTACAGCCGCGCCGACCGCGGCTACGAGTCTCGCATGGGCACAAAGGCGGAATTCGAGGAATCCTACCGCACCGGCTTCGAGCTCGGATATAACGACGGGTTCTTCGGACGGCCGTTCACGGTCTCCCTCCCGTCGAATCTGCGTACTGTAGTCATCGCCGCAGTCAACGCGAACAGCCCGCCTCCGCAGGCTCCGCCTGTGACCCAGGGCCCGCCGCCCAATCAGCGCGATACCGATGCGAACCGGGATGACAAAATCTCCAGACGTCCCATCGTTCCGGATGACATTCAGATGAAGATCCGTCTTAACTCGGAGATCAGCACGAAGACGAATAGAGAAGGCGACCAGTTCACGGCCGTCGTGCTCGACCCGAGCGATTACGCCGAAGCGATCATCGAAGGCCATATCGCCACGCTCAATAAGTCGGGCAAGGCTACGGGTAAAACCGAAATGTCGCTGGCTTTCGACACGATCCGGTTGCGCGACGGTCGCGCCAGCCGTTTCGCCGGTCAGGTCGAGAAGGTCTACCAGAGCGAGACCGTCAAAACCGTTGACGAGGAAGGTAACGTCGAAACCAGCAGCCGGACTAAAGACACCGCGACTCGCGGCGTCGCTGGCGGCGCGCTCGGCGCGATTATTGGCGGGATCGCCGGCGGCGGTAAAGGCGCGGCCATTGGCGCGATCCTTGGCGCCGGCGTTGGCGCCGGCTCGGTCTTCGTCCAGGGCGGAAAAGAGCTGGTTCTCGAACCGGGAACCGAAATCCTGATTCGCTCCGCCGCCCCTGCGCGAACAAGAGACTAGGAAACAGCGTATAGTGGGCAGTGGATAGCGGGCAGTTCTGCACACTGCCCACTATCCACTGCCCACTGTTTTTATGATCACCCTTCTCACCGATTTCGGCCTCGCCGACTACTTCGTTCCTGCAGTAAAAGGCGTCATCCTCAAAATCAGCCCTGAGGCCTTGATCATCGACATCACGCACGACGTGGCGGCGCATGACCTTCAGGCGTCCGCGTTCACGCTCGGCGCGTGTTACTACGATTTTCCCGCCGGGACGATTCACGTCGTGGTGGTTGATCCAGGCGTGGGGTCGTCGCGCCGCGCGATCGTCGTCGAGGCCGGCGGATATTTTTTTGTCGGGCCTGATAACGGCGTCTTCAGTTACGTTTACGCCCGCGAATCGAAACCGCGCGTTTTTCACGTCACAAACGACCGGTACTTCCGCCATCCGGTCAGCGCCACCTTTCACGGGCGCGACGTATTCGCCCCCGTCGCCGCCTACATCGCAAACGGGACGTCGCTCGAAGAGATCGGCGCCGAGATCGAAGATTACGTCAGATTTGAAATCCCACGTCCTCGATCGATCGAAACTCGCGGTGTGATCGAAGGCCGAATTATTCACATCGACCGCTTCGGCAACTGCGTCACCAATTTCACCGAAGCCGAGTTGAAGCCTGATGAGATCAAGCCGTCAACGAAGATGCATATCGGTGGGCGCGAGGTCGGACGATTCGGCGCCTACTTCGCCGAGGCGACGGATCGGGATGATCTGTTCGCCTATCCGGGCAGCGCGGGTTTCTGGGAGATCGCGCTCTGGCGCCGTTCGGCGGCTGAATTCATCGACGCCCGTCGCGGCGACGAAGTCATCCTTGATTGCGGATTGCGGAGCTTAGCCACAGAGGTCACAGAGCGCGCAGAGTAAAAACCTCAGTGGTTTCTGTGCGCTCTGTGGCTAAGCTCCGCAATCCGCGATCCGCAATCGGGGAATCTGCAATCCGCAATGGAAATGATCCGTTCGACACTCGATCTAGAATCGCGCGTCCTGGTGATGGGCGCGCTCAACGTGACGCCCGATTCATTTTCGGACGGCGGGAAGTACGCCGATTTTGAGAACGCGGTCTCCCGCGCTCTCGAGATCGAAGCCGAAGGCGCGGACATTCTGGACGTCGGCGGCGAATCTACCAGACCCGGGTCGAAGCCGGTAAGCGCCGAAGAAGAGATAAACCGCGTGATACCCGTGATCGGAGCGTTGCGCGGCCGGCTGCGGATTCCGATCTCCGTAGACACAACGAAGAGCGAGGTCGCGCGGGCCGCGCTTCAAGCCGGGGCGGAAATCATCAACGACGTCAGCGGACTCAGGTTCGATCCCGCCGTGGCCGAGGTCGCGGCGGAGACTGGCGCCGCGCTGGTGTTGATGCATTCGCGCGGCGCGCCAGGGATGATGCATCAGCAGCCGCCCGTCGACGACATCTTCGCCGAAGTGATCGGCGGATTGCGGCGGTCGATTGAGGAGGCGCTCCGTCGCGGGGCGCGGCGGGAGCGGATCATCCTCGATCCCGGTATCGGGTTCGGCAAGACCCCGGAACAGAACCTCCAATTGATCGACAGGCTAGATCTCATCGTGGCCGAATTCGGCCTGCCCGTGTTGCTCGGAACTTCGCGTAAATCTTTCATCAAACATGTGATGGATAAGACGCTCTCCGGCTGCGCCCGCGACGACTTGCGCGAGCGCGTCGCGGGCACGGCGGCGACCGTCGTCATCGGCGTTTTGCGGGGCGCGCGCATTGTGCGCGTGCATGACGTCGGCCTGATGTTGGCGTTGACGAGGATGACGGAATCTGCGCAACACAGCGGCGCTTCAGGTCATTGCCCTGAAACAATGAAAACGCGCGGTTCGTAGTCCCGCCTTCAGGCGGAATCGTTCGGCGTCACGGAATGGAATCGTGTCTGAGGCTTCCGCCTGAAGGCGGGACTACGAACTATTTTCCGCAGTGGGCTTTCAGGTTGGTCGCGGCGCCCTGGAACAATGAAAACGCGCCACGTAGTAACGATCAAAGTCGTTACGGCGCCGTAACGACTTTGATCGTTACTACGTGGTTATTTTCTGAGGAGGAAATTGAAATTTGTCTGGCGCGCCATTTCTGTTACCATCACTGGCGCTTTCATTGTATAGCGCGCAGCGCCGGTGGCCATCGCTTCAGGCGCCGCGCCGAAGAATGAACAGCGGCGCGAAAAAGGCAGGGGTTTTCCTATGAAACTGCGAATCAAGTCCGGGGGGCTTTTTTTCTCCGCATTGGGCGCGCTCCCGCTGATCGCCGGCGCATTCTGGTTGGGCGCCGCGGCTGACGACATCGACGTCAAGCAGGCGCGCGAGCTGATTCAAAACATCGCGGGGGCGAATCTCACTCAGGATCAGGTGCGGATCAAAAATATTTCGCCGGGCGTCGGTGGAGGGGAAGTGATCGTCGAAGCTCAGATCGAAACGGCTTTTCTCCTCACGAAAGGCAAAGACGGCTGGCGCATCGCGGAGGCGCGTCTGGGCGCGGGGCATTGGGAATCTTTCGAACTGATCGAAGAGGCCCTGCGGCGCGAGAAGGTTCGGCGGACCAACGATCTATTGCGACAGATCGCCGAAGGGCTGGGCGCGTATAAAACTGATCGCGGCCAATTCGTGGAATCGGACCGGATCGCCGTGCTGCTCGATTTCCTTTCGCCGCGCTATGTGAAATCTCCGCAGCGCGTAGATCTGTGGGGGAAGGAGCTTGAATATCAAGGCTCTCCTACGAACTATCGCCTGATCTCATACGGCCCCGATCGCAAGTCGGGCACGAAGGACGATCTGATTATTGAGAACGGCGCCCTGAGGAGTGGCGCGAACTAACATGCAATACATTTCAGTTGAACATCAGCGGGCCATCGGCGAGCGCTTCAAGTTCGCTTCGGTAATCGTTCTCGCGTTTGGCGTGTCCGTGGGCGTCTTCGCGCTCATCGGGCGTTTGATCGAGCCGCAGGAGTCGTTCCTCCGTAGCGACAGGCTCAATTCCATCATCCCGCCCGTCGTGATCGTTCTGTCTATGGGCGTGATCGTCTTGCGTCGCGTCTGGATGTCGGCGATGGTTATGAGAGTGGCGACGAGAATCGGCGTGCCCGCCACGCTCAACCGGTTGTCGCAGATGACCGTCGTTTGCGCCGCCTTCTCCGAAATGGTGGCGGTCGTGGGCTTAATGTTTTACCTGTTGACAGGCAACTATAGGTATAACCTGATTCTGTGTCTGGTCAGTCTGCTGTTGCTTTTTTACACGGCGTTCCCGAGACGCGGCGAATGGGAGCGCGCAGTCGCCGCCGCCGCAAAGGCGCAAGCCTAGAACGTTCAGAAGGTGAAGCGATGAAAACCGCCCCCGGTTACGCGTCGCTTCCAGCATACGGCCGTGGGGAAAGACGTATTGATCGGAATCAGGCGGCGCCTGAAGTCGCCTTGTTTGTGTTGAGTAATTATTGTTTGCATCGTGCGCATCCGGACCAAATCGCGCTGCGGGCCTCCAATGGGTTTTCAGCCCATGACCGCGCGCTCCCAAGCGATGCGCGCCGGGGAATTTTCTGAAGAGTGAAAAGTAGTTCAATGATGACATCAAAAAAAATGCGCGCCGCGATTCTCTTCACTCTGTTGGCCGTCGTATCCGCGGCGGGACAACCGCTACAGAGCCAGGAAGGGAATCCTGCGCCTCAGTCGCCGCCGTCCGCCACATCGGCCGGCCGACAGGGAGAAACTTCCGATGCGGCGGCGCGCCGGCAGGCGTATGTGCGGTTCATCGAAGCCCGGCGTTTGAGAGGCGAAATCCAACGGCTGCGCAATTCGGCGCGCCTGCTCGATGAAGCCATCAAAGCGTACAAGGAGGCCATTCAACTTGACCCCGCGGCGGCCGACCCGCACGTGGACCTCGGCGAGCTTTACTTCTTCTTTCAGGCGCGCCAGGACAGCGCTGAAGCCGAGGCGCGTGAGGCCTTGAGGCTCGATCCAGATTGCGTGGACGCCCATCAGTTGCTTGGGCGTTTGCATGTCTATGCGGTCAAGGTGGAGCGCAATTGGCGGCCGTCGCTCGTCGAGCAGGCGATTCGCGCTTACGAGAAAGTGGCGGAACTCGATCCGAAACACGCCGAGGCCTGGGCGATGCTAGCCGAATTGTACGGGATGAAAAACGACGTCGCCAAACAGATTCGCGCGTTGGAGAAGTGGGCCGGCGCGCCCATCCCGAACGACACGCTCTTCTACAACTCGGTGATGAACAGCGACCTCTCAGCCGATCAGGCCTACTATCAGCTCTCCCGGCTCTATCTGAGTCGCGGGAAGAATGGGGAGGCCATCCTGTCCGCCAGCCGCGCCTACGAATCCAATCCCGAATCGAACGATTACGCGCGCAACCTGATCGGGATTCTGCGCGTGGCGGGGTCGAGCGGCGAAGAGTTGCGCGTCTACAGACGTCTTATGAAATCGTCCGCCAGCCCGTCGCTGATGGTCGGCTACGGCTCCGCGCTGGTCCGCGCCGGCGATCACGCCGAGGCGATCAAGATATTAAGCGAATATGTGGCGCTCGACCCGTCGAACGCCAGCGTCGTCGGGCTGCTAGCCATCGCGCAACGGAGGGCGAACCAGCGCTCCGCTGCGGTCGAGACGCTCAAGACCGGCGTCTCCAAGGCCGATGAGGGCGCGCGCCTGGATCTGGCGCTCGAACTCGCGCAGACCTACGAAGAGGCCGGGCGCAACGAAGAGGCGATTGCGCAATACGAGCAGGTTTTCGAGGAATTGTTGAACAAGGCCGCGCAATCGCCCGCTGATTCGTCGCTGTTCGGCGAAGTGGTCAGTCGCCTGGCCCGCGCGCTCCGGAGGTCAGGCTCCGAGGCGAAATTGCAGGGCATGCTGGCGAAGACTCGGCGCGCGCTCGACGAGCGCAACCCGCTGCTCGACCTGATCACCGTCGAATCGCTGCGCGAAGACGGCAAGTTCCGAGAGGCGCTTGAACTGGCGCGCGCCGCCTCGCGCCGCCGCCCCGACAACCGCGCGCTGAAATTCACCGAGGCGATAATTCTGGGAGAGTCGAAGCTCTTCAAAGAGAGCGCCGACCTGTTACGTTCTATGATCAGGGGCGACGCGGAAAACGCGACCGAGGACGCCGGCGTTTACGTCGTCCTCGCCGGCGTGCAAATGCAGTCGGGCAAGTTGAAGGAGGCGGAAGAGGCGGCCCGCAAGGCGCTCGAACTCAATCCGGATGATCCGCAGGCGCTTATCCAACTCAGCTCGATCCAGGATCGGGCCGGCAAGCACGAGGATTCGGAGAAGGCGCTCCGCGAACTGCTCAAACGCGAACCGGACAACGCCACCGCGCTCAACAACCTCGGCTATTTCATGGTCGAACGCGGCGTCGGCTACGAGGAGGCCCTGAAGCTGATCGAGCAGGCGGTCGCTATCGACCCGACACAGGGGAGCTTCCTCGACAGCCTCGGCTGGACTCATTTCAAGCTGGGCAACATCGAGAAGGCGCGCCAATATTTGGAAAAAGCCACGATTTATTCCAGAAGGAATTCGACTATCCACGAACACCTCGGCGACGTGCTGCGCGAGGCGGGGCGCCTGGCCGAAGCCCGCAAACAGTGGGAGAAGGCCCTCGAATATTCGATCGAGGCCAATGAGATCGCGCGGCTGAGAGGCAAGTTGAAAGATGCGCGCTAAGGCGCTTGGAAGATTGTCTCCGAAAGATCTGGACAAGGACGAGGATCTGAAAAAAAATGAAAGGAGCCAGGGTCGTCTCATCCAAAGAGTGGAAAAAAATGGAGTGAACGAATCGGGCTTCTGACTTCAACGATTTCATTTTGCACGAATCGAATGGCGCTTACTCTTCCTTCCTTCGCCAAAATAAACTGGACGCTCGAGATTCTGGGCAAGCGGCCGGACGGCTATCACGAGGTTCGCACGCTGCTGCAAACCATTAGCGTCGCCGATGAATTAACCTTCGAATTGACCGGGCAGGGAATCACCGTCCATTGCGACCATCCCGAAGTTCCATGTGACGAGACGAACCTGGCTTATCGCGCCGCGAAATTGCTGGG
>Ga0154003_1000318_pt1 | contig 14885 bp, 6 predicted proteins | sample TSFL087MetaG_FD_104679 | JGI IMG/M metagenome (GOLD analysis project Ga0154003, IMG submission 104679) | Attine ant fungus gardens microbial communities from Florida, USA - TSFL087 MetaG | ecosystem: Host-associated > Fungi > Mycelium > Unclassified | place: USA: Florida, Lake Talquin State...
CCCGATCGCTCTGAAATCAGATACACCCTCAACAGGCGCTTGAGCATTGAATATGGAGTTCCGGCGCGCCTCTCAAATTCATGCGAGTCCGTGTAGCACAAAACGGTCATCTCCGCCTGATTTTGGTTCGTCGCGGCCTGGCACAACTCCGGCGTGCGAATTCCATCCAGCCGCGCCCCTACCTCCACCAGCACTGGGCCTGAATCATCAACCATGATCTCGAAGTGGCACGGCCCGAATTTGACGCCGAGGGCGTTCAGGACGGAGATGGCATACTTGCTGAGCTGCGCCTGGATCGATCCGGTTGAAGGAAGCAACTCCGTCACGTCGTAAACGATCGCCTCCTTCAGCGTTTTTTTGCGATACTGGAAAATTGCAGTCACCGCAACCATATTCGGGTTACGGACCGTATCGACGATATACTCGGTCCCTACAATATACTTTTGCAGCAAGACCCCGTCGTTGACTTCACCAAATATGGTTCTGCGCTCGGCAATGCTCTCAAAGGCGCGCTCAAGTTGTGGCCACGTCTCACAACGCCACACGTTGTCGGTACCCGCGCTCCTCCTTGGTTTTGCGACCACCGGATATTTATCCCTGGCCCAGTTTCGCGCGGCGGCCGGCGAGCGAACCAACTCGCTTGGAATCGTACGGACCCCGGCGTTCTCGAGCGCCTTCACCATCATCCACTTGTCACGCCTGGCCGCGCTGAGCGCGGTCCCGTTGGTAAATGCGCCGAGCGCATTGCTGAGCGCGTCCGCAATCTCAACCCCCGAATCGACCCCGCCTGATAACACCTGCTCGACATTCAGCTGTTTTAGCCGGCGCGCCGAGTCTTCAACGGTGCGGTGAATGATGTTTTCGTAGAAGTCCTGTGGCGCAAAAGACCGCACGAAATCCGGCGGCACTGCGTCCTGAGACTGTATGTGAATTGCGTGATAACCGCGTTCTCGGAGCAGGGGCGCAAGTAGATTCCCCGATGAATACGCGTCCACAATGGCAATCGACCGCATCATAAGATTATCTTTCTGACAAAGCCGGATACTTGCCTGTCGAACCCCGCATAGTACCCAGCGCTCAATAAAATGTAGGCGTCTCGCAAATGGCGCAGTCGGCGGCCTAGACTATACGGATGTTGTCTAAGCGGGTGTCCCCTTCGGCGGCTGCATGCAGCAATTTCACGAAAGACGACACGAGATGCTCGATGGTAGACTTGTCAAATCTTTCGCATGCGTAAGTCAGTTTCCCTTGCAGTTCACCAGCGGCCTCCCAGTACTCCAGGCCCAGGTCGTATTTGGGGATAGCCGGCGCGAGAGAGAAGGACTCCACGGAGCAGTCGACCAAGTCCGGCCATGGAACAATCCTCGTTTCGAGAATTATGACCTCGAAAAAGGGGAGCCGGCCGGGCGGGCGCGCCGGTCCGAGTTCGTCGACAAGCAACTGGTATGGAGTTTCCTGCCGCTGATAGAGGCCGAGTACCGTTTCTTTAGCCCGGTGAATCGCCTCCTGAAGTCCGGAGATCCCCGCTAAATCGATCCGCATTGGGAGGGTGTTGGTGAATAAGCCGATAATGCCAGCGAGCCCGCCCCGGCTGCGATTCGCCATCGGCCCTCCTATTGTCACGTCATACTGTCCTGTGAACTGGTGGAGCGCCCAGGTGAACATTGCGAACATGACCATATACAGCGTCGCCTGTCGCTCACGGACGACCGCTTGCAGCCGCGATGTTACTCCCGCGGAAAGCGTGAAAAAACATTTCGCCGAACGCGCGCATGGCTCCGCCAGTCGAGGACGATCTGTCGGCAGTTCCAGCAACGGAAGGTCATGTAATTGCTTACGCCAATACTTGAGCGTCTGATCCAGGCGCGTCCCACTCAACCACTGTCTCTGCCAGACAGCGTAGTCGACGTACTGGATCGGCAGTGGGGGGAGTTCGGCGGCGCGACCCTTTAGACAGTTCCTGTACAGCTCGGGGAATTCCTGCTTGAAAATCTTAAGCGACCAGCCATCGCTGATGATGTGATGCATATTGACCAGCAGCACATGGTCGCATGCGCCCAGTCGCAGAAGGTGAAAGCGAATTGGCGGTCGGTCGGTAAGTTCAAAGACCCACTGGGCCTCTTTATCCGCAATCTGTCGCATCGCCGGCTCGATCTGATCCGCCGGCAGGTCGCGAAGATCCGTTTCCTCCAGTGGCGCTGAGCCGCTTTCAATAACTCGTTGAGCGGGAGTTCCGTTATCAAGCAGGAAGATCGTGCGGAATGACTCGTGCCGTTTCACGAGCTCATCCAGACTGGCGCGCAACGCTCTCGCGTCTAAATTGCCTCGAATACGAAGGCCAAACGGCATGTTGTACATCGCCGTCCCACCCTGAGCCCGGTCGACCTTCCACACCCGCTCTTGATAATAGCTTAGCGGCGCGGGACTTTCCCGACTCGTGCGCGCGAGTTGCGGGACCGCGCTTTGGGTAATCGTGGCCACGCGAGGCTGTATGGCCGTCTGCGGCGGAACGCCTGTCTCAATCGCAGGACGGGCCTCGCCAGGGAGCAAATGCTGTTGATGTCTGCGCATATCTGATTGCACCAGCTTACGGCGAATCTAGTTCCTGATTCGCGAGCCCATCTTGTACCGCTTCGGCCATGGACGCGACGGTCGGCGTCCCGCTAAGCAGCAATACCCATGGTAGATCCAACTGAAATTCTTCATTGAGTCGCGTCATGATCTCAACCGCTAGCAGAGAGTGGCCCCCCAGATCATAGAAGCTTTCTTCAACGCTGACGGCCGGCAGTTTGCACACCTCGGCCCAAATACTCGCGACCCTTTCCTCGATGGGGTTTCTCGGCCCTACGAACGGTCTGTCATTGTCTGAAGACCGAACTGGAGGGGGGAGAGCCCGTCTATCCACTTTCCCGCTCACTGTGAGCGGCAGGTTATCCAGAAACACGAATACCGATGGCGTCATAAAGGCGGGGACTAGCCGGGCTAATTCCGAGCGAAGGTCGCTCTGCTCGGGCCGGCGATCTCCCGGAACCACGTAGGCCGCCAGCGCAAGCTCGCCATTGTTTTCCTCGAAAGTAGAAACTACGGCGTCTCGCACGCCGGCGCACTGTCGAATGGCTGCGGCGACGTCCTCAAGCTCAATGCGGAATCCGCGAATCTTTACCTGCAAATCAGCGCGTTCTATATATTCGATAGCGCCGCTGGATCGATATCTGCCGATATCACCGGTCGCATACAGCCGATCGCCGGGCGCGCTGGCATGGGGATCAGGCCCAAATCGTTCCGCGGTCAAATCGGGACGGTTGACGTATCCCCGCGCCAGCCCGACGCCTCCAATATAGACCTCGCCTGAAGAGCCGATGGGCGTCGGCTCCATCTGATCGTCGAGAATGCGCATGCTCGTGTTTGCGATCGGGAAGCCAATAGGAACACGCGCCTTGCCCGGCTCGCGCTGGCAGCGCCACCAGGTAACGTCAACGGACGCCTCCGTCGGCCCGTACAGGTTATAGAGGGCTGCCGGCAACCGATCGAGACAACGATCCTGCAACTCGACGGGGAGAGCCTCGCCGCTCGAAATGACTCTCGCGATCGTCGAGCATCGCGTTAAATCGGGCGCCTCAAGCATCTTGCGCAGCATCGATGGAACGAAGTGCAGGGTTGTGATTTTCTGGCGGTCGATCAAATCGATCAGGTAGGGGATGTCTTTGTGCCCATCCGGTCTGGCGACTACCAGCCTGGCCCCAGTCATCAAGGGCCAGAAGAATTCCCATACCGACACATCGAAGGTAAACGGCGTCTTCTGCAACACGCGATCGGCCGCATCAAGTTTGAAAGCTTCCTGCATCCACAGGAGCCGATTGCAAATCCCCTGGTGGGTGTTCATGACGCCCTTTGGGCGGCCAGTCGAACCTGAGGTATAGATGACATATGCAAGATTGGCGGGAAGACAGTTGGTCGATTCCGCCTCAAGCGCCGGCTCCTGATTATCCTCACGGTCGGCCTGCAAGGTCGAAACTCCTATCGAGGCCATGCGGTCCTGCGTTATTTCGTGCGTAAGGACCGTGTCGATGCCTGCGTCCTGGATGACGAACCGCAGGTAGTCGTCGGGATAATCGGGAGCGATCGGGACGTAGGCGGCCCCCGCCTTCAATATGCCTAGCATGCCGGCGATCAACTCAAAGCTCCGGTGCATGCACACGCCTACCCGCGTGTCCGGCGCGACCCCAAGCGCGCGCAGCCGCCGCGCGATTCGATCCGAGCGCTTTTGCAGATCGCCATAGGTCCACTCCTGATCCTCGAAGACCACGGCTACCGAGTCCGGAGTCCGCTCGATTTGTCGCTCGATAAACTCGTGCAGACACAGTTCGCCCGGGTAGTCGGCGAACGTGCGGTTCCACTCGACCGTCACGAGGCGCCGCTGCCGCTCGTCCAGCGCGGTGATTGCGGAAAGCGGTCGATCCGGATATTCGCACACCTGCTCTATGACGTTCTGAAAATACGAGACCATCCGCGTCGCCGTGTCATCGTCAAACAAGTCGGAATCGAATTCCAGCGCGCCAAGGAGTCCGTCTCCCGATTCGGCTACGGTCAATGATAGATCTACCTGGCTTGTTCCCTGTTCCACGGCGACCGACTCGACTTCCAGGCCCCCCAGTTCCAAGCGGCCACCGGAGTGGCCGAGCAAGAAGGGCGCGGCCGCGCTTTGGTCGAAGCGGTGGCTCTTCTGAAACGCGAACATTGTCTGATACAGCGGCATGCGGCTCGCGTCGCGCTCAGGAGCAAGGCGTTCGACCAGTAGCCGGAACGGGAACGCGGATCGTTCAAGCCCGTCGAGGACCTTTGGAACCAGCCGCCGCACTAGCGTCGCAAACGTAGGGTCGTCATCCATATCGACGCTCAGGACGACCGGGTTGACGAAATGACCTACAGTCTCGGCGTATTCCGGCCACATCACGCCGGATACAGGAGAAGCCACTCGCACATGTTTCTGACCGGACAGTTTCTTCAGCAGCGCGCAGTAAGTGGCGAGAAGCGCAACATACGGAGTCGCGCCGTTTTGGCGCCCTATACTAAGCAATTGTTGGTATCTAAGCGGTTCAACGCAAAACCGCCTGGCGCCTCCGGCGCCGCTCTGAACGGCCGGTCTTGCGCGATCAGTCGGAAGTTCGAGCTGAATCGATTCGCCTGCGAGCTGATCTTTCCAATATTGCCACCAGCGCTCCCCTTGCGTACCGGCTATCAGTTGACGGTGTCGATCGGCATAATCAGCGTACCCTGCCTTGATCGGCGAGAGCGGAGATCGGCTTCCCTCGCAACCGAACGCGTATATCACGCCAAACTCGTGAAGTAATGTCTCGAATGATCGCAGATCAACAATGATGTGGTGGGCGGTAAACACAGCCACCCAATCGGCTGCGGCGCGGCGGAGCAGCGCAAATCGAATCAAGGGACCGGATTCGAGCCTGAACGGCGATCGCGCCTCCTCACGCAGAAACGTCGCGACTTGTTCTTCCGACCACTGTGACGCGTCGTGCTGATGGAAGGAGATGGCGCCAGGCTCATGCGCCAGGACCTCGCGAAGCGGTTCCCGTCCCTCAAGAATCCTTGCGCGCAGCGCCGAATGCCTTTCCACCAGCTCTTCCAACGCCGCCACAAAAGCCGGAAGGTTCAGCGGCTGACTGATGCGGAATGCGCGGCTGATATTGTACGCGGCGCTCACACGATTAAGTCGGGTAATTGCCCAAATCGACTCTTGCACATAGGAAAGAGGGTAGATGCCAGGCGGGTCGTCTCCGGCGCAATTGACCCACTCCTCGGCGGCCAACGGATCGCGGTCATTGTCACAACAATTCAGAACTTCTTCGGCAAGCGACTCAATCGTCGATCCTCCGAGCGCTCGCGCCAATGAAATTTCAACCGAGAGGTCGCGGGACAAGCTCGCAGCCAGTTTGGCGGCGCCCAATGAATCCACCCCAAGCGCAACCATTGATACATTAATCCGTAACTCGCCGATCTCTCGTTTTGTTATCGCGGCCAGTTGGCCAAGGAGATACTCTATTACTTTGGCCTTGCGATCGGAAACCGCGGGGTTCAGATCCTCCCTCGTCAAATGCGGGACGGGCGTCTTCTCCACAACCGTGTCGAATGTGCGTATCCAGAGGGGACGGAAGGCGCCCGACTGGAAGCGCTGGCTACATTCCCGCCGACGGAGTTTCCCGCTCGTCGTCCGTGGCAATGCGCCCCGTTTCAACAGAACCACCCCGTGCAATGGCGTCTGGTGGCGCCCTCGGATCGCCTCCGCGACGCGCTCGCCGATTTCTGTCATGGCGGTATCATCGAGCTTGCGCTCCTGAAGTTCGGCGAGGACGACAACACCCTGGCCGTCGGCGGTATCCACGCCGAATACAGCGACAGCGCCTTTGCGCATCTGAGGGTGGGCCGCTTCGACTGTCAACTCAAAGTCTTCAGGATGGTAGTTCTGGCCGCGGATGATGATGAGGTCTTTCAATCGCCCGGTCACGAACAGTTCCCCATCCGCAATAAACCCGAGATCGCCCGTGCGCAGGTACGTCTCGCTGGTTCGACCTTTGAGTGACGCCCTGAAAATGGATTCGGTGAGGTCCGGCTCGTTCCAATAGCCTAGCGCTACGCCGGCGCCCGACACCCAAATCTCTCCGATCTGACCAGCCGCACATTCGAGTCCGCTATCACTATCGACTATGACAATCCGCGTCTCGGACCCGGCTCGACCGCAGCCTACGATTGGGCGACCTTCCTCCGCGCCTTCGTGGCCCTCGGCGGCGTCGCGCTCGGCAACCTTGTAAGAAATGCCCGTGGCTGACGCCCCGCCTGAAACCTTCAACGTCGCTTCCGCCAGACCGTAGGCGGGATAAAAAGCGCGCTTGTCGAACCCGCTCGGAGCGAAGGCGCGCGCAAACGACTCAAGCGAGTCAAGCCGCACGGGTTCCGCGCCGTTGAACGCGATGCGCCAGCTTCGCAAATCGATTGCGAGATATCTTTGCTCCGCCGCCGCGCGCGTACACAGGTCGTATGCGAAGTTCGGTCCGCCGCTATGGGTCGCGCGAAACCGGGAGATTGCCGCCAGCCACCGAAGCGGACTCTGAATGAAGGCTCTCGGAGGCATCAGCGCGCATGGAAATCCGCGATAGATAGGATGGAATAACCCATACACCAGCCCCATGTCGTGAAAGTGAGGCAGCCACGATACGGATAAGCTCTCCGCCGAATGTCTGAAATCCGCCTCGATAAAAGCCAGATTCGAGATCACGTTGGCGTGACTGATCATCACTCCCTTGGGCGTCGACGTCGAACCCGAAGTGTATTGCAGATAAGCCAGGCTATCGCTGTTGATTTGCTCAGGGCGCCACTCCGAAGCCGGATAGAGCGCGGCTTCAGCGCTCGAAAGATAGACCAGGCCGCTTTCCGCGCCGTTCCTCCACGCCGGCGGCTCATTTGCCGTCGCGGCGTCTTCGTCGAGCAGGACCGTTGGAGTCGCGGTTTCCAGGATGCCTCTGAGACGCGCTTGATCCGCTTCGCTGTGAGGAACCGGCACTGGAATGGGTACCACGCCGGCATACAGACAGCCGAAGAATGCAACCAGAAAGTCAGGCGCGTACGAGTGGATCAGCACAGCGCGATCCCCCGACTTCACGCGCTCGCGCAACGCCACCGCCGTACGCCGCGCGCTCTGATCGAGCGAGCACGCCGTCAGCGTGGCGGAGACTTCCTCACCGTCGCGCAGGTATTGAAAAAGGAGTTGATCCGGGTCGCGGTCGGCCCGCTCACGGAGCATGTCAACTAGATTAGCCGGTTGCATGGCAAATGAATGTGAATGACGGCGCGAAGCCGTCTACAACTGATCCTTGCGCTCAAGGTGGGCCAGTATTTCGGCGCGCGTGCGCCACACCGGCCTTAATTCTTTTCTGGAGACGAATTCAAGCTGATCCGTTCTGTGCGGGGAGAGAGGCTGCGAAGCGTTCCCATATCCGAGCAGAACCCGGGCCTTGAGCGGGGTTGAAAACTCAACGGCGGCAATGAACGAATCTCCAAGGTTAGCTTCAAGCTGGCCCTTCGCCGAGGGCGCGTATCCAATCACCCGCACACTGCCGAACACATCACCGGCTATTCCATTTGCGGGCAAATCAACCCCATCACGCCGGAGCCGGTGTGTCGCCCCCCAGGAAATATTGAGCGAGCCGTACGTTCCCTTGACCCATTCGGCTGCGGCCCGCAACGCGGCGACGGTTTTCCCGGCGTCGGCAAGGTGGGCTGGCGTCGTCAGGGGCGCATCTTCACTCCAGGGGACGCCAAATCCCCCGCCGCTCTGGTTCCACACCCGTACAAAGCGTTCGAACAAAACAGCGCCACGGCTGTCGGCCTCGGTCTGACGATCCCAGTGAGCCAGCACATCGGCGGCCTCCCTAGTCAGGTCATTATCTTCCTGGCGAGCCGCGGCGATGACCTCGTCGAGAATTCTGTCGGCGATTTCAAGCCGAGTCGAGTGCTTCGCCGCAACCAGTTGATCCAGGGACCAGGACTTATTTTCCGAGAGCAGCCGCGCCGATCGCTCCGCCCGAAAACTCATGCCGGTCGGCGCCATGTATGAAGGAAAAGTAAGCCGATTCAGCGCCAGAGGAAGCGTTGTCGTCCAGGGCGGATCGTTCGAGTTCTGTAACCAACCACTAGGCGGATCGATGACTCGGGGCAGCGACTCGTAAGGATGGATATTGTTCCAAAGCGTTTCTTTGGAGGCTCCCGGCACAACCCCTTTCCAATCGTAATCGCCCGCGGGCCGCACGGGCACATGCCCATTGAATACTGAGAGGATGTGGCCGGCGCGGTCCGCATAAATGATCGTAAAGATGGGGAGTTGTAAGCGCCTTGCGGCGCGCTGAAACTGATTGAAATTCCGGGAACGAGCCATCTCCCACCACTGCTCACAGATTCCCGGTTCCTCCACTCCGGCGACTCGCATCGCCACGGGCTTGCCTTGCCGCTCACCGACAATCACCCCTTGAACGGACGACTTCACGTTCTCTACGACTGTCTTCATCGAGCCGTCCTGGGCTCTTACCTTGATAATCTCGCGTCTCTCTTCAAAGCTCCGTATGTGGCCGTCAAAGAGGTATCCCTTGTCCGCCGGCTGCAATTCGTAGAGATCGACGGCATCGATCGGATTTACGGTGTGGGTCCACCCCAGTTCGTTGTTGAAACCGATGCCGATCACCGGAAACCCAACCAGCGTGACGCCATAAACGTCAAGTCCCGGACCCGCAAGCTGAGCCTCATAAAAGGTGTAGTAACCGCTCCAGGGCAAATGCGGATTCGCCATCAACAAGGCTTTTCCCGAAGATGATCGTGAAGGCGCAACGGCCCATCCATTCGATCCCGGAACTGAAATTGTCGGGTCATGGCCGATTGCGGCCGTCTTGGCGCCCAACGCTGTTTCGACGCTTCTATCGCTCGCAATGAACCCAAAGTAAACGACCCGTTGCACGTGCGCCAGCACGTCCTTTGGCGTCAAGGGAAGGACGATCTTCAGTTCCTGTGACAGCGATTCAGGATGCGCCGCCGCATACTCATTCAGCCCGCGCGCAAAAGCGTCCAGGTAGGCGCGGAAATGCGGGGACTGCTTCCCATACCAACGCGCTGCGCGTTCGGTAACCCCGTTCAGCCGAACCCAGCGATCGGACGCCAGGTATTCGTCTCCCCAGTACTCCGCCGCGCGCCCGCGCGCCTGTCCATAAAGCCTGAGGATCAGATTGCCGTGGCTCTCCATCTGCGCGCGCCCGAAGCCGCGGCCGACATCGGTGATGTTGTTCGCAAAAACGTGAGGGACGCCGTACTTATCCCATAGCACTTCGCTTTTCGGGCCCGGCGCCGCATTCGCCGCTGGATTCGCCGCGCCTATAGCGAACGCCACAGCCGCGCACAGGGCGAGCCGAAGCGCTTCCCTGGTCGCCGCTGCGGGGCGAAACACGCGCAATCCAAGAACTTTCATTGAGACAACGCTCACATTCATCTCAGCGTCAAGCGGCACGCTTTTCTAAGGACCGAATCGCGCATCGCTATCGCGCATTGCTGATTTAATCGAAGCTGGTCAATCGATACTCGTTACGGAGGCGCAATCACGCTTTTCTTAAAAGCGTAGCCGCAAGATATGAATCGCCAGCGAACCTGGTTCTACTTTCGCTCCGATCGGCAATTACTGATATCACAGTATCTTCATCAAGACGAACAGCCACCGATCGTTGAAGCAAGGTAACAGAAATAACCAATTGCCTCGTACTTCCGTCTATGTCTATTATTCCTTCGACGCCGGCCAAAGGCCCTGTCTCTACTAAAACCTTCGTTCCCTGCGGAAGATATTTCCATGGTTCCCTTAAGAGATTGCTTCGCGCCAAAAGCCGCAACGCTTCAATCTCCGACGCCGCTACTTCCGCCGGCTCTCCGCCAAACCCGACGACTCTGATAGCCCCGTTGGTTGAAACCGCTTTACCCAGCGCTGAAGAATTAAGGTGGCAGAACACATACCCGGGGAACAAAGGTAACTCGACTTCAACAGTTCGGTCTGACCACTTACGCCTGAGTCGATACGTCGGAGTAAGACACTGGTAACCTTTTTGTCTAAGTAGGTGGTCTACCTTCTTTTCATTCTTTGGCTTAGTTTGCAATGCGACCCAGGGATGCAAAGTATTCATACTAATCCGACCCTCACCATAATTACGGCCTTGGTTGACACTAGATGTATGATTCGCGGCAGGCTGCCGCCTTTCTAAGTCACAGCTTAGCATCTTATCGCATCCTCAAACTATGCTCTGATCATTACCCCGACAGGAGAGACCAGCGTGGGAAACACTCATCACGAGGTGTAACCAGAGCTCGCGTCCTTTTGAAATCCGCCGCCGAATGCGCCGACCAAGAGAGCGTCACCGCGCTTGGTGTCGATCTGGCGATCGCGGAGCGGACGCGCAAACGTTTTGTTGAATGGGGCTTGGGGCGCTTGATGAGAAGCCGCGCCTGGGAGCAAAGCCAAAGCGCGGTTGATTGCCGGAGCTGGCAGCGCGGCGCCGGAAGGTTGCGAGCATTGGACGTTGCAACTGCTTGCCGACCGTGTCGTCGAACTCAAGCTCGCCGACACGCGCTTTTAAGAAGCCGCGCGCCGCGTGCTTAAAAAAACGAACTCAAGCCATGGTTGAAAAAACAATGGCGCATTCCGGAAGTTCGGCGCGGAGTTCTTTGTGGTGATGGGAGATGTGCTTGACCTTTACTTACAGCGCCAATGCCTTGATCGCCGAATTCCTGACGAGGAGACTCTCAATCAAAGAAGTTACCGCTTGGGGGCAGCGACGCAACAAGGAGAATGCCACGATTGATGGGCGTTTATCCTATTGATGCGTGAAAAACTCAAACGACTCTACCCATCACGTTCTACGTGAAAGGGCACTATGCTAATTACGGTACTCCCTACGTGATCTTTGAAATGATGGCGCGCGCCGCATCGTGTGGCGGTTGTGATGGGCTAACCGCCAAGCAGGCGCTACGCAGTGTGGAAACTGCCCAGTAAGAGGTTCCATTCGTATCGTCACAACCCGAACTCGCCTCTTGCCGCTCAGTCGTTCCTCAGTCGTTTCAAAGATCAGCCATGGAGTACCTTAATTACATCCGACTCAAAATTAACAAAATCCGTGGAGGAAACTGTGCGAATCGTTTTCATCTGCTTATTATTATCAATACAGGGCGGATTTATCAAATGTGAATTTAGTTTTTCCAGTCAAATGCTGAAGTTTTTCAATTTCTTAAAGTCCGGCGGAAAGTTAATGAAGCGCGATTAAACTTCCACACTCCCGGGCCTCACGCCCCAGTCTTTACGCTGTCGGCGGGCTCCGCAGGCTCAAAAGCGCGCGCTGGCTATGAGGGAGCCAAACGCCGGAAAGGCGGCAAGGTCCATTTGGCGGGCGATACGATTGGGCGTCTGCTCGCCCTGCGCGTGACTGCCGCTGATGAACAGGATCGCGCCCAAGTATCAGAACTCGCGAAACGAGCGCAAAAGGAGACCGGCGAAACAGTCGAGATCGCCTGCGTTGATCAAGGCTACACAGGCGAAAACGCGGCCAATGCCGCCGGAGCCCATGGAATCAAACTCGAAGTCGTCAAACTTCCAACGTTGAAGAGAAGATTCGTCCTCCGAAATCGCCGGTGGAAAAATTTGATCGCAATGTAACTCCAGCGAAATATTGCCCCGCTGTTTCTCACTATATATTGAAGATTGGAGGCCCTCGGGTTGAGCTTGAGGGAGGGAGTTTATCTTGCGAAGAGCGTCAGTGACGCGGGATAGGGTCGATTCATAAAGATCGTCATCTTCAAAGCGGAAGAAGCTTGGAGAGAGGTGATCAAAGTGAATCCATCACACACGTCACAAGATTGCTCAGGTTGCGGCCATCGAAACCGGATCACGCTTGCGGCGCTCGTCTATCGTTGCTCGCAATGCGGACCGGTAATATATTCATTACTAGGGGAACCTCAGTAATCAGTACAGCCGTTTTCCAAAATTCACACGCGTTAACGGTTACCGCTAACTTATATTCAGCGAGGCGGCGTTGTGGTAAACCACTCCAGGTCGCCAAAATGAGATCTGGTCCTGATGGTAAACTCACTAAGCTGTACTGCAAGAAGCTTGATAAAAGCCGTTCGTTGAGGAGGATTTTCAGCCGATACTTCCTTAGCTGAAGCTCGGCGCATGTTAATTCTAGTCTAAGTGGGAGGAGGAAAAATGAAAAAGAAACTTTTCGGATCTTTGTTATGCATAAGTCTAGTGGGTATGACTTTGATGGGGGCAAGGTACCAGAAAAAGCCGCTGGACCGGACCGCGAGCCAGCTCAGGATCAGCGGCGCGGGAGCCTTGCAAAGTCTGCACGATCAATCCGGCGGAGAACTGCTTGGCGGCGGCGCCCATGCCATGCGCGAAGGTTATGCCTTTCGGTATCAAACCAGGCAGGGAGAACAATTGGTCTACGCTGTGGGAAAACAGATGTCGGGGCTTACCGGGCAAAAAACCATGCCAGCTGCCGGAGTGACGGCGACTGCGATTGCGCGGACTGCGGATGGGGCGCTGGAAATCTCCAGCGGATATAAGCTCGATCTAGAAAAGAACCAGCTCTCGATTATAAGGAGGATTAGCAACGTTTCTACCGAACCAGTAACACTGTCACTGGCGGAGAATTACATCGACCCAAGATTGTTCTCAGACACGGAAACGAATCATCAGTTGGCGCCAAAGAGACTGTTACCGACGCAGCCGGGTTCCGGCGGAAATACGGGGCCCGTGAGTTTCCCGCCCGGTCAGGTGGGCTATAGTGGCTCCCAACTAACAACACCAGACCGAATACTGGGTGAGTTCATGGGCAAAGGGCTGGGAGCGGCCTTCATTCCGCCGTCATCTTGCTCTACCGGCGGAGGAGAGAACATCTTACCGCATACAAACGATTGCTCCCCAAACCCGCCTTGTCCAGCCTGTATTGCATTACCGCAACTGGGCGCCAACTGTGATCTATGTCAGTATGTTGATGGCCCTGGCGCGGACTCATGTTGCGCAGAAGGTAGTTCGGAAGGCGTCCAACCACAAGCGCGGATTTACTCAACGCGAGTTGGACGAAACGTCTATTACGACGCCGCAATGAGCTTTCTACCCGAAACCGCGGTTTTGACGCTGCCCCCGCCGTCGACTTCGACGGAAGAGAGCAAAAAGAGCCGGGCCTATTTGATTATCCAGATCCAGTTGCCAACGAAGTTTAAATAAGGCCACACATAGTGGCGCTTTATGGCCAGTGATCGAGGGAAATCCTCGGTCACTGGCTGTTGTTTTATCGGTCAAGCATCGTTGAAAGAGACAGCTATGATATTCACTCCGCTCTATCGCATTCTCGGCCTATGGTTAACGCTCGCTGTCGCCGCTACGCAGATATTCAGCCATCAAGGGGGCGCAGCCACATCCGCGGAAGACCAATACAAGCATGCTCTCTTGCTGATGGGTCAGCAGCAATACGAACGCGCCATCGCCGAATTCAAAAAACTGATTGAGGCGGAGCCGCAGCGCTATTACGCCTATCTAAACTTAGTCAAATCGGCGCAGGAGGCCAAGCAACTTGATCAGGCGCGACAATGGCTGGACACCCTGTTGGCGCGTATGCCGCCGCCGCCGATGGCGCATGCAGGCATTGGCTTAGTGCATGAGGCAAATGACGAGTCTGCCAAAGCGATAGACGCGTACCAACGTTGCTTGCAGGAGGCGCCGAACGTGTATCAACCGATGGTGAAGCTGGCGCGTCAGTATCTTAAGCTGAAAAAGAACGCCGAAGGGGAGGAGTACTTCAAAAAGCTAGTGGCTGAACAGCCCAACAACGCCGCCGCGCACTTCGGCCTGGCTTCCTTTTACTTTTGGAGTGACCAGAATGAAGCGGCGCTGGCTGAATATGAGCAGGCATTGGTGTTCGATGCGAGGCAACCGCAGCTTTATTACGATAAGGCGGTGGCCCTTTACAAAGCGGGACGCAATCAGGAAACCGTCGACGCCCTGCGCGTCTGTTTGAAGTTGCTGGCCGAAGCCCCCTCGATCGACATAGAAAAAGCCGCTCTGGGGGTGTTGGGAACTTCGTGTCAGGTCGTCGGAAACAATACTGACGCTCTCGATTATCTCGACAAGTCGCTGGCCCTGGCTCGCGAAACGGGCGATGTGAAGGTCGAAGAGTATGCGCTGGCGAACCTGGGCGGAGTTAATAAATCGCTCAATCACTATTCTCGCGCGTTGGAATACTACCAACAGGCATTGGAAACCTCGAAAAAACTGATCGACGGGGGGAGCCGGC
>Ga0154003_1000319_pt1 | contig 14882 bp, 5 predicted proteins | sample TSFL087MetaG_FD_104679 | JGI IMG/M metagenome (GOLD analysis project Ga0154003, IMG submission 104679) | Attine ant fungus gardens microbial communities from Florida, USA - TSFL087 MetaG | ecosystem: Host-associated > Fungi > Mycelium > Unclassified | place: USA: Florida, Lake Talquin State...
GCCTCAGCGCCGCATTATCCATTCCAGGCAAATCGTCGAAGATCAGCGAACTGATATGGATATATTCGACTGCGGCCGCCGCCGGTATAAAATCTTGCACTCGCCCACCGACGATCTGGATGCCGAGCAAGGTCAGAACCGGGCGCAGTCGCTTGCCTTCGGAGAAGACGGCGCAATGCATGGCTTCATTGAAATGGTTGTCGGTATTAACAGGAATAACAGGCAGGTACCGTAATAATGTGTCTTCGATCAGCGGTCTCGCTTCTTTTATATAACCATCTAGATCACCAACCGCTTCGGCCCGCATATACTCAGTATTCATGTTTGTATCTGTTTTCGGCAATCGCTGGGTAACTAATTTACCTCACTACATAATTTACGGGAATTCTTCACAATTTTTGGGTCTTTGGGAATTGCCGTGAGACGCCCCAACATCTTGCGGTTTAGAAAAATGAAGAAGCAACCACGGATTTAACGGATTAAGACTGATCAGGACGCATCAATCCGTGAAAATCCGTTGCTGATCCGTTAAATCCGTGGTTGCTCTGAGAGATTGAATTGACCGCCAGATGTTGGGGGCTTTCATGGCAATTCCCAAAGAGCCTAATTTTTACCGGCGCGACACGAACTCGCAATTTCGGCTGTGATCCTTGAATTTATGAGATCACCTTTTAAAGCCGATTGCCATCAGCCAATTGGGACGCGCCATCGAGCATTTCGGCGACGCGAACAAACTTCAATACATAGTGAGAAATGGAGGAGCAAAATTTCGTGGGAATTTACATTCCTGTCAGAAAACTCCTTCTGTAAATTTTTCATGGCTATACAAAGAACCCGTTGTTGTGAGTGTAATATTTGATTGTCCTTCGCCAAAACTCGATTCATCCGTGTTTTCAATAACTTCGCCGCGGGCGCCTTGGATCTCGGCAGTGTTCTTTGCCGCCATCGTTTCCGCTACGGTCGGTTCATCGTTGGCTTTCCAGAATGCTCGCCCGGTCAACGCCGGAACCCCATCCACATTGGAGGATTTCAAACGCGTGGAGATTGGGTGGCTGACGTCGGCGCAGGCGGGGGCTACTACTCCATGCGGCTTGCGGAGATTGTCGGTCCGGAAGGGAAGGTTTTTGCGGAGGACATCTCGGATTCCTCGATTAAGATAATCCGGTTAAATGCGCCCATTAATATTTCTCCCCTCCTATCCCAGCGGCGTTAAGGAATCTGTTAAACCTTTCGTCATTCGTAATAACACGAATCCCCTCACGCTTTGCATAGGTTGCTATACGAGCATCATTAGTTTGGAGCTTTCGCCTCATTGAATTAGCTGATCCTTGTAGATTTTTGGCTTCTGCTTCAGTTCCAGCCTCGGCAACTCTTGCGCCAGTAGAGTGTATAAACGTTCGCGCTTCTTCTCCGGTATTTTTTACGCGTATAGTACGTGATAGTAGAAGAGTGCGGCCTGCAGTTGCTTGCTCGAAGGCTAAAACGTGACCCATGCCGTGTTTTGCCTTGACAGCCAGTACTTCTAAAGAAGAGATGAAAGAGGTTTCCAAAGCTTATCTGGCCGCAGAGCCGCAGAATTGTTGACTCGATTTTGCGGACTATGATACACTAACAAAAGGTTGAGAATCGCACAAAAATAAATAGAATTTGAACCCCTTGTTTTGCCCATTCAGAAAATGCTATTGAAAAATATAAGCATGGAATATGGGAGCTTGTGGATTTCGCTTGATCTATCATAGGCAAGCATTTAGTACTCATAGACTCAATAGGGCATTATGAGAGTGGTCAGGTTAGTCATCCGAACTCCAGCAAACCAATTAGTGGCGAAAATCTTGGAATTCTGTTGGCTTCCTTACCTCTATTATTAATCCTATTACAGATTGCTCTACCCCCAAAAAATCTCATTGCTTCATAGGTTTTACCTATAGCTCCAATGCACACACTTAACTACCGGAAAGTGTCAGGGCGTTTTCAATTTGGAAATTGGCATTGAAGTGTCCGTTATATTGCGTATTGGAGAGAGAGTTCCTCCGTCTTGGTCAGGTTCTTTTTCTCGTTTATCATAAATAGGGCCTTAGATGAGTGGGCAAGTAAAAATAATACTTGTGATTTGTTGGAGGGCGAAAATTAGGATCTCTGGTAATAATGATGTTAAGTAAGAAGATGTAGCAAGGCAACTCCAAGCCTGATTAGCATAAGTCGCCTTGCTACTAGCACAGACTGTGAAAGTATGCGCTATATAACTATTCTATACAATTTTGCCTCAACTTGCAATGTCTGCAAGGAGCCCAGATCAAGGGGCCCATAGGCGTCCAGCCCTCTCCTGATTACGCTTAAGGGATTTATTTTTCAATTGGTTACAACGTAACTAGGTTAGTCGGCGAAGCTTTTAGAGCCAAGTATACGAATATTGCGCCTTGGAAGCTTGCGCCAAGGGAGTCGTTAATCTAGTTCTGATAAGACTTGCTCCTTGCGCCAATGCTGGCAAAGGATGATGGAGATAGGTATGGGATGAATTAAGCCACAGCGCTCAATGACGGCTGGGTTTGTGTGGTTAAAACTCGAGGTTAAAGGAGAGCGCGTTGATTGCTTCCAATAAGCTATTAAAAGTAAGCGGTCTACGCAACCTCCATAAGTTTAATTAGTTAAGCAAACATTGATACCAACAACATTGTTGGCTCAACATGCGGTAGCTTGCCACGTTTCATTCGATTTCAACAAGAGGTTATAAGGTAGCGTTCAAATCCTATAAAGAGCGAGGCTGCGATTGAAGAAACGACTCGCTAATCAGCTCGTATATACGCCCACCCATGTTCAGCGCTTAAACATGCAACCAATCTTGAAGAGCAAATCTTCAGTCACTTTCCCGAACGCTTCCATTTCGGTGAAGCGTTCGGCCCCACAAATGACGGCGAGGATGGCGATCAGCGACCTCGAACCCCACACAGAAATCTACTATAAAGAGAGACCAAATGACCTATAAAAAACTGTTCCTCAAACAGAATATTCTTGCAGAACCGCTTTTCAACCAGTGGTATGCTTGGCCATACTTGATCCCGCCAGCATCAGCCGCAATGTATATAGCGAACTCACATCTAAAGATCATGCAATCATTCGTGTCTGCTCCACAGGTACATGTTTCCGCCTTGAAGAATCCAGCTATGATTGGAGGTCCATTCATCAATTATGACCCCGGCAAGGCGCCAGATATAAAACGCTTGATCGATAAAACCCTCACGGAGCAAAAGATCATGCTTGAGTTTGCGGAAGCCATCAAAGCGCTCGACCAGCTGTTGGTCAACGAAGCCACCGGCTATTCAATGGAGGCGCATTATTCAAAAGTTCCCGATCTTCTCAGGGGATATGTAGAGCTGGTTTATGACCTTCACGACAATCCTTCAATCCGATTTCTCGAAGGGTTACTTTACAAGAGTAAGTTCTATAACCCCAACTCGCAGTCTTTGTTGCTATCCGAGATAAATAGCGATTCTCGTTCATTTGTATTCAGCACACCTCGATTAGAATCGGATGGGCGCCTATTCCTCAATGTGCCATTCGAGAGCGAAGCGCTCGACGAGCTGTTCAGGATGAAGACCGTTCCTCAGCCTCTGGAGCATATTAAGGATGCGCTCGGCATAACTAATGAAAGCGATGATTTGTTCACCACCTTTTTCACGGAAAATGCGACTGAGCCGCCAGGCCATTTTGACGGTGATGGGGTTAGAATTCGCTATCTTGGTCATGCCTGCCTCCTCATTGAGACAAGAGACGTTAGCCTATTGATCGATCCGGTTATAAGTTACAAGTACAGTAGTGGAGTCGAGCGGCAGACATTTGTCGATTTACCGGAGAAAATTGATTATGCGCTGATCACTCATACTCACCAAGATCACCTGATGTTCGAAACATTACTCCAACTTCGGCATAAAATCAGAAACATCATTGTCCCAAGAAGCATAGGAGGAGATCGGACAGATCCATCAGCCAAGTTGATTTTGCAAGCGGTGGGATTCAATAATGTCTGGGAACTAGATGAATTGGAGCAGATTGAGATTCCTGGCGGCAGCATTATGGGTTGCCCATTCTTGGGTGAACATTGTGATCTTAACGTGAGGACCAAGTTAGCTTACTATGTACACCTACTTGGTAAAAAGGTTTTGGCAGTCGCCGATTCAAATAATCTGGAACCGCGACTTTATCGGCATCTCCATGAGATTATCGGAGAGATTGACATTCTATTTATCGGTATGGAATGCGATGGCGCGCCAATGAGCTGGCTTTATGGCCCGCTTTTAACCAGGCCCGTAGTCCGGAAGAATGATCAGTCCAGGCGGTTTGACGGCTCCACATGCGAGAAGGGGCTAGGCATCATAGATATCCTGAAGCCGAAACAGGTTTATGTTTATGCCATGGGGCAAGAGCCCTGGTGTTCATTTCTAACTTCGATTCGTTATACTGACGTGTCCAGACCGATTGTCGAGTCAAATAAGCTTGTGGCCGAGTGTTTGGGGAGAGGGTTGATAGCTGAGCGGCTCTATGGGTGCAAAAATATTTTACTCTACTGATGCCGGGACACTTTCTGTAGACGTGCGTGTAGGCGCAAGTTATATACCGAAATTTTGCGCAAAAAGAGCTGCAAATCGTAGCCGCTAGTCTGGGTTAACTGGTTCCAAAGTATTGCCCTATCCTCTCACCAGACGGATTTGATTGTTGGCGGCGACCAGCGAAAGTCAATCAGCCTCAGGCTTAAAAACGGATTGCCAGCGATTCACCTTAATTTCGCTGATTTTGGGCCTGGACAATGGGGAGCGCCTTATCGGCCCCATCGAAATAATAGATGCGCTCTGGCCGCCCAGGAATCAGCTTCATTCCTCTTGTTTTTTCAGTCATGAAGAAGCCCACTTGCCGCATCCGCAACTGGAGCGAGTATAACGCCTCGCTCAAACGCGGATTGATAATCAATTCAAAGAGCCGATGCTCAAAAGCGCGATCTTGAATCTAGTGATACACCTGAGAATGCCCGGCGGCGTCGAGATTGCTGTCTGACAAGCCGCTCGAAGCAAGATGGCAATATTAGCGCAACAAAGCTGCGCCGCAGGTTAAAAGCTTAGCAAGTAAAAGGAGGTAAAATGTCAGTTGTACCACGAATCTTTTACTGGGTAGGTGGTGAGACTATTTCTGGGGGAGTGAAACATTGTTACGAGCATGTGGACGTGTTAAATGAGGGTGGATTTGACGCTTATGTGTTACATCTGACTGGTAATCGTTGCGCATGGTTTGAAAATCAAACCAGAATTATCGATGGCCCCTCATTTTGGAATCTATACGACCAAAAACGCGATTATCTTGTTCTATCTGAACCCATGGGAAGATTGATTCCCTCACTCCCCGGTAAGAAAGTCGTGTTTAATAAGAACCTGTATATAGGTTTTAATGCGTTAGGGGTCGATCAAAGACCAATACGTTACCCGTATGTAGGGCCAAATGTAGTTGCTGCATTTGCTGTATCGGACCATAACTATCAAAGCTTGAAATTCGCTTTTCCAGAAACCAAGCTCTTCCGCATGTATGGGCGTATTGATTGTTCCACGTTTGCGTATCAGCCGCTTTCGAACAAGAAGCGGAGAATCGCTTTGGTGGCCAAGAGCGAGGAGCCCTTATCAGTGCTATACCACATTCTCAACGCGCGAGCGCAGACCGGTTTAAATAACCTATCAGATTACGAATGGATATTCCTACGAGGATACACGCATAAACAAGTCGCAGATATACTCAGTGAATCACTCATATTGATTTCGTTGAGCACATATGAAGGTTTGCCGCGGACCGTTTTGGAGGCGATGGCATGCGGGTGCATAGTAATTGGTTATGGGGCGGGGGCATTGAAAGAATGCTTGATTCCGGAGTACCAGTTAGAACCTGATGATTTCTTGACTATGGCTCGCCGGATTGAGGATATTACCAAGATATTCCCTGATAATATTGATTCCTGGACACCATACACGATGGCGGCCAGGAATGTTGCCGAGGCGTTTACGGTTGAGAGGCAGCGGAAATATGTCATAGAGGCTTGGGATCAGATTCTGGGCTCTGAATAAGGTAATTCCGGTTAGGTGGATGATGGTGTTTCCCATCAGCTTGGAGCGTCCATCCCTCGGGAGTAATCGCCTTTTATGCGAATTCTACAGGCGCAAAATTCACTGTACTTTCCTTCTTATGGCGGGGCCGACAAAGCGAATAGAATTCTTCTAGAGGCGATGGCCCGCAACGGCCATTCCTGCCGTGTCGTCTCATGTTTTAATTCGAGGGCTGGCTTTGCCGATGCAATGCAATATTTGCAGTGGCTTCAAGAGCGTTCCATCCGTATATTCAGCTGCGAGGAAAATGTCATCAGGTTCTTTCTTAATGGTGTCGAAGTTCACTCTATCTTGAACCGGTCGCGCGCACGTAGTTATCTAGTTAAACAAATTAACGACTTCCAGCCTACATGGACATTGCTTTCAGACGATCCGATGCAAATGCTATTAGAGACTGCCATTGAAGCGAGTCGTTCAAGAGTGGTTTACCTGGCGCATACTCTGCTCGCGTTGCCCTTCGGACCGGATTCCGCTTTGCCCAGCGCTAAGAACCTTGCTACGCTCCGACGCGTAACTGCCATTGCGACCGTCTGTGATTATCATGCAGAATATATTAAACAGTGGGGCGGTTTGCATGCGACTTCGCTCTCGCTAAACCTGATGGAACCGGGGCCTTGGCCAATCCGTGGAACCTTTGATCACGGTTATGTCAGTATGATTAATCCATGCGCGATCAAGGGCATTTGCATATTCCTAGAGCTAGCTCGCCGTTTTCCTGAGATCGGATTCGCCGTTGTGCCGACTTGGGGCACAACTCCGCAAGATATGGAAACTCTGTATCAACTGCCGAACGTAACGGCGCTAGCCGCTGACGACGATATCGATAAAATTTTAAAGCAGACCCGTATTCTGATTGCGCCATCGCTGGTCCCCGAGGGACGTCCGCGCATTATCTTGGAGGCGATGCTCAGAGGGATTCCGGCATTGGCTGGAAATTTAGGTGGCATGCCGGAAACGAAACTTGGTGTGGAATATGTGCTTCCAGTCGCCCCGATCCGGAATTATAAGTCAATTGTGGACCACTGCATGATCCCAGTGCCGGAAATACCGCAACAAGATATTGAGCCATGGCTTTCCGCGCTCCGGAAACTCTTGTCAGATCGATCTCATTATGAAGACGTCGCCAAGAGGTCTCGCGAGGCGGCCTTGAAGTATGTTTCAACGCTTCAAATCGACCCATTCGAGAAGTACCTAGAAACACTCACGAAAACTTTCGCGGAAGTTAAGTGATATGAGTGTCAATGATTCTACCTTGGTCGATCTTCTTCGACGGAGAGCGGCAAGATACCCCCACCACCGTCTTTTCACTTTCATCTCTGACGGTGAGACGAGGGAGGCCTTTCTCACCCTCGACGATTTAGATCGCAAGGCTCGAGCCATCGCTTCTTGGCTTCAAAATGCGGGAGTGACTGATAAGCCTGTCTTGCTGCTCTACCCGCCTGGTTTGGAATTCATCGAGGCGTTTTTCGGCTGCCTCTACGCCCGCGCGATTGCCGTTCCATGCTACCCGCCTCGCTCTAATTCCACGGCCGACCGGTTTATGGCGATCGCCCAGGATTCAGAGGCTACGACTGCGCTTACTTTGACGAAAACTTATACCAGGTTCCAACCTATGCTCGCCAAAGAGTTGGTAGAGCGAATTAAGTGGGTTAAATCTGATGAGATTCCTCCGGGCATGGAGGGGCAATGGCAACATCAGGAGATTGACCCTGACGATGTTACTTTACTTCAATACACATCCGGTTCGACTGCGCGACCTAAAGGGGTGATGGTCAGCCATCGCAATCTTCTATATAACCAGCATATGATCCAGCAGTCGTTTGAACAGACAGACGAATCTATCATTGTCGGCTGGTTACCCTTGTATCACGATATGGGGCTCATCGGTAATGTCATACAGCCTCTATACGCCGGCGCCCGCTGCGTCCTGATGTCGCCGGCGGCGTTACTTCAGAATCCATATAGATGGCTTCAGGCCATATCGCGATATAGGGCGACTACGAGCGGTGGACCGAATTTCGCTTATGACCTTTGTGTTCGCAAGATCAGCTCTGAACTGCGCAAGACTCTTGACCTGAGCAGTTGGGAAGTAGCCTTTAATGGGGCTGAACCAGTCCGCGCCGATACGTTAGAAAGATTCGCCGACGCGTTCGGGCCAAGTGGCTTTCGAAAAGAGGCTTTCCGCCCTTGCTATGGGCTGGCCGAGGCTACACTTTTGGTCTCCGCCAGTAAAAGATCCCGCACATTAATCAAGGCGTTTCGGACTGAGGCGCTCGCTCGCAATCGAGCTGTTGAAGCTTCTGCAGATGACGGGAATGCCAGACGACTAGTCAGCTGCGGGAACGGCCCTCCTAATCAACAGATTGCCATCGTTCACCCCGAACACCTGACAGAATGTTCGCAGGGCGAAATAGGCGAGATCTGGGTGTCCGGACCCAGTATTTCTCAGGGATACTGGAATTGTCAGTCGGAGACGGAGCAAACTTTTCAAGACGCGGTTTTAAGCTCTGTGGCGGGCCCCTTTCTGCGTACCGGCGATCTGGGTTTTTTTTATGACGGTGAACTAATCGTCACCGGCCGTATCAAAGATTTGATTATTATTCGCGGCCTCAAGTATTACCCGCAGGATATAGAAATTACGGTCGAGAAGTGTCACCCCGCGTTGCGGCAAGGGGGCGGCGCGGCATTTTCTATCGAGGTCGAAGGTGAAGAAAGGCTGGTGGTGATCCATGAGATAGAATCACATAAGCGCCATGATCTTGATGCGCTGATGGAGGCCATCCTGTTGGCGGTGATGGCGGCGCATGAGATACGAATCTATGCCGTGGCCTTAATAAAAGCGCTAAGCATTCCGAAGACATCGAGTGGCAAGATTCAGCGCAATTCTTGCAAGACCATGTTTCTGGAAGGATCTCTTGAAATAATACGAAGCAGAGTTTTCGAGTCTTCAGATTTGAGGTTGCGCGCGGATACTCTCACTCGCGAGTCCCTGCTCGAGACCGACCCGACCCAATCCCGTGACTTAATGGTAAATTATCTTCGCCGGCGACTGGCTGACGCCCTAAAGATAGATGCGGCCCGGCTGGATATAAGCATGTCGGCCGCGGATCTGGGGATTGATTCGCTAACAGCCGCCGAATTGAGGGATCGAATAGAGGCGGATTTGGGCGCTACGGTAGATCTCATAGACTTGATACAGAACAATAGCCTCGCTCAAATTGCGGAGCGCCTGTTTGAGCGAGCGATGATAGCGGCGCCGTCAACTCGCCATACAATAAGCCTGATCTCGGCGCCGTCTGACGCTGAGGCCGGCGTTGCATCGCCTTTCCATGAGCTCTCTTTCGAACAAGAGAGGCTATGGTTTCTCAATCAACTGAGACCTGGTGATTCGGCCTTTCACATCACCGTATTGATCAAGTTTACCGGTAATCTAAAGCCGTCTGCGCTGGAACAAGCGCTGAATGAACTTATACGGCGGCATGAAATTCTGAGCGCTTCCTTCGATCTGATTAAGGACCGGCCGGTTCAAATTATTGCCACATCATCAAATTTGTTCCTGCCTATAATAGATCTGAGCGGCCTGTCCCTAATCGAGAGAGAGAGAGTCATTGAACGGCAGATGATTGAACAATCGATACTCCCGTTCGATTTAACTAAGGGGATGTCGCTTCGGGCTATTCTCTGGCGGTTAGACGACCGGGACCATAGAGCGCTCTTTACCTTTCATCACATTGCTTTCGATTTTTGGTCAGCTCAAATATTCTTTAACGAACTCGCAACAATTTATGATTCACTCGCTGCGGGAAGACCCGGCGCCATTCCGGAGTTACCAGTCCGGTATGTCGATTTTGTTCGCTGGCAACGGAAGCGCCTGCAGCAGGGGGAGTTGGACGAGCATCTCGCATACTGGAAAGAACGGTTAGCTGCTGTTCCTGGACCTCTGGAATTGCCAGCCGACAATGTGCAATCTGCGACGCCAAACTGGCGGAGGGCGGTCGAGTCGTTTGAGTTATCGCCAGATATCGTCGACTTGTTAAGGAATTATGGCCGCGCCGAAGGTATAACTATTTTCATGGCGTTATTGGCAGGGTTCAAGATATTACTGTATTTACTCACGCGGCAAAATGATATCTCGGTAGGGACTCCAACGAGTGGCCGGGTTGTACCAGAGATGAAAGGGCTTATCGGGCTCTTCGCTTACCCGCTGGTAATGCGCACGGATCTATCCGGCAATCCGACTTTCCAGGAACTGACTACTCGCGTGCGCGATACAGCCCTGTCGGCGTACGCTCATCAGGATGTTCCTTTTGCAAAAGTAGTGGCGGCTGCAAACCCTGATAGGAATCTCAAACGATCGCCGCTGTTCCAGGTGATGTTTAATTTTTTGAGGGCGTCGCAGGAAGCTAAAGAGTCATCTGGTCTTTGCATTACCCTCGCAGATGTGGCGCAGCCGGGGACGGATTTTGATCTCTCACTGACAATTGTTGATCAAGGTAAAAATATACGTGGGGCACTAGCCTATGAACCTACCCTGTTTAGACCTGATACTATCGAGCAATTTATACAGTCATATTGCCGGATATTGGAGACGGGGTTTCAACTGCCCCAGACCAGGATATCCGAATTTGAACTAAGCGAGGCGCTGGAAAGTAAAGTCCGTGCAGGCGGAAGATACGAGCCTCGAACAGTGGCAATCGCCGCCACCTTCACGGCTGAACCGATCGAGCCGGCCATCTCCTTTTGGGCCGAGAAATTCGACGTTCCATTGAAGATTGAATTTGCTCCTTACAATCAAGTGTTTCAGCAATTGCTCGATCCTTCGAGCCTGCTTTCCAGAAATACTAACGGAATCAATATTCTTCTGGTACGGTTTGAAGACTGGCTTAGATTCGAGAAGGTTTCTGTTCCGATCAGTGTCGAGGACCGGGAGACATTACAAAAAGCCGCCGCTGACGGTCATCCAATAGATGACGCAACCAGAGCAAAGATCAAGCAGAATGCGACGGACCTGGCGCGCGCCCTGCGATTCGCGGCCGGCGCTTCCGCAACGCCTCACCTGGTATATTTGTGCCCGGCTTCATCCGCAGTCCGGTCGAATTCCGGGTGGGCTGCGTTCTTCGATGCGCTGGAAATTTGGATGGCGGGGGAATTGGCTCATGACGACGGCATCTATGTAATGAAGTCTTCAGAGTTGGCTGCTGTCTATCAAATTTCAGAATCTTATGACCCCGATGGTGATGAAGCCAGCCATATCCCATATACCATTCCATTCTTAACCTCGCTCGGAACTTTTATAGCTCGGAATATATATAATTTCTGTCGGTTGCCGTCCAAAGTGATTGTCTTGGATTGTGATGGAACGTTATGGGGCGGAGTCTGTGGGGAGGACGGCGCTTTCGGCGTTGAAATTGATCCGGCCCGAGCCGCGCTTCAGGAGTTCATGATCTCACAACATGATTTGGGAAAACTTCTCTGTTTATGCAGTAAGAATCATGAGGAAGATGTGCTAGAAGTCTTCAGGGTCAGGACCGAAATGCCAATGAGATTGGAGCGCCTCTCCGCCTGGCGCATTAATTGGCGGTCAAAGTCGCAGAATCTGAAATCGCTGGCTGATGAGCTTCAACTGGGGCTTGATAGCTTCATCTTTATTGATGATGATCCGGTAGAGTGCGCCGAAGTAGAGGCGAATTGTCCAGAGGTGACTACACTTCAACTTCCGGGCGATCCGGGGATGATTCCGAGATTTCTCAATCACGTTTGGGCCTTTGATCAATTGAAGACCACCGAAGAGGACAAACTGCGGACTTCGTTATATGGTCAGCATGCATTACGCGAACGATTCCGAAACGAATCTGTTTCCCTCGGAGAATTTATAGCGGGATTGAATTTGCAGGTCCAGATATCGGAAATGGAGCCATCTCAGCTTTCCAGAGTGTCGCAGCTTACTCATCGAACGAATCAGTTCAACTTTACCGCGATCAGGCGGTCGGAAAAAGAAATTCAACGGCTTTGCCAATCAGAAGGATTTGAGTGTCTGGTGGTCAAAGTCAATGACCGGTTTGGAGATTACGGGCTTGTTGGAGCAATCTTTTTTCTTGCCCAAACCGATTCAATTGATGTCGATACATTTCTGCTGAGCTGCCGCGCATTGGGGCGTGGTGTTGAATTTAGAATGATTGCAGAACTCGGGAGGATTGCCTTGAAACGGGGTCTTACCGATATTCGCATCAGGTTTCGTCCGACAAACAGAAATCAATCTGCCCGAGACTTTCTAGAGAATCTGGGAGAATATTGCGGGTTACCATCAACCGATGGCTACTATTTCACCTATCCCGCCGAATTCGCCGCAGCTCTCACCTATAATCCGTGGATGGCCGGACCGACCGGATTGAGCGAGGCCACGTCCGCCCTTCCAAATTCAGGTTCTCCAACTTTTGCCGGCAAACAACCGGTATCTATGCGATTGAACCGAATTACTACTGAACTCTATCAGCCGGAGCGAATTCTGGATGCGATCAAGGCAGAGAGGCGAGACAAGCAGAAGGTGATCGAGCTGGAGTTTGTCGCTCCTCGCACTCCGACGGAAGAGAGGCTGACGAACATCTGGGCCGAGTTACTCGATATCGAACAAGTAGGTATACATGACGACTTTTTTGATCTTGGCGGGCATTCCATCTTAGTGACTCAAATGATTTCCCGAATCCAGAATGTATTTGGAGTAGAAGTTCCAGTGCAGGCAGTGTTCGCTGATACTCTTACGATAGAGGCTCTCGCCAAAGCGGTTGATAGTTGCATGCTACGGATGGCAGGTTCAAACGAGGCTGCCGAAATATTGAATGAGTTGAACCAGCTCACAGATGAAGAAGTAACTGCCTTGCTAGCCGACAGGTCAAAGCAGCGTTGACTGAAAGTTGAGCGCTGGCGGCGGATCAGGCAATCTCTACATCCCTACCTTTATGCTGTCGCTAGGCAGACGCTGAAACACAAGATCGAAGAAACTCCCAATCGTTTTAGAGAAAGCAGATGCGATGGGCTCACGAATCAGACTGCTCTATTTCACCCCCCTCTGCTTAGATCTAGAGCGGATTGCGTGCGTGTACGGGAAGGCTCGCTTGATCAGTACCGCGAGCGGTAGCGAGCGTGGCCTCAGCATGAAGCACGCTCGCTACCGCTCGCGGTACTGATTCGTACACGCACGCAATCCGCTCTAAATGGTTCCGATCTCCCACAGGTTGAAACAACCAGATATTGTTAGTTCCCACGATAATTCCTCAAAAGCCGAATTATGACAGATCATTCTAAATTTATAGAAGAGCTTTCAACGCAAAGGAGAGCGCTTCTTGAATTGATTTTGAAAGAGAAGCTGGATTTCAAGGCGCCAGGTGGGAAGATACCCAGATATCCACGGGATAACCGTAACGGAATCCCACTCTCCTTTGCTCAGCGGCGGCTGTGGTTCCTCGCCAAATTCGAGGGGGCCAGCCATGCGCTTCACATCACAGGTGGTCAAAGATTGAGGGGCGAACTAGATCGCTCGGCGCTTCGACGAGCGCTCGACCGAATCGTCGCGCGGCACGAAGCTCTCCGAACCACTTTCTCGCAGATCGAGGGACGACCGATCCAGGTCATCGGACCGGCGGAGCAGGGCTTCCGGTTGGAAGAAGAAGACCTGCGTCAGATGGCCGACCCGGACAAGGAACTTCGGTTGATAGCTGAGCGCGAGGTGAGAGAGCCATTCGATCTGGAAACAGGGCCGCTGATTCGAGGGCGGCTGGCGCAACTTTCGGAGGAGGAACATGCGCTGCTGGTGACGATGCACCACATTGTGGCGGACGGATGGTCGATGGGAATTCTGGTCAACGAGTTGAGCGCGCTTTACCGTGCGTATAGCAGCGGCGAAACGGCTGAGTTGCCGGAGTTGCCGATCCAGTATGCGGACTATGCGGCGTGGCAGCAACTGCGGATGAGCGAGGAGAGTTTGGGACTGCAGGCCGAGTACTGGAAGAGAACTCTGGCCGGAGCGCCCGCGCTGCTGGAACTGCCGACCGACCGGCAGCGCCCGACAAAGCGGGACTATGCGGGCGATGTGGTGGGGATCAAACTAGGAGCGGGACTGACAGGGGAACTCAAGGCGCTGAGTCGGCGACATGGGACGACGCTCTATATAACCTTGTTGGCGGGATGGGCGGCGCTACTGTCGAGACTCTCGGGACGGGATGAGGTGGTGATCGGGACGCCTGTCGCCAACCGAACGCGGGTGGAGATCGAGGGGCTGATCGGGTTCTTCGTCAATACGCTGGCGCTGCGTATCGATCTGAGTGGAGGGCCACAGCCAGGAGGCTTGCTGGAGCGAGTGAAGGCGCGGGCGCTGGAGGCGCAGCAGAATCAGGACATCCCGTTCGAGCAGGTGGTGGAGATAACGCAGCCGCCGCGGAGTCTGTCGCACGCGCCTATCTTCCAGGTCATGTTCACTTGGCAGAACACGCCCGCAGGCCGCTTCAGTCTGCCCGGACTGACGATTACACCCCTGGAAGCCCCGAATGAGACATCGATCTTTGATCTGTCGCTCTGGCTGGAAGAATCCGAGCAAGGGATCGCGGGAGGAGTGGAATACGCGACGGCGCTGTATGACCGGGAGACTGTGGAGCGCTACCTGGGATATTGGCGGCGATTGTTGGAAGGGATGGTGAAGGAGGGGCGGAGAGTTGATTGGGCGCCGTTGCTGAGTGAGGAGGAGCGGAGACA
>Ga0154003_1000320_pt1 | contig 14873 bp, 6 predicted proteins | sample TSFL087MetaG_FD_104679 | JGI IMG/M metagenome (GOLD analysis project Ga0154003, IMG submission 104679) | Attine ant fungus gardens microbial communities from Florida, USA - TSFL087 MetaG | ecosystem: Host-associated > Fungi > Mycelium > Unclassified | place: USA: Florida, Lake Talquin State...
AGTTCATGCCTTTCGTCTTCGACCGCTTCCGCCAATCGGATTCGTCGTCGGCGCGGCGCTTTGGGGGACTCGGCCTCGGACTGTCGCTGGTCAAACAACTGGTGGAGTTGCACGGCGGTACGGTCGAGGCGACCAGCGATGGCCCCGGCTGCGGCGCGACTTTCACGGTGACGCTGCCGCAAGCCCCCACACAGGCCGGCGTCGTCGCCCCACATCAACCCCGGGCGGTGGCCCAGCGCGAGGTGAGAATGGAAGGCGCGATCCCGCTCGACGAAGTCCCCTCGCTCGCGGGAGTGCGCGTGTTGGTGGTCGACGACCAGGAAGAAGCGCGCCAGTTGTTGAAGGAAACTCTCGGCGAATGCGGAGCGGAGGTGACGGCCGTATCATCCGGCGTCGAGGCGCTGGCGGTCCTCGCCGACCCGCCGGAAGGCGAGCGCCCGTCCGTCCTGATCCTCGACATCAATATGCCCGGCGAAGACGGGTACAAGGCGCTCGAAAGGGTGCGCGCGCTCGAAGCCGAACGCGGCGTCCTGATATCAGACCAGATTCCCGCCATCGCCCTGACGGCCCTCGGCCGTTCCGAGGACCGATTGAAGGCGCTGGCTGCAGGTTTTCGAATGCACGTCGCCAAACCGGTCGAGCCCGCCGAATTGGCCATGGTCATCGCCAGCCTCTCCGACCGACTCGCCGTCGGCAGAAGCTTGTAATCAGATGTCAGATGTCAGATGTCAGTGAGAGAACTTTGTCGCCACTCTTCTACTGACATCTGACATCTAGCATCTGACATTTATTCGCATCTGAGCGCCACCAACGGATCCACCTTCGTGGCGCGCCGCGCCGGGAAATAACACGCCGCCAGACCTGCCAGCGCCACCACGGCCACCACCGCGCCCAGCGTCAACGGATCGCGCGTTGACACTCCCCAAAGCTGATTGGCGATTACCCGCATCACAGCGAAACTCGCCAGCAATCCCACGCCCACACCCAATCCGACCAACTGCAATCCACTACGCAGAACCATCCACACCACGTCCGTGCGGCCTGCGCCCAGCGCCATCCGAATGCCGATCTCGTGTGTCTGCCGCGCGACCGTGTAGGCGATCAGACTGAATACCCCCAGCGCCACCAGCGCCAGTCCGACACTCGCAAAAACACTCATCAGAATCAGACTGAAACGCGGCTCGGCGTAGCTGTACCGATTCATGAAATCTTCCAGACTGCCGGTTAGCGTCAATGCGACACCGCGATCCACAGCCCAGATTTCCCGCCGCACGTCGTTGAGCAGCGAAAGCGGCGGGGCCGAAGTCCTGACCAAAATTCCCCGGTTAAACGCGCCGGTGATCGTATACGGCACGAACATTTCCGGCATCGTCGGCTGCTGGAGGCCCTGATTCCTGACATCCGAGATCACGCCGATAACTTCGAAGACCGGGTCTTTAACCGGAGAATCGGGCATGCTCTCCAGCATATTGATTTTGACCATTCGCCCGATCGGGTATTCATTGCTGAGGAACTTGTTCACGAACGTCTGGTTCACGACCGCGACTTTGCGCGCGCTGTGTACTTCTGTTTCCGAAAGCGTGCGTCCGAGTATCGTCCGCAGTTGCAGCGTCGAGAAATAGCCTTCGCTACAGAGTTGGAACATCGCCCGCCATTTCTCGACGCGCGTCTCCCCGACGATGTCTATGGCGCTGTCAATGCCGCCGTATGGTGGGAGCGATGTAGTTTCGGTCGCCGCCACCACTCCGGGCAGCGCGCGCAACCGTGGCAGCAGTTGCTCGTAAAATCGCTGTTTTTCGGCGGCCGTGGTGTATTGGCCGCGCGGGAATGGCAGGCGCGCAACCAGAATGTTTTCCGGATTGAAGCCCAGGTCCATCTGTTGCAATTTGACGAAACTGCGTATCAGCAACCCCGCGCCCGACAGCAACACCAGCGACAGCGCCACCTCGAACACCACCAGCGCGTTCCGCATACGCCCCCGCCTGAAGACGCCGCCGACGCCAAGGCCTGCGCCTTTCAGCGGCTCGACCAGGTCTTTTCTGACCGTTTGCAGCGCCGGCGCAAGGCCGAAAAGCGCAGCAGTGATTACTGCCGTCCCCAAACTGAATAGTAGGGCGGCAATGTTTAACCGAATCTGGGCCTCACCCGGAATGAAGTTATCGTATCTCAACATCGCCAGGCCCTTGATGCCGGCGTAAGAGAAGAGACATCCTACGACCGCTCCACCGAGCGCAAGCAGCAAACTCTCGGTCAGCAATTGGCCCACCATTCGCATCCGGCTGGCGCCCACCGCGGAGCGAATCGCCATCTCTTTCTCACGCGCGGTCGCGCGCGCCAGCAGCATGTTGGCCACATTACTGCACGCGATCAGCAGCAACAGGCCGACGGCGGCGGCGATCGTATAGAGCGCCTTGCGAAACTGAGGGAACAGGCTGTCAAACCAACTGACGATCCGGACGCTAAAGTTCTTGGGATAGTTGTCGGGATAAACCTGCGCCAGCCGCCGCGCGATCAACTCTATGTCAGATTGCGCTTGCTGGGCGGCGGCGCCGCGCTTCAGCTTCGCCAAGAAAATCCAGTAATCACTATTGGCGCGCGGGTCGCCGCGCTCAATCGCCCGGGCGATCCAGAGGTCTGCGTCATAAAAAACGAAGCGCGGAGGCATGATCCCGATCAGCGTCGTCGGCGTCCCGTTGAGCGTGAAAGTCTTGCCCAGAATGCTCGGGTCCAGGTTGAATCGCTTAACCCACAGTTTGTGGGCCATCACGAAGACCGGCGGCGCGCCCGGCCTGGCGTCCTCCGGCGTGATGCCGCGCCCTAGTTGCGCCGGCACGCCGAGAAAACTGAACGCATTGGGCGTGACATAGCCTCCAAAGAACTGCTCCGTCCCTGCGCCACTGTCGTAGAACACGTCGTCGTTCATGGCTCCGATGACTTCTTCAAACGCGCGGCTCTGCTCCTGGTAATCGAGGAATTCCGGCGACTGGAACCAACTGCGTCCGACTGGACGGCTGCTGCTCGTATCGTGAATCTGGATGGTGACCACTTGATTCGCATCCTTGTAGGGGAACGGGTCCAGCAAAATGTTCTGGATCGCGCTGAAGATTGTGGTGGTCGAGCCAATGCCCAACGCCAGCGTCAGCACGGCAAGCAATGTGAAGCCGGGATTCTTCATCAACGTTCGCGCGCCGTAGCGCAGGTCCTGAATCAGCGTCTCGATAAATCTCAAACTCCACATCTCGCGGCTCGCCTCCTTCAACCAGGTTTGATTGCCGAATTGTCGTTGCGCGGCAAAGCGCGCTTCACCTAGCGACATCCCGGCCCGCAGGTTCTGCTCTATCTGCATTTCGAGGTGGAAGCGCATCTCATCTTCCATCTCGCGCTCGTGTCTTCCCCGGCGCAACAGCGAAAGCAGCCGTCGCCAGAGTTGCAGAAAAAATTGCAGAAGAAGTTGGAAAGGTTGATTCATCGCGCGCGACCTCATTCGATTCGAAGCGCTACCATTGGATCTACCTTCGTCGCCCGCCGAGCCGGAACCCAACACGCCAGCAGCGCGGTCAGCAGTAGCAACACGACGATGGCCGCAAATGTCAGCGGGTCGGTGGGGCTGACGCCGAACAGCAACTTCGACATCAACCGCGTCAGCCCAAACGATGCGGCCAGGCCGATTCCCACGCCCACCAGCGCCAGCGTCATTCCTTGACCGACCACTAACCGGAGCACGTCCCGCGCCTGTGAACCCAACGCGATGCGAATGCCGATTTCCTGCGTGCGCTGCGCGACCGAGTACGCCATCACGCCGTAAATGCCCAACCCGGCCAGCAACAGCGCCACGCCCGCGAAGCTGCCGAGCAACAACATCACGAAACGCGGCGCGGCAATCGAATCGGAGACGAGTCGCTCCATCGTTTGCACATTCGCAACAGCCAGATTGCCATCCAGCGCCTGCGCTTCCTTGCGCACCGCCGCGACGTAGCTCAAGGGGTCGCCGCTCGTGCGCAGCGTTATCGTCATGAAATTTAAGGGGCGTTCGCGGCTGGAAAAATAAAAGGTCGGACGCGCGTCGTTGCTCAGCCCAAAGTGACGCACGTCCGCAACGACGCCGACGATTTCGACCCAGCGCACCTGCGGCCCGCCGAAGCCGATGCGTTTGCCCACAGGCTTTTCATTCGGCCAATAGCGGCGCGCCATCGACTCACTGATGACCACCGCGCTCGGCGCCGTTGCGCTTTCGCGGACGTCGAACCCGCGTCCCTCGATCAACCGAATGTTCATGGCGCGGAAGTAATCATGGGCGACAGTGCTGACCCAGGCTGACGGCCGTTGATCGGGCGGCGGAGCGGGACGGCCTTCGATGGTGAAGCTGGTGTCAGTGTTGACACCCGTCATCGGCACGGAGGAGCCAAACGAAACTGATTGGACGCCAGGCAGCGCGTTCAATCGTTCGTGCAGTTGGTCATAAAAGCTCCTGACTTGTTCGCGGTTCGGATACCTAATAAGCGGCAATCCTATCCTTGCGGTCAGCACATTGGCCGGCGCGAACCCCGGATCAACGCGCTGCAACCGCACAAAGCTGCGCAGCAGCAATCCCGCGCCGACCAGAAGCGTCAACGCGAGGGCGATCTCGGCCACAACCAGCGCTGAACGCGCGCGACTGCCGGCGACGCTCGCCCTGGCGCCCGCGCCAGCTTCGCGCAGGGCCAGATTCAAATCGCTCTTTGACGCTTGCAGCGCCGGAACCAGGCCGCACAGCAAACCAGTCAGCGCCGAAATGCCCAGGCTGAAGAGCAACGCCCGGCCGTCAATGCGAATCTCGTCCAGACGCGGGGTCCCGTCAGGGGAAATGGCTTTGAGCAAGGCAACCATCTGGAACGCAACCATCAACCCCAGCCCGCCGCCGAGCAAGGCCAGCGCCGAGCTTTCGCTCAATAGCTGTCTGGCGACCCGCCAACGGCCGGCGCCCAGCGCGGCGCGGATGGCGATCTCGCGATGGCGGGCGGCGGCTTTGACCAGTGTCAGGTTCGCTACGTTCGCGCAGGCGATCAGCAAAACGAACCCGACTGCCAGAAGCAACACCAGCATCGCCGGACGCATGTCGCCGACCGTGAATTCATGCAATGGAACCACTGTTACGCCGACGTTCTTGTTCGCTTCGGGGTACTGTTGTTCGATGCGCCCGGCCAGCGCCGTCATTTCCGCTCGCACGCGGTCGAGCGTCACGTCCGGTTTCAACCGCGCGATCACACGGATCGTGTAACAGCCACGTTGGCAATTCGGCGTGAACGTCGTGGAAATCGTCCGCCAGATTTCGGCGTTATTGATGATCGGAAATTTAAACCCTGCGGGCATTACGCCGATGATAGTGTAGCTGTCGCCGCCTAACCGTATCGGCCGGCCCACAATCGTCCGATCGCCGTTGAAACGCCGCTGCCACAGGACATGGCTGATAACCACTACTTTATCGGCATTGGGTTTGTCTTCCTGTTCGCTGAATTCGCGCCCAAGCATCGGCCTGACACCCAACACAGAGAAAGCGTCGTGCGACACGCTGGCGCCCGATAGCGCCTCCGGCTCGCCAGCCTCGGTCAGCGTCGGCCCCCAGTTGTTGATAGCCGCCACGTGTTCAAAAACATTACGCATCTCACGCCAATCCTGAAAGCCCGGCGGCGAAGTCCATTCGCGCTGCGGCCCGTCACGGCGCGTGTGGTCTTCCCAAAGGGTCATGATTCGCTCGGCGCCGGGATAACTCAGTGGCCTGAGCAACACACTGTTCACCACGCTGAAGATCGCCGTGTTCGCGCCGATGCCGAGCGCCAGCGTGATCACAGCAATCAGCGTGAATCCCGGGTTTTTCATCAACATTCGCGCGCCGTAGCGCAGGTCCTGAATCAGCGTTTCAATCGAATTCAGACTCCACATTTCGCGACTCACCTCCTTGAACCAGGTTTGATTGCCGAATTGTCGTTGCGCGGCAAAGCGCGCTTCCACTGGCGACATCCCGGCCTGCAGGTTTTGCTCTATCTGCATTTCGAGGTGAAAGCGCATCTCGTCTTCCATCTCGCGTTCCAATCTTCCCCTGCGTGTGAGCGAGAGCAGCCGACGCCAGAGTTGCAACCAGATTTGCAAAAGGATGTTCATCATTCGCGGACTCACTCGACTCGGAGCGCCACTAGTGGATCCACTTTCGTCGCACGCCGCGCCGGAACGTAACAAGCCAGCAACGCGACAGCGATGAGCAGCGCCGAGACGCCGGCAAACGTCAGCGGGTCGGTCGCGCTCACCTCGAACAGGAGCGTCTTCATCAGGCGCGTCAGCGCCAGCGCGCCGGCCAATCCGATCAGCGCGCCGATCATCGTGAGCTTCATCCCGTATCTGATGATGAGCCTCAGGGCGTCGCCTGCCTGCGCTCCGAACGCCATCCGCACGCCGATTTCATGCGTCCGCTGCCTGACCGTATAAGAGATGACGCCGTACAGCCCGACCGCCGCCAGGATCAGAGCGACCGCCCCGAAGAAGGCGAGCAGCATCAGATAAAAACGGTGTTGCGAGATCGAGTTGGCGAGAAGCTGATCTAGCGTTCGGATGTTGGTGATCGGTTGGTCTTTGTCCAGAGCCTTGATCTCGGCTCGCATCGCGGCGGCCAGACTGGCGCGATCCGAATCGCCGCGCGCCACCAATGACATCGGCAGGAAGCGGAAACCCGCAGGCATCTGCGAAAAAGGCGTCTGCGCATAGGGCATGTACAACTCCGGCCCGACCGGCGCGTCAAGGCCGTCGTGCTTAACGTCCTCAACGATTCCGACGATCTCCATCCACGGATATGGTCTTTGAGGCCCGCCGAGTTTGACCCTCTTGCCCAACGGGTCTTCATCAGGCCAGAAGCGACGAGCCATTGTCTCGTTGATGATCGCCACGCCGGCGGCTTTTTCATGATCCTGCTCGTTGAAATAGCGCCCGCGCCGCAAAGCAATGCCCATCGTTCGCAAATAGTCTGAGCTGATCGCGCGCCAGCCGGTCTGAGGCGTATCTCCGGGCGCGCTCGGCGTTCGCCCCTCGATGGTGAAACCGAAGTCGGGGTTTCCCGCTAAAGGAAGAGCGCTGGTCATGCCGGCGGACTGAACGCCTGGCAGCCTCCTTATCCTCTCTAACGCCTGCTCGAAGAAGAAGGCCCGTTGCTGGCCGTCCGCGTACTTCGATTGAGGAAGGGCGATCTGCATCGTCTGAACGCCGCGCGGATCGAAGCCGGGATCGATCTGCAGCAGGCGCGTGAAGCTGTTTACCATCAGCCCGGCGCCGATCAATAGCGCTAATGACAACGCGACTTCGGACACAAGCAGAACGCTGCGCAGACCGAAGCGGCGAAAACTGACCGACGCTCCCCTGCCTCCTTCCTTTAGCGATTCGTTGAGGTTGAGTTTCGAGAACTGCCAGGCCGGCGCCAGGCTGGAAACCACGCCGGTCAACAGCGATACCGACAGCGTGAACCCCAGCGTGCGAATATCAACGCTGATTTCATGCGCCCTGGGAAGGTTGCCCGGATTGACAGAGACGAGCGCTTCAACAATCCAGACCGCCAGCAGGAGCCCCACGCCGCCGCCGAGCAGCGCCAGCGGAAGACTCTCGACGAACAATTGCCGGATCAAACGCGAGCGGCTCGCTCCGACAGCCGCGCGGATAGCCATCTCTCTCTGACGCGCCGCGGCCTGTGATAGCGACAGATTGGCTACATTGGCGCAGGCGATGAGGAGAACGAAACTCACGGCCCCAAACATAACGAGCAGCGCGCGCCGAACTCTCCCCACAACCTGCTCCTGCAAAGAGACCGCGTAAGCGCTCGGGACAATACCCGAAACCGGGAACCTGCCGGCGATCGCTTTCAACTCCGCGTTCGCTTGATCCAGATTGACGCCGGATTTGAGCCGCGCGATCACTCCAACGGGACGCCATCCGCGCCTGTTCAGATCGTTGGCGTCGAAAGGGACGTTAGTCCACAGCTCGTTTTGGAGGGATTGTGGAGGAAACTGGAAGTCGGGCGGCATGACTCCGACCACGGTGAAGCTCTCCCCGTCGAGTGTGAGCGACTTGCCGATGAGAGTGGCGTCAGAGCCAAATCGTCGCCGCCACAAGCCATGGCTCAAGATGACGGCGCGCGGACCGCCAGTTTGGTCTTCTTCAGGGAGAAAGGCGCGGCCCAGAGCCGGCGCCACGCCGAGCAGCGGAAAGAGGTCGGCGGAGACCCTGGCTCCAATAATTCGCTCAGGCTCGGCGCCGCCTGTCAAAGTGAATCCCTGAGGCCTGAAAGCGGCCATCCGTTCGAAGACGCGGTTTTGATCCTTGTAGTCGAGGAACTCCGGGGCCGATACCGTGACCTGATTCGCGCCCGACTGCGGAAAGTTCTGCCAGACCTGTACGAGCCGATCAGGTTCGGAGTACTGGAGTGGGCGAAGCAACACGGCGTTGACGACGCTGAAGATGGCCGTGTTCGCGCCGATGCCGAGCGCCAGCGTGAGCGCGGCAACCGCAGTAAATCCGGGATTCTTCATCAACGTTCGCGCGCCGTAGCGCAGGTCCTGAATAAGCGTCTCGATAAACCTCAAACTCCACATCTCGCGGCTCGCCTCCTTCAGCCAGGTTTGATTGCCGAATTGACGCCGGGCGGCGTAGCGCGCTTCTTCCGCCGCCATCCCAGCGTCCAGGTTCTGTTCTGTCTGCATTTCGAGGTGGAAGCGCATCTCATCTTCCATCTCACGCTCCAACCTTCTCCTCCGCGTCAGAGAGAGCAGCCGGCGCCAGATTTGTCCCACAGTATTCATTGCGCATTGCCCCACTCGTCGCTAGTCAAATGTCAGATCTGGGCTGATAGATTTCTTCTGTCCGGCGATATGGAAATCGGTAAAGAGTCCGGTCCCAGAGGCGACCAACGAGATAACAAAACTACGTCGTTTCATGACCTGCCTCTCATTCATTCGTGTCGGAGCGCGACCAGAGGATCAACCTTCGTGGCGCGCCACGCGGGAACGAAGCAGGCCGCGAGCGCCACCGCAACGAGCGACAAAGCAATGACCGTGAATGTCGCGGGGTCGGTCGCGCTCACGCCGTACAGCATCTCCGTCAGCAACCTGGTCAGGCCCAGCGCGGCGAGGATCCCGAGCGCCACTCCCCCGAGCGCCATCTTCATTCCGTGATTTACGACGAGACGTAGAACGTCCCTGCGTCCGGCCCCGAGCGCGATGCGGACACCGAGTTCGTGTGTTCGCTGGCCGACAAGATACGAAATGACGCCGTAGAGCCCGACGCTCGCCAGCAGTAGCGCCGCCACGGCGAACGCGTTGAGCAGGGTCATCGAGAACCGTCGCACAGCCAGCGTTCCTGCAATAACTTCTTCCATCGTCTGAGGTCTGAAGATGACGTTCTGGCTGTTGTGGCTTTGGACGACACGGCGGATAGAATCAAAAACCCCTGGCCCCACTCCATCGACTCGCGCCATCACATCCACGCCGGCGGCCAGGCGCGGCATCATATTGTCAGGCATCGCCCTGAGCGGGAAGTACAACTGAGCGCGGATCGTCGCCGTGTCGTCCGAATCGAGTCCATATTGATTGATGTGCCCGACTACTCCGACGATCTGCCACGGGTTTTCGTCGCCGTCCTGACGGATTCGCTTGCCAATGGGGTCTTCGGCGCCGAAGTATTTGCGGGCTAAGACCTCGTCAATCACCACGACACGTGAAGATCGCTCATCATCTTGTGGGGTGAAGAATCGGCCCTGCTTAAGCGGGATGCCCATGGCCGTCAGGTACCGGGGATCGACTATGTATTGATGCGCCATGTTCATCTCGCTCTGACTCGAAGGTTTTGGCTGGCCGTCGATCCAGAATAAGTCTTCGTTATCGAAGAGCAAGGGAACTGCGCCCCACGAGAATGAAGCCGCGCGGACGCCCGGCGTCGAGTTGAGCCGGTCACTAAGCTCGCGCAGGGCGGCGCGAATCGCTTCGGGGCTGGCCGTCCTCATTGACGGCGGCAGGTTGAGTCCGAAGTTTAGCGCATTGTCTGGGCGGAAGCCCGGATCAACATTCCAAAGCGTGTTGAGACTGCGAATCATCAGTCCCGCGCCGATCAACAAGACCAACGCCAGCGCCATCTCGACCGCGACGAAGACGCCCTGCGCGCGTATTCGCCCGGCTCGCGACGCGCGCGCGCCTTCCTTGAGCGTTTCTGACAGAAGCCTCTCGGAAGTCTTGAGCGCCGGAGCCAACCCCGAAAGAATCCCCGCGCCCAGCGAAATGGCCATAGTGAAGAGCAGGACGCGGCCATCCACTCCGACCTCTCCGGCGCGCGGCAACGTGTCGGGCATCGCCGCGAGCGCGGCCTTCGTCCCCCAGCTTGCGACGAGGAATCCCAATCCGCCGCCAGCCAGTGACAGCAGCGTACTCTCGGTCAGAGATTGGCGGAGCAATCGCCACTGTCCGGCGCCCAATGCGGCGCGAATGGCGAATTCGCGTTTCCTGGCGGTTGAACGGGCGAGCAGCAGGTTACTGACGTTCACGCAGGCGATCAGCAGTACAAACCCAACCGCGCCAAGCAAAATCAACAGGGTGGGCCGGATGCCGCCGACCATCCTTTCCTTGAGCGGAGCTATCTTCACGCCAGTGCCTTTGTTGGTATCCGGATAGGCGGCGGCGAGATCGCGCGCCACTCTGTCCATGTCGGACTGCGCCTGCTCGATTGTGACGCCGGGTTTAAGCCGCCCAATTCCTTGGATCCCCAAACCGGCGCTACGGAGCTGAAGCGAGGGATTGTTCCACTGGCCGATTGGGGCATAGACATCGGCGTTGGGAAAGAATTTGAAGCTTGAAGGAATCACGCCGACGATCGTGTAGCTTTTGTCGTCGAGGGTCAGCCCTTTGCCTGGCGCATCCGGCGCGGACCCGAATTTGCGCAGCCAGAGCGACTCGCTGATGAGTATCACTGGGGCGGCGCCGATCTCATCTTCGCCCGGCGCAAAGGTTCGCCCGAGCAGAGGCTTGACGCCGAGCGCGGAGAAGAAGTCCGCGGATATGAACTGTCCGTTGACGCGCTCGGCTTCACCCGCGCCTATCAGACTGAAGCCGAACCCTCGCGAAATGGCTATGGCCGAGAACGACCGGTTCTCTTTTTGCCAGTCACGAAAATTCGGGTAGGGGATGCTGGCGTATTCAAATTTCGGCGAGCTCCGGTTGACCGTCACGAGTTGCTCGGGCTGAGGGTAGGGCAGCGGCTTTAGCAAAACGCACTCGACTACGCTGAAGATGGCCGTATTCGCGCCGATGCCGAGCGCCAGCGTGAGCGCGGCTACCACAGCGAAGCCGGGATTCTTCATCAACGTTCGCGCGCCGTAGCGCAGGTCCTGAATAAGCGTCTCTATAAACCTCAAACTCCACATCTCGCGGCTCACCTCCTTTAGCCAGGTTTGATTGCCAAATTGTCGTCGCGCGGCCTGGCGCGCCTCCTCCGGCGACATCCCGGCGCCCAGGTTCTGCTCGATCTGCATTTCGAGGTGGAAGCGCATCTCATCTTCCATCTCACGCTCCAACCTTCCCCTCCACATCAGAGAGAGCAGCCGTCGCCAGATCTGTCCAACAGTATTCATCGCGTGTAATCTCACTCGCAGCTAGGCGGCTTGCAGAACCTTTGCGATGGCGTCGGTCAGCCGGGCATAAGAGGCGACTTCGCCCTCCAACTGTTTGCGCCCCGCCTTTGTCAGCTTGTAATACTTGGCCCGCCGATTGTTCTCCGTCACTCCCCACTCAGCCTTGATCCAGCCCTTCTGCTCCATTCTGTAGAGCGCCGGGTAGAGAGAGCCTTCGCCGATCTGAATCACCTCGTCGGTGATCTGCCGGATGCGCAGGGCGATGGCGAACCCGTGCATCGACTCGTGGCCGATGGTCTTGAGAATCAGCATGTCGAGCGTGCCCTGGAGTATGTCAACTTTAGTCATGTCACGACGTCCTTTGAGTGAAATTCCTGCGGATGAAAAATCCGGGCGGAGTCTGGCAGGCCTCCCATCGAATGTCAAGGTAAGTAGGGCGCCCCACATTTATCGCTGGTTAAACATCTGTACTGAATAATGATTAAAGGTGATGCTGTCGCCGCGGCCCGGGCCGAGTTTCCCTTAGAATGTCGAAGCCTGGAACAGCGCCAATAGGCCGTCGGAAAACACCGGCTGGCTCGCAATCCCTGCAGGCGGAAGGAGCGGGATCAGGGGAGCGGCGCGGGTAAAGAGACGCGATGTTTCTGTCCCCCATTTTTCTGCCGGCGCCTCTGAATGGCTGAAACAATAATCAATGCTTATTAGGCCGGCGCCTTCACTCCTGCCGTATCGCGACTACCGGATCAACCTTCGTCGCCCTGCGCGCGGGGAGGTAGCAGGCCAGCAGCGCCGTGAAGACAAGCAGGAGAGCAATGGCGGCGAAGGTCGTTGGATCGCCGGCGCCGACGCCGAAGAGCAAACTCTTCATCGCCCTGGCCGCCGGCAGCGACGCCGCAAACCCGGCCGTCAGGCCGAGCAACGTTAGTTTCATCCCCTGACTGACAACCAGTTTGAGCACGTCGCCGGTTTGCGCTCCCAAGGCCAGGCGGACGCCAATCTCGCGCGTGCGTTCGCTGACGGTCCAGGCCAGCGCGCCGTAAATGCCGATGGCCGACAGCAGTAGCGCGAGCGCCGCAAAAGCCCCCGTTAAAAGCGCGGACAAGCGCCGTCTGGCCAACGATATCGAAAGCGCTTCTTCCATCGTCCTGATTCGATGAATTGGCTGCTCGCTGTCAGTCGCCGACACCGCTTGCCGTACCGCCGCGGCGAGACCTACAGGCTCGCCCATTGTGCGAATCATCAACAGTGGCCGATTCCTGAAACCCGAACCATAAATTGTCGGCTCGACCGGCGCCGCCAGACCGAGGTCTTTGACATCGGCCACCACGCCGATGATCGGAACCGCCACTGGATTCGGGAACATCACTCCCATCAAGAGTTGTTTCCCGACCGGGTCTTCGTTCGGAAAATAGCGGCGCGCCAGCGTCTCGTTGACGATTAGGAAATTGCGGTTATTCAGCAGATCGTCATCGGTGAAGGCGCGCCCGCCTTTGAGCGCAATGCCCATTACCCGGAAGTAGTCCTGGCTGACGGCGCGTGTCTGCGCAGTTGGAAACTGTCCGGGCGCAGGACGCGGCGCGCCTTCAATGGCGAAGCGCGTTTTGGCGTTCGAGGCGGTCAACGGAAAGTTATCGATCGTGGCCACGCCCTCGACGCCGGGCAACGCGGCGATGCGCGGCAGCAGTCGCTGATGAAAACTTTTCACCTGTTCATAATTTTGGTATTTCGCGCTCGGCAAAGCGAGTTGAGCGCTCAGCAGATGATCGGCGCGGAAACCGAGATCAACCCGCGTCAGCCGTTGAAAGCTTCTCAGCAGAAGACCGGCGCCGACCAACGCCACAGTGGTCAGCGCGATTTCCGCGATCACCAGCGCGCTGCCGGCGCGGCGGCGCGCGCCTCCGGCCGAAGCCCTGGCCCCTTCCTTGAGTGTCTGATTGAGATTGAGCCGTGAGAGTTGAAGCGCCGGGATCAGGCCGAACAACGCGCCTGTCAGCGTGGTTACGAGCAGCGTGAAACCGAGCATGCGCAGGTCCGGGCTGACGGCCTTCAGCGCAGGAATCTGATCGGCCGTCGCGCCGGGCGCCGCGGCGCGCAGCAAGGGCAGGCCCCAAATCGCCAGCAGCAGCCCACCGGCGCCGCCGAGCCAGGCCAGCAATAAGCTCTCAGTCAGAAATTGACGGAATAAGCGCAAGCGACCGGCGCCCAAAGCCGCGCGGACAGCGACTTCACGTTGTCGTTCGGTCGCGCGTCCGAGCAACAGGTTCGCGACGTTGGCGCAAGTGATCAACAACACCAGGCCGACCGTTCCGAACAGCGCCAACAGCGCAGGTTTCAGGTCGCCGGTCAACCGTTCGCGCAGCGGATCGAGTATGGCGCCGATGGTTTTGTTGGTCGCCGGGTAAGCCTGGCCGAGCCGCCCGGCGATGGCTTCCATTTCGGCCCGCGCCTGATCCACTGTCACGCCTAATTTGAGCCGCGCCACGACCTCCAGCATATGCGGCACGCGGCTGGTAAGCGCATATGTTCCGAGTTGCGAGAGCGGCAGCCATACATCGGTATCGAACGGCAACTGCGAGTCCTGCGGCATGACGCCGACGACGATGTGATTTTCGCCGTTCAACCGGATCGGGCGGCCAATCACGCCCGGATCGGCGGCGAACCGGCGGCGCCACAGCCCATGGCTCACAATCGCCACGCGGTCACGTCCAGCCTGGTTCTCCTCCGTCAGGAAATTACGGCCAAGCGCCGGGCTGACGCCGAGCAAAGGAAAGAGGTTCGGTGTGACGCATGTGCCCTGCAATTGCTCCGGTTCGCCGGCATCGGTGAGCGCCAGTTTGCCCCAGTCTTTGAGCGACCAGGCCGCCATATCCGCGAACGACTGCGCCTGCCGCCGCCAATCTTCGAAATCCGGCGCCGCCACTTCGGCCCTGGGAAGTTCAGGATGCGTCTCCGCAATCGACACCAACCGATCAGGCTCAGCGAACGGCAGCGGTCGTAACAAGACGGCGTTGACGACGCTGAAGATCGCCGTGTTCGCGCCGATGCCGAGCGCCAACGTAAGTACTGCGACCGCCGTGAAGCCAGGATGTTTGAGCAACATCCGCACGCCATAACGCAGGTCTTGAATCAACGTTTGCATGTATTCCTCATAAATAGGGCCTATAGGACCTATTGGTCTTATAGGCCCTGTAGGTCGCTCATTGGAAAAACGGAAAGAGCCGTTTCAATTCAGTTTTGTCAGGCC
>Ga0154003_1000321_pt1 | contig 14854 bp, 18 predicted proteins | sample TSFL087MetaG_FD_104679 | JGI IMG/M metagenome (GOLD analysis project Ga0154003, IMG submission 104679) | Attine ant fungus gardens microbial communities from Florida, USA - TSFL087 MetaG | ecosystem: Host-associated > Fungi > Mycelium > Unclassified | place: USA: Florida, Lake Talquin State...
GAAGTACATGCAAGCAATAGAGGTCAATTATTTTCACGTAGCCATCTTCAGGCTCCGTTCCACCATCCACGGCTCCGATGGCAGGCTCTCTCCGACCTAACCAGTCGTCTATCATAATTCGCGCCAAGTCAGGACATTCTAACTTGAGGCTAGCAAGCACAAGTGTTGCTAGAACCTGGGTGGGAATATGTGTAGCATTGAGTCCTGAGGTGATCAAATCTGTCGGTGTGAAAAGGGACAGGGAGCGTTTGTAGAAATTTGTAACGAGGGTGTTGGGTGTTTCTGACAGGCTCGCACGAAGGGGTTCCGGGAGCGCAGCTGCTTCTGTTTGAGAAAAGCCTGAAGAATATACAGTAGACTCCAGGGTGATTCGTAGGATATCCCATTTCCGGCGATCGTCCGTCAATGCGTCTGAGGCTGACATCATTGGAGGTTGAAGGATGGCGAATGCCGCCTCAAGTAGTGAGTATGTTAGCAATATATCTCTGTGAAGAAATGCGCGAGTTGCACGATTATACAATAGTCGTATAGTGGTAGTTGAATTGGTGGACATGGATGACGAGGCTGAGGGTTTAGGAACAGATGGCTTGTGAGGACCTGGAGGAATGACAAATGTCTTAATGGATATATGAGAGTTTCCGTTTTGTGTAACAGTCGTTGTTGCTGTCGACATTGCGGTGAGGTAAGTGAATATTTGGAAAGGAGACTTGTGGTCCGGCTATCATTTTCACATGTTTCCGATCAACGATTAAGTCAGCTCCACTCTGAATCTACTAACGACTACCAGCATACTATAATTTATTCAGAAGTAACAGGTAGGTGACCGTAAATGTGTCTGCGTCCTACCTTGCAAAATTGGATATCGCACTCGTGCCAAGCATGTGAAAGTATTGAACTAAGTAAGGTATGTAAGTAGTAACTGACTCCAGTTGTCAAGCCAAACACCTTCTCCGGACAAGATGCTGCTCTTCCTTGGGACGCTGTAGGGAATCCTCGAGACCTCTATCGTATGAAGCTCTGTATCCGACGACATTGCCACTGCAATGACTTGACCTGAAATTGCAGAGATCTTGCGATTGAACTAACGATACACCAACTTCCAATCTTGAACGTTGATAATAGATTGAATGTATCCAGTGACTGACCTCCCTCTAATGTATCCTCACTCTAACCAAGTTGTTCCACCGTCACTTTAAACTTGACACGTATCACAGCCTCTTAATATGGGACATTGCAGTATTTCACCTCTAGCCAATCTGAACTTGGCCCCAAGATCTCACGTTAGGGAAAGAGCGTGAAGTAAGGGTTTCAACCGGATTCGCTTGGTCGGTGTTCACACCGTGGAATCCTCAAATAACGGGAGCTGTCACCATTGTACGGTGATCCCTTGAATGTGGTGTATAGACTGCCTAGTGTATGGCATCCGTATGACGGGCTGGCTATCAATGTGTTACCGCAAGGACAAGTCCCTTCAATAGATATCAGGGCATCAGGTTCTTGATTTGATTACTCCAAAAAGAGATTGATCAACACGAGGAAGAGCCACATAAGGCTCGAAAACCTCCTTAACGTCTTGGTTGCCCATCAGCGAATTTGAACTTATATAGAGAATAGGAAGACGATGAGCAGAGAGAAGATGCCAATGACCATTTGACGGGCGGGTCCGTTGCGAGAGCCCCTCTGAATCTGATTTTTGTGATATCCGTAACACCGAAGTTCCATGAATTCAAAGAACTCATTTGAAAGAGTGCGCTTTTGCCAAGTAGAGACCCAGCCCACAGGCTCACAATTGTATCATTGTCCAAGGTAGTATAACAAGACTAAAAATGCGAGATGAGAGATAAACCGTTGTGCCTATAAGCAGCTAGCAGAGTCAGTGATTCGGGACTCAATTATAAACTATAATAAAACAGCTCAGACGTCACCGGTGTGGTAGACGACTGAGTGTGAGCCTAAGTGCAGAACCGGCATATACTATAAGGATTTTTTCACATTTGTCATACAAGTGGGTAGAGAAAAGAAAGGAAACGACGTCACATATATTGATCAGTCCTGTCCAATAGATTCAAACAGCAGTGAACAGAATTTGCTGGATTTTTGCCTATATTCGTGTCACGTTGATGAGTGACATAATGCCCGAGATGAGCGAATGATGAAAAAAGGAAGGTCCCTCTCACGCGTCAACAGTCGTTGGCACGCCAGCCCCTGGCTGCCTTCTGTCACCATGGGTTCAATATTTCCTGTCTTTGCCATGCTCTTTGTTGTTCTGGGGCTTATTTCATGCTCTGCTCTTTTTGTTCCAAAGGGGCCAAACCAGGTGTATGTGAATTCTTCTGACCCTTTCACTTGTCTTAGCCCTGTGCAGGACCATACGTGCAGCTCTAATGCTTACTTTTGCGGCAACATATCTCATGTGGATGATCACATACATGGCACAACTTCACCCACTAATTCGTATGTGCCTTCTTATTTCACGATAAGCTCATATCCACATAAACAATAGAGCCTGTGCATTCTGTCAAGATTGCATGATGACCTCCGACTCTAAGCCACACATGTTTTCTAATGCCAGTGCGCTCATTTTTCACTTTGGTTCTTCGACTTTTTGCTAATATTATTATTGTGTTAGCTTGTCGTAGCGTAACTAATGCATGGACTTGTTTCCAAAATCAATCCCGACCCAGTCAGTTTAGATTTACTGGGGTCATATCTGTGCTACTGTAGCATACTCCTCTGTGTTATGGAAGTTCTCAAAGTCCAGTGTTTGGAGGCCAGGGTATAAAATTAACCAGACCGAAGCTGAAATACTACGATGGTCTACTCACTATTCCTAGCTACTGTGGTATGAGTCATGGACTGTGGCTGTATTACGCGAGGGAGTGAAGCTCATTACTTTCTGTATCACCCGACTCCCAGTCCCAGTCCCAGTCCCCCTTATTTTCAGATTGGAAGAATGGATGGCTCCATTTATAACTATAGCTTCTTTCATCTTCGTTGTTTGATTCGGCATTAACATTTTCAGCGACGAACGGCTCTTCTGTTTCGTTTTCCTCTGGCTCCCATTCAGTAGGAATGTAGTCCAAGCTTGATTCTCCCTCCTCTAGCCAGGGCAAAACCAAATCGGTGGCTCCTCCAATTCTCTGGATACTCCAAGCGTTTCGGTTGTTTTTTGCCTCACTTTCCCTCAATAACTCCAGCCCATCACTTTCCTCGGTAGCTCGAACTAACAGTTCGATCCAGCCTCCACATGAAACTGATATCTCAGGCCAGAACCATACTTCTTCTAGTCTGACGAGTGCATCACGATATTCATCCATCATCTTCTCCACGTCGTTGGAAATCTCGGCGAGACTTTTTGGCTTTCTAGCTGACGGATCAGACTGGTGATTGTGCTTAACATACAGTTCGTGAGTCTTGCTGGATAACGATAGTCTCTCGATGAATTTCCTTCCTCGATGTTCTCTCTCTTGATCGTCCTGCAAGTTATTTTTTCTGAAGGATGCAACAAATGAAGCTTCGCCGAGTTCATCTTCTCGGTTCCAAGGGTCCGGCTCTGCTGATCGACCTACTCCTGATATCTCCACTTCGTATCCCCATACATTAGCAGCATCTTCGCACCACGTTCGGAATTCTTCAGTTGTCCATTCAAACTTGTGATCATAGTGGCGGAATATGCGATCTGTACGCCCTGTTGAATCAGGATATCCTCTACGAGCAGAGTCAGGGGCATCAGGAGCTGTGAATCTCGCGTTATAGGTGTAGGAAGGTGTTGTGATGAGGAGAAGTCGTGGGTGGTAGACACCAAGTAACATGGGGGCGAATGCAGGGAGTATTTCGGGTGGAAGATGTTCGATTCTATTGTCATTGGATTAGTCCTTTTCAAATGAACACGTTCTCGGGCTTACACCTCTGTGCTGACAATACATTCAATATCTACAAATTCCTCATTAATTACCTCCAGTCCGCCTTCCCATAGCTTGATCTCCAACTCTTCCCATCTCTGCTGGACATGGAAGAAGAATGGTCTGTTGTCTGAAGTCGATTTTGGTGGCGCAGTTTCGCGGGCTGCGAATTCAAGATCAATTTTTGAAATATCAAGGCCATGAAGATGTGAGATGTGAAGATTTGGGATCTCATCGGGATTGCTGTTTTCATGTAAGGATTCTTTGTCCGATTGTAGTGGTGAAAGAATTGATGTTGGGGGCGGAGCAAGCCAAGGTGCAGGTTGCGAAAGAGGTACCAGCAGTTGACCTTCGCCACAACCCACGTCTAAAACCTACATCCATAACAATCATTGATACCATAGCGTTTTTTTTGAGTTGACTCACGCGACTGACTGATTCTTGACGGAGAACATTCAAGATCCAAATCCGCCGCTGAAGGTATAATTCAGGATTAAAGGTAACCTTCAGCTCCTGAGTGCAATCGTCTTCGAATATCGTCTCCATTATTATGACCTTACCGCACAAGGAGAACTAGATCAGAAGCGTGTGACTGATTGATTTGACAATGAGTGTTTGGAATCTTATCAAGGTAATGAACCAAGTGAAAGTCGGTTCAAACCACTTATCAAGTTCAACGCACCGATGAAAGGGTACTCATGCATAGCATGTGCACATCCTATTAAATCAACAGTCTGTGCATGTCAAGAGTCGAGCAGCAGCATATTGACAAAGAAAGCCTGCTACGCCATTAACATATATGATTTTGCGTGTGGGTAGATTTTTGATGGAAATGAAGAATGACTAGAGGAAACACACTGGATGCAGAGATACTTTGGAGATAGGGGCAGCTAAGCCTTTTGGGCCACACAGGAGTGAAGTATAACTCATGACCTGGACGTGTATGTCAAAAAATCGATCATCCCTGGGATTTCCTGAGATCGTAATCGTCTCAGGAATAAGTGACGCAGTTTTTTCGAGATACTAAGAGGGGTCGAATACCTAAGATCCAAACAAAGAGATTGATCAAGTATTCTGTAGCTAATACAAAAGTACACGCACCTAAGATCACAAAGAGACTGGATCCTAGGTGTACTAAACGAGCTACCTAAATACAAAAAACTAAGTATGCACATATTTTGCGGTACAATGGAGACTGTCGGAACTCCATGCATTCGTTGCCATGCGAATATGAAATAATGAGAATGCAGGCGGGATGAATGCAAACGATACGGATGTTGAAATGAAGATTGAATTGCTTCGATAAGTATACTTCGAGCTTTGTCATTTGAGAAACGATATGGTAGTTAAGGAATTTGAGATAGATGACAGGTGGGATGGATAACCACCCTCTTTGATAGGTTAAATCACGACTGGCAAGAGAGGGATGAGCGAAGACATCGTAGATAGGGATGGTGCGGGTGACACAATTGCCAAAATATAAGACGATGTCGGAAGTGTTCCCAGAACAAAGGAAAGCCCGGCATGAAAGGGAGGAGGATTGAAGGGAGGAGGACAGGATGTTTTAAGTGCAACAAGGGTTTCGTTATAAGAGGTGTGATGACAGATCTTATACATATCATCCCAGTTGGTGACGAAACCGGGTTCTATGAGGTACTCGAGAGTGAGAATGCCACATTTTGAGTTGGCTTCATCATTGTCTTAAGTTAAAATAGAGGGCGAAAACTCGTTGCAAATGCATAGCGAGTCTCGATTGTCTCTATTTATCTCGATCTAAGGAGAAGGAAGTGAAAGAAGCGCTTGATCATCAGGAGATGAATCTGAACTTATTTTGAGTGTAGCGCTTGATATTCCAAGTAAAATCAATGTCGGTGCTAATGGTTCATGCGTATTTTGTCGCATACTCGATATGAAGAACTTTCGTGCTGGTATAGTGGACTAATGCACTCTGGCGGAGGGCATCCTCTGAAGGGATAAAATTGAGAGAACTGAAATCTTTGGCAAGTAATGGGAGTGAGAATTTTCTCAGTGATATTTGGGCAAATTATTTTTGGCATGTCAGATAGCCACCATTTGGCTATTACCAAGGACAGAGAAGAGCGATCCAAAACGAGAACATCTAGTTCAGAAGACAGCGACAAATGTCAGGCCAAGATCTGTGCCGAGAGATGAGAACGTGGTAATCACTCCCACTGGGACTGGGATGGTCTCTTTCCAAGGAGTGTCTGCTCTAATGTCAGGCTGGCCGACTTGAGGAGAGCTCAAGAAGATTTGTTACTCTCTGAACTGTTGCTGGCAATCCAACGAGGTCCAAGTTCTGTTTTATCAGGCCGTCTGTGCGCCCTGCCTGATCCTCCGAGATTATATTAGAAGCAGAGTACAGGAGGTATTTATGAATCACGTCCTATTGTGTCCAACCATTGACAATTCCCTGGTAAGCCTGTTTCTTGACGAGGTTCTGCTGAAATCTCAGTTGACATCCTCTGATATAAGCAAAAGAACGCACTTGGTCCCAGGGGCATGCAGCACCTTGACCTGAGAAAGTACCAGGAACCCAGGAATACTGTGGACAGAGTGAATACATGTCCTGCTGCAGTCCACAACGCCCACATACCTTATCGGTCCAGTCCCAGACGGTGACACCGACACAAGCGGAGACTGCTTTGCATGCTTCAATCACACTCTGATAGTCCCGCTGTTGTTGCGCTAACAATGTGCTGGTGGCGGGGAGGGTCATTCGGACATCGAGTTCAGTGATGGCAACTTCTACTCCGAGGTTGGCAAAGGCTTGGAGGTTCTGTTGAAGAGTTGAAGGGACCTCGCCGACGATCAAGTGAGCCTGTACTCCGATGCCATCGATGGGAACGTTCTGGTTCTTGAGGTCCCGGACGAGATTAGCCATAGCAGTGGATTTGGCTCCGGTCCCCTCGATGTTGAAGTCGTTGATCTATGAGAAAAGTCACGGAAGTCCAGAAAACGTTGCCCGGAAAAGACACACGTAAAGCTTCGTGTTTGCGTCGGCAGCCCGAGCGGCTCTCAGGGCAGTAGAGATGTAAGCGGTCCCTGTAGTCTGGAAGAACACCGAATCTCTGAATGTGCCGTCGTCATTGAATGGTTCTAGGAGATCTAAGTCCCGTTTAGTGGAAACCTATCATGACACCGACCATTGATAACGTCCCAGCTGTCTGTTGTTGCAGGCGTTGCGTGTAATATCAGTGATTGTTATTCCAATAGATGAAGGACACCAACACCTGCAGCAAAGTCAGAGAGCCATCTCATGATGCATAAGTGTAAACAGTTACATTTGGCCTTGGTAGTGGGACACTAGAGTCTGACAATGGTTTTGCACGATGCTGGATCAAGGTGGGCTTTCGCGTTGGGAAGCGATGAAACGGGAACAGTACCTGAGGAGGGTCGAATTATCAAAATTGCCAGCGGTGACCCAGCCTGGAAGCTGATTGTGCCACACGCAGTTGTGGCCTAGAGACGCTGTGAGTTGTGTGAGGGAAGCCCGTGCACTATCCGAGTACCTCTGAGCAGCTGGCCGTTCTGGTGAGCTAGATTGGCAATTGTGTCGCCATTGGTGAAAGTGAAGACGCCCCGAGAAGGTTCTGTCGCGTCCTTGAGCAACTGGTTATTTCTTTCACCAAATCGAAATCAGGGAGGAGCTACCCATTTCATGCTGTTTCCCTGAGTGAAGGAGGTCAGATCATTTTAGCAACGAAGTGGATGTATCTTACAGCTGTTATCTGGTTGAAATCAGCCGTGTTCCCGAGCTGAGCCACGTATGGAGCATCCGTCAGCTCAGGATTGTCGGTCGCCGTGCCAAAGTATTTCTTTCCAGCGGCAATCGCAAGCATACTGAGCTGACAGTAGACAGAAGGGAGGATCGCGAGCAGCACAATATAGTTTTTCATCATGATACTCTGTTCGAGTGCAAAAATGGCTCTGAACGTCAACTCAATTCCCCTTTATATAAACCTCACTCGAATGACAACCCAGAAAAGCCGATACATATGTCATGAGAGCTCCAAGTCATCTGGCACGCCAAATGAGAATTATCGTCCGCAATCGAATGAAATAACCCCGGGAAGTTTCTCACTCAAAGAAACCTCGGATAAATCCAATAGCAATCCAATAGCGAGCTCAAAGGAGGATTCTCGGGAGAATCCGTCCGCAGATGGATGAAACATAACACAAATGTCATTGGAGCAGATACAAATGTCAATCCCCACCGGAGCCTGAGAATACCCTCATACTCATGCACACTCGTCCTGAGCACCAGCCAGGGCGATGCCTCCGAGGATGGATCAAGTACTACTCGCAGACTCGGAAGAGATTAAGTGCTAAAGCAAGCACCCTGGATCGATCTAGAGGACGGGAACGCGGACGAGGAAACGGGAAAGCTCTACCAGGCCCGAACTTTTGTGTCCGCAGATTGTTCGAGGAAAAGCGGAATGCCAGTTCGCAGACGATATATATGCTGACATAATATTCCCACCGGCTTAATCACGAGGCTGGAACTGGAATTTGGATTTGAGTAGCCGGTTATGTTTGACAGTCAGCTCAAATGTCGATCTCCAGACGGTCAGGATTTGCACGGTTGAATGACGAGATTCTGGGATGCTTTGGACGCCTGCAGCCTTCAGAAACACTAGATCATCTTGTCCGGTTTCTTGGAACATGGAGTGGCGGCGAGTGAGCTTGTGTCTGTATCAAATTGAGTCTGTGCTGACGGTCCCCTGTCAGCAAAATATTCATGGTCAGAGGGACTTTTGGTATGTCTGGACATGGCTGGATGACGTTGATTCTCTAGCTTGTGCAATACATCATCAAGCTGGCTATTCCCCTTCTTCGGTTGAGAGCTCGGTTGCAGCATCGTGCTGGTCTAGGCTCGGGGCCAACGAGTGGTTGTGCAGAACGGTGTGCCAAGCTGGACGGGCTACTGGGTGATTCAAGGACTCTGTGGCGCTTCTGGGGTCCTGTTCAGCTTCTGCTCTGGGCGATATAGGGTCTGATTTGAAACACAGGATTGCTGCCCATCTTCCAGTGGCTGATTAGTCTGGAACGGAAACCGCAACCGACTCGCAATCTGCAGGTCATCGAACGATTGCAGGGGTGGGCCATGCTGGGATACTATCCCCTAGAGCATTTGGCGTACTTGGTCTCTCACGGGATTATCCCGGCCAGAATCAGGAATTTTTCTGGCAAGAAGACGGTCGGCCTCGATGGTAATGTACTGGGTCGTTGGTCTTGCCGTTTCTGGGCACTGTATGTCCTTCTCCAATTTGCTCAGCTTGGCGAAGACCGGCAGCTCCTTCGATCAAGACAGAAGGCGCTGCGTAAGGCTCGGGGCACGGGGTTGACTGCTTTGGAGAAGCGGGAGCTGGGGCAACGCTGGGACGACTGGTGGTCTGAGCTGGTTGTCAACATCGGGTATCTGCCATTGACGATCCATTGGTATGTTCCTGTTGGAATGCTGGTGAGGCCAGCTCTAATTATCTATGCAAGGTCACTTGAACACGGTTTATTTTCGAATGATGTATGTTTTCATCTTGGGACACTTGGAGATGTCTGACGGGATTCCAGATATGGATTGCTGGTTTCGGGTTAGTTGCTGGGATTGCATCGTTCCGAAGTGGGTGGCGTGCGACTGAGCTTCGTTTGCCGTCGTCTGCGCCACGCATGTCGGCTTGTGATGAATCAGGCAGTCCAGGATCATGCGATTCCATTGGGTACGATGCGTCTTGATGGTGGAATTCTGTTTTTGGGATGCCGCCGTCTGCTCAAGGTGTACCAGTTGGTTAGGTCATAGCTTCTCCTGTATGGCGTCATTATACCACTTCCTGTTCGATGAGGGCTCGTCCAAAATTATATTTGCTCCCGCTAGATAGTGCAATTGCTCTCACACGTGCTGCTCGATGCTGGTATCTGGACATTCTTTGGTCATGATTGAGTTCTTACATTCTGGTTCTTGAGAAGAAAAGACAGTTGACTAGTTGGAAATTTCGCCCTCATTCCACATTTCTTATGCTTGGGCGCATTCCGTAGTGAATGGATTTGACTCCCAAAATCTCATATTGGTACAGGGAATGTTACAATCATACCTCATACAAATTTACACTGATGCCGGACCTTTACCACTGGCAGGAATCAGATATCTTGGCACCACCATTCACATGAAGTAAGGAGGAACCTTCTCGAGGTTCTGTAGCCACCTCTTTCTGGGAGAGGCGAAATACAATGTACAGAATGTGCATTAGTTGATACTATTTATGCATTTTGCGGCAAAGGTAGACCTCATTTCCCACCTCTACATTTGCTTGACCAGAGTTATTTTCCGAATCAGATCGCACTACAAAACGCACAGAATCTGCCTTTCTAACAACTTTATCTTGAATCGAAGCTGATCAAATGCATCGCAGAAGTCATTGAAGAAATTGTACTCCTCCTGAAGTAAGCAGAATCCCCAAAGTGTAGACCGGACCTCGAACAAGTCAGGAAATTCAAGACAAATTTCAGGGTGAAATGCATCACGAGTAGAATCTTCATTCAAGAAGAACATCTGACGTATTACACTGAGTAAAAGGCACTGAGTAAAAGGATATTGTCGGAGTGATAACCTTGTGGGATGCAGTATTGGCGTCGTCACCTCTCAAGCGCTCCTTGGAATAGGCCGATTTCGTCACTCCTCGCGGGAGCGAATTTTGCAACGACTTGATTTTCGTACGGATGAGGCCCTGACCAAATGTTAGTCGGGAATTCGCTTTTGACGTCGAAACATACCAGTTTGGGATCTGAATTCGAATGCTCGTCAGCTTGGCGTATCCAGAAATTCACGAATGGATCTCTCATCATCATTCTCTACACCCTGTACTAATGTCCCTGTAGACTCCACACTGGTATGCTTGCTGTAGCCTTCCTTCCAACATCTGCTTGATAGAGCTTTACTGTGACTGGGAGAAGCATGAGGACCATGAGGGCTGGGTTTGTGCAGTATGGGTCAACAATTATGGTGCGAGGATGAATCTTATTAAAAAGGTATGGCAGCTCAGACTCCCTTGCGCAGTGATCTATCTCATTTTTGAGTGTGACAGGTATAGATTCCCGAAAATGACACATATCTGCCTCAAATACATAATTGCAGAACTATAGAAGAAGAGACTGGGAAGCTTCAGGAAGACAGAGACTGTGTGATTTTGGAGTAATGGGCGTCCAGACATCGACTTTTGGACGGCATACCTACCGAGTTCGACGCAAAGTCAAATGATATTCAAAATCGATCTCTTGTTCACCTCACTGAAATTATAGATGGCAAAGCAGAACGAGCCCCAAATCCTCCCTTTTATCATCTTCAAACTCAGGCGTGACACTCCCACAGGATGAAGCAAGATCTTATGAAACACAGAGAGGACATCTACAATATCGTAATGAAGGATTCTGTTGACTCTCTATAGGGGCTGCATTTTATGTCGTTGGACCAGATTCCGTCTCAATACTCTAATCAAGATTCAGATATATTGAAAAGTCACAGCAGGTGGTACAGCAAGCAGCTAGATAAATGACAAAAGAGATCCTATCCCATCATTCAGAAATAGTGAAAACAAGTTTATCGTAATAACTCAAGAGAATTATCATTGACTGAACGACTTCAAAAAACTCATAGTCGATACAACTGGTGTCGGTGCGGCGATGTGCAGAGGCTGGGGTTCATTCAGACCATCCAAGCCTAATGCATTTGTGTTTGAATTGGAATTGAACAACGTAGGGGAAGTAAGTAGACCTTGACTGTTGAACTGGTTACTTGGATAGGTGTCGTATTGGAGGTGTGGATGCGAGGTAGAAAAAGCATCCTCAGCGTGACATCTAACTTCTAACCAGTCAGACAGAGCATGTAAAGGAGCCAAAATCCCCGGTGATCGACTCAAGGGTGTCCTCTCCTCATCACTCTCCCTCAAAATGGGAAACCCATTACCATCATTTGCCTCTTTCCTATTCACACTCGCAGTCGAATTCCCGATATTATAATGGCTCACGGTCATGCCCACTGGAAGACGAGGTCCCCGATTTACATCGGTAGATCTCATCATGGTCGTCCCTGCACCACAAGCAAAGCCCCTCAAGTGAAAATCCAAGCTGGATCCTGTACCTTGCCAGCCGAGAAGGGGCATTAAATGCGTACTGGGTGAAGACGTTGTCCTCACATTATCCGAGGTAAGATGAGTTGTGGTACCCCTGGCAGATGAAGGCTCTGCTGTGGTTACAACCGCTGAAATGGTCGTTTCATCTGGGATAGTGGTTACAGGAACCAAGATAGGTTTAACTGATTGACTTGGCAAACTAGTTTGATGTGAAGGCCTTGTTCTTGAAGAAGTCGTAGTTTCATCGGGATTGGTTGTACCATACAATGCGAAAGAAAATCCTGACCCTGATGTATGGTGGCTCTGAGGAACTTCCCTGGTTGACAGACCATCCTCAGTTAAACCCAAAAATCTGGTGGTCGAGGTTTCACTTTCTGTTTGATACCCTGCGACTCGAGTTTTTTGACTTTGGGACTCAGATACGAAGGATGAATAATGGAGGGGTGCCATTTGTAAATTTTGGTGATCATCGGTTCTGTTAAAGGATAGAGCCTGCAGAACTGGACCGCCACTGACAACATGATTACTGTAGACCTGAGAATTTCCACCCTGACGCGACCGAGCAATTGGCGCTGCACCCACGATCTTAGGCAAGGCATTGCTCACCAGATTCATATTATCCAGGCCCTTCTGACCCTCCGTCTCCCTTTCCCCATACCATCTTTCATTCATGTCTGGATTAGCGCAAGCTACCGCACTTGTACTTGCATTTACCTGCGGCAGATCCGTAATCACTCTTGCTGCCTCACCAGGCGTATACTCTGCCAAATGATATCCCGCTCCATATCCCACAGTATATTCACTAACGTGAGCTGCAGTCACTGTACACGGATCCACAAAACCTCTCGCAGAGTCCACACGAGCAATCACAGGCTCTCTTACGAGACGAAGATGAGGGGGGTCTGACACTGTCTGTCCTTGTCTCTCCATCGAGCCATGATAGAGTGAGATTAAAGGGTTTGGAGGTCTTGGAGGAACAAGTTGATCAGGTCGTGCTTCCGATACTAGTTTTGGATCATATTCGATAAGTGCATCAGGTGCAACAGGTTTTGACGTGGACGTTGGAACCACATTACAATGAGGTGATGCACTACGAAGAACTTGTTCAGGTGATAAAATGGAACTGGTGCGATCCTGAGAAGTGGAGAGAGGATGCGCGACTATCGGTGTTGTTGTGGAATCAGGGGTTGTTGCTGTTGTTATAGAAGATGTGATAGATGAGAGGTTGTATGATGGGCCAGGTTCACGTTCTTTGCCTTTATTATTATTCTTCGGAATTCGAGTAGGAGACAGAGAGGAATCATTTGGGTTCTCATTGTTTTCATGAGCTGTCATCATAGGAATACGTCGATTGTTATAGGTGAGGGTTTGAGAAAAGTGTGGCTGGCGTTCAAAGGGGACTGGTTCAGGGGGTCGTGGAAGAGGGTTCAACCGGAGTAAAGAAATGAGATTCAATAGACTCCCTATGGTTTCTTCTTGTTTCTTGACGAGCAGTCTGAGTTGTCTCATGGTCATCTTCCTAGGAAGAGAGGCAAATCAGGACTAAGATCACTCGGGGCGAGAAAGAAAGAAGGAAGTATTCTCAGAACGTACGCTGTGAGTACCAGGATTTCAGCTGAGCGAGAATGATCAGCCGCGAGTTTCGTCAACTGTTCAATTTCCCCATCTTTCAACCGTACCTTTGCATCATTCAAAAAACAAGCATCCACAATCAGGGCTATCCATCATCACAACAAAGACATGATCATACCGTTCTAAAATAAGAAGATACTTCAGTCAAGATCTCGAATGTGTTTGGGAAGGAGAGAAGAGTGGGGGATGGGAACGCACGTTTTCAAGTCCTGTATTTCTTGTCGTAATTGAGATTCAAGACCATTCCAATTTTCTCTCCGTTTCACCTTTTCCAGGGCATCTTCCCTAATTCTATTAACAAGCTTTTCCATCACGCTGCAATCACTCAAATGCTGAGCCCTAAGTAGCTGACACCTGTTCAACATGACGACAGCCTTTCTCAAGACTTGACACTACAAAAAGGAAAAAAAAAATGCAAAAAATCAGCGTTCAATCATAGCTCAGAGGGGGATCAGGGGGGAAGGTCTAGGAAAAGACGGAAAACATACCTCATGAACATCTTTGGGTGCCAACCAATTCTGAACAGGCGACAACAACACCTCGAACTGCTCATCGTCCATCTCACACCACCCAAGGATAAGTTGATTCAGAAAATCAATTTGTTTCGCTTTATCTGGCTCTGGTCTATCGACGTGGAGTTTCTTGATTTGATCCGAGACAAAATGTTTCCGGCATAACGGGCAATTCGGAGGGCGAAATGTTCTTAGACAACTGAATTTTTGGGAGGCGGTGAGCTTTTGCAAAGAATCAATGAACAAAGGCGATGAGCCACGCAAGTGAACTACATAATACAAAAGTACCAATGAGGCAGTCCATAAAGTCAAAGAGGGAAAAAAGCAGATGAAAAAGTTCCTCTTCGATTACTGAGAAACAAAAGGAACATGTAACAACACTCACATTTCACAGAAAACGTGTCCACAGGGTATCGTATGAGGTGACTGTCCAGGCGAATTGCAGGTGTAATGCTCCAAACAAATGTCACACTGGCTTTCAGGGTGTAGAATTAGCATCTCGATGTCAAAATGTCAAAAAGCAAGCAGAGAGAAAGCGTCGCGGATAAGTATCAAGGAAGATATGGATGAAAAGGAATTAAAAGGAATTAGAACAAAAACCAAATTCCCGTGATTTATACAATTGCTCGAGGGTCAAATCACAATTCAAACATCAAACCACGGCATC
>Ga0154003_1000322_pt1 | contig 14841 bp, 15 predicted proteins | sample TSFL087MetaG_FD_104679 | JGI IMG/M metagenome (GOLD analysis project Ga0154003, IMG submission 104679) | Attine ant fungus gardens microbial communities from Florida, USA - TSFL087 MetaG | ecosystem: Host-associated > Fungi > Mycelium > Unclassified | place: USA: Florida, Lake Talquin State...
CACGCATATGCTGGTCGCCCTGGGCGCGGCTTTGTTCGTACTCGCGCCCGTGGAGGCCGGGATGACTTCGGATGATTTGTCACGCGTGATTCAAGGGCTGGCCACCGGCATCGGTTTTATCGGGGGAGGCGCCATCCTCAAGCTAAGCGAGGAGCGTGAAATTCAGGGGCTGACAACGGCGGCCGGCATTTGGATGACGGCCGCTATGGGCGTGGCCGCGGGGCTGGGCCGTATTGGCATGGCGCTGCTGAGCGCGCTTCTGACGTGGTTTATTCTCGCAGTCATCGGCATGGCCGAACATCGGATCGGCGCGCGGCGAGCTGCAACGGATACCACTGAGTCTCGAGGTGAAGCTCGATGAATGCGTAAAACGGAGCCCGCCGACAATTTCAGATCGATGTTATTCATGCGCCAGCAGCCTCAACAATCGGTTAATCGCCGTATCCTGTAAGTTTTTTACAGCCATAATTTATCACAGCGTTCACTGTTATATTTTCTGTCAGTGCCTCGCCTATATGTAACATTCTCTGCATCTTTTCCATACAGACCAATGCAATTACAACGATGTAATTGTTGAATAAAGAAACAATCATTAAGGCTGTTGGAGCTTGACGAGCGGACATTTAGCCTATGCTCAGCTTTTTGTAGCAAGCGCAAAATTAACGCTGGCATAGCCCTTGCGCTTCTACTCAGAGGTGAGTTGATCGGGACATCATTGACGCCGCACTGGGGCGGCGCCAACCGGCGCCACAGGCTGCTGGCCTGTGGCGCCCACTTTTTGGAGGGGAGCTATGACGTTGCTTTCGTTTTTACTGCTGTTGGTGATCGCGGGAATTTGCGGCGCGATCGGCCAGGCGATCGCCGGTGTTCAAGGAGGCCTTCTGGTTTCAATCGCCGTAGGTTTTATCGGCGCGCTGATCGGTATTTGGCTGGCGAGCGCGCTCGGCTTGAGCGAGATATTCGCAGTGAACATCGGCGGAAAGACGTTTCCGATTATTTGGTCAATTATAGGGTCGGCTCTGTTCGCGGCGTTGATCGGGTTGTTAAGGCGCCGCCGATACGGCCGATACGTTTAAGGAGGTAGATTATGACTCATCATCTGAAAAATGCGCTGACAATCTTTCTTGCCTTAACCAGTCTATGGCTAACGGCCTCGGCGCAAACGCTGTCGGATCGTTATTCGCAAGGCTCCTCCAGGTATGGTTACTCGAACAGTCGCATGTCGGGCACGTGGCGGCTGAACGCCGGCCGTAGCGACAACTCGAGCGCGGCGGCTGAACGCGCCACTCGCAATCTTCCCGTCAACGATCGGCAGCGCGCCAGGGAGAACCTGTTGCGCCGGCTGGGGGCGCCGGAGATGCTGGCGCTTGATCGGCGCGGGCGAGCGATAACGATGGCCTCATCGCAAGGGCCTCAAGTCACATTCGAAGCCAACGGGGTCGAGACCGTAGAGACGACGCGTAACGGACGCGAGCGCCGCACGCGCGTCACGCTCATCGGCGAGCGGCTGTCGGTGCGAAGCCTGGGCGACCGTGGCAGCGATTACGAAGCGGTTTTCGAGCCACTGGACGGAGGCCGCAGGTTGCGCGTCACGCGCAGTCTCTATACCGAACGAGTCGGCCAGGTGGTCGTGTCGCGCAGCGTCTATGACCGGGTTTCTGACGTCGCGCAACTCGATCTCGACCGTGGCCAGCTTCGCCGTGACTTGTCTTACGACTCGCCGGCTCGGGGCAATTTCACCGTGCCTGACGGGATAATGTTGAGCGGCAGGCTCAATCAACCGTTGAGCACTAAATATACGCGCGAAGGCGAACGCTTCACGCTGAACGTGGTCGAACCGGCGCAGTACAGAGGCGCGGTGATTGAAGGCGTCGTGGCGCGATCGGATCGTTCCGGACGTGTGTCTGGGCGAGCGGATATGACGCTCGATTTCGAACGCATCCGTATGCGTGACGGCCGGACGCATGACTTCGCCGGAACTATCGAGAACGTGTCACTTCCCAACGGCGAGAGGGTGCGCGTGGATCGAGAAGGAAATGTAAAGGAGGCTGACAGCCAGACTTCGCGCACCGTGACGCGGGGGGCGGTCGGCGGCGCAATCGGCGCCCTCATCGGCGCCATCGCCGGCGGGGGTAAAGGCGCGGCCATCGGCGCGGCTGTCGGAGCCGGAGCCGGAGCCGGCTCGGTCTTCATTGAAGGTCGCGACGACCTGGAACTGCCAAGCGGCTCGGAGATCGCCGTTCGGGCAAGCGGGCCGAGGTATTAGATCGGTTAGCCATGCGTGTAGGGAACCGTGGCGCGAGTTGTTTACTCGCGCCCGTTTCCTGATCAGACGAAACCACAAACATGGCGATTAAACAAATCGCCTCGCATCGTACACGCATTTGCTTACCACCATAGTTCATACGAGGAGAAAATATGTTTAAAAGGTCATTTTGGACAACGGCGATGGCGATTAGCCTATTTCTCGGAGTTACTGCCTTCGCTCAGGAAAAGGTCGCCAAGAAGTTGGAAGATGAAGCGGAGCAGTCATCGAAAGCGGCTAAAGTCCTACGTGAAATCATGGGCACGCCCGATAAAGAAATACCTGAGGATCTGCTGGCCAAAGCGGAATGCGTGGCGGTCTTTCCGTCAGTGATCAAAGCGGGCTTCATCGTCGGCGGGCGCGGCGGGCGCGGCGTGGCGAGTTGTCGCACCGCCACTGGTTGGAGCGCGCCGGCTTATTTCAATCTGGGCGGCGGCAGCTTCGGGCTGCAAATCGGGGCCGAAGCCACGGACTTCGTGTTGCTGTTCATGAACAGAGACGGCCTGGACAGCCTGCTATCGAACAAGCTCACGCTGGGGGCCGACGCGTCAGTCGCCGCCGGGCCGGTGGGGCGCGCAGCCGGAGCGGATACGGACGCCGTGATGAGGGCTCAAATTCTTTCATACTCTCGCAGCCGCGGCTTGTTTGCCGGGTTGGAATTGAAGGGCGTCGTGATCTCTCCTGATGAGGGCGATATGCGTGACGTGTATGGCAATGAAGTCACGGCCAAGGCTGTGTTGAAGGAAAACAAGGTCTCCGCGCCGACGGCGGTGCGCGAGTTTCCGGAAACCTTGAATCGTTATTCAACGCGCAGAGCTAAAGCGGAGAAATAGCGCGTGAGGCAGATCAATCAATCGAACCAAGGAGGGAATATGCGAAAACTGTTTTTAGCTTCATTTGTTGTCGTGGCTTTCGGCCTGATCCTGACGGCCTGCGCCCCGACCGAATCGCCTGACTCTACAAACAAACCGGCCGCGAATACGTCCGACTCGGAATTGGAGAACAAAATCAAAGCCAAGTTTGATTCGGATGCGCAGCTCAAAGTGGCGGATTTGAGTGTCAGCGCCGACGCTGAAAAAAACGAGGCTACCATCTCCGGCGCCGTGGGGACCCAGTCTCTGCGGACCAAAGCGGTCGATCTGGCCAAAGAGGCCAGCCCGGGACTGATCCTCACTGACAAAATTGATGTCAAACCGCGTGAGATGACGCGCGAGGAATATACCGAAGAGCACGCGGGTGAGGAAAGGGAGAAAGCCAGAGGCGCAGGCGAGAAGCTAGGCGCTTCGCTGGATGACGCCTGGATTCACACGAAACTCGTCGCCAAGTTCATAGGCGACGCCGATACGCCGGGGCGCAAGATCAATATAGACGTGGTTAACAACGTCGTCATATTGCGCGGCTCGGTGGAAACCGCCGAACAAAGGGCTGAGGCTGAGCGCATAGCCAGGGATACGGAAGGCGTCAAGCGCGTCGTCAATCAGCTTAAAGTCGGAACCGCCGGCAAGTAAGATCCATGTCGCCGCGCGTGAGCGAACGGATCTCTGCGCGTCATCCGCTTGCTCACACGCTGCGGCGTCAACGCCCCCGAAATATGTGGAGCGTTGATCCTTTTCGTTTAGTGAAAGAACCACGGGGAGCACGGGGAACACGGGGAAAAATAGGAAGGGGCTTTATGGAAGAAAGGTTCAGCATATCTTACAACCAAGCCTATCCCCGTGATCCCTGTGTTCCCCGTGGTTCCAGCCTCTTCTGATTTCAACTCAAGACCGGGATTCAGTTAACGCTGGGCCGCGAGGCGCGGTCGCAGCAGTCCGCAGAGCGTGATCTTGCTTATCTCTTCGACTATCTGTTCAGGCGTTAAACGGCCGTCTGGGTGGTACCAGCGCGAGAGCCACAGGATCGCGCCGAGCACGCTGAATGTCGCCACCGTCACGTCCACCTCTCTCAACTTCCCTTCATTCTTGAGTTGATTGAGCGTGTCGCGAATCAGATCGACGTAGGCGCGTTTCCGCTGGTCGATCTTGCGACGATGCTCGGGGGTCAGTCCGGCTACCTCTTCCACTATGATCGTGACCGGGTTGTAGCCCTGCGGCGTGATGTGGCTGGTGATCAACCGCACGTGGTTGGCGACGATCGCGCGCAGCCTCGATTCGGCGTCGGCTATGGCGCGCGCCGGAATGATCACGTTTTCATCCAGTTCGTCCATGCCGAAGTTCATGATGCGGAAGAGGAGGTCTTTTTTCCCTTCGATGTGATGGTAGATGCCCGCCTTGGTAAGCCCGACGGCTTCGGCGATGTCGTTCATGGACGTCGCGTCATAGCCCTTTTCGCAAATGAGCGAGGCCGCCGCGCGGTAAATCTCCGCCAGACGATTCGTTTCGTCCGAGGCGGACAGCTTGAATGGTGAGTTCGTGCTCAAGGTCGTTTCTCCTGATTTTCGCAAACGAAGCTCCGGGCGTCGTCAGGGTTTCCATTCCCGTTATACTTCGCGACTTGAGGGTATGGGCACAGCGGCCGCGTTCGGATGTCCTTTCCGGCGCGACTCTGCGAGGCCCCGATCTGTTTTGGCGCGATTCCCTTCTCGACCCACTCGATCAGCGCGGTCAGAAAGTCGCATTGATCAGTACCGACCCCGCCGCGGCAATGGGACATCCCCGGAACCATAAACAGCCTGAAGAAGTCCCCAGTTGATGGCCCGAAGCGCGCGATCACTTTCTCGTAATAATTAACGCCCATCAGCGGATTCAACGCCGTGTCGGCCCAGCCGAAATACATGACGATCTTCCCGCCGCGCGCTTTGAAGCGCGTAAGATCGGGATTCTTCGCGTCGAGGACGCCGCTGATCGCCTGAAGCTTCGGAAGATCGGTCTCGATCTTGAACAACTTGATGTCGTAATTGGGATCGGGCTTCGGAAAAGCGAGATAGCGGAAGAAGGTCTCGGCGAAGTTGTAAGAGATGGAGCGCCCCGTTCGCGCGATGATCCAATTCGCCCAAATACTTGCCACGCCGCCCTGCGTTGGCGCCTCGATTTCAGCGCCGACCGGCTGTCCCCAGAAAATGCGCTTGCCGCCGGCCTCGGCGCCGCGATAGATGACGCCGAGCGTGCGAATCTGCGCCGCAGTGAAGCAATCTTTTCCATCGACGTCATTGGCGCAAACTGGCAGCTCTTTATCCAGATCGAAATTGCAGCGTCGCGGGTCGTCAATCAATCCGTCGACCAGGCCGTCGGCGCCGTCGCATTTCGCGTAAACCCGTTCGGCGATGATCTTCAGTTTCTCCAGCGGAACCGGCGCGGCTTCGAGCGCGCGAATCATCGACACGTAGTTGATCATTGTGCCCGTGAACTCGAGCACCGGCGCGCCGACGACTATTCCGTCGAAATCGTCGGGGAAGCGTTGCGCCGAGATCAGCCCCTGCCTCCCCCCTGTAGAGCACCCGTCGAAATAAGATCTTGTGGGGGCGGCGCTGTAATACTCGCGGATGATCCGCTTCGAGGTTTCCGCCGTGACGTGGACGGCGCGGAAGGCGTAATCGAGCAACTTCTGCCGGTTGACGGCGAACGTCCCTAACGGTTCGTTGATGGCGTCGTGGCCGGTGTTGGTCTGGGCGACGGCGAAGCTGGCCTTGAGCGCCGTATTGCGAGTGTTGACGCGCCCTGGCGTCGAAAGCGTCTCGCCCGCATACCCGCCGTTCCCGAACATGTAAAACCGGTTGTTCCAGGAAGCGGGGAGGCTCAGCTCGAAGCGCACTTCCGGCAGAATCTGTCCGGTTACGTGGCAATACTCAGGCAGGTCGCCGGAAGCAGGAACCAGCGCGGCCGTCTCGATCGAGAACTCATAGCCAGTCAGGCTCACGAGCGCGCCGCAATCCCGCTTCGGCTTAACAGCGGCGCCGTCATTGAGCAACGGCTTCCAGTCCCTGAGCTGATAGCCGTTCTGCGCCAACGCTGATGAGGTCGACGAAAGAAGGAGCAAAAACAAGAAAATGGGAAGACGCCTGGTCATTTTTCACCGCCCTCTTTCAATTGCTTTGGTCCGATGCTTCGAATGTAATTGACGACTTGCCAGATCTGCTTCTCTGTGAGCTTCGTTTTGTAAGCCAACATGTCAGCCGACACGCCGTCGCGTATGACGACGAAGATTTCGCCATCGGTCGAGCCGTAATCCCAGGCGTCGTCTGTCAAGTCGGAGGGCTCCCCGCCTGAAAGCGCCAGGCCGCCGTCGCCTTTGCCGTTCGGGCCATGACACGCGGCGCAATACCGCTGGTAGAGTTTCTTTCCGGCTTCGACAGCCTCGGCGTTCTGCGGCTCGGGGTTCTTGAGTTTCTGCGCCTCAGGATTACGGCGAGGCTCCTGCGCGTAAGGCGCCGGCCAAAGTTCAGGCATGACCAGAACGAGCGACAGCCAAATGATCCTACTATTCCTGAGGGACATCGAAATTCTCCATCAGATATTCGGGGCGCCGCTCGCGCAGGTGCAGGAATAATTCGTGCGCCAAATTGACAATGCGATTGACCCCGTACGCGTACTGATTTTTTTTGACTCTGAGCGCAACGGAAACGAATCCCCCCCGATTCGCGCAGGAGACCTCGGCTCGTTTCCGGTCAATCCGCCGATGTTCAGGCAACTCCTCGTCGTGCCGCCGCTCGATAAAGCTCTTCAATTCGGCGTAGAGGGGCGATTTCGCCGGAACATTGTGCAGAAGCCTTTTGAATCGCAGCTCATGTTTAACCGTATCCACGCTCAGTTCCATCCGGTGATTGACCACCCAGATGAATTGGAAGTGGCCGTTTCTGATTTCGCTGAAGCCGCGAAAGACGCCCCGGTCGGCATAGGCTTGCAAATTCTCTCGGACAACACTCAATGGCTTCTCAGTCATTTGTCTTTGGGCAATGGTCATCGCGCGGTTAGCCAGCCTTCGGCTCCTCCCGCGCCGCATAAGGAGGTTTTTGCAATTGAACCAGGACGACGTCCACTGGCTCCGCGCCTCTCTTGTTGTGATGGCGTATAAACCGAAATCTGCAAGTGTCTCCACCCGTCGAGATCGTCGACGGTCGCTCCATGCGAATCGGACGAGACGACAGGTCAATAATCTCCATCCAGACGCGGTCGAACATACACAAGACAGGCGTCAGAGCGGGTTCGCCGTGGTCTACGAAAAACTTGTGGTAAGCGCAGCGGTTTACCACCAACACCACTGTGTCGTCCGTCTTCTCCTCGGCGAACTCCATGCCCGTCCCCTGGCTGCGCTGGAACAACCGCGCCAGAGACCAGCGGCTCAAAAAACCAACCGGATCCCGCACGAGCCAGAGCCAAAGCCTGATCAGCCAGCTAAAGGGACGTTCCAGAGTCTGTTGAAAAACCGTGCGCGCGAAAGCGTAAGCGCCGACGGCGTCGCCAGTCTCCGCGCGGAATTCCCGGAATGCGGCGAGCAAAAGCGAACAATATGCGTAAATCACTCTTGCTTGCGGATCGGGAAGCGCCATTACACTCCTGTCAAAGACCTGCCGCGTATGATCCCGTATGCGGGCGGCTAACAAATCGGCGTCGGGCGCATCGGCGCCGGGCGCCTTCCGCCGCAGTTCGCGGCGACAATTCCGTATGAAGAAGTAGCCCAAAACATTGATGACCGGATTTCCAAATTGGAGACGCATCCTGATCAGTGATTATACGGCAAGCATCCCCGCTCGACCGTACTTTGCGGAACCAGTCATCCAATCACCTGAACATATCGGTCGAGAACAGGCAGGACTTTATCCCGCCCATCAGACGGCACGTAGAAAATCGCCCTCTCCGCCCCGGCGCGCTCCAGATCTTCCAGCGCTTTGCGCTCTGGGTTGGCCGCGAAAATAGTAATAGAAATAGAACTCGGGTCTCGATCCGCTTCTTCGGCCCTCCTCCTTAACGCTGCGATCTTCTCTTCGACGTTGACTAACCGAAAGCCGATGGGCATCCACCCGTCACAGAATTCTATGACGCGGTCGAATGTGGTCGGCCCATCTCCTCCCATCAGGATCGGAGGATGAGGCTTTTGCACAGGCTTGGGGAACGACCAGATCGGGTCGAAGTTGACGAACTCGCCATGAAACTCGGCTTCGTCCTCGGTCCAGATCTTTTTCATGGCGAGCGTTCTTTCCCTCAGCAAGCGCCAACGCCGCTTGTAATCGGTTCCGTGATTCTCCATCTCTTCGGCGTTCCATCCGCCGCCGATGCCAAAGATGACTCTTCCGTTCGAAAGCCTGTCTAAAGTCGCGACCTCCTTGGCGGTGACAATTGGGTCTCGCTCGATTACAAGGCAGACGCCCGTGCCAAGACGGAGCCGTGTAGTAGCCGCCGCGGCGGCAGTGAGGGCGATAAAAGGGTCGTAAGTATGCCAGTACTCACGAGGCAATTCGCCCCCGCCAGGCCACGGAGTTCTGCGGCTCGCGGGAATGTGGGTGTGTTCCGGAAACCAAATTGACTCGAATCCACGCTGCTCAATCTCGCTCGCCAGAGCGTCCGGACTGATCGCGTACTCTGTCGCAAACATCGCTATACCGAAATGCATATGTTCCCCCTCGGAAATCAGTGGTTGTAGGACATGCACCCGGGTTCTACAGTGCCGAGGAAGCCCGGCGGAAACTGCTGGCCGGACCAGAATTCCTTCTTCGCCTGGCAGTTGATTAGCGCAGGCCGGCTCTCTTTGACGGCAATCTGGTAACAGCGTTCGAGCGCCGCGCGGAAGTCTCCCGGCTGTGTCACGTACTCGCCGTGCGCGCCCAGGCCTTCGGCGACCTTGTCATAACGCACGTTCTCCTGGAACAGGTGGAGGCTCAACGTCACGGGGTTGCGACTGTTGCCCGTCCACGTGCCCCAGGCGTTGTTGTTGTAAACGATCACGACCATCGGCATGCGGTATTTCGAGGCCGTCTCGAGTTCCATGATCGTGTAGCCGATGCCCGCGTCGCCCGTGACGCAGATCACCGGAGCGCCTTTGTACGCGGCCTGTACGCTGACGCCGTTCTGCACAGCCACCGCAGCGCCGAACGCGTAGCCGACGTCAGGTCCGATCGCGCCGTATTGATATGCGCCGTTTAGAATCTGGCCCGGACGATAGCCGCGCAACCAGCGGCGCACATATCTGGCGATGCCATACCCGCCGGAGACGAATGTCGTCTGCTCTTTGGGCAGTTTGCCGCGGTACATAAAATCGCTCAGCTCTTTGGCGATCACAGCCGGGTGAACGGCGTCGGTGTAGCTCAAACCCTTCGCATAGTGAGATTCGTTTTCTTCTTCGAACTTCTTCCGCGCCGCCGCGACCTCGGCCAGCCACGCTTCGTGTTTCATCGCAGGCATCGCGTCGGCGAGGGCTTCGAGCGCAGCCTTTTCGCAACTCACCATGCCTACGTCTACCGGCATGTTGCGGCCTATGTCTTCGGCGCAAGGGTCAATGCGGATGTATTTGGCGTCCGGCCCGAAGGCGAATTCGCCGACCTTCGGCATGCAATACTGGCCGACCAGCGCGACGACGTCGGCGCTGGCGAGCGCGTCCGGCGAGGCGTTGGCCGAAAGCGGACTCGCATCAGAAAATTGCCCCTTCATCGCGCCGGATTCCACGACCGGAATCTGGGCCTTCTCGGCCAGTTTCTTCAACGCGTCCCAGGCGCGGCTGTAAAAGACGCCGTTGCTCGAAACGATGATCGGACGCTGGGCCTGTTTGAGCAGCTCGATCGCCGCCGCGACATCCTTCGGCCCCGGATGCGGCCTGGCAGTCGTGCGATATTTGGCCTTGTCGTAGTAGTACTCAACATCGCCCGGTTTCTCGAAGCGCGCGCGCGTGACTTCCGCCGGAAAATCGAGGTGCGCCGGACGCGGGACGCCCGTGCGCAACTGCCGAAACGCATAAGAGCCGTACTCGTGAATGCGCTTCGGGGTGATCAACCGCTTGCCGTACTTCTTAAGCCCCTCGGTGGTCGGCTGCTGATAGCCGAGTTGAATGCCCGCCTCCGTGTCTTCATTGGCGATCGTCATGTTGCTGGCTAACACGAGCACCGGCGAGCGCGCCGCGTTGGCGGCGGCGATGGCGTTGATCATGTCGGTGAAGCCCGGCCCTTCCGTGCCTGACGCGGCCGCGATCTCGCCCGTCACGCGACAGAACCCGTCGGCGGCGTGGCACATCGCGCCTTCATGGCGGCCGGAATAGGTCGGGATGCCTTCGAGCGCGATGGCGTTGACGACGGAGTAATTGCCGGGGCAGGAAAAGAGCGCGGCAAGCCCCTCCTCCTTGCAGAGCCGCGCGAAAACCTGCGCGCCAGTCATCGGGAAGGCTGCCTTAACCGGAGCCGCTTGGGCGGCCTGGGCGAACTCGCCGGGAATTTTGATCGGCTTGTTTTCAGCCGTGTCAGCGGCGCTCGCCTTGTTTTCCCCGAAGGCGATAACCGTGGTCGCCCCGGCGCCGGCCACCGCTTTGGTTATGAACCTTCTTCTGGAGACGTCCGGCCCCGGCTTTTTGGCCCTGTTTTTTTTGTCGGTTTTATCCATAGCCTCTCCTGGTTGACCTCGTTGGTGGATGGATGCACAGGCAGCCAGCAAGGCGCCATAAAAGTCACAAAAAGAAAAAAACACGAGGGGGACCTTATTCTGCGCTTTTCACCCTTTTGTGACTTTTGCGGCGCCTTCCAAAAGCTCAATAATGAAATGATGATCGAAATGCTTGCCTACCGGTCGGTAAGTATAGTGAAATTAGCGGCGGCTGGCAATGTCATACCCTATGTTGGAGCGAACATATGCGACGACTTTTTCTAGGCGCCCTTTTGCTGTCTCTGATTCAGTTGGTTCCGGAACCGACAGGCGGATCGCCGCAGGAAGCGTCGAACGCCACGAGCTTCCATCACGTTCATTTAAATTCGATCGATCCGTCGAAGGCGATCGATTTTTATACCCGAACCTTCGATGTGACGAAGAAGACGCGGCTCGCCGGCTTTGACGGAATCCAGAGCGAAAATGTCCACCTGCTCTTCAACAAAGTAAATTCTCCTCCGCCGACCTCTCCCGACAGCTCCATCTGGCATTTCGGGTGGGGGAGCACGGCTATGGAGGCCGATTACCAGAAACATCTCGCGAATGGCGTGACGTTTCACACGCCGATAACCAGACTCGGATCGGGGCTGTTGTTCGCTTACATGAAAGCGCCGGACGGCGCGCTGGTCGAGATCAACACATCTAACACTCGCGCGTTCATCCATGTTCATTTGTACAGCGACGCGCCCCTCTGCGCCGCCGAGTGGTACGTCAAGCATCTCGGCGCGACCAGTCGCTTGCAACGCAGCGGCCCGTGCGAAGTCCCGTTCGCCGCGCCAAGCGAGCCGCTCGGAGTAATTCGTTCGCCGGCGGCGACGGTTAGGTTCGGCGAGATCAGTTTGATAATCTACCCGCGCCAGCGCCCCGGCCCGCTGGTTAGCCCGCGCGGCCACGTCGTCGACCACATCGCGCTCGGCGTCCCTGATTTAACAGGCGCCCTGGACAGATTGCGGAAATCGGGCGTGAAGGTGTTGGAAGAATCGCATCCGTTTGGCGACGGCAAAACTCGCGCGGCGATGATCGAAGGGCCGGATGCGATTGCGATTGAGTTAATTGAAACAGTACCGCGACCGTGAGGGAGCGGCAGACAGCATTGGCGACCGCTTGCTTGCGAGCGCGGCGCTGTATCTTTGCATGAGGAGACCTACTCGATTTGAAAACATCGGTATCCAGCGACACATCAATTCGCAAAGTGGCGATCGCCAGTTTCATCGGCACGACCATCGAGTGGTACGACTTTTTTCTCTACGGGACGGCGAGCGCGCTCGTCTTCGGAAGGCTCTTCTTCCCGAAATATGACGAGATGACCGGCGTGATGGCTTCTTACAGCACATACGCGGTCGGCTTCATCGCCCGCCCAATCGGAGGCATAGTCTGCGGCCATTTCGGCGACCGGATAGGGCGCAAGTCAATGCTGATCTTCACGCTGTCGTTGATGGGCGTGGCGACGGCGCTGATCGGATTGCTTCCTACCTATGACCAGATAGGCGTCTGGGCGCCGGCGCTTCTGGTCGCGCTGCGGGTCGCGCAAGGCTTCGCTGTCGGCGGGGAATGGGGCGGCGCCGTGCTGATGGCGGTCGAACATTCGCCGAAAGGCCGCCGCGGCTTTTATGGGAGTTGGCCGCAGGTCGGAGTCCCCGTCGGGCTGCTGCTTTCGACGGGCGCCTTCGCGCTGATCTCGGCGCTGCCTGAGGACGCCCTCTTCTCGTGGGGATGGCGCGTCGCGTTCCTATTGAGCGTTCTGCTCGTGGGCGTGGGGCTGTATGTCAGACTGGCGATGACCGAGCCGCCCGAGTTCGCTGAAATCAAACGGACCAGTTCCGAATCGAAAGCGCCGATTCTCGACGCGGTGCGCCAGCATCCGAAGAACGTCGTTCTGGCAATGGGCGCAAGGATTGCTGAGAACGGGGCGTTTTATCTCTACACGGTCTTCATCCTAACCTACGCCACACTGCCGCAAATCGGGTTCTCCAGGCAGTCAGTCCTCTCCGCCATCGCGCTGGCCGCCACCGTTGAAATCATCGCCATCCCGACCTACGGCTGGCTCTCCGACAAATTGGGCCGCAGGCCGATATATCTGTTCGGGGCGATCTTCACCGGGTTGTTCTCCTTCCCGTTCTTCTGGCTGGTCGAAACATCGATGACGAGTCTGATGACGTTGGCCATCGTGCTCGCGCTCGTGGGCGGGCACTCAGCGATGTACGGCCCACAGGCTAGCTTCTTCTCCGAACTCTTCGGGACGCGGGTTCGCTACAGCGGCGCTTCGCTAGGCTACCAACTCGCATCGGTCATCGCGGGAGGACTTTCGCCTCTCATCGCCACCGATCTGCTTAAGCGCACCGGCGCCTCCTGGCCCATTGCCCTGTTTGTCGTGGGGATGGCGGTCGTGACAACGGTATCGGTTTTTCTGGCGGCGGAGACGGCCCGCACAGAGATCACAACTGAGTCGGGAATTGGTCAGGCTGCGATGAAGAAATAGGTAGCCGGAGAGAAATTACATCAAGGCTATTCAAGGCCAGACGGGATGAAGAACTCAGGCGAGACCTGGAAGAATTTCGCCAGATTTTTGATTTGAGTTTTGCTGGGCTTGCGTTTGCCGCTGATGACCTCAGACGTCACTCCGCTAGATCCGAGGATTGGTTCGAGGTCTTTATTGCGCAGGCCTCGATCTTGCATAAAGCCCTGGATCATCACGTGTGGAGGGGCATCCAGAATCGGATGGTGTTCGTCTTCATAGACCTCGATCAGCGTCGAAAGCAAATCCAGCAATCGGCTCTCTTCCAGCGATAGATTCTTTTTTACCGCCAGCCTGTCCACAATGGCCGTAATCCGTTCCAACTCTTCTTCGTTGGTGATCGCGGCGGGCAGAGTCTCCGTCAGCAGTTCGGCGTATCTGCGCCGATTGAATCTTCGTGTAGTTGTTCGCGCTGGTTTGCCAGCCTTTGAGCTCTTTTTAGTAACAGTGGCATTCATTTTTCCAATCCTCCGCGTCGTATTGCTTGTGCGTCATGATCTTGAGCACAAAGACGCGCTGCATTTCATAACGTACACCGGCAATCAAGCGGTAATGATTGCCCTTGATATTGAAGACCGTGCATGTGCCCACCGGATCGGCATGCCTGAAATCCATCCTCACGTCAGCCAGCGTCTTCCAGGCGGCTTTCTTTGCGACACGATACCAATGCAATAGCGGGCCTTTCGCCTCCGGGTGCTTTTCCCAGAATTCTCTCAATCTCCGCTTGCTGATGACTCGCAAAGTCGCGTCCGCTCCTTTCACTAAAGCGCATCTATCCTCTCAAATCTGAGAGGGAGAGTCAACGCAAAGCTCCCGGTGTGAGCGCTCAGTGTCAATCATCTTCCTCCTCCTCTTTTTCCTCGGCAAACAACCGCGCCAGACCGGGATCGCGCTCGATGTGGTACTCGCGGAGGATGGCAGTGTAGGCAGCCAGTCGGTCGGAAGAACTGGCGCACCGCTTGGCAGTTTCACGCGCGGCGCGGTAGGAATGCAGCCGGGCCAAAATGACTGCCAGGCGCCACATCACTTCAGATCGTTGTTTATCGGCGAAGACCTTAATGACTGCGCCCTGTATTTCTTCAAGTATGCTCCGAGCTTCATTGTCTTGTCCCTGGATAAGCCGAGAGTCTGCTACCGCCATTAAAGCATATGCGCGGTAATCCGCACCTTCGATCTCGCGGGCGACGGCCAGCGCCTCCGTAGCCATCCCAGCTTTCAGCAGCGCCTCGGCGATTGAACTCAAAGCACGTGCGCGGGAATCCGCACCTTCGATCTCGCGGGCGACGGCCAGCGCCTCCGTAGCCATCCCAGCTTTCAGCAGCGCCCCGGCGATTGAACTTAGGGCATATGCGCGGGAATCCGCACCTTCGATCTCGCGGGCGGCGGCCAGCGCCTCCGTCGTCATCCCCGCTTCCAGCAGCGCCTCGGCGATTGAACTCAAGGCTCTTGCGCGGTAATCCGCA
>Ga0154003_1000323_pt1 | contig 14759 bp, 22 predicted proteins | sample TSFL087MetaG_FD_104679 | JGI IMG/M metagenome (GOLD analysis project Ga0154003, IMG submission 104679) | Attine ant fungus gardens microbial communities from Florida, USA - TSFL087 MetaG | ecosystem: Host-associated > Fungi > Mycelium > Unclassified | place: USA: Florida, Lake Talquin State...
ACCATCTTTCGGCCAAAACCCGTGTCTCCCGCGCTGAACAACATGCTCATGCAATTTCTGATCGGAGTGACACATCCATGTCTCCACAAGTTCCTCCCAGTGTTCAGAAGGCAGATCGCGATAATCATCAATTTTTGCGGAATATATAAGCGGCAATGAACATAATGTGCAAATGAAAGATGTAGGGTTCAAGCCCGACAATTGCGGTGCATCAAGGAGCGCTTTGTTGCTATTGATCAGATCATGGTCCTGTGGTCGCAGTGACGGCGAATATGAGGACGATGGTTTGTAGATGGATGATACTGTAGGTAGTTTGACCTCAAAGTGAGTGCCTTGGACTCTGACGTCCTTTTTACCGATAGCAGCGTAACCAGGCAAGAGCAATTTTTGTGAAGATAAGATACCACTTGTGAGCTGCAAAAACTCGCAACCTGATTCTAGCTGATGGGGTAACGGAGACGCAGGTACCTCAGCTTCGATATCGACTCCGGCTATGGCTTCAGATGCCGTGAAGTAGACCAGGATGTGATGAAGATTCTCGTAGTTTTCGGCAACGTAAGAAACCTCAAGTGCTGCTCAATACAGCTCCTCATCAGAAATGAAACCAGGCAAGCCTTAGATTGAGCTTACTGGTGTCCTGACCCCTGGACTTCGGTCGAGAGTTGTCGCCTCTGGACGAGGGACGTAACCATGACAAAGAAGGCGCAGATGAGCTCCTGGCGCGGCTCTTCTTTTTCAATCTGGAGGTATAAGACTGAGGTCTTCCGATGTGTCGGTCTCCCGGACCCTCAGAGGGATCAGGGCAGTGGAGATAGTGGGGTAGGGATTCTTTTATGAACTCAGGAAAACTGAGGAGAGTCTGTGGGTCTGATTTTACCATTTCAGGAGGCACGGCTTCCCGAATAAACTCTGATAATGTAAGCAGCGTACTGGGATCTTTGGTGAGCGAATGTGGAATTGCATCTTGGTCGTGCAATCGACGGGATGTCGAGTGCTGTACAATCCTTTCAACAAAAATAGCCCTCTAAGATCCCAATCTTAGATTCGATTAGAACTTATTCGAAGGACAACCTACTTGCTCGAGATCCCTTTTCCGAGCCTTCTCTAATCGACTCTGTATCCCCCCTTTGATAATGACTGCTTGATCTAGAAGAGATTTAGACGGGACTTTGCCTAAGGGGTCAAGGACATCTTCCAACTGTCGTGTGTCGTGCTCTTTCTGCTTGCCATTTTTGGTAGCAGACTGATTGGTCTTGAAGGTCCCACCCTCCTTCCTCGCCTTCTCGAGTTCAGCAAGTTTGGAGGATTTGAGTTCAACACGCTGATTGTGCAGCTGAGGGGCAACCTCATACAAGCGGTCAATTGCCCTAGTCACGCCATCGAGGTCCAACCGCATTTTCTCGTCTATATTAAGCTGCGCCTGTTGGGCTGGCAAAGCTTTTTCATTCATCGAAGTTTTGTAGTTCGATTCATAGCCAGGAGGATTTTTGTTCGGAGCAAATTCAGCCTCATCGTACTGAGGAGGAAGATGATCGACCGGAAAACATGGAGGGTTTTCGGTGCACTCTTTGCACAATGTCACCACTGTTTCAAGTTCTTCGTCAATCCTCGTCCATAACAGAGCACTTTCGACTGCAAGGGAAGGAGAGTCTACTTTAGGAAGAAATTCGGTTTGCGAAGTCAGACGTTCCATTTGCAAATCGCTTAGTTGCCGTTTCAGGGTATCAAATAAATCGACTGTAGAAAAGAATTCAGGGTCATCAGCAAAACCCTGATTTGAGGAGCAGCCCACTGAGTGACACGAAGCTGCATAGATATTGGACAGGCGACTAAAATGGATGAGAAGGGAAACGAGGGCTTGAGCAAGCGCAGCGTCTCTTGTCGGTAATTTCATGCTGAGAGAATCAACACGAAGGCGCAATTCTGGGAAGAGTCCTAGCTCGGAGGACAAGTCTGGCATTTGTAGCATGTCATACTGGGCCTGTTGTTGCCGTAGATTAAGTACAAGGGTTTGGAGAGCTAAAGAGGAATCGGACTGTGTTTGCTGAGACGGGGACGACTGCGATCCGGCTGGCATGATATGTCGGCTATTTGGGAAAATTGGACTCCAATGCGTAGGTCCTGACAAAAGATCGTTCAAAGTCAAGATGCATAACCTTTGAACACATGAAATCGAAGGAAGGAGATCGCCCTGTTTCGAAGGGTTTCGTGACAGAGTTCAGTCAATTTGCGGTGAACTACTCACCAGAGCAGTCGACGACCCCTGGAAACTACTTCCTTCAGATTGATCCAGGCTAATTTGGGCAGCCTCTCCGGACACATTAGATTCTTCAATTTGACCCAGACAAGAGCCAGGCATCTGGATTTGATCCAGCTCTGCTTGAGTAAATGGAGCTGGCACTTCTGACAACAGAGCTCTTGACTGCGTTGTGACTGAGGGGGTAGTTACAGAGCGGGTAAGAGTAGCCATATGTGTTCCCTGAAGCAAGCCAGTATGAGTAGGAAGCCAAGACGTGGAGTGCAATTATACTTTCTCGTATATCGGGATCAGTTTAATAGTCCAAGGACCCTACAAAAAGTGAGAAGTCAAGTCGCACCTGATGGACACCGCGATAGAGCGAGGAATGTTGACGTGTGCGAATAGATATTCCGCAAACTTCACAGTCAAATGTCATAATGAATTGTCACGCAGCCACGTGCCATAATATTGGCCGTGCATGTTATGTTATTGACCTCAAGTTAACGCTTATTTGTCTCCTTCATGCTCCCTATTTATTTAACTCGTTTGTGTACAAGGCCACTCAACTTTCAAACTCCTGGGTATATACCACTAGGAATCATCTAGTTCTCTAGCTCCTGGAATGTCACCGGGTGGCAGCATGCTTCCCGACTTTACTGATGCCTTGCCCGAAGTCTCATCCGAAAATCGTAACCGCAAGTCTACTAAAGGCATTCCCAATGCAAGTCGCCGGGAGACCATTCTCAATTTAGTCGAACTGCTGCTACAGAGCGATGAAGTTAAACGTAAGTGCAGACCATTATAACCCATCAGGAGGTTCATCTTGAAAAGGCAAGCAATCGTTGCCCAGTCCTGAAGTTGACCGCGATGCTCGTAAGTGAAAGAATATTCAACTGGTTGACTGACTGACTTCAAATCTTGTCAGCATCGGTGGATGATCACCTACAGAATACGGGCGCAGATGCCTTCAATAAATTCTCTCGGTGAGCATCTCAATACATCTGCCCTCATTGAGGTCTTAACTACCGGCTCTTCACCCAGGAGAATGGGCGACTTTGATAGAGAGGTAACGTACTCTCGTCGCTGTCTCCCATTAGCCACTGACCAGTGGGTTAGTTGCGTAACTTTGCAAATGCTGCGCGTCAGTTGGGCAGCTCTGTCGCTATCCTCTCCTCGGCATTTCACCTCAGACAGCGACTTGCACAAATTTTGTTCCTCTACCGTGAAAATGCTGCTGCTTTATTTCCCCGAAAAATCTGTCGTTGATTGTCCAGCTACCGGCAGAAGGAGCAGTCGGAAATGGAGGACTAAAACGCCTTCACATATCGTTCGCCCCATTGTTCACGAAGATATTGATGTAGAAGACTTTCCAGATCAGATGGAATATTTCGCAAAAGACATAGCAACTTTCCTTAATTGTCTTAATGAATTTCCTGAATTCACCGATGAAGCGGTTAACACATCTATTTTGTCCTTTGAACGCGATCTTCAGGTGAGTTAATACAACCAATACAACCCGCGACGCTTTGATCTCCGCTGAATCTCGAAAGTACTGGGCTTCCTGCCTTAGGGAATACTTAGGTGATAAGCATCCAGACTATTCGACTTGACTAAATGCTTACTTTTCGGATCACAGGTCAGCTTCGAAACCCAGCCGTTCAACGTTATCTTCATGACCTATCAATCGAAATGGGAGAGCATATCGATGGAATAACCTCCACTTTGTCTATATTCATTGAAGTCGGTCAGTCATAACTTCTTGAACTTCTTCACCGGCATTTACTGGTTCCTCAGGTGTTCCGATCATTCGATTTGCTCAGAAACACGGAGCCACCAACTTGCTCAACCTTTCTACCGTCGCAACTTTATTTTCTGCGGTGACAGCCACAACTATGCAGTTTTCCTACCAACTCGGGGAGGAGAATCTTGCCGTTTCTGTCAACTGCTTCTGGTTCGCTTCTCTGGTTTTCAGTATTGCGGCTGCCGTGAACAGTCTCTTGGGATTAACGTGGAAACAAGCAATGTAGTAAGTCGTTTCATTTACGTCCATACCAAACTCGGAGCTAGTTACCAATTGCGCAGTCGATCACCTGGTGACCGTGTGCCGTGGTGGGTTCTCATCTGGATCAAACGATCGCCGTTGGTATTCCTTGTCATGTCGGTCGCATGCTTTTCCGTGGGATTTTGTTTCTTCACATATGCCTCTGGACAGGTTCATACGAACTTTGTCTGTCTTCACCAATTGAACTCAATGCATCTACTATCATTTAGGCCGAGGTGACCTCGACAATCACAACTGTGTTGACTGCTCTTACTTCCTTTGGCTTGTGCGCTGTCTCTGCATGGTTTGCCACAGAGCGCTGGATCTTTATGCGTTATCAGGGAAAGAAGTGGCTAGATGACGTTCTCACGGAAATAACCGAGACCATGCTGCAAAACCGTGTTGTTGACATCTCTCGTCATGGAATCGAAAAAATCGGATCAGGCTTGCTCTTGGCGAACTCAGTTACCTTTCAGATTCTGGATGCCACTCATGCTCGGTTCCGGGCATTCTTCCTTTCAAGTAGCTGTATCTCGAACAGGCAGGACGATCCTGAATCAGCCCTCCCCACTACGAACGACTATGTTCCTCAGGCCTCTAGCGACGGACCCCAAGAAAGCCCGGCTGGTGCTTTAAGCAGCACTGGTCGAAGGTTTCGTGACAAGGCTCCAGGATCCCTGTCCCTTCATACAAATCTTGGGTCTTCTATAAATGGCCCTCGCTCTCCTTCCATCGCTTCGCAGGACAAAAAATCACCTATCTATGATGTTTTCCCGCATACAAATGCCACGCTTTTCCCTCCTGGTGGTGGTACAGTGAGTGCAGGAAAACAGCGTTGGATGAATGCTGTCCGTGCCGTTCGACTTCAAGCGGTAGGTGGAGAACAGAGCCCTACACTAACTGTTGGAACACCCGGGGAACCATCTAGAAGAAAGACAGGATCTTCGTCAAATCTGACTGATGCTCTGAAGAAGAAGGCGTCTGTTACAACCAAAGGAGCGATTGCAAAATCACGATCGAGCTGTCTGATTCCAAAGCTGAAGGAACTAGAGGCTGTCGAGGACCTGGCGGCACACACAGCCCTAGTGAAGCATATGGAGTTCTCTCCCGATGGAAAATATCTAGCAACCTCGAGGTCAGCGTTGAACTTAAAGAATCATCTACATTTCAATTGAATATCCTGGCAGCTGGGATCGCACTTCTGTAATTTTCAAAGTTAAAGTCAGTGTTTCCATTGCTAAGATAATCTTTTCTTTTTGTGACGGTTTGCTTAGGACCCCTTTGTCTTACATCGAATTCTCGGGCACCACAGCAAGGGTTTTGTTAGTCAAGTTGCTTGGTAAGCCTGCAGTAGTATTATGAGCGAGGTTGACCATTCCAATCAGGTCTCCCGACGGTCGCTACCTCTTAACGAAGATGTCGAAGGGAATGAAGGTTTGGACTCCTGACGTAAGTTCACAATAATCATTTATGACAATTTAACATAACACTCGTCAGGACGGTATCTGCAAGGGTACTATTGAGCGTCAAGAATATGTGGGATCGGTTACCTGGTGTCATTCTGATCATAGTAAATACTTTTCAGTTCATCACACGAGGCTAAGATTTACCTACAACAGAATTTTTGTCCATTGAAGGGAGCAAGATTTGTCAATTGGCAAGTAAAATATTTCAATGTCTTTCTACACATGACTCACATATCTGAGTAGGATATTGCTGGAAAGGTTCTCGAGCCTGCATTAGTGACGTTTGGTGAAATTCACAATAATTCTAGGAATTTAACGTCCTCAACCTGGGTGCTATCAAGATTCTCGACGTCGTAATTACACCAGACGACAAACGAGTTCTTGCCATCGGACCTCTTCTACAATCGCCCAGTGGACTGCTCCCGAGTAAATCTCGCCAAGAGAAACGTTTGATTGGTGAGCACTTCGAATTGTTTCTGCGAGTCGAGATGAACGTTCTTTCCAGTGTTGAATGTCGAGAACAAACAAATAGAATGGTGTGTTCACTCATATCATCAGCTTCATCGCCTGTGATACAGACGAACAATAGCCAAGTACCCGTATTAAACGATGTCCGTGACGTTACTCTCGTCGAAACACACAAACACGAGCTGGTGGCATTGATCAGTTACGAGAACACGGCACCTCCTCAACTATGGAAATTAGAGATTTTAAAGGACAGGGAACATGGTCGAGAATCCTCGAGGTTGACGTTGCGGTAAGTCACAGGCCATTACTCCTGTCTGATGCAACACTTATATTCAATAGTCATACCTATATGCCAAAGTGTCCTGTTCATTTCACTGGACCTAGTTATTTCGGTGGACAAGATCATGAGCTTATACTTTGTGCGGGGAAGAGTCAGTAATCATTTTCCTGTTGCCCAATTGGATGAACTGACAGTTTTGTGCGAACTCTCAAAAGAGGGTGATATATTAATCTGGGACAGAGAATCGGGCATTTTACTTCACCAAATACGCAGACGAGCGCATAGTGGTGACCTGACTTGTATTGCGTGGAACCATGCGGCAATTGATCCTTTCATGTTCGCCTCCGGGAGCCATGACGGTGCCGTTCACATATGGACTAAACCTCCCGATTCTCCGGAATACCAACCTGAGGAATCTGACGGTCCCGATCACAGGGAAACCCATTTGGGTGAAAGAGATTATTTCTCATATGGGAACATGATGCGATCGAGCAGCCCTACATATGAAGACATGCGGTATTTCGATTCTGAATTGGAGACTCCGGATTTGGAACCAGAGAATGCTGCAAAGGTCCGTCTAAGACCACTTTTAATCCGCTCCTGGAACTCGAGCGATCCATCTACAATCAGAGGGCCCCTCCGAAGTAGTACTGAGTGAGGGATGACTAGTGATGGCATCTATTTGTGGACATGGTATTGCATTTTGTTGGATCTTTGGCGACTAATATCACTTTTCACTTTTTTAAGCAGTCATCGGTTTTCGTATATATGTAATTCTTTTCTCTTCCATACGCACTTTTGGTACTCTACGTAATGCCTCTATTTGTGTAGCATACCTGGCTCAAGAGATTGTATATTTATTGTACTTCACCACTCCGGATAGGTATCATCGGCTAGCTTATGTGTACCGAAATGAACACGGAAACGAGGCTAGTGTGCTTGCAGTAGAAGATTCTGGATTCCTGGAGTTGTTCAATGATTACCTCTGTATGTTATCAAGGAGTATTTCAGAGCCCGTGTAACATTTCTTTATTTTACCTAGACCTTTCCCCGACTCCTCGGTGTAATGGCATCGTGGGTGTAGTTCCACGATGTCACTTAGACGACTAAAGCCCCCTTCATTATAATTTCCAACCCTGGGCCCCAGCGGCTTCACAATGGTAATCACTACCTAGGCTAGGTTAGAACCATTTACATGTTCCACGTCACTATTGGTTTTATACCGATAAGATTGGGAACCATCATTGTGATTGAAATTCAGGAGACAACGTTGAGAAGTCGCTATCAATCACCTCAATTACAAGTCCTGCCAAACTAAAATGAAATCTAATGTTCTGCAGGAGGAATTATTTGGCATTATTTGAATGCAATATCAATACCAACACGGGTCAACGTTTATCTGGAACCACACAGCTGTTATCTCTATAAATGGTCCATATTTTGTTTCCCGCCTTTCTACTATCTACGGTTCTTCATTCTGCTCTTTGTTGCGAGGGGGATTGCCAGACTGGGATCACAGCAGCGTTCATCGGGAAGTACTCGAAGCCTGTTCAATCTGTCTTCTCTCAGCTTGTGAGTCGTCTTGTGCGAAATGTCCTTGATTGTTCCCTGAGGCTTGTCGATCTTCCGCCGACAAGGCCACGGAAATATCCCAAAATTTCTCGCTTTCGGTAGAGGAACCGCTACACCTTCTGGAGCCAATCAATTCAACCTTCTATCACACTGCACATGAATTCCTAAAGCAGGCTATATTCCCTTCGTATTTTCATGGAAAGTGTCAGAACCCCACAACAGGAATCAACCCACCTGGTTGTCCAAACCCTAGCTGTCCTGTTATCTGTGGCACCCCTAAATCTTTAGTGTTTCACTATTCCACACTTCAAACCATTGTCCACGCTGCAACCAAAGCCAACTATAAACAGGTCACCGATCCTGGTTCCCTAGCCTTTTCTGAGACATTGTCCCGTATAATGCATGCTGGTGATTTGGACCGAACTTCTAGACCCCCTCTTCGTTTCGCGCACATCCTCAGGACACATGAAAAGCGTTACGAACACTCTGCTAATCGAACACTCTTTAGCATACTACAGAGATTCTCAGGTCTATTAGATGCTCGATGCAACAATCCTCAAAGAAAATCTGGATCAAGTTTATGCGATTGGAGGGATGAAATGGTACCTTACATACTGTCATTTCCATGATGGCCTCTCGACTACTTGACACCGAATATCCTATGATCGACATTTGTTTTGGCTCCCATGCTATGCATTTGTCACGAGTAACATTACTGTACATACAGACCGAACGCTATGCTATCATTTGCACTGGGTGACTTTAGGAATCTAAATTCTGAGAATATGTATTTCAAGGCGAGTCTGGAAGACAGTCCGACGATTTTGACATTTGGGAATGTCAAATGAATGTCCAGTATTTCGGCACTGGCCATTCTAAGAAAATTGAGGTCCCAAATTTTCTCAGACTGCTCACTGTTATCTGCTCTACATTTTCGTCCCAGCCACAGATTCATGCCATTTTCAAATCTTCTTGGTTATTTTACTCTCCTGATTACACTTACCTTTCTGATAACCAAAGATTTCAGGGTGCACGAGCAAGATACAGCATCTATAATATCTCTAGGGTAGTTTCGACCACCATTTTGTCCGTCACACATTGTCATGAAGCCATCAACTACCATCAGTACCCAGTGTCCTTCAGAGGCAGGTTCAGTCTCCTGTTTAGCAGCGACCGTAGGGTAAGACATGGTTCCTGAATGGTTTTGTACTGATAAGAATCACAGTCAAAATTTAAGCTGGATGAGTCTTTACAGATCTGACCATGCAGGTAACGTAAGGGGCAATCAGGATCGTGCAATCTGACTCCATGTGACACGGATTCGTTACTCTTTTGTTAACTACCTGCACGTATAACCATGTCAGCCCGCAGCAGTTCTGAAGAAGAGACACCGCTGCTTTTTTCAGAAAGGCCGGAATGGTCGGACATAACTCCAATCCCTCAGTACGAAACCAATAGTCCTATTGCGCAGATCCTCTATTCTCCTGAATGTTCGTTTATGAGATCTCATAACATTCTTTGAGCTAATTCTTGACAGACAAAGATGCTACTGACTACTTTCGCGCCATTGTAAAATCTCAGGAGCACAGCGAACGTGTTCTGCAGCTCACAGAATACATAATTCGTCTCAATCCAGCACATTACACGGCATGGTAGGCTCCCTATTATAGTTTCTCTTACCTCATCTCGTACTCCAAAACATAGGCAATACCGCTACGAAACCCTCATCGCTCTCTCATCTTCGCTTGAAACTGAACTAGTCTTAATGAACGAGCTCGTAATCAAATATCTCAAAACATATCAAGTATGGCATCACCGTAGATTGCTCATAGCAGATCTCCGTACTCCAGTACCTGAGCTCAAATTCATTGAGAAATGCCTCCGGAAAGATTCAAAGAACTACCACACATGGTCCCACCGTCAATGGTTGTTGGCTCATTTTGTCGATGACGATAACCTATGGGAAGGTGAACTAGATTTTATAGAAACCGCTATCGGTGATGACGTGAGGAACAACTCTGCATGGAATCATCGGTACTTTGTTGTTTTTGGTTGTCGTGTAATGCGAGGTGAAGAAGATCGAACGAGAGTAGCTAGGCGAGAATTGACGTACGTCTTTTCAAATCGCTATACCTATAATCTCATGCATCGAATAGTTTCACGAAACAAAATATCTCCCTCGCACCGAATAATCCATCTGCATGGAACTATCTTCGTGGTATCTTGGATCACATGAAGTTACCTTATTCTCTCCTCGCCCAATTTGTCAAGTTATACACCGTTCCTCTTGATTCTCAGTCCATTGACATAGTTGACCTTGAGAACCCTCCACCACCTCCTGATGCCAAGCTACCGTGTGTCCATGCCCTAGAGTTTCTGGCGGATATACATGAACAGACTGGTGATCAAGACGATATATTGAAAGCTGTTGAAGTGAGTGTCCAATTCAGTTTCGTCAACTGTTTGTAACCTCTCTTCCTTATAGCTTTGGAAGATGCTTGCTCACGAACACGATACTATCCGCATCAAGTCAATTCATTCTACCTTTCTGAGGTTATGTGGACTGACCTTCTTATTAGATATTGGGAAAGCCGAACTCGGGGAGCCCTGAGCTCAATAACCACAGACTCTGCCTGAATTTAAGGGGCAGCCTTTGCATCCGAAGTGATAATAACGGGGTGTGTTCTCGCGTTCAATACTTCGGCAGTGCCCAGATGCTGTACACCACGAATATAGCATAAGATTAGTAAATGGCTCCTCGCCATGCTAGACGAGGTGAATGTGAACATCGCTATTCAATATCAATATCAAGTGTCCCCTTAGTATTGCAAGGTTGCACCCCAAGGACTGATTTTTCTGAGTCAGTATTAACAAGCAAACAGAATGAGACCAAGATGATTGTTAGAAAATTTTGAATAGTGTATCATACTCTCAAGAATAATTTGATAGATTTCCCATGTGCTATTTGATTTTTTTTACAAATGGTTCATGGTTTAGCACACGGGAAGATAAAAAATGCCAATTTATGACCCTCTGTCTTTCAAATACCCTGGAGAATTTAATTTGATGTGAATTGTTTTTGATATTCTGAGAATGTGTTTTATTCCTCCTAGCACAACATGTCTGTCTTCTTGGATTACTAATCAGATCATCTTTCTCAAAATATGCGCCTTGCTCATTTACTCCCAGTAATGCATTGTCCACCTGCTACAAGTCAGAAAGACATGGAGATCAGCCTTGGAGTGGCATGATATTATTGACTCAGAAAGCACATAGCTGTCTGCCACTAGAGTTGTAATAAATTGGCTTTTTGGCAGGAAGGATCATGACAATGAGGGATGTAAGCATGCTGATCTTGATGGACTTCATGAGGCCTCTTGCCAGTTGCAAAGAGATGAACATATAGAATCCCGTTGTGCGGCAGCTGTATCTGTATCCGATGTGCACGTAAAAAGGCAATATGACTATTTCGGCAAAGCCCTCATATCCCGCGACTGGCGAAGTAAAACAGGTCCAATGGTGTTGACTGTTGACTTGAGAGTTCAAAGATGCTCTAATGATCCAATCCACGTGCTGCCACGATTGGGCCTTTCAACTTATGATCACTACGTCGTACGGCAGTAATAATACTTAGTACCATTCTTTCACCGGCACCTTCAACCATGTCAGAATCATCACGAACACCAGAATCACCAACACCAAATAGCCACACAAACTTTGACGCAGAGCTCCTGATATCTCAACTCCGTGAAGAGCTGCGAAGAACACAAGAAGAGAAAGACTCTCTCGCTTCACAGCACCAGACTCTATTGTCCAAAGTATCCAATATACGGAATACTTTAGGCGCCAAACTCAAACAAGATGCTGTACGCAATTATAAATTTAATTCACTTACCAATTTCATTGATTTAAAATGCTCTTGAACCGTTTTTTCTGGCTACTGTGTGTCAATAAACGCTGTCGACACTAGGAAGAACTTGATCGTCAAGAACAACTCATCAGTCAACTGACCTCCGAACGAGACGACCTCTCCTCCACCCTCGCCCTCCTGCAATCTGAACTACAAACCTCCAATTCTGAGCTCGAGTCTGCTAATACTAAACACGATGCTCTTCGCTCTCGAATCCAACTCTCAGCACAAGAAAATCTCCATCATGAGCGTGAAGTCCGTGACCTCCAAAATCAATTGGAACAAACAAGACTGGATAGAGATGAATGGAAGAGGAGCTGTGAAAGGGAAACAGCTATTGTAGAGGAAGCCAGAGTTGAATGCGGGGAGGTAAGGAGGGAGTTGGAGGTAGTTAGAGGCGAGGGGGAAGGTGCTATCGAACAGTTGAAGAGGGAGAAGGAGAAAGCAAGGAACTTGCAATCTGTGTTGCAGGATTTTCAGGCTGGTGAGTGATATTGAGATATTTCATAATGGTTGTAGCTAATGAATATGGGTCATGGCTTGTAGCAAAAGACCATGAATTACAACAGGCTGTTAAAGATTACGAAACTCAACTAGGGCAGGTTACATTATCACTAGCAGAATTCAAATCCCGTGCACTCAGTGCAGAAGTATGTTTCTTCCGTGTCGTGAGACCACCCTAACTTATCTATGATTTGAAAGCTGAAACTGGAAGAGTCTGAATCTACAAACTCCCGTACCCTCCAGTTAGAGAAAGAACTCAAGGAGAAGAATCTTCTGATGGGAAAGCTACGACACGAAGCAGTCATCATGAACGAGCATTTGATTGAGGCTCTCCGCCGCCTTCGTCGCTCTTCCACGGAAACCAAGTCTTCCGTCGATGTCCGACTGGTTACAAATATTTTGTTACAGTTCTTGGCTACACCCCGGACGGATACTAAAAGATTTGAGATGTTGTCCTTGTTGGGTTCAGTTCTCAATTGGGGTGAAGAAGAAAGAGAGAAGGCGGGACTACAAAGAGCTGGATCTCATACGGCGAATCACCATAAGAGTGCAGTTTGGACAGGTGGTAGGGGAGGAGACAGCCCAGAGTTGGAGAAGACCGATGAGACTGAAGTGAGTGATCTACAATCAGTTCAAGTGTGGCTGAATACTGATGGTTTCAGTCGTTCTCCCGTCTATGGGTTGAGTTCTTGTTGAAAGAGGCGAACGGTATAGATCAGCCATCTCCAACACCATCTACTACAACGTCATCGCTGCCTGGAAGCCCAATACTGAGTCCCTCGACTGCCAGACCACCACAGACACGACGTTTGACGTCAATAGGATCAGCTGCATCAGCTACGCTGAACAGTACACCGGATTTGATAGATGGAAAGGGCAAAGGGCGAGTGAGGGATTAGTTTGTAGGTATTGGCGCTGTGGGCTTGAGCTGCCTTGTTTATGCCAATTCACAGAAGATGGTTTGATAAATTATAGATAGATGCGGAAGGAGATAGTCGAGATGCGGAAGGAAGCGGAGCAATGAATAAGAGGCTTAATCATAATCCATGCCTGTGGAGAAAATGAGGACCTGAAGCACTCGAGAAGAAATTACTTGCCTCCTCCACCCTCATCGCCTCCCCCACCGTCACCGAGGTTATCAAAATCATCATTTTCGCCATTATCAAAATAGTTTTCTGCATAGTCATTATCATATTCTTCATCGACGTCATAATCTTCAACCTGCTCATCTGAAAGTTGAGAGCCACGGTCATTGTCAGATTTGTCCTTTATGCGTCGTGAGTATCAACAGGAGAGGCAGAGGCCAACATACCAGGTCATTGTCCTCGTCATTAAATTTGTCCAGATTTATTGTGTGCTTGGACAATGCCGATCTGGCTTCGGCTGTTGGGGAATGAGCAGTCAATCAAAAACGACAATGGAGATGATCACATTTTCGTTTTTTGGGTGGATTGAAAAAATCATCAAACACCTCGGTTGGAAAGAAATCAGGATTCAGATCACGCCTTTTGAGGGTGGCTTGAGCTCCTCGAGAGGGACGATACTTGTCGGAATAGCGAGGAAGCTCGTTGTTCCGCGTGCGTTCAACGACATAATATGGCGAATCACGCAAGCGGTGAGAGAAGCCGAGTTGAAGCCGAACAATGCTCTGCTCATCCTTTCCTAAATCTGTAGGTACAGGTAAATGCCTGGGCTACCTTTTGGTCAACGACATGCATAATATGAATCGGATACGCACTGGATAAAATTGAGTTGGATCCCGCGAAAGGTTTTGAATATCCGCAAAAGACAGACCCATAGGCGGCAGGGCTGTGGCTCCGCCAAAACCGCCTCTTCCGCCTGCACGACCACCTCTACCTGTTCCGCGTCCGTGCGACATCGTAGATGATGAGCAGATGTAAACTGAGCCAAACACAAAGACACGCTTTTCAAACTCCGCCAGCTCCTATTTTGAGCGCACAGCAGCCATCTCTTTCTTCCCTTCCACCACCACCTCCCTTTCTTAACGTGTTCCACGCCTCTGTATTTCTTCTTAAAACTTCACATTTTAGTTTGACAATGGACAAATCGCTTGAAGAGGTTGGTTGGTTTTCACTGTGTCGCTGCAGCTTGCTCAATTTCGACTAGATCATCACCTCCAACAGGTCCAACAAACGCCGTGTCAACCCTCGTCGTAATACTGCGCGAACCCAGTTGCTTGGAAACGGCCCTGCGACCCGTGCTCGTGCCGCTGCTGCTGCTGCTGCCGCCACCCCAGTAAAAGTTGCTTTCGCCCAGAC
>Ga0154003_1000324_pt1 | contig 14754 bp, 10 predicted proteins | sample TSFL087MetaG_FD_104679 | JGI IMG/M metagenome (GOLD analysis project Ga0154003, IMG submission 104679) | Attine ant fungus gardens microbial communities from Florida, USA - TSFL087 MetaG | ecosystem: Host-associated > Fungi > Mycelium > Unclassified | place: USA: Florida, Lake Talquin State...
ATGCTCGGATACCTGAATCGTGACCTGGGCAGGATCGTCACGCCCGTCTTTGACGGCGACCACTTCCACCTGATCGCCGGAGGCTGGTTCCGCGCGCACGTTTCCCCTCACGTTCTGAATCTCAATCGCCTGGTTTTGAGCAAGTCGGCCTTGCCAGCGGAATTCTTTTTGAGGAGCCGTTGGCTTTGCTTCTTTTTCTTGAGGTCCGGATTGCGCCGCTTTCTTTTCGTCCTGTTCGCCGGATTTCTGCGCGCGCAACTTGGAGACTTGAATATCGCCAATGCCGACCCGCAAAAAGATCCGTCGCGTGGGCGCGGATGATTCGCCCGCCAATTTCGCCCCGACGGCTAAAAAGCCTTGCCGGCGCGTGACCTGCCCGAACTCCGACGAGACATCCCCGATGCGGGCGCGGGCGTCAACCGTGTAGCTCTGGTCTTCCGGCAACCTGAGACTAATCTCGCCGATACTCGCAGTGGCTTCGATGTCGCCGGAGACATTGACGACCTCCACTTCGCCAATGCCATGTTTGATCAGCAGCGTCGATTGGCGGGGAACTTTTATGAGGTAGTCCAGGTTTAGATTGGTCTTGCCGCGGAAGATCGGCGTCCACGACGGAAATTTAGTGTTGATTACAAGCAGCGAGGTCTCCCCCACCGCTTCCATCGTGACTTTGAACCGTTCCAAGCCCTTCGCGGCTTTGTCCAGGTCCTTCGGCTCATACTTCTTCTGGGTGCGTTTCTTGACGGTTAACTCGACTTCGTCTTTGTCCCAGCCTTCAACTTTGACCGATCCGAAAGAATCCACGATCTGAATCGTCCCCCTGGCGCCGAATTCAAGACTCTGCGTCGTCGTGACCTCAGCCTCACGCTTTTCGATGGTCTGGGCCTGTGCGGGAAGACCGAGCGCCAGGCAACAAACAAAAAGAATGGTCCCAACTACCATTTGGCGTTTGTTTCTCATAAATGAACCCTCCTTGGGAAAAAGGTAGGGCAAACTGGCGGTTTGTCTGGTTTTTCCGTAATGCCACATCAAAAGCGTCCAGGCAAACCGCCAGTTTGCCCTACCCTCTCGTCGCGATTCTTTTTCTTTTAAGCGTCGCAATGCGCCATAAAGATTTCCTCCAGACTAACTACGCGCCGACGCAATCGGAGGAGTGCAAAATATTGCGCGTGTGACCTCGTGGACGCCCTACTATTCACACCTCAGCGCGATTATCGGATCGACCTTCGCCGCGCGCCGCGCGGGAATGTAACAGGCCAGCAGCGCCACCGCGGTCAGCAGCAGCGCGATCGAGCCGAAGGTCATCGGGTCAGTCGCGCTCACGCCGAAAAGCAGAGTCTTCATCAACCGCGTCAAAGCGAACGACGCCAGCAAGCCCGCGCCAACGCCAGAGGCCGCCAACGCCATCCCTTCGGCGACGACGAGTTTCAACACGTCGCGCGCTTGCGCGCCCAAAGCCATCCGAACGCCGATCTCGTGTGTTCGCTGCGCGACGGTGTAAGCGATCACGCCGTAAATGCCGACCGCGCCGAGTCCCAAGGCCAGCAGCGCGAACCCGCCGAACAGAATCATGTTGAAGCGCGGCTGCGTGACGGCGCCGGCCAGCGCATCATCCATCGTCCTGATCTGCGTGATGATGAACTCGCGCTCAACGTCGCGCGCCTCGCGCTGCGCCGCGGTCGCCAGGCTCGATGGTTCGGCCGTTGCGCGCACGACCAGGTTGAAATCACGTTGAACTCCCTCCTTGCCGTAGGTAACGGCGTGCTGCGCCAGCGGGATGAAGGCTTCCTGCCACGCGGCGTCGGCGAGCGCGCGATTCTTCGCGTCGGCGACTACGCCGACAATCGTCAGGTAACGCGTCTTCGCTCGCTCCGGTATGTTATCCAGGTAACGGAAGCGCTTGCCGACGGGGTCTTCGCCCGGCCAGTGATTGCGCGCAAAACTTTCATTGATTATGGCGACCGGCGTCGCGCCTTCCTGATCCGCGTTGGTGAACAGTCGTCCGCGCAACAGTCGCATGCCCATCGTCTGAAAATAACCAACGCTGACCGTGCGGAAATCGGTGCTCAGATGCGTAACGTGGTTCATATCGATCTGACGCCCCTCGATCTCGACGGCTGTGGTATTGCCGCCGCGGTTGAGAGGCAAATGGTCGGTCACGGCGGCGGATTCGACGCCGGGCAGCGCGCCCGCCCGAGCGAGCAATCTTTCGTACAGGCCAGTGACCCGCTGATTGTCGGGATAAACGGAGCCGGGCGGCGTCAGGCGCATGGTCAGCAGATGATCGGATCTGAACCCCACATCAACCCTCTGCAATTCTCTCATCGAGCGGATCAATAGACCGGCGGCGACGAGCAGCACGACGGCCAGCGCCGTCTCCAACACGACCAGCGACCGCCGCAAGCGGCTGCGACTGTCCGCGGCGCCGCTGCGTCCTCCTTCTTTCAGAGTAGTGTGAAGATCGAATTTCACCGCGCGCAGAGCCGGCGCCAAGCCGAAGAGCGCCGCAGTGAGCAATGAGATCAGCAGCGCGAAGCCAGTCACGCGCAGGTCGAGCGATGTTTCGGCCAGTCGCGGAATGTCCGCCGGACTGATTTTCAACAACGCGTCGACTCCCCAGACCGCCAGCAACAAGCCCAAACCTCCGCCCAACGCGGCGAGCAGCGAACTCTCCATCAGTAATTGCCGGACGATTCGACCTCGACTCGCGCCCAATGCGGCGCGCACGGCGATTTCCTTCTGCCTGTCTTCGCCTCTGACCAGCAGCAGATTCGCAACGTTCACGCATGCGATCAGCAGAACCACCGCCACCGCCCCCAACAAAATCAGCAGCGCCAATCGCGCGTCGCCGGCGACGGATCGTTCAAGCGACAGGATATAACCGAATATGTCCGCCGGGTACCATTTCGGATACTCGATCGCCTCGCGCCGAGCGTTCGCGTGGTGTTCGGCCTGAGCCTGGGCCAGCGTCGCGCCGGGCCGCAGGCGTCCGATCACGCTTAGGTACTGGCCGCCGCGACGCGGATTGGAGGGGCGCAAATCAGACACGCGCCACAGATCAGCATTCGTATCGGCCCGCAATTCCATCGGCGCTTTGAACGAAGCTGGCAGCGCGCCGATCACAGTGTAACCGACGCCGTCGAGGTCTAGCGTCCGGCCAATGATCGCTGGATTGCCGCCGAATTTGCGCTGCCAGAAAGCATGGCTCAGCACGACGAGGAGGTTCTTGCCTTCCACTTCCTCCTCCGCATTGAAATCACGGCCCAAAGCGATCTTGACTCCCAGCGTGCGGAAAAAATTCGCAGTGCAGAAAGGCGCTTCCACACTTTCCGGCTCGCTCACGCCACGCAAGGTTACCCGCCCCCACCAGTACCACCCGGCAAGCTCTGCGAAGCTCCGATTCTCCTGGCGCAGCCTGACGAATTCCGCTTCCGACAACCCTGTGCGTGGAAAGCCGAGTGTGGGCAACGCGTCATAGAGCGCCACGAGACGCTCTGGCTGGTCGTAAGGCAGCGAGCGCAGCAGCACCGCGTTGACGACGCTGAAGATCGCAGTGTTCGCGCCAATTCCGAGCGCCAACGTCAACACAGCCATGGCAGTGAAGCCCGGCTTCTTCAACAACATTCGCGCGCCGTAGCGCAGGTCTCGACACGAGTCTCTAAACATAGTTCCTATCCTTTTTTCGACAACGCCAAATGTGGGGAAACTGCCTGGGAGCGCAGGCAGTTTCCCCTGCATTGAACCAAGTCGCGTGCCAATCCTTTCTAACCGTTTAATTGTTGTCGTCGCCTGATTTGAAGAAATGTCGCGTGCTGAGATCAGTTGCGGATTGTTCGTTCGTGGGAATGACCTTTCCCATTTCCGGAGCGGCTGCGGACCAAATTGGCCATTGAATCAAATGCGCCACATGCCATGTTCTATGGTCTTTGAGAAATAAATGCGACAACCGTCTTAACGGGCGTCACAGCGACCTAGTGAGCTCAGCCCGGATTTGAAAAGCCGGGCTGAACGCACATCCCCCCGGTCACTGCCGCGACGGTTGAGATCCCGGTTTTTTAAGGCCGGGCTAGACCCAATCGCCGCTGGCGCGGCCGCAAGAAGCGTCGTCACATTTATTTCCCAAAGACCATGAACTTGGCATGTGGCCAATCGGGGAAGTTCAATTACTGATTAAGAGCAAGACGTGCGCCGGATCCCGGGACCGCACAGGTGTAAGTCACCTCCTGGCCCGGCGTCGCCGCGAGCGCGCGCAACGTGGCGTCCGCGACGCGAGCCCCGCCGTCATCCGGAACGAAGTTCCTTGCGATCGGGTCGAAGAGGAAGCCCCTGACGCGGCCTCCTATCGCGACGTGCGCCACCAGATCGCATTCTCTGACCGCGCCTCCTAGTGCTTTCGAGACGAACGGTGTTCCCGCGCGTTGGATCAAGAGGTCGATGCGCGGGTTCACCGTCGCGGCGTTGGCGTTGGTCAACGTCACCTGTTGGCCGACGATCGGCGCCAGGTCGTTGTCGAAGGCGAGCAGAAACTGCTCGACGTCGCGCCTAGTCGCATTGGGATTGAAAATCGGGAAGCCGGCGTTGATCTGAGGCGCAAACACGACCGCGGTGAGGAAGCGTTCTACCGTGTCGACCACACCGTCATGCACGAAGCCATAGCCGCGGATCTGATCGCCCTGATGGGTGGTTCTGTTATTAGTCTGGAAGAAGTTAGTCTTCGGGACGCCGAACATGCCGACCTTCGTATACATGTTGCGCAGGTGCGGAATCTTGACGATCTGGGTGATACCTTCGAAGCTTGACCTGCCGCCCGTGCCGAAGAAGCCCCTGGCCGGATCGACCACGTGACAGCCATTGCAGTTGAAGTTGCTCCCGTCGTTCAATTCCGAGAGAAAAGGAATACGGATACCGTCAGAGGGACGGTTACCGAAATAGAAGTTCCTGCCGCGCTGCTGCGACGTCGTCAACGAGTTGTTGAGGGCGCGCACCGGGTTGGGTGGCGGCATGGCCTGCAACTGGAAGTCGGTGAACTTCTGCATCTCCGCGGTCGTCGGCTGCGGGCCGCCGATCAACCCCTCGAAAGCAACGATGAAGTTGTTGAACGAAAGGTTGGGATCGAAAGCATTGACGCCGAAGACCCCGTTGGCGCGGTCGCCGCGCCAGTGCATTGCGCCTGAATTGCGCAGCCCGCGCAAGGTCTGCGTCGTCATCGGCCCTTTCATCGGGTGGAACTCAGCGACGTTGTCAGTGCCGTTGATCTGCCCCCTCACCCCGAAGAGGAGTTTTCCGAGGGCGATTGTCCCGGCGTCGCCGAAGTTAATCGGTATCGGATTAGTCTTGACGGCGTCGTCAGGATTGCCCAGATCCCAGGCGAGGTCGTCATTATCGCCGAAGATGTGGCAGCTCGCGCACGACGCCTCGCCGTTGCCCGAAAACCGCGTGGCGTCGTAGAGCAGCGGCCGCCCCTGGACCACCGACGCCGGTTCCGGATTGGGCAATGTCGCATTCGCGATCTCCTGCTTTGAGGCGAGATCGATCACTTTAACCGAGTTATCGAAGCGGGTCATCACATAGAGCCGCCCCCTCACCTCATCCAGCGCCAGCCCGCTCGGGCCGCCGCCGCTGACCGTGATGTAATTCGCGCTCGCGGTCCTCGGATCGAAGGTATTGTTCTCCAGGGCTGTCGTGTCGAAAGCGCCGATCTTCCCCGACCCGAACGCGGCCACGAAGAGCGTCCGCCCGTTGCTCGTCACCGCCATGTCGAGCGGCGTCGAGAGGCTGTGATTCTTCGTCGTCGGGTCGAAACCCGGATCGCCCGCGAGCTTCGTATAGTCGATGTGTTTATTGAGGTGTCGCGGCGTGACCGCCCCGCCGGAAATCACGGTGATCCGCATTTCAGCCAGATGGCCTTGAACCGTGCTGCCGCCGAAATTGCCGGGGCCTTCGAAGCGGACCTGGTTGAAGGCCTCGCTGTTCGTCACATAAAGTTTGCCGTTCACCGGATTGGTGACCATGTTGAACAAGGTCGTCCCCACGTGCGCGAATACGGCCGTCTGCGCCAGCGTGTTCGCGTTGACGGCGAAGACGTCCCTGTCCGGCAGGTTGAATTTAACCGCGTTATTCCAGTTGCGCCCCAGCTCGTCTTCCCACCGCTGGGTGCTGTTGTTGAATTTAACGATCTGGCCGACTGCCGGCGCCCGCTTGCCTTCGAAGTTGGTGGCCGGCCCCAGATGCCCGCCCGGACTGGTAGAGCCGTCAGGTATTTGACAGGGTTCGGTTGCGTTGAATCCCTCACAGATCGCCTCCTCAATGAGAGAGGTCGTCTGGTTGCCGGTCTTGAACCCCGCCACAAAGACCGTCGACTTATCGGGGCTGACCGCCAGCGCCCGCGGCGTGTCGGTGAAGAACGTCATAATCCTGATCGGCCTGCCGCCGACTGCCGTCCCCAGACTGGCGGGATTGAAAACCCACACGTCGGCGCGCCCGACGCCGGGCGTGGTCAATTGCGGATCGCCCGCGCCGGGAACGTCGGCGATGGAGGAGTGTGTGCGCTGCTGCCCTCGATGCGCGGTCGTAATGAACGCGCGCGCCGGAGAGCCGGCGAACACGACATCACGCGGCTCATCGCCGACCAGCAGGGTGCGGACGACGCGCGGAGTACCGATGAGGCTTACCACACTCACGGTGTCCGATAGATGATTGACGACCCATACCTCTGAATCGTCCCGCGTCGCCACGGCAACCGGCTCCAAACCGACTGGAACGCGGGCCGCCAGCGCTATGCCCCCCGGAGTGATGTTGAAAATTTCCAGAGTGTTATCGGGCGTGTTCACCGCGAAGAGCCTGGCGCCGTTCGGCGACATTGCGATTGGACGCACAGGTCCGCTTTCAAAATGGTTGAACGGCCCCGGAGGAGCCTGGATGGCCGCAGTCGACGGCGGCCGGTCGAGCGCCATGAACAGCGTCGCGGCGCCGACCATCCATAACGCTAAAATCAATCCCTTCACCCGAAATCGTTTTATGTGATTTTCCACGATTAACCTCCTTAGTTGCTTAGTTGGCCTGGTTATTTAGTTGGGCTGATGTCGCCCAAATTTACGGATGCACTCTCAAAATCGCGTATGAAGAATTGACGAATAGAATTTCATTCACCAAGCAAACAAAGGAGTAAGCAGCGTCTGAAAATTATCAGGTTTTGGGGGAGACTTTATGTCGCGTGTCGACGCTCTGAAAGAATGAAAAGCGCCGCTGGGTACGCGTCGCTTCCAGCGCGCAGTAATATGCGGAAGACCCGTTGGGAACCCGCGGCACGCATGTGGCCGGATGCGCAGAATTGCAAGTTATAACCACCCGACGCAAGCGAGGCGAATTATTGGGTGTCTGATGCCGATCAATACGTCTTTCCAAACTCCTGCGCGCTGGAAGCGGCGCGTACCCAGGGATTTTCTGGGGAGTTTGCGGCCCGCCGCGGTCTCTACGATTCCGGCCTTATTTCAACCGAATAAATGGAAAAGAAAAGTCTTGACCTGTTCGCGCGTGTAGACCTCCTGGTTTTGCAACCAGTAGCTCGCAATGTGTTGGGTCAACCCAACTACAGCCTGGGCAAGCAATTCGGGGTCGGTCTTTCTGATCTCTCCTCTCGCCATTCCCTCTTCGAGCAGGGGTCGCAGACTCAAGGCGCATTGGTTACAGGCCCAAGCCGAAAGCGGTCCCACCGTGGTGTCCACGTGACCGACGTTGTGGTAATAAAGGAACCCGCGCTCGTGTTCCTTAACAAAGTCCAGATAGGTTTCCAACACCTGACCCAGACGTTGCAAAACGCTTCCCGTCGTCTTCGCGGCGGCTTCCAGACGGCGCTGGAGTTCGCCCGTGTTTTCGATCACGAGATTGATGAAGAGATCATCTTTGCTCTCAAAGTACAGATAGAAGGTGCCTATCGAGAGATCCGCTCGCTCAACTACCTCCTCGATCCGCAGCGCAGGAAAGCCCTCCTCGTGAATCAGTTTGTCCGCCGCTTCCAGCAATCGCCGCCGCACCTCCGGGTTCGGAGATCGTAGCTGGCGGCGCTGACGCATAGATGTTCGAACAGCTTTGATCTTCTGCAATTGAGCTTCTCTTTTTCAATGAATGTAATTTGATTCGTTAGAACCCGCAATATATTTCCTCACCTTATCCATGTCAAGAAAAAGAGCATAGAGATCAAGAAAAATAGCAATGGATAGTCATCGGGATCTAACAACTGTCAGCCAATTCCTGCGTCAGAAAATCGCCAGCCTTTGTCTTTAGCCTTGTTTTATTGCTGTTTCAAACGAGGAACACCTCTTGCGATATCGCTAGCCGAGGCCTTACCCAACGCTTAGTTGCCCTTACAGGAGAGATTGTTATGACTACAAGATTTTTCATCCCGACTCTTGTGGCTGATACCCGTGCGCCTGGCGGACTCTTACTACCAGGCCTTTTTTTTCTCCTGCTCTTTTCGCAGGTGGTTCTCGCACAAGACGCGAAGAACGACTGGGGAAAGGCGATGAAGATAAATCCAGGCTCGAAGCTGTCGATCAAGACTAAATCTGGTCGGAAGTTCAGCGGGAAATTATCGGCCGTGACAGCCGATTCGATAACGCTGTCCACTGCGAAGGCGGCGGGAGGAGACGTGGAGCTTAAGCGAGAAGATATCGCTGAGATTCGGAAGAAATCCGGCGCGCGGACGATAGGTTACGCCGCTTTACTCGGCGGCGTCGGATTGGCCGGTGGATATGGAATTGGATACGGGATCGGCGAAGCAAAGGAAGCCAACTTTGCCGTCGAGTATCAAACAATGGCTTTCGGCGCCGCCGTCGGCGCAGTGGTCGGAGCGATCATCGGCAGTAGAGGTGAGGTCGTTTACAAAGCCCAGTAAGCGATATTGAAAATCAACCACTAAGTAACGAAGAAGACGAAGAAAGGTCAGAAAAACCCTTCGTGATCTTCGTGTCTTCGCAGTTAAACATCTGAGGATAAACATGAGGACAAGAAAGATTGGCGCGATAGTCGTCGCATTTGCCCTGATGGCCATGTTGGCGAGGCCGCAGCTCGCGTTCGCTCAGGTAACAACTGATCCGATCATAGGGTCCTGGGAGAGGCTTAAAGCGATTCCGCCCGGAGACAAAGTAGAGGTGGATCTCAGGAATGGGCAGACCCTGAAAGGCAAACTGATCAGCGTATCGGACACGGTCCTGACGATTGAGAGGGGAAAGAGGACCACGGACGTAACCCGTGGGGACACGCTCAGAGTCTTCCGGATGACCTCGAAGTCGGCCAAAAGAGCGACCCTGATAGGGCTTGGTATTGGCATCGGAATTGGCCTGGCAGGAACGGCGATCTTCGCCAATACCGGGGGGAGGGGAGGAGAAGCTGATCTTTATGGCTTGGTCGCCGTAGTATCGGGCGCCAGCGCCGGAACGCTTATCGGGTACCTCGTTGGAAGGCAGAGCAGCAAGCGTAACCAGCGGGCGCTGATCTACGAGACAAAATGATGCGGTTCTTCGCGCTTCAACGCGATCAATGGCATATGACTCATTCTTCCTGACCGCCTGATTTGGCTCGTCGATTCCGGAGGATAATCATGAAGACAAGAAAGAAAAGCGCGATAGTCGTCGCATTTGCCCTGATGGCCATGTTAGCTAAACCGCAGATCGTATTCGCTAAGGTAACGCCTAATCCGATCAGAGGCTCCTGGGAAGGGATTAAAGCAGTTCCGCCCGGAGATGAAGTGGTGGTGCGTCTCAGAAATGGGCAAACCCTGAAAGGCAAGCTGATCAACATATCCGACACAGCCCTGACGATTGAGCTGGGAAAGAACGCCACGGACCTAAGCCGTGGAGACATGCTCAGAGTCCATCGGGTGGTCTCGAAGTCGGCTAAAAGAGCGACCCTGATAGGGACTGGTATTGGCGCCGGAGTTGGCATAGCGGCGGCTGTCGCCGCCGCCAAAGACGGCCCGGGTGAAGCAGAGGCTGGTATTGCGGCCTTGATTTTCGGAGCAATGGGCGTCGGGGCTGGGGCGCTTATAGGGTACATTGTCGGCAGTCGCAGACATCGGACGCTGATCTACGAGACCAAGTGATGCGGTCTCCTTCTATGCCGGTTGCATGACAGCTGTAGCCAGCTTTCGTAATAAACATTCCTACAATGGAACGCGGATGACGCAGATGGGGCGGATTCCCGCTGATCTTTTTTCGTTCTTATCCGCGATGATCCGCCCCATCTGTGTCATCCGCGTTCCATTTGCCCGACTCGGCTAAGCGCCGTCAATTTTCATTCGGCCTTCTTTTCTTTCTTGGCATTTCAACTTTGGGCGACTCCTGGAAGAAGAAGTTGCGGCCAAAGCCGCCCTCTTCGACCGTGTAATCGGCGGGGACCTGGAAGAGCGACGGATCGGGTTCGCTGCGATCAATGTTGGTCAACCGGTAAGTGGTTTCGCCCATGCGCGGATCGCTGTTTTTAGTCATCACGACTGTTTGCAACTCCGGCGAATACCACCGCTCGTTGACAGTCACGATCGGGCGCTCGTTGCCGATCTTACCAGCGGCTATAGTGAAAGTGACGCGCGTGCCTTCGGCAGCCACGCCCTCGATTGTCTGCGTGCCCAATTGCTCCTGATTGACTTCCCCCTCGCTCGTCCAGGAGAAACCCATACTCCCCGCCGACATCGGAATGCCCGACCTGACGCCGCTGATGACCGCGCCGCCTCCGGCGCCAGTGGCGCCTCCGCTTCGAGCGACTGAGGAATAAGCGACGCTAGAGCCCTCTTTAATGACGACCTCATTGGCGACGCTGACGCCCGCCTCGGCGCCATTGGCCGCCTTCAGCTTAGCTATTTTCTCCATCAATTCCGCGCGATCCCTCGCATCGGCCGGGCGAGGCGTCGCCATCTTGTGCGCGGTCTTCATATTCGAATTGAGACTGTAGGTAACGCCGGCGACCGGGTCATTAATGGATATCATGACCGGGGATTCTCCGGAGACCGCCCACGGCCCTATCGCCTTAAACGCCTGGTCACGGCGGGTGCGCCCCGCGCTGTCGCGATAAATCTTGGATGATGAGCTATGAACGATCCGATTTCCGTCACCCAGCGTTTGGACCGTTTCAGTGACGGCGTCCGCCGAATAGGGCGCGCCTTTGACCAACTTGCTGTCAAAGCTGAACTCGTTGTGGATGAATTGGACCTGCGGCGCGGCGTATGCGAAATCCTGAGGTAAACGGGATATATGAAGAGGGGGCGCCGGCAGCAAAAAGAGATTGTCGCTTGGAGGCTCCGGCGCCTGCTGGGCGCCCGATTGCGGTTCCTGCTTTTTATCCTTGCTCTGCGCGACGACCGCCACGCTATTAACGAGCATCGAGAATGCGCAGAGCGCCGCCATCAAAAACTGCTTCTTCTTTCTCATAAATTCCTCTCTTATCGGTTAATAGACCAGCCGGATTGCGCGCGCCAGCCCATCATTGCTGAGGAGCACATCGGCTTTAATGGTTTCACTCGCGCGTCCCTGATCGATCGGAATCCCCAATGGGATCAGGTTGGAACGCGGCATCCTGACGCGAACGAACTGCCCGCCGTCAAGCGGGATCAGTTCGCCGCCTTGCATAACCGGGAAAAACGGCGTAACGAATTCGCGCGCGGCGTCGGCGCCCGAGGGCCGGCGATTGGCGCTCGCCAATCGCTTCTGACGCTCCCCCGGCGCCGGACCGAGAATGCGCCGATCATGTTTTCTAACCTCGACAATCCGCGGCGGGGTCTGACCGGATTTTCCAGGCGTCGCGGGGATGTCGGTCGGAGCGGCTTTGGCGCCATCAGGACCAACCGCCGGCGCCTTTCGCTTGGGAGACGACGCGATCCATCCCGCCAGCGAAATACCGAATGTCAGCAAAGCGAGCGCCGCCACAGCCAGCAACCAACGGCGGCGCGGCGCGATGACCGGAGCGGCTGCCCGCTGGCGGAAGGCCGCCAACAAAGCGGTTTCAATGCGCTCAGGTATCTCCTCGGCGGAGCATCGGGCGGAAAGCGCGCGCAGATCGCGGCTGAGCGCCCTTTCTTCGACCAGGAGCGTCGCGCAAGGCGTACAACTCCGAACATGCTCCAGCCCGCGCTCGCGCGTCACGGCGTCCATCAAACAGTCGCGCGCGATCTCAATGATGATCGTTTCAAAATTGCTGCAGCTCATAATTCATCAAATACACCCAGCTTGATTGATCCGATGTGCGCCTTGTTGCCCTTGCCCCGTTCCCCGGCCTCGTCCTCGCGCAGCCGTCGCTTCAGCAACGCGCGCGCCCGATGCAACCGCGATCTGACCGTGCCGACGGCGCAGCCGAGCGACGCGGCGGCCTCGCCGTAACTCATCTCTTCCAACTCGCACAGTACGACGACCTCTCGGTAATGCAACGGCAACCCCAGCACAGCCTGGCGGACCGATTCGATCTCCTCATCGCGCATCAGGTTTCCCAACGGGTCGCTTTTAACAATCAGGTTCTCATCCGGATCTTTATCCGCCGATGCGTCTTCTTCCGCCAGCGCAACGTAGGCGCGATCGTGGTCCAGCCGGCGCAGAATTTCATTTCGTGCGATCCCAATCAAATATGTTGAAAGCGATCCACGCCGCGAATCATAAAGCTCCGCCCTGCGCAAAAGAATCAGAAAAACTTCCTGGGTCACGTCCTCCGCAACGCTCGACGACCCGCTCATCCGCCGCGCGAACCGGTAGACGGCGCCGCGCAAGCGCCGGTAAAGCCGGGTGAAAGCCTCTTCGTCCCCAGCCATAGCCAGCCGCAACAGTGTCTCGTCGCTACAGGTGTCAATTGCGTTCATACCCGGATTTCTAAAGGTCGTCATGCGTGATAGGGCGACAACCGATAAATGGTTCCCAAAAATTTTCGGCATGGTTTGTTATGATAGTCGCCTGCTCATGATTTATATCAGTTTTCATATGGATAAATAGGCTCCGCAGATCACCGCAGGACATAATGATTTCTCTGTGTTCTGCGGTGATCTGCGGAGCCTAACAGTCCCTATACCTATATTAGGAGAGGATGAAATTATGCCAGGCCCGCTGACAGGCGTCCGCGTCATCGATATGACCTCAGTTGTGATGGGGCCGTATGCGACCCAGATTCTGGGCGACATGGGCGCGGACGTAATCAAAGTCGAACCGCCGGAAGGCGACGTCTGCCGCCACCTCGCGCCGTTCCGCAACCGCGGAATGAGCGCGGCTTTTCTTAATCTGAACCGCAATAAGCGCAGCGTCGCGCTCGATCTGAAGCGCGACGACGGGCGACAGGCGTTGCTCGATTTGCTCAGCGGCGCGGACGTCTTTGTAACTACCGTGCGGCCACAAGCCATGCGCAGGCTCGGCCTCGATTACGAGAGTCTGCGCGAACGCAATCCGCGATTGATTTATTGCGGCGCGTACGGATTTTCGGAAGAAGGCCCTTACGCGGGGCGGCCCGCATTCGACGACGTCATTCAGGCGATGTGCGGAATGGCTTCATTGCAGGGGGAGAACGACTCGAACGGCCCGCGATACGTCAACACCATTTTCGCCGACAAGACCGTCGGCTGCGTAGTCGCATACGCGGTCGCCATGGCGCTCTACGAGCGCGAGCGTTCGGGGAGCGGGCAGGCCATCGAAGTCCCGATGTTCGAAACGATGGTATCGTTCACCCTGATCGAACACCTGTCCGGCGCCACTTTCTGCCCGGCGTCGGAGAGCATGGGATACGAACGCGTCTTGTCGAAACACCGCAAGCCTTATCGAACGAAGGATGGCTATATCGGTTTGCTGCCCTACACCGCCGAACAGTGGACGCGCTTCTTCGAGGCCGCGGGCAGACCCGAGATGGCCGCCGATCCGCGCGTGACCGATCCGGCGCTGCGAAGCCGAAAGATCGATGAGTTGTACGGACTGTTAGCCGAGATCGTGGCCGAACGACCGACCGCTGAATGGGTAGAACTGCTCCGAGCCGCTGATCTCCCGATGACGCCTGTGCTCTCTCCTGAAGACCTCCTCGATGACGAACACTTGAGCGCGCTCGGATTTTTTCGACGCGAAGAACATCCTTCGGAAGGCGAAGTGCGAACCGTCGGAATCCCCGTACGATTCTCGCGCACGCCGGGCGACATCAGGCGCCTCGCGCCCCGACTCGATGAACATCGCGACGAGATACTGCTGGAAACGGCTGACACACGGTGAATCAATAACTCAATCAGACGCCGCAATGGCGAATGACAACTGTGAAAGGGAAAATGGGAGATGGGCCGGGTCTTTTGTTTTGGCTGAGTCGAACCAGTTCAATTTCTCGCGCAGTCGCACGACCTCGCCGATGACGATGATGGCTGACGCCGTGACGGCGCGCGCTTCGATCAAATGCGCCAATTCCGCCGATTCAGTCGCAGAGCGACGATTGAGCCTAGCCCGGCTTTTCAAAGCCGGGGAGTGGTTTCGCGTTCGATTCAGTCGCTGAGCGACGGTTGAACTTGTTGATCAGGCTCAACCGTCGCTCAGCGACTGAGGACTGATGCGCCCTCCTTGTCCCGGCTTTGATGGTCTTTGAAAATTAAGCGCAACTATGTAGGGGCAGACCTGTGTGTCTGCCCCGGCGCCGGGCCAGACACACAGGTCTGCCCCTACGTTGAATTGCGTGGTTGCATTTAATTTTCCTGGTACTAACGGATTTTGTGGTCACAATCTCAGACCTCCCATAGAGGAAGCAATCAAGAGGTTATGCAAC
>Ga0154003_1000325_pt1 | contig 14751 bp, 7 predicted proteins | sample TSFL087MetaG_FD_104679 | JGI IMG/M metagenome (GOLD analysis project Ga0154003, IMG submission 104679) | Attine ant fungus gardens microbial communities from Florida, USA - TSFL087 MetaG | ecosystem: Host-associated > Fungi > Mycelium > Unclassified | place: USA: Florida, Lake Talquin State...
CCGAATCGAGATTTCAAGATCATCGATTACGGCGCCGTCGCCGACGGCAAGACCGACAACACCGAGGCCATTCGCAAGGCCGTCGCGGCTTGCAATGCGGCTGGCGGCGGGCGGGTCGTCGTGACGCCGGGAGTCTTTCCGACCGGCGCGATTCACTTGAAGAGCAACGTCAATCTGCACGTCATGGAAGGCGCGACGCTCAAATTCATTCCCGACCCGGCGAAATATCTGCCCGTCGTCTTCACTCGCTTCGAGGGGACGGAATGCATGAACTATTCGCCGCTTATCTACGCCTACGAACAGGAGAACATCGCCGTCACTGGCAAGGGCGCGCTTGACGGCTCCGCCTCGAACGAGAATTGGTGGGCCTGGAAGAGTTCGGGCAGGGAAAGCATTCGCCGGCTGCTCGAATTCAACGACAAAGGGACACCGGTCTCCGAGCGCGTATTCGGCGACGGCCACAAATTGCGGCCCAACTTCATTCAACCTTATCGCAGCCGCAACGTCCTGATCGAAGGCGTGACGATCAACAATTCGCCGATGTGGGAGATTCATCCGGTGCTTTGTACGAACGTGACGGTGCGCGGCGTGACGGTCGTTTCGCACGGCCCGAACAACGACGGCTGCAACCCGGAATCCTGCCGCGACGTGTTGATCGAGAATTGCGTGTTCGACACTGGCGACGATTGCGTCGCTATCAAATCGGGCCGGAATGACGACGGCCGCCGCATCGCGACGCCCTCGGAAAACATCATCGTCCGCAATTGCGTGATGAAGGACGGACACGGCGGGGTAGTGATGGGCAGCGAGATTTCGGGCGGCGTGCGCAACGTCTTCGTCGAAGACTGCAAGATGGATAGCCCGAACCTGGACCGCGCGCTGCGCTTCAAATCGAACGCTAGGCGCGGCGGCGTGATCGAGAACATTTTTATGCGCAACGTCGAGGTCGGCCGCGTCGCCGAAGCCGTCCTGACGATAGATTTTCTCTACGAGACCGGCGCCGACGGCCCGCACAAACCCGTCGTCCGCAATGTGACGGTCGAGAACGTGCGCAGCGCGTCAAGCCCGCGCGTGATGTGGGTCGCGGGATTTCCCGGCGCGGTGATCGAAGACATCCGCTTCGCCGATTGCGCGTTTCGCGGCGTCGAATCGAGCGAGGTCGTTCAAAACGCCGGCTCCATTTCGTTCAAGAACGTCTCAATCGAGCCGGCGGCGAAGGGGCGCAGTCGTAATTCGCCTGAAACTAAACCGTAAAGGTTCTCAAAACCATGCTTTCCCGCCGCGTTAGCGGGGCCTTGCTGACGCGACAGGGAAGTGAAAAACGGAGGAAGTCATGAAAGACAGACTAATACACCACTATTATCGCGGCGCCTTGTTGTCGCTTGGGCGCATCACGCTATTGCTCATGTTGTCGGCCGTGACGGCTGGCGCGCAGGAGTTTCGCGGTTCGCTCACGGGCAGGATCACAGACTCGGCGGGAGCGGCGCTGGTCGGAGCGACAGTCAACGTCAAGAACGTCGAGACCAACATCGTCAACACCACGACGACGAATGAGGACGGCGTCTACAACTTCCCGCTCCTGCAGCCTGGCAAGTACCAGGTGGCCATTACCCAGCAGGGCTTCAAGGCGGCGCAGCGCGAAAATATCGAGTTGCGTGTCGCCGACAAATTGACGCTCGACGTCAAGCTGGAGGTCGGAGCGGCGACGGAATCCGTCCAGATCGTCGGATCGTCGCCGGCGCTGGAGACCGGTTCGGTCAGCACGGGCACGGTGATCAGCAGCCAGCAGATCAGCGAATTGCCATTGACCGAAGGAACGGCGTATCAGTTGGCGACTCTCGCGCCGGGCATCTTCTATACGGGCAACCCGCTCTTCAACGGGCCCACTTCCAACGGCAACCTGTCGGCGTTCCGCTCGAACGGCGCGACTGGCAGAAACCAGATCACGCTCGACGGCACGCCCAATTTCGCGTTTGACGGCGGCGTCGGTTTCTCGCCGCCTTCCGACGCGGTGCAGGAATTCAAGGTCCAGACGAACGTCTTCGACGCGCAACAGGGCTATTCGGCCGGCGGAACCGTCAACGTCGCGGTCAAGAGCGGGACCAATGACCTGCACGGCTCGCTCTGGTATTTCAACCGCGACCGCAGCCGCACCGCGAACAACTTCTTCTCGAATAGCCTCGGGCAGGAGCGCCCCGAAAGAACCTATCATCGCTTCGGCGGCGTGGTGAGCGGGCCGGTCCGCATTCCGAAACTCTACAACGGGCGCGACCGCACCTTCTTCCTCTTCTCGCACGAGAGACTGAAAGACAACGTCGCGGAGCCGCAACTCTTTACCGTGCCTACCGTGAAGATGCGCCAGGGCGATTTCTCCGATCTGCTCGCGCTCAATCCGGCGACCCAGCTTTTTAACCCGTTCAGCGCTCGCCAGGTTGGAAGCAACGTCCTGCGCGATCCGTTCATGTGCGACTCGGCGGGGAATCCGCTCACGCCTTTGGCGAATAAGACGCAGCCGGCCGGCGTCCCCTGCAACAAAATCCCGGCCGCCCTGCTCAGCCCGATCGCCCTTGAGTATATGAAGTACTTCCCGGCGCCGAACGCCCCCGGCAACCAGGATGGAACGAAAAACTATTTCTCGAACATGATCCGGCATCAAAACTACCGGGCTTTCCTCACCCGCATTGATCACAAGATCAGCGACAGACAGACCATCTTCGGTAAGTATTTTCGCAGCTACAATCCCGAAGACCGCTACGATTGGGCGGGCGTGATCAACAATTTCCCCGTCACCAAAGGCTTCGAATACCGCACTAACGACGGCGGCAATATTGATTACACGGTCACGTTGTCGCCCACGCTGGTGCTCGATCTGCGAACGGGCGTAAACCGCTTCGCTCAGGAGCGGCGGCCCGGCGCTGAGTTCGACCCGGCGCTTCTGGGCTTCACGGGGCCGGCGCTGGCAGCGATGCGCGGCTTTCAATATTTCCCGCGCTTCGACATCCGCACGTACGATGCGGACAGGCCCATCCGGTCCATCCTCGGCTCGAACCGGGCCGATTACAACGAAGGGCTGCTGCGCCCGTTCCAGATGGCGTCGTTTCAACCCACGGTGACCCAGATTTTCGGAAACCACTCGACGAAGTACGGCTATGACTTCCGAGTCATCCGCGAGAACTTCACGAGTGACGGTTATCAGGGTGGACGATTCTTCTTCGACGGCGTGTTCACCAGTCCGGCTTCCAACTCGTCGAACACGATACGAAACGCTTACGGGCGCGATGTTGCGGCCTTTCTTCTGGGCATTCCCTCGATTCAAACCACACAGAGCCGAATTGAGAACTCGGTCAACTACTCGGTGCAGTCTCTGTTTCACGGCTTCTTCTTTCACGACGACTGGCGCGTCACGTCGAAACTTACCCTGAACCTGGGGCTGCGCTACGAGTTGGAGAAGGGATTGACGGAGCGTTTCAACCGCATCGCCCGTGGTATTGACCTGACGACGCCAAGCCCGGTCGAGGCGGCGGCGAAGGCGGCTTATACCGCGGCCTTCAACGCCAATCCGAGCGCCTTTCCGCTCACGCCCGATCAATTTCACGTGCTCGGCGGCCTCACCTTCGCCGGCGACGACAACCGGAACATCTGGGACGCGGACAAGAGCAATTGGCAGCCGCGCGTCGGCCTGGCTTATAAGCTGACCGATAAGACGGTATTGCGCGGCGGGTTCGGCATCTTCATGGCGCCGTTCCAGGTCGAGACTCCTTTTCAGCCGGGCTTCTCCGGCTCGACGCCGTTCGTGCCGACCAACGACAACGGCCGCAGTTTTGTTGCGACGCTCGACAACCCGTTCCCGAACGGATTGATCGCGTCTCCCGGCGCGAGTCAGGGGTTTTTGACCAACGTCGGGGGCGATATCGGCGCGTCGGATGCGCCCATCATTCCCGTTGATCGCCGGAACGCGAAGTTCGCGCGGATGATCTTCGGCTTCCAGCAGGAATTGCCAGGACAATTCGTCGTCGAGGTCAACTATGTCACGGCCTGGGGTTACGATCTGGCGGTCACCAAGAATTTGAATTTCGTCCCGCGACAGTTTTTGGGAGACACGCCAGCGACTGATACGGCGGCCAATACCTTCCTGAGCACAAATCTACCCAACAACTTCAACCCGTTCAGAAACCTGCTGCCGAACACGGGCAGCCCGCTCAATACGGCCACGACCTTCACTCGCGCGCAGTCGCTCATGGCGTTCCCGCAGTTCAACAATGTGTGGGTGCAGCAATACAATGGAACGAACCGCTACAACTCGCTCCAGTTCCAGGCGCAGAAGCGGTTTTCAACGGCCCTCTCTTTCACCGGGACATACACATGGACGCGGCTGCGTGAAAGGGTGAATTACCTGAACCCGTCCGACACGTCATTGGAGAATCGCATTTCGCCAGACGAGCGGCCCCACCGCTACACGCTCGCCTCCGTTTACCAACTGCCCATCGGCCGGGGAAGGAAGTTGGGCGGCGACATGAGCCGCGCTCTAGACGCCTTCATCGGCGGATGGCAGCTCAACGGCACATACGAGTGGCAGAAGGGCGAGCCGTTCCTGTTCACCAACTCGCTTTATTTCGCGGGCGACGTGACGCAACTGAAGAGCCGCGTCGGCCAGAAGGACGAACAAGGCCGGACCTACGGCATTGACATCTCGGCCTTCGATCCGGGACTGGTCAGGCTCACGGCGTTCGGCTTCCGCAACGTTCCCTCGACGCTGGACAACCTGCGCAATCAGTCGTTCCTGAACGTCAATCTCTCAGTCTCGAAGGGCTTCAACCTGAGCGAGGGGAAGAGATTGCAATTCCGCGCCGAATGGCTGAACGCGTTCAACAGCCCGTATTTCGGAAACGGGATCAGTCTCGACCCGAATAATCAGGCCTTCGGCAAGGTGTCGACGCAGCGCAATAACCCGCGCGACATCCAACTCGGCCTGAAGTTCACGTACTGAGTAAGACATCCACAAAGCCGCACGAAGGAGCGCGAAGCTTTTCTTTTTTCCTTCGTGTTCTTCGTGTGGCTTCGTAGATGTTGTTCTGAATAGCCTTCATACCGGTTACGACGCCCTGAAACAATGAAAATGCGCAGTTCGTAGTCCCGCCTTCAGGCGGAAGGGGTAGCTACAGATTCATTCCGCGCTACCGAACGCTTCCGCCTAAAGGCGGGACTACGAGCAATTTTCGGAGGAGACGTTTCATGATCACAAAGAGAGATTCGTTAGTCGCCCTGTTGACGGTCTGCGTGACGCTCGCCGTCGTCACGCTGGGTCAAACTGAAAAGCCATTGATGGGGTCGTCAGTCTTTGATTGGAACGCTATCGAAGCGCAGCCGACGAAGGTCGGCTCGACGCGTAGATTCTTTCAGGCGCCGACCGCCACGCTCGACGAGCTTGAATGTCACGTGACGACGCTCAACCCGGGCGAGACGCCGCATCCGCCTCACAAACATCCCGACGAAGAAGTGATCATCATCAAAGAAGGAACGGTCGAAGCGTTGGTCAACGGCCAGGCGAAACGCGTCGGCCCAGGCTCGGTCATCTTTCAAGCGTCGAATCAACCGCACAGCATCCGCAATGTCGGGCAGACGGCGGCCGTCTATCACGTCATCAAATGGAACTCGCCAGGGATGTTAAAGAGCAAAGCAAAACAGTAACCGCGACGACCAGAACCAGGTAATTGTAGACAAGCGGCGGCAAAGGAAGCGCGCCATGAAAAGGTTTATGGCCCTCAAGCTCTGGGCGGCGTCCGCGATCATAATCATGATCATGCTCCCCAATGCTCGCGAGCCGCGCGTCATTCAGGTTGCGGTGAAGGTGTATTTCTGATCAGTACCGTGAGCGGTAGCGAGCGCGGCTCCATCGGGCGGAGCCTGACGCGGTCGCGGTCGCTATCGCTCGTACAATCCCAACGAGGACCACATGAAAAAAATTCTGCTGTTCACTCTGTTCTTTCTGACCACGATCACGGTGGCCGCCCAGCCGCGACCGCACATCGTCGACCACAATCACAGCCAGATAAATTTCGTGGCCGAGGCGCGATTCATCTCCGCCCACGGCAATTTCGACAAGTGGGACGCCGAGGTCCAGTTGGATCCGGCAAAGATCGAGAACTCTTCATTTAAGATCGCCATAGAGGCGGCCAGCATCAACACCCGCGTCGAGCGCCGCGACAATCACCTGCGCGGCAAAGACTTTTTCGACGTCGCGACCTATCCGCAAATCACGCTTGTCTCGAAGAAGATCACGAAGACCGGAGATCGGAAATACGCCGTGGCTGGCGATCTGACGCTGCGCGGCGTGACGAAACAGATCGAGGTTGAAATCACGCAGGTCTTCTACGAAAACAACCGAGGGCGGTTTCGCTGCTCCTTCCCGATCAATAGGAAGGATTTCGGCATTAGCTACAACTCGAATATGAATCCGATAGAGGACATCGTGCAGGTGCAGGTGGATATCAACGTGTTGGACAAGGAAGCGACCGAAAAGGCCAGGGCGGCGAGGCCGGGCTCTAATTGAGTTTTCCGATTGCAGGGTAATTTCCACCGGCTCCTGAAGCTCGGAGCCGCAGTCGAGACAGCGAGGAGAGACATGACCTCAATTTCACGTTATCCGGCGACGACATTGTTCCCGGTTGCGGCCATATTGCTGCTGATCCATATCGGCGTGGCTTTTAGCGCGATCGCGCAATCCGACGCGCCGCCGACGGTTCCTCCCAGGGAATGGGTTGATCCCGACACCGGCCATCGCGTGATCCGGCTCACCGAAGATACGGGCGGCGCCAGCCTCTACTTCCATCAGAACGGCTACACGGCGAGCGGCGACAAGCTGGTCATCACGACTCAGGCGGGCCTCTCCGCGATCAACCTCAAGACTCGCAAGGTCGAGCCGTTGGTCGAAGGGCGCGCGAGCAACGTCGTGGTCGGCAGGAAAACGCGGCAGGTCTTTTACATCAAGGACGACACGGTCTATTCAACCCACCTCGACACGCGCGAGACGAGAGCCATCGTCAAGAACGCCGAATTACGCACAGGCTCCGGCTTGACGGTCAACGCGGACGAGACTCTGCTCGCGGGCAGCATGATCGAGGGCGGGCAGAGGTTCGTTTCGTCAACGTCCAGACCCGCGGGCGCGGACAGTTATCCTGGCAAGGGGCGGATGATGGAAGAGCGATTGGCCGCGCGACTTCCGATGGCGCTCTATACCATCAACATCCGGAGCGGCGAGGTGAAAGCCTTTTATCACAGCACGGACTGGCTCAACCACGCGCAGTTTTCGCCCACCGATCCCGGCCTGCTGATGTTCTGTCACGAGGGGCCATGGCACAAGGTTGACCGCATCTGGACGATTCGCACGGACGGCTCGGGCCTGACCAAGATTCATACCCGAACGATGGAGATGGAGATCGCCGGCCACGAGTTCTTCAGCGCCGACGGCAAAACTGTCTGGTACGACCTGCAGACGCCCAAATCGCAGGTCTTCTGGCTGGCCGGCCACAATCTTGCGACCGGCGAAAAGACCAAATACAAAGTTGAGCGCGAACATTGGTCGGTGCATTTCAACGCCTCGCCCAACGGTAGACTCTTCGCCGGCGACGGCGGGGGGCCGCACAGCGTCGCCGCTCCGGGCAACGGACAGTGGATCTATCTCTTCACCCCGAAGAAAGGCGCCTTGCAAGTCGAAAAACTGGTTAACCTGGCCAAACACGATTACACGCTGGAACCGAACGTCACATTCACGCCCGACATGAAATGGATTGTCTTCCGCTCCAACATGCGCGGAGCGACTCACGTCTATGCTGTTGAAGTAAATCAGTACCGCGAGCGGTAGCGAGCGCAACTCTAACAATAGACCATCTCATAGAGCGACGCTCGCTACCGCTCGCGGTACTGATTCATGTGTTCCGCAAAGCGAAACACCAGGCCCCATTTCATCCATAATCAGTTCCGCCAAGTTGTTGTGATAAGTAGATCGTCGTTCCACATGGTGGAATAGCGCGAGCGCTGGAATTTCCCGCTTGTTCAGACCATGATGAATTCCTACAGTGCGCCAAGCTGGGAATAATCTTTAACGCCAGCATCTGACGCCAAATTAGTAAGACGCTGGGCGCTCATATAGAAAAACACAAATAGCTCATATCTCGATTGACGCTTTGCTGGGAATGTTCGCGAACCGCAATCAGGAAGAAAGCGCAGTCCGTGGATTTCGGCTTAATTCTGCGAGCAGTCGCTTTTTCTCCTCACACTACCCTGACCAGTTATAAAAAGAATTGAAAGCTAGTCCATCACCTGAAAACAAGCGACGGTTTGAGGACCGCCGAAAACCGGAGGTATGAAATGAAAATCTCGACTCGATTACTCGCAGGATTGTTCATCGCCAATGTCTGCGCCGTCATCGTCTTCGCGCAGACCAACCGTGGCGGCGTCAGCGGCACGGTCTCCGATAAAAATGGCGGGGTCATTCCCAAGGCGACAGTCACTGTTACCAACAGCGGGACCAACCAGTCGCAGAAGCTCACGACTTCGGAGGAAGGAGCGTACGCCGCGACTTCTCTAGACCCGGTGGTCTATCGCATCACGGTTGAGGCGCCGGGTTTCAAGAAGACCGTGCTCAATAACGTGAAGGTGGATACGGCGACCACTGTCACTGTCAACGTGACACTGGAGACCGGCGGAGTCGAGACCATCGTTGATGTGACCGCCGACGCGCCGCTGCTCAATACGGCGTCGGGCACTACAACCCAGACCGTCACGGCGCGCCAGATTCAAGACGTTCCGCTGCTTAATCGCAGCGTGCTCGACCTGGCGGTGACGGCGCCGAACGTCTCCGGCGACGCCGGCAGCGAGGACCCGGAGGTGACCTCCGGTCAACCTGTGCCGGGTTTCAACCTGAGTTTGAATGGCGGCCGTCCTGGTTCGACAGCGATCCTTGCGGATGGCGTCAACAACACTGGCGTTGGCATCGCGCGCGCGGTGGTCAGCTTCACGCCGGAGACCGTCCAGGAATTCACTGTTCTGACTTCCGCATATTCGGCTGAATATGGCCAAACCGGCGGCGGCGTTATCAACGTCACCACAAAGTCCGGTACAAACAGCCTGAACGGCGTGGCGCTCTGGTATCACCGCAACCCGGTGACCAACGCGCGCCCGTGGCGTATCGGTACAGGGCCACGCCCGCCAAATAATCTGCGTTATAACCAGTTTTCAGGTTCGGTCGGCGGCCCTATTTGGCTGCCCAAAAAAATCTTCGGCCCGGCGGGCTATGACGGCCGCGACAAATCATTTTTCTTCTTCGCTTTTGAGCCTCGTTACCGTCAGGATTTCGTGATACAGACGACGTTGCTTCCCACGGCCGCCGAGCGCGCGGGCGATTTTTCAAACCTCGTGCGAACGAGCAGCGGCTGGCTGCCGGCGAGCGTCGCCGCAAGGTTCAATCTGGTCTCGGTCGGCCCCACGACCATCTATCAGCAATTCAACCGCGACGCGTCAGGCCGCCTCGTCCCGATTACGCTCGCCACGGGGCAGACCTATCAGCCCTTTGCCGACAACAAGATTCCGCAGGATATGATAGACCCGACCGCTCTGAAGATACTGGGTTTCATGCCGCAGGCGGGCGAATACTTCGACGACGCCGGTCTGGTAAGGAACTACATCGTCAACCGCTTCGTCCGGGAGGACGAGAAGCGCTATACCTTGCGACTTGACCACAGCCTTTCCAACGCCAACAAGATCAACGGCCGCTACACGGTCACGCCTGCCGTTGGCATTCGAGGCTTCGGCAGCGATGTGAACGGCAATAACGCCGCTTACAGCGACGCCAAGCAGATCGTGATCTCCGACAACCATATCTTCTCGCCGACTGTGATCAACGATCTGAGGCTCAACTACACGCGCGGAGTATTCAGCGAAGACTTCTCGCCTGAATTCTCGATCAAGGGCGGGCGCAACCTGGCCACTGAACTGGGGCTGCCCAGCCTGACCGATGGCGGCATCCCACTGTTCCTCCTCAGCTCGGACGGGAACGGGTATAACGCCTTCGCCGACATCGGCTCATCCGGCTCGACCAATAACTTCAATGTCGAGGAGCGATTCAACATTAACGACGTAGTCTACATGACGCGCGGTAGTATGACCTGGAAGTTCGGCGTTGATCTCAGCTACGCGCGACTGAACGTCATCCCATTCTTCTCGGCTTCAGGCGGCAGGTGGCAATTCCGGACACTCAACACCAGTAACAATCGCTCGACGAACTTGCCCAATGGGGGGAATCCCCTGGCCAGCTTGCTGCTGGGAGTGCCCAACATAGTGGATGTTCGACCGCTGCTGCTCAACTACGACTACCGATGGAAGAGCGCGGCCGGGTTTGTCCAGAACGACTGGAAGGTAAAGCCGAACCTGACCGTGAACCTGGGATTACGATATTCGCTTCAGTACCCGCGAACTGAGAAAAATGACCTGCAAGGCGTATTCCGGCCGGATCTGGCGCAGAGTGTGACGCTGACTGAGGCGCAGCGCCGAGCCACGGCCACTGCTCTGGGAGTCGCGCCAATGGCGCCGATTCCCGACTTTGTGCCGACTTCCGTGTCAATCCCGCCGTTCGCGTTCGCCGGTCGTGGCGGACGTTCGCGCTACATCGTGCCGGTTGATTACTGGGGGCTGGAGCCGCGCTTCGGCTTCGCCTATAGCCCGAAATTCTGGACGTGGGCGGCTGAAAAGCATGCCGTCATCCGTGGCGGTTACGGCATTTCGCACGCGACACTGACCGGTAATAACCGCAATCCGAATCCGGACTTCGGCGCCTTCACGACTATCAGCACCATCGCCAACGGTTCGACCGCCGGCGGCACTGTCGACCCGACCCAACCAATACGTTTGTCGGGCAACCCGGTGATTGTCGTAGGGCGGCCACTAGAGCAACAGTTTACCATCACGCCGGACGGGTTGGTCTACGCCAACAGCCTCGGCGTTCCTGGAGTCGCGGACGCCGGAGAGGGAAGCGGGAAAGTTTCCTATTCACAAAACTGGAACCTGTCAGTCGCATTCGAGCCGGCCAGGAACACTGTGATCGAGATCGCTTACGTCGGTAATAAGGGGACGCATCTATACTTGCCGCTGGTCAACCTCAACCCTCGCGATGTGAACTTCGTCGAATTCCTGGAGGGGCAAAACATCCCCGCGGAAAACACCTTCCCTGACCCACTGGGGCGTACCAACCTGCTGGGCGCCGTGATCGCCATCCAGCGCAACAGCGTGGCCACACCCTTCTTCGGCTTTAACAACCTCAACCGCTACTTCGATCCTTCGGCCAACAGTATCAGGCACGCGGGCTACATTGACGTGCGCCGACAGGTCAGCCCTGGGCTGACCTTCACGGCCAACTACACTTACGGCAAATCAATTGACGAGGCGTCGGACGCCAGCCCCGACACCAGAGTGCTAACGACATACAACACGCAGGGGCAAGTCTCTTATGGCGCGCCACGGAGCTCAGACCGCGCCATCTCGTCTTTCGACATCAAGCACAATTTCAGCGCGACCTATATCTACGACCTGCCGTTCGGGCGGGGACGGACTTTCCTGAAAAACTCGGGTAGAGTGGTCAACACGGCGCTCGGCGGTTGGGGGTTCTCTGGCGTCTTCCGTTTGCAGGGCGGATATCCGTACCTGCCGTACGTCACCGACACAAACCGTCTGGGTGGCGTGAATCGCAACGTCCGCCTCGACATTGCGCCGGGCGTGCCGCTGAAGAATCCGCTGTGGACGCGAGATTGTCCGGTCGGGAATCAATGCGAACCCTACGTCAATCCGGCGGCGTTCATGCGTCCGGTTAAAGGCGCGCTGGGCAACGCCCCACGCGTTCTGGAGATTCGGGCGCCGATGCAGAGATACTTTGACCTCTCGTTGCAGAAGGACTTCAGCATCGGCGATGGCAAGCGCAGGGTGCAGTTCAGGGTGGATATGCTCAACGCGTTCCAGCACCCCGCCTTCCGCTACAACCAGAATGGAAATACGCCTCCGGGCTTTGGAACGCTGCCTACGGAATTGACTGCGGAGAATGAAATTGTTGGCGGCGTCACTCGACCGGCGGTGATCACGGCGGCGGAATACAACGCCTGGGCGGCGGCCAACGGGCGGGCGCCGTCAACAGCGGAGCTGAACGCGATACGGGCGATGGTGAACGCGCTCCGGCTGCCGTCGAACGCTCTGCCGCTGGATTTCTTCCACATCGCCTTGCCGCAGGGGTTCGCCACCCGCGCCCCGAATTCATTCGACATCACCACACTGCAAGGGTTCAAGCTTTACCGTTTGCGGCAGACGTATGACACGAACTTCGGCACGCTGCGCGAAGTCCAGCAGCCGCGCTACATCCAGTTCGGGATCAGGATCTTCTTCTAGATGGGTATCGGCTATTGGCTATTGTTTCGCGGTAGCCGCCTGATTGAAGGTGTTTTCCTGCAAACAATATTCAATACCCAATATCAAATCTCGACTTTGTCCGTTCTGAGATCGGCGCTCGCGCCGATCTCAGATAGGTTAATCGAGCATTGGGATGTCGAATCAGTACCGCGAGCGATAGCGAGCGAGGCTCCCGCCAGTAGCCTGCTTCGGAAGCCTCGCTCGCTACCGCTCGCGGTACTGACCCGCAATCAGCACCGCGAGCGGTAGCGAGCGGGTCGCTCATGACGAGGCCACGCTCACTTGACAATCAACACGGTATCTACCGCTCGCGGTACTGATTGGGCGCGGGTTAACTGAAGGTTAAGCGGCGCCGTTCGGCGCCTGATATTTTTCAATGGCGTTATCAAGTTATGACATCGAAAAATGGCGCTGACTTTGTCCAATTTGTGACGCCGGCGCAAGCGCCAACATCACAAATTGGACAAAGTCGAGCTAATGGCCAATGGTCAATGGCTAATGTGGGGTTGATGTGAAACGCGTTACGCTGATTTGTCTGCTGGCTCTGTCCTGCTGGCTTTTCGCTTCGCCTCAAGCGACGCGTTCGGCGGCGCAGAAACCCGCATACAACGTCCTCTTCATCGCATCGGACGACCTGCGGCCTGAGCTGGGTTGTTACGGCAATTCGATGATCAAGACGCCGAACATAGACCGTCTGGCCTCGCGCGGCGTGCGCTTCGAGCGGGCTTACGCCCAATATCCGCTCTGCAACCCGTCGCGCACGTCGCTGCTCACCGGAAGGTATCCGACGCAGACCGGCGTGATGGACAACGAGACCTGGTTTCGCGCGGAGCATCCTGAATTCGTCTCGCTGCCCCAACACTTCAAGGCGAACGGCTATGCGGCGCTGCGCGCTGGCAAAATCTTTCACGGCGGGATCGATGACACGGACGCATGGACTGAAGGCGGCGAGGCGCGCGGCTTCGCAGGCGCGCGACGCCCTCCGAATACGGCCAATGCAGGCGCCCCGAGTCGCGCTTCGCAATCGGATCGCATTGTGATTCTGGAAGGGGAGGGAGAGTCGAACGGCGATTACCGGACGGCGACTCGGGCGATTGAATATCTAGAGCGGAGCAAAGACCGTCCGTTCTTCCTGGCCGTCGGTTTCGCCAAGCCGCACAGCCCTCCCGCCGCGCCGAAGAAATTTTTCGACCTTTACGACCCGGCGAAGATTCAATTGCCGCCTGATTTCGCTCCGCGCCCCGCGGCGCCGCCCGGATTTCCCGACATCTCAATTCCGAGACGCAACGCCGATCTCTTCATCGGGCGCGACGCTTCAGAGGCTGAAGCCCGCGAGATGATACGCGCCTACTACGCTTCGGTCAGTTTCATGGACGCGCAAGTGGGGCGCGTGCTCGACGCGCTCGACCGGCTCAATCTGCGCGACAAGACCATCATCGTCTTCTGGGGCGATCACGGCTATCACCTCGGCGAAAAGGGCAAATGGTCGAAGGCCTACTCGCTCTATGAGGTCGGCGCGCGCGCGCCGTTGATTATCGCCGCGCCGCGAGTGAAGGCTGGAGTGAGCGGGCGCGCAGTCCAACTGCTCGATCTGTATTCGACGCTCGTCGAACTCTGCGGCCTGCCGCGTCCGCCTGGAATCGAAGGCCGCAGCCTCGCGCCGCTGCTGCGCGATCCACAGGCGAAGTGGAGCCATCCTGCATTCACCGTGACGCGCTATCAGGAAAAGCTTGGCAAATCCGTCCGCACCGAACGCTGGCATTACGTCGAGTGGGACGACGGCAAGGCGGGCGCGATGCTCTTCGATCATTCGCGCGACTCGCTCGAATTGAAAAACCTGGCCGGCGATCCGGCCTTCGCGCGGCAGGCGCGTGAAATGAAGCGATTGTTGAAGCAGTTACCTTGAGGATTGCGGTTCGGTCGATTTATCGAGTGGAGCGGAATCGACACCCTGACGCTCCGCGGCTAGGAATCAGTATCGCGAATTGTAAAGAGCTTGACTCTTACTGTCGGCCTGTTGATGCGGGGAATTTGACCGTATACCACTTTCAGCGAAGGCCATATTTCATGCGCCATATGAATGGTCTTTGAGAATTATGCGGTTTGCAAATGCGTTTACGGGACGGCGAGCGGTACAATTTTCGCTTTGTGCCTGCGAAGCAGGCGAAAGCATAAAGCCTGGCGCCTATATCGGTTTGCAGTTCAGCGTACGGATGTTTGTAGTCCCGCCTTTAGGCGGAAAGGCTCAAGAACCAGACGATTCCGGCTAAAGCCGGGACTACGAACCGTACATGCAATCGCAAC
>Ga0154003_1000326_pt1 | contig 14745 bp, 14 predicted proteins | sample TSFL087MetaG_FD_104679 | JGI IMG/M metagenome (GOLD analysis project Ga0154003, IMG submission 104679) | Attine ant fungus gardens microbial communities from Florida, USA - TSFL087 MetaG | ecosystem: Host-associated > Fungi > Mycelium > Unclassified | place: USA: Florida, Lake Talquin State...
CGCTCCAGAGTGCTCGCTTTCCGCGGGCACGGCCTCAGCCTCCTCAGAAAGCACCAAACGCTTTCTTGCGGGGTCTTCAGACACGTGCTGTTCCCGCAGGAGTCTCGCATCTTGCGCTCTCATCCATGTGCATGCTGACGATGTTTTTATGAAAACTAACCAACGAAACAAGTTATCTTATCCTAGTCAACTTGTGAAACTATCATCCGTTCTTCCATTGGCGGAGGCAACCTACGAAGACTCCTGAAGGAAAAGCAACAGCTGAAAATCCTTAGTGTGCCACTATAGTGGCACACTAAGAGTTGAGGCGTTGCCTGAGGAAAGCGAAGTAGGTTGCTGAAAGCAATTGGAGGCTAAATTCGGCACATCCTGTGTGTCGGAGGAAAGCAAGCGTTCTGGAGTGGATATCCATTTGCTCAATTATCAAAAAATGATACTATCCTACACCCTGAAAGTTAGAGGCACAATCCAACTTTTGGGGTGTTTATTTATGGCTAAATAAAGTGCAACGTTTAAGATGGGAGGTGTGTCATTGGTTAGTGTGAAAGGAACACCTTGTGTCTTTAAGGCTAATTATGTTACTTGAACAGGATACCTTATAGGTTGATGGGGTGTGATGAGTCCTTCTTTGTGAAAAAGTGTAGGGTGTCCACATTTGGCACAATAGGCTGCATCGGGTCGATTCACGTGAGAACAACCATTGGAAAGCAGTCCACCAGGTTCATCGCCACATCTATTGATGAGAGGAGCTCCGCACTTCACGCAGTGTTTATCATTTTCATCACCGATATGCTGACAACGCAGGCATGCGATCGGTTCCTTTTTTTTATCAGCCATTTACATCACCTCTTCACAGGATATGAAGAAGTGTAGGTGGAGGTTCCTTCATTTTTGACAGGAAAAGTTTTTGGAAATCTCTTATTCACTGCACTTTTAGCAGAGGATGCCCATACATATATAAGGAGTCTATTTGGCGGGAGGTCGTATTGTGGCAGTTAATATCGGTTTTGGAGCAATCAACGTCAATGCACTCAATCGTAATAGTTCGATTTCTGTAGGTGAGATTAATCAGCCTGGTTGGTCGTCTCATTCGAAAAATAATTTAGGTGCTGGGTTATTACAAGGGTTTAATATGGTCAATCAGATAAGCACCATTTTAGATAATGATGTTGTGGATGCACCTATTAATGATCAGGATGGCATTCCAGGGAATCAGAATCAAACATTATAAATTGATTTCATGAGTTTGTTTGTCCACGCAAGAATCCATTATTTATGGCTTGTAGTGCGGGGATACTTATTTCATATGGGATGAGAAAGCTTTTGTTATGACAATTTAAAGCAAGAAATCGGTCTTCTATGCGCCATTTTCTAGAGTTTTTTAAATGGTTCTATTTCCTTGGACACAAGACTACACTATGAGTAAACAAGTCCAAAAGGGGGGAGACGATGAAAAAGGCAGCTGTATGGTTTCTTGGTATTTATGCTATTTATATACTCTTCATTCTTTTTTATTTTTTCATATGGGTTCATCCAGGAGTTCCGGCTGAATATAAGGGAACAGTAGCCGATCCTCGGACATTTATGACACCGCATCAATTACACTTGAGTCAAGATTATTCACGTATCCAGGATTTGATTTCTTTTATAAGCATGCCACTTGATTGGGGGATTTATTTATTTGTTCTTGTTTTTGGTTTCTCAAGGTGGTTAAGAAATCGTTCTGAAGATATCACGCGGTTTCGCATATTACATACAATTGTTTATTTTTTAGCGCTTTCAGTATTAACATGGTTGATTTCTTTTCCAGTGAATTTTATGGCACATGAGGTGTCTGTTCACTATGGAATATCGATACAGGCATTTAGTGGTTGGATAAGAGATAATTTAGTGTCCTTCTGGCTGAATTGGTTGATTTCTTTCGTTACTGTTTCGGTTATTTATTTTTTTATTCAGCGCTATCCGAAGCGCTGGTGGTTACCGGTTTGGCTTATTTCCATTCCGTTTATGCTTTTTATGACTTACATACAACCTGTGTGGATTGATCCGCTGTATAATGACTTTTATCCTTTGACAGATGGACATCTAAAGACAGAAATATTGACGCTTGCTCATCAAGCAGATATTCCAGCTCACAATGTTTATGAGGTTAATATGTCAGAAAAAACCAATGGGTTGAATGCTTATGTCAATGGTATTGGCTCTCATTTACGGATTGTCTTATGGGATACAACGGTTCAGCATCTTAAAAATAATGAAGTATTGTTCGTGATGGCACATGAAATGGGGCATTATGTGAAACATCATTTGCTTTGGAGTGTTGTGGGTTCTCTTTTTTCAATTCTTGTCGGGCTATATATGGCTTCTAAGTTATTTGCGCTATCACTACGGAAATGGGGTATGAATCTGGGCATCAGAAAAAAAGATGATCTTGCCTCTATCCCCATTTTGCTACTGATCCTATCGCTTCTATCATTTGTGGTGACACCTATTGACAATACGATCTCTCGTCATGCGGAGCGATCAGCTGATCAATATGCTATCCAGCTGACTCAGGATAAGAAAGCGGGGGTTGAGTCCTTTCAAAAGCTGTCAGTTTCTAGTTTGGGCGATGTCAATCCGCCAGGGCTCGTCAAATTCTTTGAATACGATCATCCAACGATGCTAGAACGGATGACCTTTATAGAAAATTATCCACTCAAGCATTCTAAGTAAAATGCGAAGTCAATCTAAAAAATTTGGGATAAAACTCAATCATAAAAAAAGTGGTATACGCCAGTCCATTTTGGCAAGTACCACTCTTTTTTAAATTGAAATATAGCGGTTTGGAATAGCGCTACATAGAATGTGTTAGCTTCCGTGTGGACTTTAATAGAAAAAAATGAAGCAGTGTGGGCAATATGCTAAAATAAAATGAGACTGCAAAAGTCAAATGTTAGTGGAAACAGTAGTTTTATACAACCTGTTTTTCGATACCTATGAATGCTAGAAAAAAATGCATCACACATTTTGGAAGGGGTTTGTCACAATGAATCAAGTTAACGAGGAAAAACAGCGGGTGGGAGAAGCGGCGGCAGCTTATATCGAAGATGGTATGATGGTAGGGCTCGGTACTGGATCCACAGTTTATTATACAATTTTGAAGCTTGCACAAAGGATAGATGAGGAAGGAATGACCATTCAAACAGTGTCCACCTCGAACAAGACAACAGAGATAGCTCAGGCTCATGGGATAACTGTTCTTGATTTTAATGGGGTCGAATCTGTCGATTTGACGATCGATGGCTGTGATGAGTTCGATTCACATTTACGGGGTATTAAGGGAGGGGGAGGAGCCTTATTATGCGAAAAAATCGTTGCTTCTGCCTCCAAAAGAAATATTTGGGTTGCAGATAGTTCCAAAGCTGTTGAACATCTAGGGAAATTTCCTCTTCCAATCGAGGTACTACCTTTTGGTCATACCTATGTATTCCAAAGGCTTAAGAGTAAAGGTATGGAAGCTGTCATCCGCAAGAATGCAGATGGGACGACCTATCACACAGATAGCGGTAATCTGATTTTTGACCTTTACATGCAGAAAATTGATGATCCAGCTGCGTTGTCTCTGTGGTTAAATATGATTCCAGGTGTCGTTGAAAACGGTTTATTTATTGATATTGTCGATAAAGTCATATTTATTAAAGACAACGCTATACAGGAAGTGCAACGTTAATCTAAAAAGAATGAAGGAATTGACAGCGCTCGCCGTGTAGAGTAAGCATCCATTTTATTTAAAATATCCACATCTGTCTTTTACACCCATCAAGGAAAAGAATATAGTATTAATGGACATGAAAGTGTTTCATGTCCACCCTTGCCTCCTCGCTGTTTATGGCCGTGTTTAACCATGTCATGCCTCCTGAAAAGGCAGTCCTGTACGGTTTAAGGACTGCCTTTTTTATGTGCGTCTAGCATTGGTGTGGTTTATATTGAGCTGAGGTTTCATTCACGGGTATTCTGGTGAGAAATCTGAAGAAAATGGACGATAAAACATCCTGTTTCGTTTTGCAAACTGTATCAAGCATGATTGGCATAGAGATTGTATGCATTCATTTGTTAGCATTTAGGATAGCATTGTATGGTTCTTTATATCAGATGTACATAGCCCTAGATTGTTTGAGTTAAATGCTTATTGTTGTTTGAATTGTGGTTCCTCGCTTTGGACATATTGCAGTCGTTGATTTAATTGATCTAGAATGGCTTTTTGTTGTTGCGCAAGGGATTGAAAGGTTGATTTTGCTGCTTGATCTTGAGTTTCAAGTGCAAAGCTGTCCAGATTAGCTAAAGTACCTTCGCAGCTTGCAATGGTTTGCTGAATTTTTGTTCCAACAGTCATCACTCTCACCTCCATACCTTTAATATAGCTTGGGCACGGTTTTTTATTCTGTAAAAAATAGGAAAAAAATGACTGCAGTTCGATTGTATTTATTAAAAATGGAAATTAACGGCTTGTATGATTTTTTATGAATCAACAAACTATAAATAAGTAAAATTGATCATCATTGAAAGGGTGGTAATATGAAAAAGCGCTGGAGTATGGTATCCATGCTGGCAGGCGTTGGCATAGGAGTAGCGGCGGTGACCATGATGCAGCAAAAAAATAGAGGTGCACTACAGAAGATGGCTAGTGGCTATTTAAAGGATGAATCAAGAGATAGTGAATAGGAACAGATATTGAAAAAAGAATCATTTCTTAAAAGAGGTAAAGATAAGACCCAATCATTAAAAAAAGTGGTACTCACCAATAAACTTTGGCAGGTACCACTCTTTTTAAATTGAAATCTATAACATTGAAAATATTGATTGCCCATTTTTGCTGCTTGTTTTCGTAAAGGTATCGTCAGCATTCAAATGAGTGGAAGCGAAAGATATGAGACTCCTTTGGGAACAACAACGGCTGAAAATCCTTAGTGGAACACTTTAAAAGAGGATCCGACACATCCGTGTACCAATGCCGAATCTAACACATCCTATCTGTTCGAGGGAAGCGAGCGTTCTGTTTTGAGGGTTCTCTTACCCGTGTTTGCTGACAAGCCTTGTCCGCAATCTCAGCCATATGGGGACAGCGATCACTATCAAGATAATGCCTTTAATGATATTGAAAGGGAGTACGGCTAAAATGATTAAGGTCAAAAGATCATGAATGGAATGATTAGCGGCTTGAGCGAGCTGAATTTGTTGATTAATTGGAAAACCCATGAATACAGCATAGGCAGGATAAATGACATAATAGTTAACAAGGCTCATGATGATTGCCATTGTCAAAGTACCTAGGCTTAATCCGATGAGCAAGGAACGGGTTGTCTGTCGTTTCCTGAAAATGAGTGATCCGACAATGATAAGCGCACTTCCTGCGATAAAATTAGCTAGTTCTCCAATGGGAATACCACCCGTTGTTGCGTAGTGAAGAAGATTTTTCAATGCTTCAATGATGATTCCAGCAAAAGGGCCAAAGAGGATGGCACCAATGATGGCAGGAATATCACTTAAATCAATGGTGAGGAATGTCGGCATAAGTGGCAAGGGGAAAGCTATATACATAATTAGAAATGCGATGGCAGAAAGCAGAGCGGTAGTTACCATTTTTGTTAAAGATGTTGAGCGCATCAGATTTACTTCCTCTCTATATTTAATCAGTTTATCTGATGATGGTTATCAGGAGGTGCTATGATAGTTATAGGATTAGCACATAAAAAATGCCCAAGAAATTTCCTTGGGCATTGTCTTTGAAATAGGGTTCGTTACAAAACGACCTAAGTGAATAGGTTTGATAAACCATCATCCTTCTCTCATCCAGACTATACTGTCGGCTCTGGAATCTCACCAGATCCTGTCGTTAACAACGACTCGCGGACTTAGAAATCACTTCATTTCAACACCGCCGGTCGGGAATTTAACCCTGCCCTGAAGGAACACATTATTTAATTCTCTATCATTATAGATGAATTTATGCTTAGTGTAAACAGATATGCTCAATTCATTAATAAAACGGAGAGGATCACATTTAGTCGTTAATTTCATCAATAAGTTCTACGAACCACTTTGGAGCATCTTTCAATGAATCATGGTTAAGAAGAATATCGTCGCCTTCTCTATTTTCTTTTTTCCATAGATCCTTGTAGTGCTGAACGAGCTTAATGGTGTCTTCACACCAACGGATGAAGCCTTTTTCTTCATCCAGTCCTTTTTTATATACCGAAGTAATCATCAGGATACGCGGTGTGAGTGCTGCATTCTCATCTTTTATTTCAGTCAAACGTCGCTTTAAGGTTTTTTTCATATTTTTGAGCCGATCCTCTCGGCGTTTTTTATATAATTGTAATTGAAAAATAGCCTCATCCGCTGTGACGTTATCTAAGAAGAAGCTACGCATGAGGAAGGCTTCTTTGATCTTAGGACTTTGTGGTGAGCTGGAAAGCCAATCACGTAGGTAATCGCGTCCTTCTTTAGTAATGGTATAGATTTTTTTATCGGGTTTAGCCGTTTGTTCAATCATTTCAGAATGGACAAGCTCTTTTTCTTCTAAGTGATTTAATTCAGGATAGATTTGTGAAAGATGTGTGTGCCAAAAGGGGTTCATGAACGTATCAAACTCTTTTTTGAGATCATAACCACTTGCGCCAGGCCACTCACTTAAGAACCCCAATATGCCATATTTTAAAGACAAACTGTCCTTCCCCCTTTTCGTCATTGTGGAATGTCCTATGTTGTTAGCATCAAAAATATAGGAGAAAAATTCTTTGAATACAAGGTGCCTAGAACCTTTTCAAACTCTCTATAATTATAACTACGTTTAAGAGAAAAAAAGTGATTTAACTTTTTATGAGAGAGTTTTTATATATGGAAAAGGATTTAAGGTACATTGGGGATTGTAACACACATTCTTTTTTAAATAATAGAAAAACCGGGTGGCTACCCAGTTTTCCTTAAATAAATAATGGTGTTTTAAAAGTGGCGTAAGGCGTAGTCTAGAATAAGACCTAGGGTTAAGAACAGTCCAAAATGTGTATGCATTTGCGCTGTTGCCTTCATCGCCGGCATCAATTGAATGGATTTGGTTCTTTCTTTAAACAATTTAACAGCTTGATAAGCCTTAGGTAAACTAGCAAAAACAAGTAACATCCAAAATGTTTCAATATTGAAAATGGCAAGACCAATGATCCATAGATAAGAGGCGATAAACATACTCATAAGGAAAGTAGTTGCTTTTTTTCTTCCTAAGAGGATGGCTAATGTATGCCTGCCCTTCTCTTTATCTCCATCTAGATCTCGAATGTTATTAGCCATTAAGATTCCACCACAGAGGATAGCAATGGGAATAGAAATGAGAATGCTTGTAAGTGTGACATTGCCTACTTGAATATAAAAGGAGATGAGAACCAAAACGAGACCCATGAATAGACCAGATACTAGTTCTCCCAAGGCTGTATAAGCAATTGGGTAAGGACCGCCGGTGTATAAATAACCTACCATCATACAAATGATACCAATAAGCGCCAGCCACCAGCTTGTTGATAGGCAAATATAGATCCCAATGAGTGAGGCGATTATACAAAACGTATAACCTAAATAAAGAACGGTTTTTGGTGCAACCCCATCGCGGACAATCGTACCGCCAATGCCGACAGATTCTTCGGTGTCGAGCCCTCGCTTATAATCAAAATATTCATTGAACATATTGGTTGCTGCTTGAATAAGAGTTGAAGCAATGAGCATGGCTATAAATAATAACCAGTGGATATGATTTTGCCACAATGCTAGGGTTGAGCCAAGGATGACGGGGACAAAGGAAGCGGTTAATGTATGTGGGCGTAAAAGATGCCACCAAATTTTCCAGCTTCTATTTTTTTTAATGACTTCATTGTTACTTTGCATAAAGGGTCTCTCCTACAATCATAATAAAACCATATCAATTTTAAGAGAGTTTCTACAAGGTGTCAATCTATAAACGTTGCTTGCTGGGTTATTCTACCCCATATTATTATTTTTATGCTCATGCAAGGGATAGACGTTTCATGGATGTGCTAAGAAATTAGAGTCCATATGGTATGAAAACAGGAAAAAAGTTCTGATTATTTCAGCATTATTGCGCTTGAATTGACACTGAAATTCATACAGGTGTATTCTTTTAATAGCAGTTGTTTTTGACCGACATAGTCGGTCTTTTGTTAGTTAGGCTCAAGAAAGCGCTGTATAGGAACCAGGAGGAAAAACCTCAATGATTAATGAAGCGAAGCAAGATTCTTTTACAGAATCTTTCATTAGGGCTGTTGAAATTACTAGAAGTGAGCGCACAGAAAAGCTTTTTTCGTATACAACATATGTGGAAGATATAAGTCCTATACAATTTTATACAAATAGCTATCGGATTAAGACATCCTATAGACATTATTGGTCCAACCCCCAGGGGCTCACCTTGGTTGGGAGTGGTTCTGCATGGCTGTTTAACTATGCAGGTGACTCGAATCGCTTTCAATTTATCAAATCGAAATGGGAATCTTTTGTGAGGGATCACTTGATCACTAGGAATGTGCCTGCTAGGGGCATTTTGTTAATGGGTGGATTTTGTTTTGATGCAACGGAAAGCACGCGAGGAGAGTGGCAACATTTTCCTGAAGCATCATTTGTTTTACCACGATTTTTATTGACGATCGACCATGAAGGTTGCTGGTTAACACTGAATGACATTATCAGTCCAGATGAGGAAAATGTTTATCAAAGGATAATGGATCTGAGAGAGCAATGGGAGGTGTTGCTGAGGAGGCAGCACAGCTCATCGCATGCTATACAGTATACACAACAGCTTAAGGTTCATGATATGCAGGGAGAACAGTGGAAGGACGCCGTGGCTCATGCTATTGATGACATGGCACATGGATCGCTACAAAAAATTGTACTCTCCCGCTCCCAAGTGGCACAGTTATCATCTGATGTTGATATTTCAGCGGTCATTCATCGGCTTACAGAACAACAGCCCAATAGCTATGTGTTTAGCATTGAAAGACAAGGAGATGTGTTTATTGGCGCTACTCCTGAACGCCTGGTGAAGCGTGAGGGTCAAGCATTTTACGCTGATGCTTTAGCTGGAACAACGGGACGTGGTGAGACGTCTTATGAGGATGAACAGTTGGGACAAATCTTGTTGAGTGATAAAAAAAATCTTCAAGAACATACTTATGTTGTTCGGATGTTGCAGGATACTTTCCAAAAATGGTGTGAATCAATAGAGGTTGATACACGCCCCACTTTACTTAAGGTGAAGGACGTACAGCATCTCTATACATCAGTTAAAGGAGTGGCTAAAGGTACAGCGCATTTGCTTGATGTTGTTGAACAGCTTCATCCGACACCGGCTATGGGAGGAACGCCGAGAGATTTAGCGATGAAACGGATAGCCGAGCTTGAACCACATGATCGTGGATGGTATTCGGCCCCGATTGGATGGATGGACAGCAGTGGCAATGGTGATTTTTCTGTGGCGATTCGTTCAGGGCTCATATGCGGTCATAGGGCACATCTCTACGCTGGTTGTGGTATTGTAAGTGATTCAGATCCAGATTTAGAATATACGGAGACGCAAATGAAATTTCGTACCATGCTTCATGCTTTAAGGGGGGATATGTCAAATGACTGAGCGTTCTGCGTTGACATCTTATACGGCAGCCTTTGTAGATGAGCTTGCCGAGCAAGGCATTCGTCATGTTGTCATTAGTCCCGGCTCTCGCTCTACCCCTTTAGCGTTGTTGCTCTATGCCCATCCGTTGTTAAAAACCTGGATTGATGTAGATGAGCGCTCTGCGGCATTTTTTGCGCTAGGTATGGCAAAGAAGAGCAATCAGCCGGTTGCCATTGTGTGTTCATCTGGAACAGCCACAGCTAATTTTTATCCTGCTATTATCGAAGCAAAATATGGACGGGTTCCCTTAGTTGTGTTAACAGCTGATCGACCTCATGAACTGCGGGGAAATGGCTCGCCGCAAACCATTGATCAGATAAAAATGTATGGAGATCATGTCAAATGGTTTCAGGATATGCCTTTGCCAGAAGATGATGAGACGATGTGGACCTTTGCTCGCTACAGTGCCAAGCGAGCTGTAGATACTGCTAACAAGGTTCCTAAAGGACCCACTCATTTAAATTTTCCATTTCGTGAACCGCTTGTTCCTGATTTTCAAAACATGGAGCTATGGACATACGGAAAAAGGCAGGAAGCTTCCAAAAGTGAAAGCACATTTCTCTCTTTAGAAGATGTTACATATGAGCGACTCATTGCGGAATGGCGGGAGATTCGCCGACCGTTGATCATTGTGGGACCTAATCGTCAAGTGGGATTGCGAGAAGCGGTTGCTGAACTAGCAGAACGACTAGGAGCGCCGGTATTGGCTGATCCACTATCAGGTGTACGCTTTGGCAAGGAAGTGAAGCAAATGGCTATCATTGATAGTTATGATGCTTTATTAAGAGACTCTGCTTTTATAGAAAAATATCAAGCTGATGGCATTATTCGCTTTGGAGCAAACCCCGTGTCAAAGTCTTTGACTAAGTACCTCAAGGGAGTGAAGCCCACGAGTTTCCTGATTGTAGATGAAGGACTTGATTGGCTTGATGCTACACATTCGGCAACACAGATAATCCATGCTGATCCTGTTGTTTTTTGTCATACATTTTCACGTTTATTCAGACAACAAAGCAGTGCTATGGAAACGAGTTGGCAAGGTTTTTGGCGACAAGAAAATAGAAAGGCAAAGGATACGCTCAAGCGTTATATGAGCACAGCCTCTTGGTTTGAGGGATATATAGCCGCTTCTTTATACGAACGGTTGCCTGCTGAAGCAACATTATTTGCTAGTAATAGTATGCCTATTCGAGATGTTGATACTTTTTTCTTTACTCGAGAGGATATTCTGGATGTCATAGCTAATCGAGGGGCAAACGGCATTGATGGTGTTGTTTCCTCGGCTTTGGGTTGCAGTGCTGTAAGCAATAAAACCGTCTATTTATTGATTGGTGATTTGGCGTTCTTTCATGATATGAATGGATTAATGATGGCAAAACATTATGAATTGGATATGGTTATCGTTGTCATTAATAATAATGGAGGTGGGATTTTTTCCTTTTTACCACAGGCAAGTGAATCGGGAGAGGTATTTGAGGATTTATTTGGGACACCTCTGGATTATGAGGTCGAGAGGGTTGCTCAACTATATGAAGCACATTATTTCAAAGCGACTCACCAGAAAGCTTTCGATGATGCATTAAGACAAGCTCAGAGCTTAAAAGGGTTGAGAATGATTGAGGCAGTGACCAATCGCCAAGAAAATGTGTTGCTCCATAATCAATTGTGGAAAGACATGCATATAGCGTGCAGGGCAGAGGGTGAAGAGCTTGAGGATTAAAGCGAATGGTGTCGACCACTTCGTTATGGTTCAAGGTAAGGGCTATCCTCTGTTGCTCTTGCATGGCTTTACTGGGAGTCACCAAACGTGGTTGCCTTTTATATCACATTGGTCTAAGCGCTATAAAGTGATTGCTTTAGATATTATTGGGCATGGTCAAACAGAAAGTCCTGAAGAGGTCGCCTTATATAGTATGGAAAATGTTTCTAAAAGCATCAACGATATTTTGGATGTTTTAGGAATAGACAAGGTTAATGTGTTAGGTTATTCCATGGGAGGACGTCTTGGTTTGCATTTTGCTCTGCACTATGTAAAACGTGTCAATGGACTTATGTTGGAAAGCGCCTCTCCGGGGCTCGCTCTGAAGGAAGAGCGGGAAGCCCGTATCCAAAAAGATAATACATTGTCTCACAGGATTGAGGAAAACGGCATTGAATCGTTTGTTGATAACTGGGAGAAAATCCCCTTGTTTTCGACACAAAAGCATCTGCCAAAAGTGCTGAAAAATGCCATTCGCAAAGAGAGACTCCAGCATCAACCAATCGGACTTGCCAATAGTTTACGTGGGATGGGGACAGGTAGGCAGCCATCCTTATGGGAAGCACTGGCAGGCTTTGAAACCTCTATCCCTGTTCTTCTTGTTGCCGGAGAAAAGGATGAGAAGTTTCTGAACATTGCCCAGGAAATGAAGCGAAAATTGCCAATGAGTTTTTTGATTGTTTTTCGGCGGGCTGGACATGCACTTCATGTGGAAGTAGCCGAGAAGTTTGATAAAATAGTATACGATGAATTTTATCGAATGATAGAACATCGTGGAAGGAGAATGTTAGATGACGATTCAATGGAAGACTGTTCGTACATATGATGAAATATTATATGAATCCTATGAGGGGATTGCTAAAGTAACGATCAATCGTCCCCATGTTCATAATGCTTTTACCCCTAAAACAGTGATTGAAATGATCGATGCCTTTTCAAGGGCACGTGATGATTCAAGCATAGGTGTTGTTATTTTAACGGGTGCGGGAGATAAAGCCTTTTGTTCCGGAGGGGATCAGAAGGTAAGAGGTCATGGTGGCTATGTTGATGATGATAATATCCCACGTTTAAATGTATTGGACTTACAACGTTTAATGCGCACGATGCCTAAGCCAGTGATTGCTATGGTTGCGGGGTATGCGATTGGTGGAGGACATGTTCTGCACGTGATCAGTGATCTTACCATTGCCGCTGACAATGCTATTTTTGGACAGACAGGACCTAAGGTAGGAAGCTTTGATGCGGGTTATGGTGCTGGTTATCTTGCCAGAATCGTTGGTCATAAAAAGGCGAGGGAGATCTGGTATCTTTGTCGTCAATATAACGCTCAGGAAGCTCTGGAAATGGGGCTTGTCAACACCGTTGTTCCACTAGAACAATTAGAAGAAGAAACCGTGAAGTGGGCGAAAGAAATTTTAGAAAAAAGCTCAACGGCGATCCGTTTCTTAAAAGCTTCATTCAATGCTGATACAGATGGTTTGGCTGGACTTCAACAGTTTGGTGGGGATGCGACATTGCTTTATTATACAACCGATGAAGCTAAGGAAGGTCGCGACGCCTTTAAAGAAAAAAGAACCCCAAACTTTGAACAATTTCCAAGATTCCCATGATGTTAGTAAGCGTGTAGGACGCTCAATGTCGTATCGAGCATTTGTGGCTTTGAAAAGGACAAGAGGTAAACGATGGATACAGAAAAGATACATTCTGAGAACCATGAACGCCTTCTCAAGGGAGTTTTTTTGAAATGGAACAGACAACACCGCTTTGGTTAAAGCAGAGAGCCCTTTTAACTCCGAATCGATTGGCAGTAGAAACAGAGTCACGAGCTTTGACTTTTAAAGAACTTGATGAATGGGTTTGTGATTTAGCGCTTGCTCTAACAGCTTATGGGGTAACCGACGGCATGAAGGTCGCTTTATTACAAGATAATACTGTTGAAATGATCGTAAGCTATCATGCTTTAAGTTACCTGGGGGCGGTAGCTGTTCCTTTGAATACGCGATTATCTGTAAAAGAGCTAGCTTGGCAAGTCCGTGATTGCGAGACATCATTTGTACTTCACGATAATGTTCATCAGGAAAAAGTGGATGGTATTGTTTCAGACATGACTTCATTGCAAACATGTAATATTAATGCATTAGATCGCTTAGCAGCGGAAGATGATAGTCGCTTAAAAACAGAGATAAAAAAGGATGCTCTGCATACGATTATCTACACATCAGGGACAACGGGGCGTCCCAAGGGCGTGATGCTTACTTATGCTAACCACTGGGGGAGTGCTATCGGTTCGGTGCTTAATTTGGGGTGTACTGCAGAAGATAAGTGGCTGGCCGTTGTTCCGCTATTCCATGTGAGCGGTTTGTCTATCGTCATGCGTAGTGTCATTTATGGTATACCCCTTCGATTACATCGCTATTTTGATGCTAAAATGGTGAATGAGGCGATTATTCATCGCAAAGTCACTCTGGTTTCTGTTGTCACGACGATGCTAGCAAAAATGGTAGAGGATCTAGGAGATGAGCGCTATCCAGAGACATTTCGCTGTATGTTGCTCGGTGGTGGGTCTGTCCCTAAACCATTATTAGACGTTTGTCTTGTCAAGGACATACCTGTTTACCAAACATATGGATTATCTGAAACGGCTTCGCAAATTGTGACGCTTTCTCCGGATTATATGACCAGTAAGGCGGGTTCAGCAGGAAAGCCTCTGTTTTTGTCTGAGGTTAGAATTGTTAACGAACAAGGGAACGATGTTGCTGCAAATAAGGAAGGAGAAATTATTGTCAAAGGACCGAATGTGACTTCAGGGTATTACAAACGACCAGAGGCTACGCAACAGGCGATTAAAAATCAGTGGTTGCACACGGGTGATATCGGCTATTTGGATGAAGAAGGCTTTTTATATGTACTTGATCGTCGTAAAGATTTAATTGTATCTGGTGGAGAAAATGTTTATCCTGCAGAGGTTGAATCAGTCGTACTCTCCCACTCTGCAGTGGAAGAGGTTGGTGTTATTGGTGTTCAAGATGCACGATGGGGCCATGTTCCAGTAGCGTTTGTAAAGCTCAGGAATCAAGCTATAGTTTCTGAAATGGATCTTCTGGTATTTTGTAGAAGTGCATTAGCTAAATATAAAGTGCCTACCCACTTTTATTTCATTGATAGTCTTCCAAAAACGGCTTCTGGTAAGCTACTGAGAAGAGAGTTGGTTAAGCTATTGCCCAGTGATTTTCACTAGTTGTTATTCAATCCACAATCTATACAGAGCTAC
>Ga0154003_1000328_pt1 | contig 14734 bp, 9 predicted proteins | sample TSFL087MetaG_FD_104679 | JGI IMG/M metagenome (GOLD analysis project Ga0154003, IMG submission 104679) | Attine ant fungus gardens microbial communities from Florida, USA - TSFL087 MetaG | ecosystem: Host-associated > Fungi > Mycelium > Unclassified | place: USA: Florida, Lake Talquin State...
ATATTCTCCTGGCGCGAATGTCATTGAACCCGATTATCCTACCATCATTTTGGGGAAACTCCGGTTAATAATGACTTCTTAAACTGGTTTTCAATCGTGTATATGGAATCGGCTGGGTACGCATCGCTTCCAGCGTGCAGTCGTGGATGGTAGACCCATGGGAGACCCGCAGCGCGCTTGGAGCCGTGCGCCCACGCTCGTATGCTATAGCGATCAAAGCAAGCAAGGCGACGCTGGGGGCTGGTTACAATCAATGCGTCTTTAGCCGGGACTGCACGCTGGAAGCGATGCGTACCCGGGGATTTTTGGAGGAGACTCATGGATAAAAATAACAAGAGTCACTGTTCACGAAGGGAGTTTACTGCGACGGCTGTCTCCGCCGCAGCCTTTACCATAGTCCCGCGACATGTGCTGGGCGGGGCCGGATTCACGCCGCCGAGCGACAAGATCAACCTGGCCGTGATCGGATTGGGGCGTCAGGGAATGGCCGTGATGATGAATCTGTTGCAACTTCCCGAGATTCAGGTGGTCTCCGTCTGCGACGTAAATCAGGGCAGTAAGGAGTACGCTGAATATGACTCCAACGCCATGCTCACCGCCGCGAGGCGGTTGCTGGGCATCGGGTTCGAGAATTGGGGAGAAGATTGGGCTTCACCCGGCGCGGTTCAACTTACGAAGAGCTTTTCGACCAGCCTGGGCATCGGCGGGCGCGAGCCTGCTAAGAGACTCGTCGAAGCGTACTATGGTTCCCGCAACGGCTCGGAGTCTTACAAAGGCTGCGCCGCTTACATGGATTTCCGCGAGATGTTGGAGAAACAGTCGGACCTGGACGCTGTTTACGTGGCCACTCCTGATCATTGGCATGCGCCGATTTCGATCGCTGCCATGCGCAAAGGCAAGCATGTGTTATGTCAGAAGCCGATGGCGCACTCGATCGGCGAGGCGCGCCGCATGGCCGCAGTGGCGCGCGAGACGAAGGTCGCGACTGCGCTCCCGGTGAATAATCCCTACACTCCTGTCACACAGACCATCTCGGAGTGGATTACCGACGGCGCCATCGGTCGCGTGCGCGAAGTTCACAATTGGTCCAGCCGTCCGTATTGGCCCCAGGGGATTGATCGACCGACAGAGGCGCAGCCGGCGCCTCAAAATCTCAACTGGGATCTGTGGGTAGGCCCGGCGCCGATGCGCCCCTACAATAAAGCCTACCTTCCTTTTGTCTGGCGCGGCTGGTACGACTTCGGCTGCGGTTCATTTGGCGACATGGGCTGCTATAGTTTCGCCGGCGTGTTCAAAATTCTCGGTCTGACTCCGCCCACCGTGGTCGAGGCCTGTTCGGGCGAATCTTACGAGGAGACTTTTCCGCAGGCTTCGATCGTTCATCTCGACTTCCCTGCCCGCGACGGCCGTCCGGATGTCCGCATGTCATGGTACGACGGCGGATTGCACCCGCCCCGTCCCGCAGGAATCGCTGAAGAAGACGGGCGTCAGTTTAGGCATCGCCAGGAAGGCGTGATGTATGTCGGCGAGAAAGGGATTTTGCTGGCCGGCTTTAATGGCCAAAATCCGCGCGTTTACCCCCCATCGCCCAAGTATGCGCTTCCTCCGAGACAAGAGATTCGCCCGGAGGTTCGTATTGAAACAGGCGCGCAACCCGCGCCGCCCGCGCAACCCGCGCAACCCGCGCCGCCTCGGAATGCCTCAATCGATGCATGGATTGCCGCCTGCAAAGGAGGCCCGGCGGCGCTCACCAACTTCGAGATTCAGGCCCCGGTCACTGAAGCCTTTCTACTCGGCTGTATGGCCCAGCGTGTGCCCGGTGAAAAGCTACTATGGGATACGGCGCAGGCGAAGGTAACCAACAACGAAAAGGCGAATGGCTTTGTAGACCCAACCTACCGCGACGGGTACACCACGTAAAATCAAGAGCGCGCATAAATCAGACCGGCGGAACCAGGTGGTTGAACGTATTCAGCTTTAATTTGCACAGACTTCACATAAAATTAGGAGATTTGTATGGCTGCAATTTCGAGACGAGAGTTCCTCAAGAAAGCGGCGACCGATACCGCTGTGGCAGGGTTCCTGGCCACGGGTGTAGTAGAACTCCATGCCAATCCGCTTGGACTGCCAATCGGCAGTCAGACCTATCCCCACCGTGCGATGCTCAAACAGGATTTTCCCGGTTTGATGAAGCAACTGGCTGACCTGGGGGTTCAGCAGATCGAGCTGTGCTCACCGCTCGGTTACGCCGACTTCGCCGGCCTGGCCAAAGGCGCCGAGGTCAAGAAAATCATGGCCGATCACGGTCTCAAATGTGAGAGCGCGCACTTCAGTATGAAGGAGCTCAGGCAAACTCAAGAAGCGAGCATCGCCTGGGCCAAAGAGGTAGGCGTCACGCAGATGATTACAGCGACCCTGGGCGCAGGGAGCGCCCCGACTATGGATGACGTGAAGAGAGCCGCTGACGAATATAACAAGATCGCCGCAGTGGCGGCGAATGCCGGCATCCAGCAGGGCCTGCACAACGAAGGCTTTGAGGTCTCGTCGGTCGACGGCAAGCGGACCTACGACATACTGATGGAGTTGCTCGATCCGAAGCTGGTTAAATTCCAATTCCAGATGTCCACGATCAGACACGGCTTCGACGCCGCCGAGTACTTCATAAAGTACCCAGGGCGTTTCTTCTCGATGCACCTGCAGGACTGGAACCCGGAGACCAAGACCATTGTGGCGGTGGGAAAGGGCTCCATCGACTGGAAAAAAGTCTTTACTGCGGCGAAGACCGGCGGGGTCAAGAGCTACTACATCGAACAAAACATGGAAATGACGAAAGAGGGCGTCGCATTTCTGAAGGCTCTGAAGATCTGAGGGCTTTTGGGCGACTAGCGCCATTTTATTACAAAATCTGTAATATTGAGAGAATGAGCGACAACCACCCCGTTAAATTAATCTGGCCTATCGCCGAGCCGCCATCGCGAAGGCGCGCGTGTGTTCGAGGACTCTGAAACGAATCCGCCGGACGCATATTGCGTGTATGACAAACTTCCCGTGGTCTTCATCGCCCGACGGCGGCCAGGGGCTGGGCGTTTACGCGCCCAGTTCCAAGAACTCGGTCATCACCGCAGGCATTATCCAAACGCGCGGTTTTTCATCAGCCTGGACAATAAGGTAGAATTCTGGGCCAACATCGTCGCGGCGTGCGCGCTGCTCCCCTTCCCGCTGCCGCGATCGCATGACATCTGCCGGCTCGAAGAAGAATACAGCTACTCGAAAAAGCTGATCGCCATTCGAGCGATGTTGCTCCAACAACTTCGATCTGCCCCCTGGAAAGGTTCAGCGATGATTTGTCTAAACTGTGGAATACAATTGCCTAAAGAGGCGCAAATTTGCATTCAATGCGGGGAGCAAATTTCCACACCAGGTAATATTGCTTATCCTGGAAAAAACCGTAAGCGCGCCAGCAAAAGCGTCATCGCTATCACTATACTTGGCGCTTGCGCGTGTGTCTTGACCGCCGTCGCTGTTCTTCCGGAGATACTAAAAGATCGATCTCAACCTCAAGGGCAAACGACGGTTACCGGCGGGCCGGCGCTATATTCCGCCCCCCGGCCTACTCCTACTACTACGCCAACGCCCGCTCCAGTAAGGAAGGCCGAAACCTACGAGATCGACACTAAGGCAATCGGTTTGCAGCCTGATCAGTTGTGGTGGCACCCGTTGCTTGTGAAAAACGATTGGCGGAATGCTCGATTGGTAGGGAAATTCATAGCGCAGGGCGGCGAAAAGAATGACATTGAGGCCATCGTGACCAACGAGAAGGGCCTGATAAATTGGCGAAAGAATTACTTGCACCGGCCCGAAGTCTGGTACAAGTCAGGACGCGTGACAGAGGACACAATCAACGTGCCCTTGCCCACTGGGCAGAGCTATTTCGTCTTCAGCAACAGGTTTTCAGTCCCCGTCAATAAAACAATCAGATTCAATTTGCGCATAGAATATGAGCGATTGGCGCAACCATGATCCTTAAACCTGTGGCCGCCACGTGATCGGCGGCCACTGATTAATTTGATCAGGTTGCGGTGATTCCCTTCTCGGTCATCTTCGCCGAAACGAGAAATAGCGCGAGTGGAACGCGGCGGGGAACTAAGAGAAAAGGCGCGAGGTCCCTCGCGCCTTTTTCCACTTCGACCCATTTTGTTTTCTATGAGTTGCTGATGCGCCCGGAGCGTGAAGCCCGCTCTCTATCGCTCGCGGTACTGATCCAGTCAGCCTTCCCGTACATGCAATTGCAATCCGCTCTAATATTTTCACCTAGTTGCAGCCACCGGTCAGCGCGCCACTATACCCCCAAATCGGCCTATTTCCAGGGAGAATTGTCACAAGATTGTCATAGGGCCCTCCTTAACTCACGCAATCTCCGGGCGAATTGGCTTCATGCGCCACATCATTAATATTTTGCCCACGACGCCGGATTTCGGATTCGAGTTCTTCCTGGCGTTCATATCTTTCTGACTACTAAGCGACAGATACAGATTCAGAGACGCCTGGGTGGATTGACATTCGTACATTCAGTTGAATATATATCCAGTGATAAAGGGCTTTCTTGCACGAATCTGAGTGAGGAGTTGCGGATGCCCTGATGTATTACGCTCTTTCCGCCATGAAGAAGCCCACGTACCACATCCGCAACTGGCGCGAGTATAACGCCTCGCTCAAACAACGTGGAGAGGCGCCATCTGGGTCAGTCCTAAAGCCGTCGCGAATTGGACGACCAATGAATTAACCGGAAATCCAGGCGCTTCTTCGACTTACACCGACTTGGCGATTGAGACCATGGTCAAAGTCCAAGCCATTTACGGCTTCGCTGGACGGCAAACCCAAGGCTTCCTTCAACCGGTCTTTGAGTGATGAAGTTCGATCTAACAGCGCCAGATTTTCCGCCCCTCTCACAGCGCCGCCAGGCAGTTAACGATCAGTTTGCAGGTCAAGGATTGGTCCAAGTCACGGCGCCTGGTGGCGCCTTCGACCGGCGTCAAAGCCTACAGCGAGGGCGAATGGAAAGTCCCCTGACACGAGGCCGGAAGACGCTGGATCTGGCGCAAACTACACATCTGTGTGGACTAGACTCCCCTCAAATTCGTCAGCGTCCTGCCGAACGCGAATGATGTCAGCGACGCCGAAGTCGCGCCGGATTTACTTCAGGACGCGCCCTGTAAGATCGGACAAGTCGGAGCCAGCGGCGCCTACGACCAGCGGCGATGCAACGACACGCTCAATCGCCATGGGGCGAGGGCGGCCATCCCGCCCCGCAAAGGGGCGACGATTTGGAGCCACTCCGATGGCAAAGCGGAGCGACAGGCCCGGGACGAGAACTTGCGGCGGATCAGAAGAGTCTGGCGCAAGCAGTGGAAGCGTGAAAGCGGCTATCATCGGCGGAGCTTAGCCGCAGACAAAGGTCTTCCGCTTAAAGATGATCTTCTGCGGCCAGTTACAAAGTCGGCAGATTGATAATCAATTCAAAGAGCTATTACTCAAGAGTGCGATCCTGAATCGGATGACACACTTTGGAATGCCCGAGAGTATCAAGGTTACTTGCTAACAAGCTGTTTAAAGCAAGGCATCGATGTTCGCGCAAAAAAGCCGTGATAAACTATCAAAATATGTGTATGGGCATTCCAGGTCCGAGAGAAGGCTGGCCGCGTTGAACCGAGCCGATACCAATGACCCCAACATACGATCATAAGGGAAGAGGCTGGACACTGACAGCAGAGGCATTCGATAAACTGCTAGACTGCTTCGATGTCGACCGCGACAGTGCGGGAGAGAAGTATGAGGATTTGCGTCGCGCATTGGTTAGGTACTTTGAAGGGCGCAGAATTTTATTCGCCGAAGAGAATGCAGATGAGGTATTCAACCGCGTCTCACGCAAACTCATTGACGGGGTTCAAATAAACAACCTTTACGGTTATTGCTATGAAGTTGCTCGGCGGGTCCTTCTGGAAAGGCAAAGATCACCTGAGAGCAAAATGCATTCCATCGAAGAGTTCGAATTGGAATATTCAGCGACCGATTCCATAGATGATGCGATTGAAAAGGAAAAGATGTTGAGGTGTCTTAATCAGTGTATGGAGAAACTGCCGCCGGAAAGTCGCGCTTTGATCACAGAGTATTACCAACACAATCGAAACGACAGAGTTAAATTGCGCAAGGCTATGTCAGAGCGCATGAATTTGAGTCGCGAGGCTTTAGCTAATCGCGCGCAACGGTTACGAGCAAAGCTTGAGAAATGTATTGAAAGATGTCTCAAAATGACAGCGATATAAATTCCGATTTTTGACACTATCTAATGAAGCTGTTGTTTCTGTTTTTTGATCTCTGAAAAATGGTAGGAAATGCGAGTGGCGGTTGCGCGCCCCGCAAAGTCGTTCGATCTTTTAGTTTACGAATCCTACAACAGAACCGAACAACTGAAAATATTCTACCATCAGTGATTATCTAATTGATCCGCCAAGGCTCTATTGGTCTTGGCATAGACGCGAAGAGACCGTCGGCCAACTGCGCCGACGCCTTATCGAACATTGACCCCCGCGCATTTCTCGAGCTTTGGGTGAATCACTCATTGTGTAGAAATAGCGTTTCGCTTCGTGTTTTCAATGATCTATTGATCCGGAAAACCGGAAACTACAGTAATGTAAAGAACGAGCAAAGGTCTCCCCAGCCAATTAACCGAGAAGTTGATGAAACATTTGAAAGTGAAAGATGATGATATTGTTTGTTATCTGCTCGGCGGGATGTCGGAGACTGAGCAATTAGCGATGGAGGAAGCTTTTGTCTCTGATCCTCAAATCTTTACACTGGTCGCCGACATCGAAAATGATCTGATTGACGATTACGTTCGCGGACGGCTTGCGCTCCAGCAGCGCGAGCTTTTCGAACGGAACTTTTTAACAAGTCCTGGCCAGCGACGGCGTGTAGAGATCGCCAAGGCTTTGTTACCTAGTCTCGACCGAATTGAGACAACCGATGCCGATCACTCAGCGATTAATGAGAATCCTGCTAGGAGGCAGAGATTTTCCTCTTTTTCATTCAAACCCCAACTTGCCTTCAGACTCGCCGCAACGTTGGCGCTAATGCTGTTCGCAACTAGTTTGGCGTGGTTGCTTCTTGAAAACAGGCATCTGCGACAGGAATTGCGAATCGCGCAAGAAGACGCCGCGCGCCGCGAGCGTGAATTGGGACAGCAAGTCACCGATGAGAGACAACAAAACAGCCGGCTGGCCGATGAGATCGCCCAGTTGCGCGGTAATTCGGCCCCGCAGACCACGCCGCCGCCATTGCAAACTGCCCCGACATTCGTGAAATTATTGCTTGCTGCCAACGTGAACAGGGACCCCGTCTCCGGCATTATTCCACATCTTACTATCCCACCTGGCCGGAAGCAGGTCCAGTTAGTTCTTAAGATGGAAGACAGCGGCTATCCTGATTACCGCGCCGAAATACTGACATCCTCGGGCGTCGGGATCTTGACCCGAGAAAATCTGAAACCGAGTCTCAGACGATCCATCGCGACCTTCACCGTCAATGTCCCGTCAAACATGCTCACTGATGGCGTCTACGCTCTCAGATTGAGAGGCATGAGCAAGAATGGCGAGGGGGACATTCTAAGCAATTCCTCCTTCCGGATTGAGAAGCCCTGACCACTTGTCCATTCGGCAAATCAAGACAAGCTATTTAACTCTCTTTAGGCCACTGACCGCCGGTCAAAAAAAATCGCGATATGTTATTCACTGTTCCGTCACTACCAAGTGAAAGCTGATAGCTTCAATCTTGCGCGCCTATATGAATTATATCGCGTCATTCAGCCAGCGCCGATAAGGCGGGGGTAAAAAAGGTAGTGATGAGTGACAAATTTGTTCCTCACCATTTCCACTCGTCACTACCAGTCCAATTACAATGCCCGATACTCCCCCTGCAGTAAAAAAGCAGCCCAGTAGTAAGGAGAACTCCAGCGCCGGTTCTGCCGCATAATTTTCAGTTGCGCCTGCCTTAAAGCGTCCGCGGGAGAGCGGCCTTCCTGAAGCAGGAAGCGGTAGAAGTTCTGCATGAGCGCGGCTGTGGCAGCGTCATCGACCTTCCACAAACTGGCGATGACGCGGCGCGTCCCGGCATACATAAACCCTCGCGTCAGCGCGACCAACCCCTCGCCTTTGACCTCCTTCCCGACGCCGGTCTGGCAGGCGCTAAGGACAACTAGTTCCGCCGATAGCCGTAGATTGTAGATCTCGTGCATCCGCAGAAATCCATCGACCTTGTCGCCATTCGGCGCATAGAGGGAAAGAATCAGTCCCGAGAGCTCAGGCTGATCGGAATTGAGCAAGCCGTGGGTTGCGAAGTGAATGATTCGGTACTCGCCAAGGCGCTGACTTTCGATTAGGGAACGGCTGGCGTCGAACCCCGTCGCAAGCAGTCCAGATTCCGGGGAGACCAGATTGATAATCTCGCTCCCTTCTCTATCCGAAGAAGGGAGTTGCGGAATGGCGCCCTCGCCGCCGCTTAATTGCCAGGCGCGCGTCAGGTCGGCAGTCACGCCCAAAGGAGGAGACTGCTTGCCGTCCTGCCGCTGGGCGGCGGTAAATCCGCTGCCTCGGAGACTGAAGACCGGGTTTGCGATCACCGCAATGGTCTTAGAGGGCGGAGGTCTATCGCCCAACTCCTTCCTCAATTCCTCCAACATTGAGGCCGAAGGCAGACTGATGATCTCGTGGTTGGCGATCATCGGGGCCGGTGGCTCGGGCGGTTGTCGCGTGGGACTGTTCGGACGCGCGTTGTTACCGGCTTCTAGCGGTAGCGGTAATGCCCCGAACGGCAGATGCTGCAACGCCCCATCGCTCACTATGATCAACCTTTTGCCTTTGATGTCGGCGGCGACCGGCGAAATCAGCATTCGACTAAGCGCTTCAGCCTCGACCCAATACTGTCGCTCTGCCTTTTTCGCGCGTAACAGGGCCTGCTCATATGATTTCGGATTGCTCGCGCTCAGCGACTGACGCGTCACCAGGAGGGAGTAGGTGCGTTTAGCGGCGCTTTCAATCTTGGCGCGGGCAGGCAACTCGTAACTGACTACTTTTTGCGGCGTAACCATCCATAAATAGCTTCGAACATCGCCCAACGCGTATTCCAACAGCGCCGTGTCATCATCGAGCAATAGACGCTGGATCTCTTCACCGGTGAGCGATTGCGGTTGCGTCAAGGCCGCATAACGCGGCGCCGCCTGCTTGATCTGTCTCTGCGTCTCGTCATATTCGATCTTGAGTGAGCGCAGTTCGCGCGCCGCCCTCTCCGCCTCCTCAGGCGAATGCGGCCCGCTGAGCATCTCTTGCTGCCGCGCGGCCTTGTTGTTCAAGTCTTTCTGTAAAGACCGTTCGCGTTCGAACAGGTGTGGCGGCACGTCTTTGCGCAGGTCGGCGCGCGCCTCGACCAGCATCTCCCGGAGGATTCGGGCCCGCGCCTGCTCGCTAACCTGTAAGGCTAGCTTGTTCAATCCCTCCTCAGGTCGCCGCTTATGCAGGAGCATCAGCACGTCAATATAGAGGCCATAGCTCTTCTGCGCCGTCGCGAAATATGTCTCCCTGAGTTGACGGCTGGCGAACTGCTCGCGTGTGGACTCGATCAGTCTGATCGCTGTCTCAATCTGCGCGCGCGCCTCGGCGAGGGACCCTAGGTCACGCTGCGCGCGCGCAATGTGATGCAAGGCGTTGATCTCCTCGGCGCGATTTTCTGTCTTCCGGCTTATCGGCAACGCTTCAAGGTAGTAGGCCAGCGCCTTCTGCCTGTCCCCGTTCAGTTCCTGGATGAAGCCGATCCGGTTAAGCATTACGGCCTCGTGGTCGCGATTTCGCGCCTCACGGCTGAGCCTCAACGAGTCTTCATAATGGCTCAGCGCCTTTAGCCGATCACCAATGGACTCGTAGATTGTCCCGAGTTGATTCAGCGCGTACGCCTCAAGTCTGGGGTCACCGATCTCCTTGCTAATCACCAAACCGCGCGTGGCGTGCGTCAACGCCTTTTTAGTATTCCCGAGCCTGCTGTGAGCCTGCCCTATGGTCGAATGCGCGATCTTCTGCGGAACCAATGAGCCGATCTTTTCGACGATGGCCAAAGCCTGCTCTGCGTAATCTATCGCGTTCAGGGCATCGCCCATTTCGAGATAGGCATTGCCCAAGCCGTTGAGCGCCGCCGCCTCGCCGATTTTGACGCCTATTCCGCGGTTGATCTCCAAAGCCTGCCTATAAAGATCGACAGCCCTTTGTTGTTCGCCGAGTTGGAGAGCGATTATCGCCAGCGTGGTTTTGCAGCGCGCCTGCCCGCGCTGCCGATTCATTGACTGCCACAGCCCCAACGCCTTTTCAAAATTTTCGCGGGCCGTCTGGAGATTTCCCAAATCCGATTGGATGTTGGCGGTATTGTAATGAGATTCAGCGAGGCCTTCCTTGTCGTTCAACGAGTGTGAAATTTCCAGGGCCTGTTGAAAGTTTTCGAGCGCCCGTTGATTTTCTCCAGAAGAGTATAAGACACGGCCGATACTGATTAGTGTAAAAACCTCCTCCCAACGATCACCCAGCTTGCGCCAGCCAGCTAGCGCCTCCGTGTATTTTTCGACGGCCCGGCGATTGCTCTCGGAACCCTCTCTCTCGCTCAACATCTGGGCCTCAGAGATTGCGCGTTCCGAAACGATCCGTGTCTCATCCTTTGGCCCAGCTGAATGCGATTCTTCGAATCTGATGGTGTATTTCCCACTCTGCCTGGATTCTGCGGGGCTGTAGATTTCGACCCGGTAAGTTCCATTAATCGAAGCCTTCCAGGAGATAGGCGTTGGCCCGAAAGGGCGGCTACGGCCTTCACGGTTCAACTGTTCGTCCGGGTCATAGATTGCAAACCTTACGGCAAAATCTCCCGGTTGAATGATCAGCCGGGAGAATTGGCCGGGAGGAATGGTTATCCGATAGGACTGTTTTTGGCCTGCCGTCAGATTACTGGTAATCTCTTGCCCGGTCTTAATATCAGTAGCTTGAATTGATCTTTGTGGCTGCGCGGCTGAAGCGGACCAGCCATGCGGCCATGAGGCGAAGACTGAGAGCGCGACGGTCTGCAGGACGAGTATCACTCTGGCGATCCCGCCGACTCTCAGTAAACTTTCCTCGAGTTCGGTCTGTTGATTGATATTGTGTGGTTTTCGTCGGTTCTCAAAATCGACCATACTCATTACTCTGTAAACTAAGTTTTTTGATATTAGGCAAAGCCCGCGGAGCGGGCGGCGGCATAAAGCCCGGGGTGGAGCCGAAGGGGGAACCCCGGGTCAGGTTCGGAGCGATATCAAGCCCGTGAAACGGGCGACAGCCATTGGCTGTCGCCAACTTCGTGGGCTGCGGATCTCTTTACTATCTTTCTCCTGGGGCTTACGCGCCAGGCTTTATGCTGTCGGGGGGCTCCGCAGGCTCAAAGCGAAGGTTTTAAAACACAAAACATCACATAATTTAGTTAGCAGAGCACGCATTCATTTCAAATTAGCGTTCTATTTTTAGCTACTTCTTTTTTCTTTCCCCTGGTTCTGGTCTTCTCAGTCATTGTTTCTTCAGCAGGGGTGATTGGGTATTTCCGCTCCCTACGGTGTGGGAGAACAGGAAGCTTTTCTTGCATCCTGTGATCAAGCTTTTCTCGAGTCCCATAATCAGACTTAACTTTGCCGCCAATAGCTACCGGAGGTACATCCACCGTATCTGACGCCATCGCAGAGAAACTGCCCTGCTCAGAGAACAATCCTGAAAGCGCGCCGAGGAACTCACCCCACTTTGATTTCTCTGCAAACTGCAGTTCGGCGTACTTCGGCGAAGGGTTAAAACATGGAAAATAAATTGATACCCCGTTTGCGTCTCTCAACCGGTGACCAATAAATCCATAACTATGGACAAACCGCTTCTCCGTCGGACTGGTATGTTGCTCCGATTGCGAGTTACCGTCATTCTGCTTATTGCCCTCAATAGTTTCCATCAGCTTCGAGCAGCTATCCTCAATCTCTTTATCGCCGCCGATCAACCGCAAATTTGCGCAAAAGTTGTAAAGATCGACGTAATCTTTAAGGTAAAAAGACTGCGTCATGGCGCGAGAAGCCAGGATAGCGGCTCCAACGGGGCCAGGGTTGGCGCGGATTTTTTTTGTTAGCTCAAGAGCCAACCTCTGTATATCTCTAGTCAGATCGTCACTCCGCGCCAAGTCGCAAGCCGACTTCGTAACATCCATGTACTTCTCCCGATAATAAAGCAGGAACTCTCGAATGATCGTTACCGCCAGATCTCCGGGGGACATATCCGGGCTCTTAACCAAGCGTGCGAGAATCCGCTCGTAAGGCCACCCCTCATCGGGGATCGCATCCTCTGAGGCGACCATGTACTTCACATGGTCCTTTATTTGATGGCCAACCTCTACCATCCCCATTAGACAGGCGTCCATTCCGAGAATGGCGATCTGACGCTTTGGATCATCTTTAAAAGCGAATGCGCGTTTACGCGCCTCTGCAAGGGCGGACTCCAGTTCATTTATCTTGAGCACATCTTGAGAGGCCTCAGATTCTTTTCCGAAAGTCTGGTCTGTCAACAACCCTCTGGAAACCTCGCTCTCAGTCCTTTTACTTAACAGTTGGGCAAAGTTTTCGACTGTGTTCTCCGTCTCCTGACTCACAGTTCCGCCCTTCAAGAAGGTTCGTATCTCTTTTTGCCTCGTCATTGCTATTGAGAGGTTGTCATCCGGTTGTCTCTTTTCTCCGCTCTCGCCCTTTTCTGCTGAATCCTTTTTGTATATTACGGCGTCAGTTGTCGGAGCTGCGGCGCGGTCAGAGTTATCCAAATCTTCCCACCCACGTCCGTGCCCCCAGAGCACGAGCATGTAGTTTTCAGCTTCATATGTATCCGCTCCCCAAACAATGAACTTGGTAAGTTCCCGAGGGTCACCAGTGTTGATTTCGGGCAAAGGGTCGCCAACGACGTCCTCATTGAGTGTAGTCTGTTCATCGCCGAGAAGAAACCGGAAAGTATTCCCCCGCCCGCGCGAGTCGAGTTGCGCAATGATGTTGACATCGTCCGTCGACCCGACTTTCTTCATTGATTTCAGGTCGTTGATCGCCTCCTCCTCGAGATCGTTATCCGCGGCAAAATAGATCATGACCGTCCATTTGGCCACTGGCTTCTGTTCCCCTTTACCGTTCGCGGATTGTTTCGCAGGGTTAACGCTCATAGCTAAGGTCTCCTTGATGTAAAGATGTTGTATGCGGGACGCGAGACCATCCCATTGATTGTGGGGAAGAGCCGCCCGCTGTTTGAGACAGACGACCGCTTTTCTTTCTGTTGAGCAAAGACTGTTGATATTACGAACCGCTGAAGACTCTCCGGCGAATTAAATAGATATCAACCGTCGTTTGTTGTCAAGAGCAATAAAAGAAAAAGGCGAAAAATCTTGCGCCATATCTTGCAACAAGTTCGCAAAATCATTTTTCGCGATATGTTTTCTTCAATTACTCACCATAAACCGAGCGTTGAAATTCGGCGCCGAGAGATATTACGCGACCCCACGATTTTTTCTGGCAATCATTCGGGAAACATTTCTGTGAGTAATAGACGTCGCCGTCCGTAGAGATAGATGGGCGGTTACGTAGCCCGAATCCATGGTATAAGAAATGGTCAGAATCAATTTCGCCCAATATTCATGAGCTTTTCAGCGATTTTTGGCGATGTTCGCTTTTCACCGAATGAGTGGAAGCGCAAAATCGCGAAATAGCCTATGGTTATTGGTCGAAACCGCATTTCTCGCCTCTTTAACCATGGATTTGGGCTGCATAGTACGCCACCCTCAAATCACAAGGAGAGTACCACTGTGTTCAACTCTAATTCTGACCCATTCGTCAACTCCCTAAAATCTTTCGGCTATAACATCGTCCGCCTGCCCAAGGCGAACCTTCTGATAACGGAAAAGACTTTCGTCAGCCTCCGAGATCTGTAGTCTCAAATAAACACAGCAAACTGTATCAGTCATGGGCTGGGGGGTACGGCCTGTGGCTGACCTGCAGGTATTCGATGGTAAGCGACGGGCAGCTGTTCGAAATGCTGTAACTATCTGCGCTTAGCTGAAGAAAGGAAAATTTCATGGCTGAATCGTCTCCTCTGAATCGGAAACTTCATGCGTTACTGATCGGAATTGACTGCTATCTCCCCAACCGCCTGCCCGATGGTAGCAGATACCGAAGCCTCGGCGGATGCGTTCGCGACATCAATCATGTCGAGAATTTCCTGACCAAGACGCTGGGATTACCCGGCGCCCAGATTACCAAGCTTACGGCCACGAACAGCGGCGCCGAAACTCCTCACGAACCGGAAGACGAGTGGCCCACCTACGACAACCTGGTTAAGGCGTTCAAGAAACTCATAGAAAACGCCACGGATGGAGATCAGATATACATCCATTACTCTGGTCATGGCGGGCGCACGGTGACCAGTTTCCCCGAGCTGAAAGGGATGAATGGGCTTGATGAGTCGCTTGTTCCGACGGACATCGGCCGGCCGGGCGCCCGTTACTTGCGCGACGTCGAAATCGCCCACCTGCTCAGACAAATGGTCGATAAAGGTCTTATCGTCACGCTCGTATTCGACAGCTGCCATTCCGCCGGAGCGACGAGAGGCATGGGCGA
>Ga0154003_1000329_pt1 | contig 14712 bp, 10 predicted proteins | sample TSFL087MetaG_FD_104679 | JGI IMG/M metagenome (GOLD analysis project Ga0154003, IMG submission 104679) | Attine ant fungus gardens microbial communities from Florida, USA - TSFL087 MetaG | ecosystem: Host-associated > Fungi > Mycelium > Unclassified | place: USA: Florida, Lake Talquin State...
CTCGAATAGTCCTTTTTTAGCCGCGACGGCGCCGGTGAACGCGCCTTTCGTGTGGCCGAAGAGCTCCGATTCCAGGAGTTCCGACGGGATGTTGCTGCAATTGACCGCGACGAACTGCCCGGTCTCGGCGCGTGGGCTGGAGAAGTGGATGGTTTTCGCGACGACCTCTTTGCCGGTGCCCGATTCGCCGGTGATCAGCACGGTAGAACGCGCCGGGGCGACCTGCTCGATAAGGTCGTAAACTTCGCGCATCGCGACAGAGTGCCCCACGATCTGTTTGCGGTCGGCCGATTCGCGCAGCGTGCGGCGCAACACCCGGCGTTCCTCGTCGCCGCGGCGGCGCGAAATGCCTTCGGCGACTCTGCGCAGAATGACCACGTTTTCAAACGGCTTGCGAATGCACCTGAAAGCGCCCATCTCCCAGGCGGCGATGGCCGTGTCGAACGTCGCGTAGGCCGTGATCATTATCACCACGGCCTCGCGGTCGAGTTTTAATATTTCCTCGAGCGTCCGCAATCCGCCGATGCCCGGCATCGAGACGTCGAGCAGCACCGCATCATAAGTCCGCTCGCCGAAGCGCGCCAGCCCCTCTTCACCCGTCTTGGCCAAATCGACGCGATAGCCGTCCTGCGAGAGCAGGCTCTCCAGAACGTCGCGCATTACTTCTTCATCATCTACAACAAGAACGTTGCCTTTTTTCGCCATATCTAAAAAGTAGCACAGAGGCCCAGGATCTGCATAACTCAATTGTGCTTGTGATCGGGCGCTTTAATTTGGTCCTTGCCCATAGGTTTGGTTTTCAGATCGAAGCGAAGCAATTCGGCAGGCGCGCCGCCGGTGTTTTCAAATTCGACCGCCGCGCCTTGCTCTATCCAGCCTGTTTTGCCCGCCTCAAGCAACAACTTAGACGGCCTGGCTTTCCCCTTCTTGAATTTGAAACTCGCCGGAGCGAGCGCCACCAGCAGCGCAGGCTCGTTTGCGCCGGTCGAGACGACCAGCTTTTTACTCGGCGCGACGGTCAGCCGTGTCGCGCGAATTTGTTCGTTCTCGAATTGGACTTTCTGGAAGTTCTCGTCCGCCGGGTATCCTTCCGGCTGGAACTTGCCGCGCAGGCTCTTGGCGTTGACCGGCTCGGTCTTGAATTCTATCCTCACGAAATCGCTCGGCGCGTCGCCGGTGTTTTCGACCTCATGAGTCTCCTTGACCGCGTACCAGAGCCGGAAGCCGCGGGCTTTGGTGGCCGGTCTGGTGATTGCGCCGTAACTCAATCCGACATGCCTGAAGATGACAGGGCCGCTGTCGTTCAAATAGACGTAGGCCGCCGCCGTCGCCGGATGATCGTGTTCGGGAATCTTTTCTTTCGCGGCGTAATGAACGTGGAGAACTTTGACCCAATCGTTCTCGAAGTCGAGCTTGTAAGCCTGCGGAGCGACCTTCACCGGGTCTTGCGCCAGCGCGGGCGCGGCGATCAGCAAGACGGTCGCCAGGAAGCGGATGAATGGCATTACGTGTTTCTCCTTCTCTGGTTGCGATTTCGATAGCAGGTCGCATTGATCCTTAGACATTGTGATAAACTGCCGGCCACAAGCATACAACGGCATGCGCGATTTGTCCTTATTTGCCAGGGAGATTTTCATATCGGCGTACAGGTTAATGGAACGCGGATGACGCGGATGCGACGGATCATCGCAGATAAGAGCTAAAAGTGATCGGCGTGAATCCGCCTTATCCGCGTTCCATTGAAGAGGCGTTTATTATGACCGTAAAACTTTACTGGGAAGACGCGCGTCTGACGCGCTTCGTCGCGCGCGTCACCGACGCCTGGCTGCAAGGCGCCCATCGAATCATCGCGCTCGATCAATCGGCCTTCTATCCGACCGGAGGCGGGCAGCCCTGCGACGCCGGAACGATCAACGCGGCCCGCGTGATCGATGTCGAGATGGCCGACAACGGGCGAATATTGCACCGCCTTGACTCGGACGTTTCGTTCGCCGTCGGCGAAGAAGCTATATGTGAGGTAGACTGGCGCCGCCGCCGCGAAATGGCTCAGCAGCACACGGGCCAGCACATCCTCTCGCAAGCCTTCTTCCGGCTTTTCGGCGCCGAGACTAAAGGCTTCCGCATCACCGACCGGACGACGGAAATCGATCTGACGCTGGAAGCGCAGCCGGAAGAGATCGAGCGCGCTATCGCGCGCGCCGAAGAACTGGCCAACGACGTAGTCTTCGACAACCGCGAGATACGCGTCCACAAGGTCACGCCCGAAGAAGCCGCCGCGTTGCCGCTGCGGAAAGAGAGCTTTATAACTGATTGCGTCCGCGTCATCGAGATCGCCGATTACGACTGGTCGCCGTGCGGCGGCACGCATGCCGAACGCACGGGCGAGGTCGGGCTGATCGCCGTGCGCGGATGGGAGCGCGCCAAGAAGATGACTCGCGTCCATTTCCTTTGCGGAGTGCGGGCGCTCAATGATTATCGCGAGGCCGGCCGCTCGGTTGATGCGATAGCGCGGAAATTCAGCGCCGGCAGGGAAGATGCCGAATCGTCGGTGGCGAGATTGCTCGACGAAAACAAACGTCTGTCTCGCCGAGCGCGGGAATTGGCCGGGATCGTCGCAAAGGTCGAAGCTCATGAATTGATCGAGGCGGCGGAACCAGGCGCCGGAGCGCGGATCGTTTCTAGAGTCTTTGAAGACCGCGACGTCGAGGAATTGAAACTGCTGGCCCATCGGCTCGTTGACGGAGACAACGTAGTCGCGCTGTTGGCGTCGAAAGAGGGCGGGACAGCGCGCCTGGTCTTCGCCAGGTCTGCAAACCTCTCAGCCGACATGAACGCGCTGATGCGGGCGGCGTGTGAAAATCTGGGCGGACGCGGCGGCGGCAAATCCGAATTCGCGCAAGGCGGCGGGCCGAAGGTGAGCGAACTCGACAAGGCGCTGGAAATATCCATGGCGGCGGTGGCGGCGAATCATCCGCGCGCTTGAGGGGGAGCGATGCTTTTGATCGGCAATTTCATGAGGTATACTGGCTTTTCACTGGGTTTTTTCAAGAGGTTCTATTCCAGATGGACACGAGAGTATCGTAAGTAATTCACTGACCAATGCGTCGCCCTTGATGGCGACAATCTGATCGCTCACAGTCCTGATCCATCTGATCATACACATCATTTACTGACCTAGCCATACAAGGTCGCCTTCAAAGTTCTCAACATTGTCCTCGATAGCGTTGTCAACTTCGCTCACGAGATAGGTATTTCACGAAACATCCTGTGCAGGCAGGGATGGCTGAGAAAACTCTGGTCAGACCTGGTCGGATACGACAATCTGATCTGTTTGGGAAGCCACAATGCCTGAAACAGCCCGTCACGCCTGATTCATAGAGGACATTATGGAAACCTTTGATTCATTGTTCGTAGAGCTCGATTCTATTGACCGGCATCTCAGCCGAAGAAAATTTCTCAAAATCGTCGTTTTCGCCGCCGCGCCCTTGCGCCTGGCGCTCGACGGGGGCGACCGCGAGTTCCTGCGCAAAGTCGCCGTGACTTTGATTCCGCCCGAAGCCGTCTCACGCACGGGAATTGACGTGATCGCCAACGTAGAACATCTGCTCCAACGCGGCAGCGTCGAGCATCGCGCGAAGATCCTGCGTCTGCTCACCTGGTCGCGTCGCGTCTCGTTCATTTACGGCGGCGAGAACGTGGCAAGGCGCGCCCGCGACTCGCGCTTCGTCCTCGCCCGGAAGATGAGCAAGGCGCTTGCTGCGCTCTGCCTGGTCGCGTTTTGGGGCGACGAGCGCGCGCTGCAATTGATCGAATCAGGGGAGGGGGGGAGATGATCCGAAAAATCACTCAGGAGATGCGGCGGCATATCTTCGCCGCGCGGGATTTCTCTTCGAATGAAAACGACAAGCCGCTCGCGGCCGATTATGACGTTTGCGTGATCGGTTCGGGGCCGGGAGGCTCGGTGGCGGCGGCGACGCTCGCGCAATCGGGATTGAAGGTCGCGCTGGTCGAACGCGGCCCGTTCCTCCCCGCCGATGATTCGAACTTCCGCGCGCTCGACATGTCGAACCGCATGGGTCACATCGAACTGACTTCGGGGTTGCGCACTATCCTTTATCAAGGCAACGCTGTCGGCGGCGGCAGCCTGCTTTACGGCGCTGTCGCGATGAAGCCTCCGCAGTTCGTCTTCGACGAGTGGAAAGAGTTGAGCGGGACGCCCGAGATCGACCGCGACAAGCTGGAGCCGCATTACCGCCATGTCGCCGAGGTGATGTCGGTGACAGAACAGACCAGGGAGTTGGAAAACGAACCCAACGCGATAGTGCGGCGGATGGCGGACGCGCTGGGCAAACCAGACGGACTCGAAACTGTCTCGCGCTACACCGAAGGCTGCGCGGGCGTGGGCCTTTGCAGCTTCGGGTGCGGATTCGATCTGAAGGGGAACATGATCAACGGCTTCCTCCCGCTCGCGCTCGCGACGGGCAATCTTACGGTCTTCGCCGAATGCGAGGCTCAAACCATCGCCGGAGAGAAGCGCGCGGGGAATTTCAAAGCGACCGGGCTGGACGTGGAGATGCGCGATTTCGTCGGCGGACGCGCCACGCGGCGCGCGCGGATCAAGGCCAGATCCTTCGCGCTTGCCGCGGGAGCCTTCTTCTCGTCCGCGTTGCTGCTGCGAAACCGCGAGACGCCGAACCGCGAGAAGATCGGCGCAAAGGTCTACCTGCAACCGCACGCGCAAATCTTCGCCTTGTTCGACAGCCCCGTGACGAAACGCGGGACGATGAAGGACGGTCAATACATCCCATACAACGGAGTTCCGTCAATCTACAACTTCACAGGATTTCTGAAGGAGCGCGGCTTCTTCTGGCTCGCCAGCATTCTCTTTCCCGCAAACCTGGCGTCGTTCATTTCGCATCTGCCGCCTGAAGAGCATTTCGCGATGATGAAGCGGTTCCACCTGACAATGAGCGTCACTCTGACGCTGCGCGACGATCCGGCCCGATCGCGCATCAAGATTAAAGACGGCCGCGCCCAGCTTGATTTCCGCGAAAGCGGGCAGGATATCGAGAACCTGCGCCAGTGCTTCCTGCTCGCCGCGCGCGGATTCCTGGCCGTCGGCGCGCGCCGCGTTTTTCTGCCGATGCTGCGCCCGCCGAAGATCGAGCGCGAATCCGATTTGAAACAGGTTGAGACGATGAAGTTCGGCTACGACGACCTGGCGCTCTATTCGGACCATACCAGCGGAGGAAACGCTTACGGCAAAGACGTCGGGCGCGGAGTCGTAGACGCGGGAGGCAGGTTGTTCGGCAGTGAAAACGTTTACGTGGCCGATTCTAGCCTGTTCCCGACCGCGTCCGGGATCAATCCGTCCTGGACTATCATGGCGCTGTCGCATCGCGTGTCGTCACAGTTGGCGAAATCTTTGGGTTGATCGCCATAGAGATCACAGAGATCACAGAGGGCGCCTCTTGGTTTTTCATGCTCTGTGCGCTCTGTGCGCTGCGGTGGCTCAATCCAGATCTTGATGCGCCAAGCATATAGGTAATGACGCCTGCCTCTGAAGTCCCTTTGATCTTGCGCCGACCTGGATTTGTTTGGCGTCAGACAGATTCCTTTCTTCGCTCCAATGCGGCGCGGTCCCATTGGCCCAGGTCGGCGGCCGCCTCGTAAGTGCTTTGCAGAAATCGCATCAACGTTCGATCAGGCTCTTTCGCCCGGCGCACGACTTCGTAAGGCAGGATGAACTCTTTCATCTCGGAGCTGTAATAAGCCTCATCGGGTTCGGCGCGCCATCCTGCGAACCCTTCTGGCTCTGGGTAAGCGTAGGAGTAAAAGGCCGGTTCGGGCGCGGCGGCGGCGCCCGGCCAGAACCCGGCGCTGCTGACTTCGTGCGAGTAGGCTTCGCGCACAACGAAATCCGGGGTGTTCGGAACGCTCGGGTGTTCGGGCGCGCGCCTGCCTGAAAACCGCGTCACCGCCAGATCGAAGCCTCCCCAGAAAAAGTGAACCGGGCTGCATTTGCCGATGAACCGCGACCGGAATCGCTGCATCACGCGGTCAGCCTGCGTCATGGCGAGCCAGAAGCGATGCGCCTGCCCGCCGTCGTAAGCCGCGTGTTTGGTGTCTTGCTCAAACGGGATCGGATTTTCGACCTCGGTAGGCGTGGTCAGGATGTTGACCTCGATGTCGAGCGAACGCAGCCCCGCCATGAAATCGCGGTAGAAATCGGCCACCGACTGCGGGCGCAGCGCGAAAGAATGAGCCGCGCCGCCGCTCGTCCCGATGCGAAGCTCGTGGTCAATAAAATCGAAATCGACCTGAAACGTGCGATCGCGGTAAGGGATCGGCGAAGTCGTAAGGCCGCGCGAAGTGACGTACAAGGGCGCCTGCCACCAGTGATTGATCATCGGCGATTGCGCGAGCCGCGTCTTGCCGACGATCTGAGTCCACATGTGCAAGGTCTCGCACGTCTCCCGCCACTCGATGAAAGGCAGGCTCGGCCAAGCCGCGTCTGTAAGCCGGTTTGGCGGTGTCTGTCGTCGAACTGGTTTCGCCGTCATCTTTCATCCCCCCCAGGTCGTAGTCCCGCCTTTAGGCGGGACTACGACCTGCGATTTTCATTCATTCAGGGCGTCGCCAAGCGACCTCAACGAGTCCCGTGAGGGTCTCCCGCCTCAAACTCGTCCGCCCGCGCCGCCGCGCGCCGGCCGATCCTCCCAATCAACCTGATCGATGTAACAGTAGCTCCAATACTCGCCAGGCTCTAAGGACTTGATGATCGGATGCCGGGTTGCGTTGAAGTGCTTCGTGGCATGCTTATTCTTGCTAGAATCGCAGCATCCGACGTGGCCGCAACTGCGGCAAAGCCGCAAATGCACCCACGTATCGCCTGTCTGTAAACACTCCTCACAGCCATGCAAGCTCGGCGCGACATCGCGGATTTGGTCCAGATGCGCACAAATGGAATTCATTATGATCTCCCTTACGGAGCGACGCCGTGGCGCCTGGCGCGCACGGCGTCGCTCGATCGTTGATGACGGGAAGAGATTCCCTCGATCAAGGCATACAACTAGCGTGCCTTGTCGAGGCGCGCATCCCAGGGATTCACCGATAATAATGGTATGGAGTTGAGGCTCTCCAACACAGAATGGCGAGGTGTGAGAGGAAGAACGATGTTTTGGCCGCAAGCGCGCGTCACAAGGACGTCACCGCCAGATAAAGCAGAAAAAGCAGCGTCTCGGAAAGTAACAGGACCGCCGCGACATAGCCCACCAGTCTGACTTTCTCTTTCGATAGCCCTCTGACGACGGACGAGGATTTTAGCGCGGCCGAGGCGCGAACGGCGCTGTAGTACGCTTTCATCTCCGCATTTTCGATTGAGGATTCAGCGAGTTTACGCTCCGCCTCCACTCTTAAGTCGTTCGCCACTTTCAACGCGGCCTCCATTTCGGCTAGCTTGCGCTCGGCGTCGAAGTTGAATTTCGCCTTTTCATTGTAGGCGACGGCTTCCGACTCTGCGAGCCTTTTTTCGATCTCTCCGCGAGCTTGCCGTTCCGCCTCGAGCTGCGTGTAGAGCTGTTGGATCATCTCTTCGGGATCAAGGCCGACTTCCTCAACGCCGGTCTGGGCGATGGCCACTTCTCTCGCCTTGACGGCGGCCTCTGCTTGCTCAAGGTCGGCCTGGAACCTGGTCCAATCCATCTCCAGCTCGCTTTTGAATTTGTTTTCGAGCGCCTGGGCCCTCTTCTCAGCCGCCACCCGCATATGGACCTCGAGTTGCAGTCTGGCCTCAATGTCCTCGCGCTTCAATTCGGCCTCTTTCTCGCGCGCCTCGGCTTCGCGCATCAACAATTCCATTTCTCGCGTCGTCTCTCCGGCGGAGAAAACTTTCTTATCTCCCTCGCGGAGGTTGATCTCCAATTCGACGATACGCCTTCTGGCTTCTTCGAGGGCGATGGCTGTAGATTCGGCGATGGCAGTCTTCTCACCGAGGTTGCGCGCGGTGGATATCAATTCGGCTTCGACGGCGAGCGCGTTCGATTCTGCGGCGACAGCCTTGTCTTGGATTTCGCGTAAGCCGACCTCCAATTCGGCTATGCGTCTTTCAGCTTTCCCAAGGGCGATCAAGCTCGGCCCGGCCGCGGCGGCCTTCTCCTTAAGGTCGCGGACGACGGTCTCCAATTCAGCGATGCGCCTTTCGGCCAATTCGACCGCCTCCTCGGCCGATTCCGTGGCCTCGGTCCTCTCCACAGCGTTGCGGAAGTTGTTGTCCAATTCGGCTACGCGCCTTGCGGCCTCTTCAAGGGAGGTCGCCTTCCCCTGGAGATTATTGATGCGAGTCTCCAATTCGGCGATGTAGTTTTCGGCCTCCTCAAGAGCGCGCGCGGATGATTGAGTCTGGGCTTTGGCGTCTTCTTTGACCCGAGATAGCGCCGTTTCGGTCAGCCTGAGCGTCTCGATTTCCTGTTTCAGCCTGGCCTTGGTCTCCGCCAGGGCCAACTCCGTCTCGAGGCGCAATAAATCCGCAGCCTGGGCGGACCCGAGCCGCTTTTTGTATTCGTCTTCTATCTCATCGGCGCGCTGTTCGGCCACGAGTCGCAGCGCCACCTCCTGCCTAAATTTGGCTTCGAGCTGTTTGTATCTCTCTGTGGCCTCTCTCTCTCTCTCCTCGGCCTCGCGGGCGCGAGTTATGATCTCGGCCCTCAACCTCTCCGACCCCCCCATCGACGTCTCCCCGTTGTCGGAAAGACTCTGTGGCTCTACCCCGGCCCCTTCCCGCGAGGAATCTTCGAGAGAAAAAGGTTCGTCGTTTGTCCGGGGGTACACGGAGTTTATATATCTATCAAATCGCTGAATCGCAGAGGCGTTTGAGGGTTCAACCTCCGCCTCGGTGACCTTGTCTGTGGGCATCATTGAATTACTCCTGGTCTTCGATTCGTTCGCGTGCGCAGGGTGGCGCGGAATCTAAATTGCAAATCCCAGTGGGCGCGCCGTATCGAATAGAGCGCGGGGGGCCATAACGATGGACTTCATTATTAGGCATTTGACGGTGGGGCGTCAGATAATCGGCGCCGTACAGGGACCGGTAGCGACCTGGTAAGCTCATTTGTATATCAATTACTAATCCAGCAGGTCGCTACCGCTCCCTGTACTGCCCAATTCCAAGATAAAATTATGACGAGATGGAGCATTTAACACAGAAACAGAGGCCTAAGTCAACTGTCATTTCTTGATCTGCCTGATGGTGTTTCGGATGAAGCCTTGTTTGGGAGGCGCGTACTGGCCGCCCTCTTCGGCTTTGACGATCGCGACAGCCTCGGCTTCGATGGCGGTGAAGAACTGACCGGCCAACATCTTCGCTGTGGAGTAAACCATCCGCTGGCCCACCCCGGCGATGGTTCCGCCGACGCCAGTATCGCCGGTGTAATTGACCAGAGTCTCCTCGCCTTCCTCAGTCAGATCGATCAAGCCTTCCCCTTTCAGGAATCCCGCCGCGCCTTTGGCATCGACGATCATCTTATAATGCTCAGGCTCTCGCATCTCTTCCAATTTGATCCAGCCCGTGAAGACTCCCTTGATCGAACCGACGCCCGCTTTCAAAGTCATCTTGTAATAGCCGTCGCCGGCGGTTTCGAGTGATTGGCATCCCGGCACGCAGCGTCGTAGGATTTCAGGGTCGATCATCAGTTGATAGAGCAAATCGCGCGGCGCCTTGATCGCGTGAGACCCTTCAATTTTCATTCAGATCACCTCTCATTTGGGAAAAGTCTGTTTGATGCGTGTGCGCTGTGTGATTATACTTCGCTGCGGTATTTAGCGATACGGGGAACGTCAGACACCAGGGCTCCGACAGTAGACCATTTGGTCGAGACTCTGGTATCTGACGATCCCCCATATCCCTCACTCTAAGAAAACAGTCAAAGCTGAAACCATGACATCGAACGTTTCTCCTTTTCCGCGAGGGCTCGGTTTTTTTCTGAGTCTTTGCTTGCTAATCATCTTTGTCGCTGCCTTTTCGACTTGTAAGAAGAAGGCCGACCCGGTGGGCGTCTGGCGCGGGACCATCAGGAACAATTCCGGTGAAGAGGTCGCATTCACGCTCGAAGTCAAACGCGAGGGCGGCGCCATCGTCGGGGCGCTGGTCAACGGCGACGACCGCACCATCTCGACCAGCGGCTCGTTCGAGGGCGACACGCTCAAATTGCGCTATGACTTTTACGATGCCGAACTGACCGCGGTGATCGTCGGCGACGAGTTGAGCGGGGGCTTCACGCGACAATGGCGAAAACAGACCCTAGCGCGCGAACTGCGCGCCCGACGCGCTGTCGGTTCCGATGACGCGGCGCGCGCAGCTTCAAACCCGTCGACATCGTCAAACAATTCTCCCGACATCAGCGGCGAATGGGTGATGCGCGTCGGTGAAGAGCCGAAAGTCAGTTTCTGGCGCGCGGCGTTTAAACAGCAAGGCTCGGGGGCCAAAGGCACGATCATTCCTTTTTCGGGCGATTGGGGAGAGATGACAGGCTCTTTTGAAAACAATCAATTGACGCTCAACCGCTTCGACGGGATCAACTGCCGCGTCTTCAAAGCCACGCTGACGCCGCAGGGCGCGCTCGAAGGCTTCGTCGATCTCGGTCTCTTCGACCCGAAGCGCAAAGTCGTCGCGGAACGCCTGACCGCCGGGAACAAAACGAGCGTCCAGAGTCTGCCAGACCCGGCCAAATACACGCGGATGAAGAACCCGGCCGAACCGTTCCGCTTCAGCTTCCCCGACCCGGACGGTAAGACAGTCTCTTCGACCGACGAGCGTTTCAAAAACAAGGTCGTGATCGTGACGATCACCGGCAGTTGGTGCCCGAACTGTTACGACGAAGCGCCTGTCTTGCAGGAGTTTTACGACCGCTACCGCGATCGAGGTTTGGAAGTGGTTGCGCTATCGTTCGAATATACCGGTGACGCGGCGCGAGACACCAGACAGGTCAGAGCCTTCGCCAAACGCCTCGGGGTCAAATACCCGGTCTTGTACGCCGGCGGCCTTGAGAACGTCGAAAAGGCGCTCTCGCAACTTGATAATTTTGGCGCTTACCCGACGGCGATCTACATCGGCCGCGACGGTCTGGTGAAACACATTCACGCAGGTTTTGAGGGCAAAGCTACCGGCGAGCGTTTTACGAGGCTCAAGGCCGAAATGGAAGCGTTGATCAATGATTTGCTGGGCGCATGAGTGGGATTTCTAGGACTTATGGGACTTGGATGACGTCCTATGAGTCCTATAGATCCCATAAGTCCTAGAAGTCCCACTGCTAACACTCAAAAGGAGAAAAACCATGTCAGACAAAATCAATCGCAGAGAGTTCATCAAGCGCGGGGCCGCGACGGGCGCCGGGGCTGGCTTGACGCTGGGTATGAGCCGCCGCGCCGGAGCTGCGTTCAACAACGCTGACAGCCCGAACGGGCGCGTCACGCTCGGTTTCATCGGGACCGGCGCGCGCGCGCACCAGGTCCTCGACGACGTGATGAAGGTCCCAGGGTTCGAGGTCGTCGCGCTCTGCGACGCGTACAAAGGCCGCCTCGACCACGCCGTCGAGATGACTAAGGGCCGGGCGAAAACTTACAAAGACCACCGCGAATTGTTGGCCGCGCCTGGCGTCGACGCCGTCTATATCGGCACGCCCGACCACCTGCATAAGCGGCACGTTATCGACGCGCTGGAAGCGGGCAAGGACGTTTACGTCGAAAAGCCGCTCAGTTACACGGTCGCCGAAGGCGTCGAGATGATCGCGGCGGTCAAGAAGACCGGGCGCATTCTGCAAGTCGGCAGCCAGAACATCAGCTCACCCGCGCAGATCAAGGCCAGGGAGATCGTCGCCTCGGGACGCCTGGGCCAGATCACGATGATCCGCGCGACGGTCAATCGCAACACCGCCGGCGGCGCGTGGATCTACCCGATCCCGCCGGACGCCAACCCGGAGACTATCAACTGGGAGATGTTTTTGGGCTCGGCGCCGAAGCGTCCGTTCAGTTTGGAGAGATTCTTCCGCTGGCGCTGCTACGAAGACTATTCCGGAGGAATGGCCACCGACCTGTTCGTTCATGTAATGACGACAATCCACTTCGTGATGGGCGCGCAGGCGCCGGACATGGTCATGGCCGCCGGCTCGCTTTATCGATGGACGGAGTCGCGTGATGTGCCCGACACGCTCGACGCGATTATGCAATACCCCGAAGGCTTCACCGTCAACCTGAGCGGCACTTTCAACAACCAGTCGGCGGGCGAGCGCGGCATCCAGATTCTCGGCGTGAAGGGGACGCTGACCTTGGGCCGCGACCTAGTCTTCACGCCCGACAACCCGATCGAAGACAACGAGTGGATTGTCGATTCGTGGCCGAGCGAGTTGCGGAAGGCTTATTACAATGATCCGAAAGTGGTCGCCGCCGAGATGCCGGAGCGGTGGGACCCGAAGGTCGTCGAGGGCGAAGAGCGATGGAGCGGCGTCGGGCGCAACTCTGTGACGCTGCATTTCGAAAACTTCCAAAAAGCGATCCGTGAGCGCAAGCAACCGGTCGAGGACGTTTACGCCGGCCACCGCGCCGCCGCCGTCGCGCACATGGTCAACTTGTCGGCGAAGAATAAAAAGCCTGTCTTCTGGGATCGCTCGCGAGACAACGTCAAGGCTTGAAGAATGCGGAATGCGGAATGCGGATTGTAAGAGGACCAAAACTCTCTTCATTCCGCAATCCGCATTACTCTATCGGTTGCCCAGACGGATGACGACCCCGACCGAGTACCGGAAGTTATTTATCCCTTGACCTCCGGCCCTGGCCCCCAGGTAATCTACTTGTCCGAGGCGAATGGCTAAATTGTTATGAACTTTGACATCGAGTCCGCCTCCCAGCGCGTATGCGAACGCATAGGCCGCATCATCCTGTGACAACCCGAGAACTGTAGACTCGGCGCTGGCGCGCGCCCCGCCGAACAAGGCGTGAACGAAGGGTTCGACGTTTCCTCTGTGAAGAGTGACGCGTGGACCGAACAGGAGGGTCAACACTCGGAATTTGACGTTAACCCCGTCAGCTATCGGACTGCCGAGAACATTGAACGTTTCCGATTTTGTGTACTGGCTGAATTCGCTGATGATGCCGACATGTCTGGCAACGTTCCCGGCGAATGACACATTGTATCCGTGAGTGTCGAGGTTGCCGAGATTGGGGCTGATATCGGCGCTGCCGGGAACAGCGTCAAGATTGAGTCGCAAAAACGAGTAGCCGCCAAAAATCTCGACTTTGGGAGCCACCTCCTGAGCTGATACAGCCAGTGGTAAACACAGAACCACCAGTGAGGCCAGGAACGAAAATTTCTTCATAGATTCTCCTTCGTGAGGTTGTAATGCGTTCAATGCCAGGGGGCCAATAGGGGATTGATGGGCGCACGGGCTAGGCCGGAAGGGGAAAGCGTTCGATCACGGTTGTGGCGATTTTTTGAGGGATACAACGCCAGCCGAGAATGGAAGGCTTGACAGCCATTTGTCCCCGGCTGATTATGCCTGAAAGTTCTTCAATGTAAAACAGACGGAGGTTCAACGATGAAGAGAATCGTTTTGTGGGTTCTCGCGCTCTCGTTCGCGTGGGGGATTGCGCCGTCAACGCGCGCGCAGGAATCGAAGACGCTAGACGACCTCAAACGCGAGGCGGTCGCCGAAGTAGATAAGTCGCAGAAGTTGATCCAGGAGATGGTGGACAGCATCTTTAGCTTCGCCGAGTTGGGCTTTCATGAGTACGAAACCAGCAAGTATGTCACCGGCATACTCGAAAAGAACGGGTTCAAAGTGGAGCGCGGCGTCGCCGACGTCCCGACCGCGTGGGCGGCGAGTTACGGTTCTGGCAAACCGGTCATCGGCTTTATAACCGACATCGATTGCATCCCGCGCGCTTCGCAGAAGCCAGGCGTCGCTTATCACGCCCCGCTCATCCAGGACGCGCCCGGCCATGGCGAGGGGCACAATTCCGGCCAGGCCGTGAACGTCGCCGCCGCGATTGTCCTGAAGCAGATGATGGAGAAGTACAAACTGCCGGGCACGCTCAAACTCTACCCCGGCGTGGCCGAAGAGCTGGTGGCGACCAAAGCCTTCTTCGTTCGCGCGGGATTGTTCAAAGACGTGGACGTCATGCTCGGATGCCATGTGGACAACGATTTCGTCACGACCTGGGGGCAGCCCGAACGCAACAGCGGACTGGTCTCAGTGCAATACTTCTTCACCGGCAAGGCGGCCCATTCGGCGGGCGCGCCCTGGTCGGGCCGCAGCGCGCTAGACGCTGTCGAGTTGATGAACATAGGCTGGAATTTCCGCCGCGAGCATTTGCGCTTGCAGCAACGTTCGCATTACGTCATCCCGAACGGCGGCGATCAGCCGAACGTCGTCCCACAGGCGGCCTCTGTCTGGTACTACTTCCGCGAACTCGATTACACGAGGATCAAGGAGCTTTACGCGCTCGGCAGTAAGATGGCGCAGGCCGCCGCGATGATGACCGACACCGCGGTCACTCAGCGTGTCGTCGGCTCCGCATGGCCGAACCATTTCAACAAGGTGGTCGCCGAGGTTCAGAGCAAAAACATCGAAGCCGTCGGCATGCCGCAGTGGAGCGAGGCCGATCAGACGCTGGCGAAAGCCTTGCAGGCCGAGATCAAGGCGAAAGTCGAAGGATTGAAAA
>Ga0154003_1000330_pt1 | contig 14699 bp, 14 predicted proteins | sample TSFL087MetaG_FD_104679 | JGI IMG/M metagenome (GOLD analysis project Ga0154003, IMG submission 104679) | Attine ant fungus gardens microbial communities from Florida, USA - TSFL087 MetaG | ecosystem: Host-associated > Fungi > Mycelium > Unclassified | place: USA: Florida, Lake Talquin State...
ACAAGCCGAGGCGATCAAGGATCTCATTCACTCTCAAACGACACATCAGGCGCGCGTCGCCGCTAGACAGTTGAAGGGCGAAATTTCGAAGCGGTTGCAGCCGATAAAAGAGGGAATGGTCGAGATGATCGTTCATTTCGAATCGTCGGTCGAATTCGTCGAGGACGATCTCGACCAGTTGAACATCAACCTTTTCCTCTCACGTATAGATCGGTTCATCGAACAACTCGGCGCGCTCGCTTCAAGCTATCGACTGGGAAAGCTCATTCGGTCGGGAATCAAACTCGCTTTGATCGGGCGTCCGAATGTCGGCAAATCGTCACTCTTCAACACCCTCCTCGGAAGAGAGAGGGCGATCGTAACTCATCTGCCCGGGACCACACGCGACACGCTGAACGAGTCGTTTGTCATCAACGGCGTCCCTGTAGACTTGATAGACACGGCGGGAATCCGGGAGACCGAAGACATCGTCGAACAGATCGGCGTCGAAAGAACGAAGACCGCGATCAGCGAAGCCGACCTGATCATCGCCGTCGTCGAATCGACTTCGACTCTCCCTCCCGAAGAGATTGAATTGTTCAACCAGTTCCCCGTCAGTCTTTACGCCATCAACAAATGCGACCTGGGAATCGCGCTTTCTGAGGAAGCGATAAGCAAATTGTCCGGCGGCGATAGAGTCGTAAAAATCTCGGCGCTCACCGGCGAAGGTATCGATGACTTGCGGCAGGCGATCCACCGGCTAATCGCCGTCGAAGCTCAAGCCAGTATCGAAGATGCTATAATCACGAACGAGCGTCACTACTCCGCGCTGGAGCATGCGCTGGCCGCATTGCGCCAAGCCAGGCAGGATCTGGCCGCGGGCTTCACCGAAGAAGTGGCCCTGGCGAATTTGCATCAGGCGCTGCGCAGCCTCGGAGTCATAACCGGAGAGACGCTCATCACGGACATCATTAATCAGATATTCTCGACCTTCTGCATCGGAAAGTAGCGCATGCCATACTTTGACGAACAATTCGACGTGGTGGTGATCGGAGCGGGACACGCCGGATGCGAAGCGGCGAACGCCGCCGCCCGAGGAGGCGCGAAGACCGCCGTCGTCACATTCAGTCTCGACTTGATCGCCCAGATGTCTTGCAACCCGGCAATCGGAGGAATCGCAAAAGGCCACCTCGTTCGCGAGATCGACGCGCTCGGAGGGTTGATGGGCCGGGTGATAGATCAAACCGGCATCCAGTTCCGAATGCTCAACCGCAGCCGCGGCCCCGCTGTCCAGGCGCCACGGGCGCAAGCCGATCGCGCCCTCTATCGCCATCAGATGCGGCGAGAGCTCGAGTCCATTCCAAATCTTTACCTGCGGCAAGGAGAGGTTATAAGAATTTTGACCGAAGACGGTCGGGTCTCCGGCGTTGAGTTGATGGATGGCAGGTTGCTCAGAGCCGAAGCCGTGGTCATCACGACTGGCACTTTTCTGAATGGCCTGATCCACATCGGCGCCAGGCGATTTTCCGCCGGACGTTCAGGCGAGCCGCCGTCAATAAAACTCGCGGAGAATTTGCGCGAACTCGGTTTCAGAATCGCCCGGCTCAAGACCGGCACTCCGCCCAGACTCGACGCGCGTTCGATTGACTTCAAGGCGTTCGAGGAGCAACCGGGTGATGAAATTCCGACGCCGTTTTCTTTCACGACCAGGGCCATTACCCAACGTCAGATTTCGTGCCACATCGGATACACGACTAAGGAATTGCATCAGACAATCCGTGACAACATCAATCGCTCGCCGCTCTATAGCGGCCAGATAACCGGCGTCGGCCCTCGATATTGTCCTTCAATCGAAGACAAGGTGGTCAAGTTCCCTGACAAAGATCGCCATCAACTCTTTCTCGAACCAGAGGGCTATCATACTTACGAAGTCTACCTGAACGGATTCTCGACCAGCCTCCCTGCCGATTTGCAGCGAGAGTTGGTCAACCAGATTCCCGGTCTGGAGAAAGCCGTGATGCTCCGCCCCGGCTACGCGATCGAGTACGACATGGTCGATCCGACCGAACTCTGGCCTTCACTTGAGACCAAGCGAATCAACGGCCTATTCAACGCCGGTCAGATCAACGGCACCACCGGATATGAAGAGGCGGGCGCTCAGGGAATCATCGCCGGGATCAACGCCGCCAGGTACGTCCATCGTCAAGAACCTGCGCTGATCGAGCGCGACTCCGCCTACATCGGAATCCTGATCGACGACCTCGTCACGCAAGGCGTGGATGAGCCTTATCGCATGTTCACCTCGCGCGCTGAACAGCGACTCAAGTTGAGAATCGATAACGCCGATGAACGGCTCACCGAAATCGGCTTCGATCTCGGAATGCTGCCGAAAGATCGTTATGACGAATTCGTCAGCAAGAAGAACCGCAAAAATGAATTGCGGGAATATTTCCGCCGAACCACCGTTTCTGTCCGCGCCCTCGGCTATTGCCAGTTCGCCGAAGCGTCAGGCGTCAACCTCTCCGAGGCTGTAAATCTAGCTCACTTGGCCAAACGGCCTGAGGTTACAGCCGAACATATGGTTCACCTGCTCCCGGAAAATTTGAGGGAGCGATGTGGAAGCGAAGAGATCACGACCGTTGTCACCGATTTCAAATATGAAGGCTACTTGATCGCGCAGGAAAATATGGCGAACCGTCTGGCCAAAGCCGGCGGCAAAACCATTCCAGCCAATCTGGAATATTCTCGAATCCCAGGTCTGTCTCATGAAATGGTCGAGAGACTCAATCGGGTGCGACCACAGACGCTCGGCCAGGCGATGAGAATTCCCGGCCTGACGCCGGCGGCCCTCTCATTGCTCACCATCCATGTCGAACTGATGTCTCGCCAGCAGGTCTCCTGATGTTTTCAGAAGTCGATCAGATGAATGACATCCTCTGGAACTTCCAGGGACCTCGCCTGGGAACGCGGGCGTCCCTGCACGCAGGTTCCCAAAACAAGCATGCAGGGGCGCCCGCGTTCCCAGGAAGTTTCACTGAAGCGGAGGTCGATCTGCTGTCGAAGTATTACGAGTTGGTGTTGAAGTGGAACAAACGTCTCCACCTGACGACTCTGACTCACCCCCAAGAATTCTTTGAAAGGCACATCCTCGAATCAGCCTTCTCCGAATCATTGATTCTTCCTTCGGTAAATCAGATATGGGATTTGGGGTCGGGCCTGGGCATTCCGGGAATGGTGATAGCTATATCGCGCTCCGACCTGGTTGTGCGTCTGGTCGAGGTCAACCGTAATAAGGCTTTTTTCTTAGAAGAAGCAGCCGCCCATTTGAACCTGAAAAATGTGGAGGTCATCGAATCCAGATTTGAGGCTATCGAAGGCGTCCATGAAGAATCCTGCCTGACGGTCCGCGCGATTGAGAAAATGGAGAAGATGATCCCCGAAATCCTACGATTTGGGGGAAAGGCCTCACAAATTCTGATCTTCGGGGCGAAGAGCCTAGAAGAGAAAACGCGCGCGCTTGTACATAATAATAAGATAGAGAGCTTGCTGATTCCGGGTTCTAATCAAAGATACGTAATGAACATCTTTCGTTCCACGTGAAACACTGTGAGCGGGGGAGCAGGGAGTGAGGGAGCGGGAGAGCGTGGAGCAGGGGAGCGGGAGAGGGGGAGGGTGGGGAATCGCTTATTTTCTCTATCTCTCGCTCCCTCGCTCCCCTGCTCTCCCGCTCCCCGATTCTCCGTCCCTTCGTTCCACGTGGAACACCCTCCCTCGCTTTCACTTAAATTTCGGATGTGATAATTTGCGCGACGTTGTCTAACTTTCATTCGTCGCGCCTAGAGATAGACATATGGGAAAAATCATTGCAATCTCCAATCAAAAAGGCGGAGTTGGAAAAACTACTACGGCCATCAATCTCTCCGCCTGTTTTGCGGCTGCTGATATGTCGACATTGCTGGTCGACATGGATCCGCAGGCTAACGCGACCAGCGGGGTCGGGATAAAAAAAGGCTCGTTCAATCGGTGTATCTACCATTCAATGATCATGGGTGAGCCGGTCGCCAACATATTACTGGACACCGAACTGGAGCACCTGAAACTCGCCCCCTCGGACCGCAATCTTGCCGGCGCCGAAGTCGAGTTGATAGATGCGGATCAGCGAGAGTTCTATTTGAAGAAGACCATCGAGAGTCAGCGCGACAGGTTCGAATACATAATCATCGACTGTCCCCCGAGTTTAGGCCTACTTACATTGAACGCTCTGGCCGCCGCTGATTCGATTATCGTCCCGATTCAATGTGAATATTTTGCGCTGGAAGGAGTGACCGACTTATGGGACACACTGGTGAGGATTCGCAGAAGCATCAATCAGAGTCTTGGCATCGAGGGATTTCTGCTGACGATGTTTGATGAAAGAACGAATCTATCGAACCAGGTCGTTTCAGACTTGAGGGATTTTCTCGGCGCGCAGGTCTTTCAAACGATAATCCCCCGCAACATTCGACTGGCAGAGGCGCCGAGCCACGGCAAGCCGATCATTCTTTACGATATAAAATCTCGGGGCGCTGAAAGCTACTTAAACTTAGCCAAAGAGGTGTTGGAACATGACAAGAAGAGCGTTAGGGAGAGGCTTGAGCGCCCTGCTATCTGATTCGGTTTCGGTCGTGGCGCCTGGAGAAGAGTTGCAGGAAATAGACATTGATTTAATCGATCCAAATCCGGATCAGCCGCGGCTGCGATTCAACGAAGATAAACTCAATGAACTCGCTCAATCGATCAGGGCCAACGGCTTGGTGCAGCCGCTGCTGCTGAGGCGAGGCTCGAACGGACGATATCAAATCGTGGCCGGAGAGCGCCGTTGGCGCGCGGCCGAGCGCGCTGGATTGCATAAAGTGAACGCCGTTGTACGCAGCATCCCTGATTCGAAGCTGCTCGAACTGGCGCTGATCGAAAATATCCAAAGGGAAGAACTCAATCCGATCGAAGAGGCCTCGGCCTATCAGCGGCTCATACACAATCTGGGACTGACCCAGGACGAGGTGGCGCAACAGGTCGGGAAAGATAGATCTTCAATCGCCAATTATCTGAGACTCCTGAAGCTGCCAGAAGACGTTCAGAGAATGTTGGAAGACGAGCTGATCTCAATGGGGCATGCGCGAGCGCTGTTGGGGTTGGACACCAAAGATCAAATAAGAAGACTAGCCAACGAGGTAGCCGAGAAGAAACTTTCGGTTCGACAAACTGAACAGGCGGTGAAGCGCGCCACGTCTCCCCAATCGCCTGAGGAAAGGTCGACTCCATCAGGCAATGATGCTAACATCCGCGCCGCCGAGTTGAAGATGAAGAGGTTTCTCGGATCTCAGGTGCGCATTCATCTAGGTCAAAACGGTGGCAGGATCGAGATTGATTTTAGTTCGGCCAGCGAGTTAGACAGAATCTACTCAATCATCATGCGGAAGTCAGAACCGTAATCATCCCTTGGCCTTGATCATTGCTTCGGCCATTTTGATTTGCGAAGCAGCACGCCATCCGGTATGTAGCCCGGTATGTAGCCCGGTATGTAACATGGACACAAGTTGTTCAATACTTCTGTAGGTGATAAGTAATCCGCAGATGCAACTGGCGGACTTCCTTTTCATAGTCAGACAACTTCACAGTCTGATGGTGGAAGTCATGGAGGGGCGAGATCGTTTCCTTCAACAGCGAATTGGAGGGTGTCAAAAATTTCTATTATTCGTCGGCTCCCAAAACAATCCTTAAAGTGGAGGCTTATTTATGAAGTTCGGCAGCAGTAAACCGCCTTACGTCAACAACGCTGAAGAGCCAACAGATTTACGCAGCTTCTTGGGTGAAGGCACTGAAATCACCGGCGAGGTCAGATTTTCGGAGATCATGCGCGTGGACTCCAACATCTCCGGGACCATCATTTCAGATACAGGCAGCTTGCTTATTATGGAGAAGGGCCGCATCAAGGCCTCGGTTCAGGTCGGGGCGGTCGAAGTCAGCGGAATTGTCGAAGGCACCATAACGGCGAAAAACAGCGTGAAGATCCACTCTACCGGACGTGTTTATGGCGACATCTACACTCCCGCCTTGATCATCGAACACGGCGCGGTTTTTGACGGAAAGTGCCACATGCTCGAAAACAAGAACAACGCGACAAAGGATCTCGCAGAGACCGAGCAGAAGACTTCGACGGACGCTTCTAACTTGAAGAGGGTGGATGCGATCTAAGGTTATCGCAGACACAGCGGGCGCAGAGAAGCTGAAGAGAAGATTTTTTTCTGCGGCGCCAATTCAATTCCGCCTGGCAAGGCGCTGAGATTGCTCGCGAGCTTCAGCGATCACGTTCTGCTCATTCAACGTAAGCAATTGTCCATCCCGCATCACGATCTGTCCATCAATAATCACTGTCTCCACATCACTCGCTTCCGCCGCATAAACAATCGTGGAAATCGGATCGGGTTGAGGCGTGGTGTGCAACCTGTCAAGCCTGACCAATTGAAGATCGGCGCGTTTGCCGACCTCGACGGCGCCGATTTGATCGGCCAACCCCAGGGCCCGCGCGCCGCTCGTCGTCGCCATTCGCAGCGCGGTCAGCGCCGGTAATGCCTGCGAACCGCGCAGGACTTTTTGGAGCAGCGCCGCCATACGCATCTCCGTGAACATATCGAGGCGGTTGTTACATGGAGCGCCGTCGGCGCCCAATGAAACCGAGACGCCGCGATCTAGCATCTCACTGATGCGGGCGACGCCGGACGCGAGTTTGAGGTTTGACGAAGGGCAGTGCGCGACATGCGCGCCGGTCGAGCGCAAAATTTCTATTTCGGAATCGTCCAGGTGAACGCAATGCGCCAACACGACGTGGGGCGCGGTCAATCCGACGTCGCGCAGGTATTCGATATTGCGCTTCCCCGTCGCGCGTTCGACCATCGCTATCTCATCGCGATTTTCCGAGGCATGGGTGTGTACAATCAAGCCAAGCTCGCGCGAGAGTAGGGCGACACGTTCGAGCAATTCGCGCGTGCAACTGACGGCGAATCTCGGAGCGAAGCAGTAACGTATGCGGCCTTCAGCCTGGCCGTTCCACCGTTCCATCAGATCGAGCGATTCGGAGATTGAGTTTTCAGTCTCTTCAATCAAGCCTTCTGGCGCGTCGTCGCCCTGATCCATCATGCATTTTCCGACCGTCGCTCGAAACCCGGACTCTTCGACAGCGCGGAAAACGGAGTCGGTGTGATTGACCGTCTCCATCGTCAGCGCGCAAGTCGTCCCCCCCTTGATCAACTCCGCGATTCCCAACCGCGCCGAAGCGTAAAGCGATTCCGGCGTGTGCGCGGCCTCCATCGGCCAGACGCATCGCTTCAGCCAGTCGATCAACTCCAGGTCGTCAGCCGCGCCGCGAAACAACGTTTGGCAGAGATGAATGTGAGTTTGAACGAAGCCGGGCAAGAGCGCGCAGCCGCGCCCGTCAATCACATCGTCGAAAGCGATGTTAAAACTTGCGGTCGTCGACGGCTCGACCGCCGCGATGCGTCCTCGATCAATCGCTACGCTGCCATCAAAGACGCGATTGGCGTCGTCGAGCGTGATGATCGTCGCGTCTTTGATGAGCACGGCCATATGGTTTCATCGCTTCAATCGGCTCGGCGTGTTCGGCTCAGCCGTCGTTCTATAAATCGGATAGGTCTTGCCTTTCTCAAGGTAAGCGTCGAGAAAATTCCAGTTCACGAATCCGTCGTCGCTCTCCGCTTCGAGCAGGTAGAAGATCAGCGACGCGGATGGTTGAGAGGTTCGAACCAGAATCGAGCCGGCAGGGAATTGAACCGTCTCTTTTTGCGTACGGCCTTTGAGCTTCACCTCGGAGTGGCCTTGAAAAGCGCGTGCGGCTTTCTTCACGTCGTCGATGACGTAACTCTCGACTTCGGCCGTCAGCGGTTCGGTCAATTCTTCGACCGCGACGCCATGCGCGAGTAGCTTGGCGACGACGGTCTTCATTCCGTCCTCGTTGCGGAAGATGTAAGCGCGGGGGAGCGCGAGGCTCTTCGTTGCGGCGAAGAGTCCGTAATCGGGCATGGGCGTCGGCGTGACCTTGTTTTCGATCATGGCCGTCATCATTTTGCCCGAGCGCGGATTTTTTACTTTCTCAACTTCGCCAACCAGGATCGAGGCGGGCTTCTCCAGCGGCTTCAATTCAAACTCCACTCCTTGGCGCCCGACGCGCCCGCGAATCACATCATCGTCAACGCGCTTGATCAGCGCGGTGATTTCGTCGGCATGCAGAGCAGAGTATTTAAAAATCTCTTCGACGAAGGCCTCGGTAACCGCTACGCGGCCTTTGAAATCGAGGTAGCTGTAAGCTTCCGAGAGGATCGTCAGACGGTTTCGCAGGCCGCAGTAGTTATTGCCGAATCGCGGACGGTGATCGAACGTGCGCCAGATTTTTGTTTCGGACTTATCAGCCGGTCGCGCTTCGCTGCCCGATCGCTCCACCTCAAACGAATTCAGTTCGCGATTCATCCGTTCTTTCGTCGCAAAATTACCATAGTAATAAATCCGGAACTTGTGAGCCTTGAGCATCGAGCGCATGATCGCGGGCAGCATCTTATTCCGCTCAAACGTGATCAGTCGCGCGTCGGCGTTGGGGTTGAGGGTTGGCGCGTAAGTCAAGTGATAGCCGTGATACGAGCCGTTAGTCGTGTGCAGGTCGACTGTTAAATGCGGATCCCATCGATTAAACAAAGCGACGAGCGCGTTGGCTTCCGGCGTTTCGAGTTTCATGTAATCGCGGTTGAGATCGAAACCCTTCGCGTTTTCGCGCGTACCGACGCCGCCAATCGGACCATTCTGCGCAGTGCGGTTATTCAGGCTGATCTTCTCGTTGCCGTCGGCGTTGTAGATCGGAGCGATCAGGATGACAAGATTGTTGAGTAGCAACCGCAGGTCGCCTATTGCGATGCGCCTCGCCAAAATAAGCGTCGCCTCCTTGCCTTCGACTTCGCCCGCGTGAATGTTGGCCTGAATGAATATGACGGGCTTGCCCGAGGCGCGCGCCTCCTGCGGCCGCGCGATCGGCGGGTCGGCGAAGATCATCAGTGGCAGGTCACGCCCTTCTTCGGTCTTGCCGAAGGATTCGACGCGCAGTTTGTCAGTGCGTTTCTGCAACTCGCCGATGAAACGCGTCACGTCTTCGTAACGGCTGGTCTCTTCGTAATTGGTCTGTTCGGCGCGCGATTTCAATTGATCGTCCTGTGAGCGTGGCATAATTGTCGGAGCGTTGGCGAGCAATAGAGTCAAGCTCAGGGAGGCTAAGCCCAGCTTCATAATTGGATTTTTCCTCATTGAATTGAAGCTGTCGCTATTCCGATAAAGATAAGAAATATATAGCCCAATATAGCTAGACCCAAGAGGATCGTCATCACAAGTCCGATATAGAATCCCGCCTTGGCAATGCCCTCGCCCGCCTTAGGCGCTTGTCCTTGACGGATCGCATTCATTTCCATTTTGCCCAGGATCATTCCAGGAATGCTGATCAGAAGACAAAACATAAAGATAGAGACGAGGCTCAGGACCAGCGAAGCGATAGCGCGTCCACTGGCGCCTTGCTGCGGGTATGTCTGATTGGGATAAACCTGTTGCGGTTGCGGCGGCGGGTATCCCTGATAGCCGGGATAGGGAGTATAACTTTGTGGCTGCTGCTGTTGCTGCCCCTGGCCCGGCGTCGAATAAGGATAAGGCTGCTGAGGCGATCCCGAATGCGCGCCCGACGCGCCGCCGGGCTTCGTTAGTGGCGCGCTGCAAGAGCGACAGAGTTGATCGGTATCAAGGTTATTAGCGCCGCATCGGGTGCAAAACATAGACTGTGGCCTCCAGAGTTAAGCTTGGCAGAATCAATTTTGGCAGGGGCAATTTTGGCCTATCTATTCTCAAGCGATTTTGCGGATTCCCGGCGCGCTGTGCTGTCCTGTTAGCCGCGCCGGAAGGCGGATTGTAAACGAACATTATGCGATGGTACAGCGCCAAGCGTTAGTAAGAGGCTGCGCTTGGGGTCAGTCACCTGCTGACACTCTCGGCGTCGTTAGTTAGGCCAGAAGAGGCCTTTCATCACTGCAATCTTGTACAGCCAGCTTAGAATGAAAAGCGCGATCGTCAGCCGGATCACGAGATTCATACCGCGCAACCGGTTGAATTTCGACCACGGGACGCGGCGGCGAATGAAATGTATCGAAAGCGGAACGCTCAGAACCGCGAAAATGAAAACGACCAGGCCAAACGGCTGCGTGATGACCGATTCATAAAAATGCAACCGCGCCGCGTGGGCAAAGCTTGTAGTCAATCCGCAACCTGGACAGGGAATCCCAGTCAGATGAAGAAATACGCATGGCGGTAAGCCGAGTTGCTCGTGGGTGCCTACGCCACGCGGTGAAGGTTGCAGGAGTCGCGCCGCGATCAGCCCGGCGCTAGCGACCAGCCCCAGCGCAACGTATTTAGCCCGATCGCCCTTTGAATAGTCAAAAGAACTGAGCGGAACGAGGGGACGACGCGAATCAACTCGCCCCACTACATCCGATTCAGCTTGATTAAGTTCAATCATTCAATTGAGACTGCAGCTCCATTTTGATTACTACGTGATTCACAAAAAGTCCCAAAACCATCCTAGTGGGAAGAACAACATCCAGACCAGGACCCCCAGGAAGCAAATGACCGTCATAACGACGCCGACATAGAATACTATCTTAGCTAAGGTTTCTCCCGCCGGAGGCGCCTGTCCTTGTCGGATCGCATTCACTCGGATTTCAATAACGATGAGCCACAGGAGCGGCAGAACTGGCCGGCGTAGAGGTTGTCCCCCCCACAACGAGTACAGAAGATGCCTAGAACCACCCTCTTTTGTTTTGAATGTAGGTCTTCACGAACTCCTCATCGCTTTTGACCAAATACAATATCCCTTCTACCAGGCCGATAGGTCCGAATATTATCCCCCCGATTCCACACGTCAATAGTGTTACGAGCAGCATGATCAACCCTTCGGTCGTGTACCCAAGAACAAATTTGTGAATGCCCAGCCCTCCCACCAATATTCCCAATATACCTGCCGCCACCTTTTTATCCGCTCCTAACGCGCGCCAATCCTGCGCGGCCATTGCGGAGTTTTGATAGCCGGGGTGAGAAGAGTAGCCCTGATAGCCGGGATATGGAAGGTTGTCTTGCTGTGACTGTCGCTGGCTCGCCCCAAATGTCGAATGGGGGTATGTCTGTTGGGCCGGTCCTGAAGACGCGACCTGGCCAGGAGCGGCGCCGGGCTTTACCAGCGACGCGCTGCAAGATCTACAAAACCGGTCGGTATCGAGATTGTTAGCCCCACAGCGAGTACAAAACATAAGCAGTGTCCTCTGGTATGTAGCCGACTTGCAGACTGCCGGTGTTCAGCGGCCTGAAGGCTGGCTAAATGTTCCTTTCAATTGGTGTCTCGGGGCGAAGGGTCGGCGACAGGCTCCCGCAATTTCGTGGTCGTCGTTTCGGTGACGCTAAAATCTGAGATCGGAGATTGCGATGGCTCGACCAGCCGCGCGACCGGCGAAGTGTTCGGGGCTGAAAACAGTGGCGATTGCCGATCCTTCAGTTCCTGCTGTCGTTTCAGCTCAACGATCCGCTTGCTGACGAAAAGACCGTTGAAGATGATGCCCAGGCCGATCATAAATGGGATTAGACCGACCGCCCAGAGAGAGCGCAGAATGTTGCCTTCTGGTCCTTCGATTGTGGAGGCTATGGCGTCAAACAAAAGGCTCAGAAAAGTCATTAGGCCGAAGCCGACGCTGCTTGTAATCACGCCGGCTTTGAGCTCCTCAAGACGCTTCTCTTCCGGTGTTTTCTTTTTCCGCGTCTCGCCCTTCGCTTTATATTCTCCAAAAAGGAACTTCTCCAAATCGTCTCCCTGCTTAGCTCCGGCGCCGCCCTTGCCCAACACGCCTTTCACCCGGCGGAGATTGACGCCGCACTTGGTGCAATACTTCGTCTGATCGCTTGCCTCGATCCCACATGATGGGCAGTACATAAGCGTCTTCTCCTCTATCTCGAAAGCTCGTGCGGCGGCTTGCTGTGCGGCAGATGTCTAGTCTCATCTTCGGTCGCGCTCGGCGTATATCGGCCGACCGGCTCAAGTTCGCTAGTCTGTGGAACTGATTGGCCGACCGAGGTCGGCGCGGAGAAAACCGGATTCGGATTAGGCTGCTGCATTGAATGAGTCTGAGTCTGAGCCGGCGCGGGCGCGGGCGAATTGACTGCGCTGGGAGGACGCGAGGTGATGATCTTCGAGATTCCGATAGCCAGTAGGACGAATCCGATGAAAGTCCAGAACCCTAATGGCGAGCCGCCTCGGAACGGACCGGAGAAGATGAAGCTGAAAAATTTCAACGCCACGATGCCGCCGCCGATGATGCTCAAACGAACGCCCTTCGCCATAGCGCGTTGCCTTTCGGCTTCGAGCCTTTCGACTTCGAGCGGATGCGGGATCGGCGCGGCGTAGTAGTTAGGATGTGGAATCTGCCCGGTCAGAGCCTGAGACACCGCCGCGAGATTGGTCCCGCACACGGTGCAGAATCTCCTTCCTTCTCCCTGATTCGATCCGCATTTCGGGCAGAACATCGTGTCTCCTAATACGTGGAACAGACCTCAGTCTGTTCCATCTCAATGAACACACTAAAGTCTGTTCCACTCTGATTTCGACCAAAGTCTGTTCCAGTCTAATTTCGCCTGAACGACTGAAGGGCTTTTCGCAGGCCGCCCTGGAAGAGCGACATCACCGCCATGTAGCCGTAACCGAGCAGGAAGATAAGCAGGAACGGGATCGTCGCGTAGATGTTGCTTCGAATCGCATAATAGACCGCGAATACGAAATATAGCGCAAAGGCAAGTTCAATGTAAGGCAGCAATCCCCGCTTTCGACGGTATTTCACAGCGGCCTTCAACCAGTTGTCCCCTCGGCTTTCGACGTTGTATTTCGGCGTGCGGACAAAGCCGGATCGGACTCCGAACAGGGCCTCCAGCACAGCGCGCGTGTTTGAAAAGACAAGCCCGATGCCCATCGCCATAGCCAGAGGGATCAACCACAACCGCCACTTCTCGTTCGGATAGCGATATCGTATCGCAGAGCCGTAAAAGCTGACGACTGAAAAAGTCGCAAAAATCATCAGCGGCGCGTCTAGCAGCAACATGTGGAACAGCCCCTGATTGAAGCGCACGATTAGCACGGGGATGTGCAAAACGCTCAACACGATCAGCAGCATCGCCGCGCAATTTCCGAAAAGCCGGAAGAATAATTCGACCTTCTGCTGGAAACTAAGCTGCGGGTGCTTCCACAGACGTGGCATCAGTTTCAGCCCGACCTGCACGAGGCCCTTAGCCCACCGCCTCTGTTGGGCTTTAAAGGCGTTCATTTCGACCGGCAGCTCGGCGGGCACGTCTTCGTCGAGCAGGTAAACGAACTTCCACCCCATCAATTGCGCGCGGAAGCTGAGGTCGGTGTCTTCGGTCAGCGTGTCGTGCTGCCAGCCGCCGCTCCATTCGATCGCTTCGCGACGCCACATCCCGGCGGTGCCGTTGAAGTTGAAGAATGCGCCGGTGCGGTTGCGCGACGCCTGCTCGATGACGAAGTGTCCGTCGAGCAAAACTTCCTGAATCCGCGTCAGCAGCGAGTAGTTCGCGTTGATGTGCCCCCAACGCATCTGAACCATTCCGATGCGCTCATCTGTGAAGAAGTCGACCATCCGCCGCAGGCAATCCGGCTTCGGCATGAAGTCGGCGTCGAAGATCGCTATGAGTTGGCCCTTCGCCATCTTCATCCCGTTCTCCAGCGCGCCGGCCTTGAAGCCGGTCCGGTCGGCGCGGTGAATGTATTGAATATCGAACCCACGCTGTTTGTGTTTTTCGACCGCGGCCCGGGCTATCCTAACCGTCTCGTCGGTCGAATCGTCGAGCACCTGAATTTCGAGCAAGTGGCGCGGATAATCCATCCCGGTCACCGATTCCAGCAATCGTTCGACGACGTACATCTCGTTGAAGAGCGGAAGCTGGACGGTAATGCGCGGCGCCTCGCTTTCGGCGAAACGGCTTTTGGGCTGCGGCTTGACTTGGCGATAGCGCCAGAATTGATAAACCATTCGCACTCGATAAACCCCCAAAATGGCGAGCAGCGCGAGGATGGTGAAATAGAGAATGATTATCGCCCAGTCGAACGCGTCGAGAGAATATAGAAAACTGATGTTATCGCGCCCGTGCCGCATGATCGGATGGATCATGAGTTCCAACTGTTCTTTCACCTGGTCCGGACTCGGCGCTTGTTGTAAAAACGTTAGAGCAAAGCTCATAGAGTTCGTTATTAGTCCTCGTGGTTATAAATCGCCTTCCAGAGACTGCAAAATCAACAGGCATGGTAGCCGTTCGTCACGCGCTGTCAATCCGATACGGCGCGTGGCCGATACGGGCGGCGTCAGGTTCCTTGCCTCGGAACAAAGAGAGGAAAGATTATCTGAAACAGATGGTCTTTGATCTCTCGATCCAGTTTTCGCGTGTCCCGGCTCGAATCCTTCTCGGTCGGCATGGCGTGTGTGTTGAACGCGATGATGTAAGCCGTTCGCGTATCGGGGCGAATGTAGAAGTGCGAAATGAAGCCGTTTTGGTTGCCGCCATGGCCTATGAACCGATGGCCGAAATTATCCTCG
>Ga0154003_1000331_pt1 | contig 14686 bp, 12 predicted proteins | sample TSFL087MetaG_FD_104679 | JGI IMG/M metagenome (GOLD analysis project Ga0154003, IMG submission 104679) | Attine ant fungus gardens microbial communities from Florida, USA - TSFL087 MetaG | ecosystem: Host-associated > Fungi > Mycelium > Unclassified | place: USA: Florida, Lake Talquin State...
CTTTTTTATCATTTATTATAAGAAATATAGCCCTGAGGCAAGGAAACCAGTGCTAATAACACTTGTTAACATTTGCTTCCATCCAATTGATAAGGCATTCTTCAAACTTAGCTCTCTGCTGATAGTAAATAACGTAACAAGACAAGCTGAGAGTGTTGATGCCAAATAAACAAGAATAAATATTTGACTGATCGACATATGCGTTAACAAACTGCCTTGCCCTTCATTTAAGACAAGCAGGCCATCCTTTCTAATAAAAGAAAAGATTAATCCAGGTGCTGCATCTGCTGGTAATGAAAATAGATGTAATAATGGTGTAGCAATCCAGCTGAAAATCGTTAATATACCCACCTCTTTAAGTGCAGATGCGACCAAACATATCAACAAAAAAGTTGGCATAGCTTTGAATAAAAATTGTTTAATGATATTAGAAACTTTCCACCAAAAGGCACTCCAATTAATTCCTTGTAAATAAGGTAAAGGAGCAATTCTTGTTAACTCATCAATGGAGGTTTTGTTCCAAATCCTCGTATGGATAGCACCAACTACAAATAACAACAGCAAATAGGGAATGAATAACAACGGAACATGCGCTGCGTTGAAGATAGATAAGGTAGCACCTATTTGATAACTACAGGCTGAGCCAAAGGCAAGCATGGAAACACAAGAAACTCGGGTACAGCTACTACAACTTCGGCTTTGCATGACTGCAACAACATTGCAGCCAAAACCAGTGATCACTGGAAGTAAATCTCTTCCTGTTAACCCAATTTTACGAAGCCACGGATCTAAAGTATTGGTTAAATGTTCTTGTATGCCAATTTCTTCTGTAATAGTCGTGGTGATGCTTATTAATAGCACGACTGGAAATGCCCAGAGGAATGAGAACCAACCTAAGGTGATAACTCCATAATCGCCTACTAATACATTGGATAAAAAGGATGGTAGTTGCTCTAACCACACAGTTATCGGTGTTAGTAGATAGTGATCCGTAATCGGCTCTAACCAATTGGCAAATAAATAGGCTACAAATACCGGCAAGGCAAACATCACCAAGATAATAAGGCAAGCTAATATGGGACCGACTACTCGCAAGCGGAACAACGGTATGACCTTGTTCACAGTGTGAGATTGCGAAGGCAGAAAATGAAGAATGCTGGTGGTAACAGCCCAACTCTTAGCATTTTCAATGCAGGTGATCACTTTTTCCTGCTCCGCTTGATCCATCTTTCGAGCATTCACCCAAACAATGGGTACTTGCAATAGTTCACGTACTCTTTTTTGCTCTGCCTTAGAAGGTGAATACTTGTCTCGGTGCGTTACGACGATAGCTACTTTCCTACCTTTTAATTTTAATTCATGTTGCAACTGGGTTAAGTCCTCTGATAGCTCTGGCGCCTTTACAACCAACAGCAAGATGTGTTCCCCTTCTAAATGATCTAAAGTAAGCTGTGTATTTTTGCTATCCATATCAAATTGAAGTCCTGGCAAGTCTGTTAAGTGCACATCACTATCCAGTTTACAAGGAGCTGTTAAGGCTGCTATTGTTGATCCTTTAACGTTTCTTGATAACGCTCGCTTTTCCCCTGTCAAGTGACGAAATAAACCTGATTTTCCTACTGACTCGCAGCCTATTAGTATGACATCCATCGAATGTTCAGAATGGGATTGATTGTTTGCTAGCATTGACATTTTTCTCCACACATAGAGAGATCATCAAGATAAAAATTTTCTCGCTTATACTCCTCTAAGATAGATAAATCCAGACCTAATTGGTGACCAATCGTTTCTGCAACTATCGCAAATCTTTGGCGTAATTTATAAATATAGCAAAAAATATGCTCATCATGCCGAAGCTCCGGTCCTGCTAGAAATAACCCGGTAGTCTTTATAGATTCATCTCTTTCGTTAACGAGAACCTCATTATGCTTGCCACGTTGCACTAAATTTTCTATCTTCGATGTGCTCCCTAAGAAACCAGTAGCTAATATCGGCTTTTCTTGGGTAAAATAGACTTCTGAGCTATTTGTATGGATGTCATACCCTGAAGGTACAGTCTCTATATGTGTCACCGTTGTATTGCCTACAATTTTTAATAAGTCAGAATCAAATAAATGACGGACACGATTATACGTATAGGTTGACAAGGCAATACTTGGGTCACTGTTGTTGATCTCCCAAGTATTTGTCTTAGCTATTAATGTGGATTTCTTACCAAGTTGATTCAAATGAAATGCTGCATCCACACCACTTTCATAACCTCCGATGATAACAAAATCGTCACCTTCCAACTCTTCCCAAGATGAAATCAAGCTATTGTGTATGCCAGCCTCTGAACCAGGAAAGGGCTGTAAATTAGGATATTGATATTGCCCCGCTGCCCAAATAACATAGCGGCTTTGGTATTGACCTTGCGTTGTATCAAGAATGAACATATCCTCTTGTTTATGGATGTGATTGACTTGTACATCTTCTTCAATAGGAAGTGTGAAGTGATCTACTAGCACATCTAAGTATTCAACATATGCCTTGCCAGTGGGATGTTCCATATCTAATGTATAAGCTGGTGAAGTTTTTGGAACAACGGCATTTAAATCCGTCTGGCCAAATCCTTGAGCTGGAAAAGAAGGTGTTATAAACCTCATTTCCTCTGGCCAACGCTGGAAAGATGCCCCTACCTTTTCTTTTTCTAAAATAATATATGAAGTGCAATTCATTTGTTGTAATAAAGCAGCAACGCCAATGCCAGAAGGACCCGCCCCAACAATAACGACATCGTATAGTTTATTCATTGATTACCGCCCCCCTTAAATCCTAATTAATCATTACGAATAAGGTCATAAAAAATCAAGCAAGACAATACTGAAAACCCTTCTCTAATTCCTGATGATCGAGGTTTTTTCCGATAAATACCATCTCGCTTTGTGGTTTTTCATAACTTGTCCATTTAAATCCTTCTGTACCTGCAAATAACATATGTACGCCTTGGAAAACAATTCTTTTTTCAAGGTGTTTTATGTAAAGTACACCTTTGTAACGATATAAATACTCCCCTTTAATTTGAACTAAATAAGCCAACCATTTGTTCACTTTCACCAAATCAAGTGGACGATCATCTCGAAAAACAAATGATGTCACTTGGTCATTATGATGATGATGGTGTGTTTCTACCAATAGATTAGCATCTATTTTTAATACATTGTCCAGTTCAAAGGACTTTTTCCCCATCACATCTTGGCTATTAACATTTGCATATGTCGTATCAATCCGTTTGGCGTGTGAATTCATATTAATGAGCCGTTGTTCTAGCGCATTTTTTTCATCTTTCGTAACCAAATCCACTTTATTTAAGAGTAGAACATCTGCAAAAGCAATTTGCTGTCCAGGTTCTTCTTCTTGTAGATGTTGCCAAATGTGCTTGGCATCAATCAATGTAATCACGCTATCTATTTCAAATGATGTGGCTATTTGTTCATCCATTAGAAAGGTTTGAATAACTGGGGCTGGGTTAGCCATCCCTGTTGTTTCAATAACAATGCGGTCGATTGTTTCTTCCTGTTCTATCATCATACGATTCAATATATTGATTAGATCTCCTCGTACATTACAGCAAATACAACCACTGTTTATCTCAATAATTTCTTCTTTTGTTGAGATCACCAAGTGACTATCGATGGATGTATCACCAAATTCATTAATGATAACGGCAACTTTTTGCTCTGGTATGTCTTTTAGTAAATTATTGAGCAATGTTGTTTTACCCGCACCCAAAAAACCAGTTAAAATTGTTACTGGAATGGGTTTTTGTTTTGAAATCAGTTTTGGCTCCCCCTCTCAACTGTGTGCAAGTATCTTTTTTGTAACAAAAAAACTGGGGTAACAGTTCAAGATGTTTTTGCTATACAGTCCCTCAGAAAAACAAAGACCTTTTTTACCAACTTGCCTTTTTCACACCTGGTATTTGTCCCTTATGAGCATGCTCTCTAAATGCAATGCGAGACATTTTAAATTTCCGCATGTAACCACGAGGTCTGCCCGTAAGCTCACAACGATTTTTTAAACGAGTGGGCGAAGAATCCCGCGGCAACTTACTAAGCGCCACAAAATCGCCTTTTTCCTTTAATTCTCTTCTTAAAATAGCATATTGTTCAACTATTTTTTGACGCTTTTTTTCTTTTGCGATTTTAGATTTTTTAGCCATATGGACTTACTCCCTCCTATGAGAGGTTCCCCTCTACATTTACACATTTATTAAATCGTAATTATTACGATTTAGCAATTATAGTATACTATTTTAAAAATGTAAATAGCAACTATGATGATGAATGGTTGAACGGCATCTCATAATTGCTATTTAAAATTCCTCAATTGAATAAAAGCTTAGGTAATATTATATCGTTACAAAGCTTTGTATACAATTAATAAATATTTAGACTATGTGGTTTCTTTACTTTCAGCACCTTTGTCTAAAATCCAAGCATCTACAAGCATGCCATCTTCTTCTTGATCAAGATAGTAAGAGCCATTGCTATAACGGTCAGCGGCACGCAGTAGATTAGCTTGAACATCGACTAGTTTTCCTTTTACACTTTCTACACGAACAACATCCTCTTCATTCACTAGTAACGCCTTAACAATACGATGTGGTGCTGATTTTAATTCTCTTAGCACCATCAAGCCGCGCCGTGCTCGTGTAGATTTCTCTAACTCTTTATAAATGGCTAGCTTTTTCACAGCACCTCTCTGTGTTGCAATAATAAGATAGGGATTAACACCTACGGAAAAAGTATGTGCACTGACAACAACATCGTCATCTTTTAAATTAACACCTTTGACACCGGCGGCACGTTGACCAACAATGCTAGCTTCGCTTTCATCATACCAAAGCCCATAGCCGTTGTGGGTAATAAAAAGCACATTTGACATGCCATCTGTTAGAGAAACACTCACTAATTCGTCTGCCTTTTTCAACTTTAATGCAAGGAGTGGTTTCGACCGTCTTTGCACAGCGTAATGCTCAAGCTCTGTACGTTTAATCTGACCGAGCTTCGTCATAAATGTTAAATACAATGGCACATTAAAATTTTTTATAGGAATAGCTTTGATCACCACATCATCACTATCGATTGGAACAAGCTGAGTGATCGGTTGACCCATATCCTTCCAGCGTTTGTCAGGGATTTCGTGAACCGGGATATAGAGATAATTCCCTCTTTTAGTGAACACAAGTAAGGTATCAGTAGTGTTCACTTCTGCCTGCCAGAGTAGCCGATCACCGTCTTTCATCGCTGTTTCTTCAGACTTTGAAGCCGAAAATGAACGCAAGCTTGAACGCTTGATATAGCCTTCCTTGGTTAGGATTACGACGACACCTTCCGAAGGAATCAGTACTTCTAAATCAATTTTGATCTCTTCAATCTTTTCTTCAACCTTTGTGCGACGAACATCACTATAACGCTCCTTGACCTTTTTCAATTCAGTTTTAATAACATGAATGAGCTTTTTATCAGCGCTTAAAATGGCTTCAAGCTGCGCAATGTTTTTTTCTAACTCCTGTGCTTCTTTTTGTAGGGTTTGAATATCTGTATTCGTGAGTCGATATAGCTGCAGGGTGACAATGGCTTCAGCTTGGGCATCTGTAAATTCAAAGGATTGAGACAAGTTCTCTTTAGCATCCTTTTTGTCCTTTGACGAACGTATGGTGTCTATAACCTCGTCCAAAATAGACACCGCATGGATGAGCCCTTTAACAATATGATGACGATCCTTGGCTTTTTGTAGGTCATATTGTGAACGCAGAGTGATAACTTCTTTCTGGTGCGCAATATAAGCCATTAAAATAGACTTTAAATCCAAAAGCTTAGGTGTCTTATTTTCAATGGCTACTATGTTGAAATTATAGGTGATCTGTAGATCAGTATTTTTATAAAAATAGTTTAACACACCTTCTGCGTCGCCATCTTTTTTAAGCTCAATAACAACTCGCGTACCCGTTCGATCCGTTTCATCACGAACCTCAGCCACTCCTCCAACCTTTCTATCTAGGCGCAATTCTTCCATTTTTTTAACAAGGTTTGCCTTGTTAACTTCATAAGGAAGCTCGGTGATAACGATTTGCTCGCGTCCTGCTTTTAAAGTTTCTAACTCAGCTGTTCCTCGTAAAACCACTTTACCTTTTCCGGTTTCATAGGCCCTCTTTAATCCTTCAACACCTTGTAAGATGCCTCCTGTTGGGAAATCAGGTCCTTTGATGTGCATCATTAAATCCTCAATCGTACAATTGGGATTTTCCATGGCAAATATGGTTGCATCAATAACCTCACTCAGATTATGTGGGGGTATATCAGTAGCATAACCCGCAGAAATCCCAGTCGAACCGTTCACTAAAAGGTTAGGAAATCTTGCAGGTAGAACAGTTGGTTCTTCCATCGTATCATCAAAATTTGGAACAAAGTCAACGGTTTCTTTATCAATATCCTTTAAAAGCTCAGAAGCAATGGCAGATAAGCGTGCTTCCGTATAGCGCATTGCTGCTGGAGGATCTCCATCCACACTTCCATTATTGCCGTGCATTTCAATGAGAACGTTGCGCACCTTCCAATCCTGGCTCATTCGCACCATGGCGTCATATACAGAACTGTCCCCATGCGGGTGGTAATTACCGATGACATTTCCAACGGTTTTTGCCGATTTTCTAAAAGGTCGATCATAGGTATTATGATCCTGAGCCATAGCATAAAGAATGCGGCGCTGTACGGGCTTTAAACCATCTCGGACATCAGGAAGTGCACGTTCTTGAATAATGTATTTACTATAGATTCCAAAGCGATCACCAATGACATCTTCTAATGGTAAGTCCAATAATTTTTCTGGTTTTGCCATAGATTAAATCGCTCCTTCGTGATCTGTTATCGATATATTTTCATTTTCTAGGATATTTATATCCTCTTCCATTCCAAAGGAGACATGAGCCTCAATCCATTTTCGGCGTGGCTCTACTTTATCACCCATGAGCACAGCTACTCGACGCTCTGCTCGTGCGATGTCTTCAATTTTCACTCTAATTAGGGTCCGCGTTTCTGGATTCATGGTTGTTTCCCATAATTGGTCAGCATTCATTTCTCCAAGACCTTTGTAGCGTTGAATGATGTAGCCCTTGCCAATTTTTTTTATGGATTCACGCATTTCCATTTCATTCCAGGCATATTCAATAACTTCATTTTTCCCACTGCCTTTGCTTACCTTATATAAAGGAGGCAGGGCGATAAATACTTTGCCAACCTCAATTAATGGACGCATGTAGCGATAAAAAAAGGTTAACAGTAGAACTTGAATATGAGCGCCATCAGTATCAGCATCTGTCATGATGACCACTTTATTATAATTGCTGTCTTCTACTGAAAAATCAGAACCAACACCTGCGCCGACCGCATGAATAATTGTGTTGATCTCTTCATTTTTAAGAATGTCTCCTAACTTAGCTTTCTCCGTATTAATGACTTTACCTCTAAGCGGAAGAACAGCTTGGAATGTTCGATCACGACCCTGTTTTGCAGAACCTCCTGCTGAATCCCCTTCCACTAGATATAATTCGTTTTTCTGACTGTTTTTAGAGGAGGCTGGGGTCAACTTTCCGCTTAATACAGCATCACGGCGCTTCCCTTTTTTACCGCTACGTGCTTCCTCTCGTGCTTTACGTGCTGCTTCACGTACTTGAGCGGCTTTTATTGCTTTTTTAATCAACATCTCACTCACTTTAGGGTTTTCAGCAAGAAAATAAGCTAATTGTTCAGATACTACCGTATCAACAGCAGAACGCGCTTCACTTGTGCCCAATTTTCCCTTCGTTTGCCCTTCAAATTGTAATTTCTCTTCTGGGACACGCACGGATACAATACCCGTAAATCCTTCACGAATATCTGTCCCATCAAGATTTTTATCCTTTTCTTTTAACAATTCAGATTTCCGAGCATAATCATTAAAGGCTCGGGTCACAGCAGTCTTAAAGCCTGATTCATGCGTTCCGCCATCCTTTGTTCGAACATTATTGACAAAGGAAATGACGTTTTCCGAATAGCCATCATTGAATTGAAAAGCTACATCGACCTCAATGTCATTATGCTTTCCTTCTAATGAAGCTACTGAATGCAATGTATCTTTTTCTTCATTGAGATAATCTATAAATGCCTTAATACCTGTTTCGTAGCAATAGACCTCTTCTCTATTGGAGCGTTGATCAATCAAGACAATTTTTAAGCCTTTTAACAAAAAGGCAGCTTCACGAAGGCGTTCACTTAATATATCAAAATGATAGTGTGTCACATTAAAAATGGTTGGATCAGGTTTGAAATGTATTTTTGTCCCTGTTTGTTTGGTCGTTCCTTTTTTTTCTAACGTGGTAACAGGGTGCCCACCATTCTCAAATCGTTGCTCGAATACCTCGCCCTCACGCTTAATTGTCACGACAAGCCATTCAGATAATGCATTAACAACGGAGGCTCCTACACCATGTAGACCTCCTGATGTTTTATACCCTCCTGCGTTGCCAAATTTCCCGCCTGCATGCAGAATTGTCAAAATAACTTCAGGAGTAGGTTTGCCTGTGCTATGCATTCCTGTTGGCATCCCACGTCCATGATCCACCACGCTGATGCTCTCATCAGGGTACAAAGTAACAATGATTTCATTTCCATAACCAGCTAACGCTTCATCCACTGAGTTATCGACAATTTCATAAACTAAATGGTGAAGGCCACGTGCATCAGTTGAACCAATATACATGCCCGGACGTTTTCTTACTGCTTCTAAACCTTCAAGTACTTGTATTGTATCATCTGTATAAGTCATTGTTGTTTTAGGCAAATGCTCAACCTCCTTCGCGCAGTATGTAATCTTCATGTTTAATAATATGGGAACGATTGTTCTTTGTAAAGAGCTATGTTGTTCCTATACACTAAATCAAAGCCTTGCTACCTTGTCATTTTGAACTTCATCAGCTGACGTATCATGCATATGCTTTTCATCATATAGTGAACTAATGTAAATTGTAAATACCACGGTATTTTTTGTTTAAATAATCAATTAAATACTGTGCATTTAACGCTTCTCCAGTGACGTCTTTCACAATGTCTATCGGCTTTTTCAGGGAGCCGTACTGATGAATATGTTCTGATAACCATCGACGTATAGGCACCATGTTTCCCTGTCGAAGCAACTCGTCAAAGTCAGGAAGTTCCTTCAACATGGTATGTTTGAATTGCGCAGCATAGACATAGCCAAGTGCGTAGGAAGGAAAATAACCAAAATCACCACTGGGCCAGTGAATATCTTGAAGGACGCCTTCACTAGCCCGCTCTGGACGTATGCCCAAGTAACTCTCCATTTTATCATTCCAAACGCCTGGCAAATCCTTGACCTGTAACTGGTCATCGAATAATGCTTTTTCTATTTCATACCGGACAATGATGTGTAAAGGATAGGTTAATTCATCAGCATAAATACGAATAAAAGAAGGTTGAGACATATTTGTTGCACGGTAAAATGTCTCAAGGTCAATGTGATCAAATGCCCCATTCGCCGCTTGTTGAAAAGGGCGATAATAATGTTCCCAAAACGAGTGACTACGCGCAACTAAATTTTCAAAAAAGAGAGACTGTGATTCATGGATGCCCATTGAAGTTCCTTCACACAAAGGTGTTCCAATAAGCTTTCTTGATATATTTTGTTCATAAAGAGCATGTCCGCCCTCATGAATAGTTCCAAATATAGCTGGTCTAAAATCATATTCATCATATTGGGTGGTTACCCGTACATCACCTGGGTTAATAGAAGTTTGAAAAGGATGAGCGGTTTCATCTAAGCGACCAGCCGAAAAATCATAACCCATTTCTTTCAACATCCACACACTGAAATCACGCTGTTGTTGCTTGGGGAAATATGTATTCAGAAAAGAAGTATCAGCCTGTATTGTTGCCCCAATTTCTTGTACTAGTGGCACGATGTTATCCCGAAGTTGTCCAAAAACCCGATCAATGGTTTCAACAGTTACACCTGGTTCATACAAATCAAGCAAAGCATTATATTTATTTTTTTCGTATCCCCAATATTCCACCATGCGCTTTTTAAAAGCAACAATCTTTTCTAAAAAGGGTTGAAGCATTGAAAAATCATCGTTCTTTTTAGCTTCCTCCCACACGCTTTCTGCCTTAGATTGTAAGACGATGTAGTCCTTATATTCATTTGCTGGAATGTTAATATTTTGTTCGTAGCGTTTTTTACACACTTCAACAGAACGCTTGGTTACCTCTGAAAGCTCTTGTTGAACACTCTCATCAGTTAGTACATCGATGTAACCCTTCAATTCATCAGATAGCGTCATATTAAAAACCACTTCGGACAAAGAGCCGATCACTTCTGAACGCTGCTCAACGCCTTTTATGGGGGCGCCTGTGCGCAAATCCCAACCGATTAAAGCAAGGGCCTCTTCATAATGCTGCATTTTATTGATATACTGAAAAAAATTTTTTTCAATAGTATGTGTAGATTGATTCATATCCTATTCACCCTTCCATTCGTTTACCTTAACCAAGTGTAATGAATTAAAGTAGATGTAGTAAACTGCATAGCCTTAACAACTCTTAATAACATTACAACAAAGACCCATGAAAACCCTGTTTATTATTATAAATTCTTTTGAACAGAGTTAACAGTGCTCCATATGTGTGGATTTTTATTGACGAAAATCCTCAGCTTAATTCATTGTCTAGCATCTTTCAAATACTTACCTGTTGAAGCTGAGTAAAACTCATAGACATATATAACACCACTTGAAATTCAAGACGTATGGGATTGCTTTCTCTCATCAGCTGCTCTGTTGAAGTGATTTTTGTTGTATTCAAGTGACAAGTAATCGGCTGTTGGTATTGCCAAGCTACTTCACGGTGAATACTGCTTTCACCCAAATCATCTTTAAATAAATGTTTTGTCTTGTTTTTTTGTGATGACATTTTGGGTGCGTTTAAGTAAGTTACATGACATGTATTTTCCCAAGGAACATTATATTTTTTACTGTAGGTACCATGTTCGTTAGAATATATGATATCACCTTTTAAAATCCCTCTCAAATTGACAGTTGCAGCTCCAGCATTCAAATGATGTGTTTCAATATGAACCGACCAATCGACATCATCAACTGTATCAATGGTCTCGCTAAATTCTAAATAATCTTGGAGAGCAACTTGAGTCTCTGCTTGAGCTATTTCCATTTGTATTCGTCCTGTTGAATGATTTGAAATGACATCTTCTAAAGTAGATTGAGCCTCCTGTTTGTGATCAGGATTTGGACGGAAAATTTTTGCTGTCTTCATATTGGGAAATTGCGGGAAATGACTGCCATCTTTTATCAGTCTAGATTTATTGCACATCAATCATTCCCTCCTTCTGTGTTACTGTTATGTGTATGACGGATAATGTGATAGTGTTATAATCATTCTCTTTATACATCCATTCTCATACATAAAAAAACGACCTCAGCATAATAGCTAAAGTCGTTATCATGTCTTTTCGTGATTTTGAAAGCTTCATTAACGAGTTATTTATCTGTATCGCATTTAGGATCATGTCGGTTTTCAAGTCGAACCTGCTGATTTTGAAGGACCTTTAGCGAAAGTTCGATCACCAATTTTTCTTCTATTTTAGTAAATGTCCCTTCTTCAAACGGAGCATCGATTTTGTGGTTATCTGAGAATACATGACCCATTTTTCTATCGAGAAATTCATCCGTTTCAATAAATTTACTGGATAGTAATTCAACGAATGGAAGCTCATTAAATACTTCAATACTGATTTGATTAAATTCCGAAAAATCATCGGATAAGAGACTGTCATTTTTACCAAATCCTACTGGAAGAGGCTCGCTACTGAAAAAAGAAAATTCTTTTGAGTCTGGCAAAGCTTTAAACTCCGGTTGTTTTATAAAGTCTAATTCTGTTACTACTTTAAATGGAATATCCACGGTGAAAGATTTAATGTCAGATTGAACGCCATGATGACTACCATATTTGGGTGCAGCAAATTGAATATTTTTACGAACAAATCCTTTGAGAAATAACTTATTTGTTGGCAATAATAAGCGAGCTTGAACAAGTTTAAGATTTTTCTTGATCCTTTTGATTTCTAGCGCATGTTCCGGTAACTCAATGGTAGAATCTAGGTCTATTTGTACAGTTGTTTCTGCAAGTACTATAGGAACCTTAGCTATGCTTGGTCCAGGAGTAATTTGAGGTGATAATGGAGTGTTTGTTACGACTGGCTGCACAGATGTCTTTGGTTTAGAAAATAATTGAGGTGATGGATGTTTAGGATGTTCAATAGTCTCACAATCAGTCTGTTGTCTATGTTCGTCAGACATTATTGTTTATCCCCTTTCTCTTTAACAATTGCATTACATTACATAATTATGATAGCTACTGTGAAAAAGCTTAGACAAAACACTTGAATCAACAGCACATTTTACGTTTTCAATCTTTTGTTGCCAATCAACTTAAAACCCGTTTATCCACTTATATTACGAGAGAATTAATCCATACTAATGCTATGAGACGGAGGTGAAAAAACATGCCGAAAAACATGAAGGATCTTGCACAGCATAGTGTTAATGCTGCCAAATCCAAGGCAAGTAATAATGAAGAAAAGCACTATGTAGAAGAATTAGCTTCTGAACTTGCTCATTCATCAGAAGCAATAAAACCCTCTAATAAGAAATAAATAGTTAAAAATTGAAATGAAATCTAATTATTGAAAAGAGTGATATTTGCCAATGTAATTTGGTGGGTTCACTCTTTTTTATGTTGATTATATCTTAGCCTTCTCTTTCTCTATTCAATAGATTCTTCTCACAACGCTATAATCTTTTCCTAGCTTGTCTCCCAAAGTTTCATTCGTAATAAATGTCACCATTATTACCTCTATATGACACTCCCTTCTTTTTTAAGAAATAATTGGTAAAAAAGCTGTAAATGAAATAGTACGGATCTGCAATACGGCTGTCACATCGTCATGATAGACTTAAAACCATCTTGAAAGAAAAGGGGTCATTTATTTGAAAAAGCTCATTTTATCAATAAGTGTAGCGCTTTGTTTAAGCATTGGCATGTCAAGTGTTACCTTTGCCAGCACAGATAAATACACGGTCAAAGGGGGAGATACGCTGTGGGGTATTGCTCAAAATCATAACGTTTCTGTTGATCAATTAATGGCATCGAATCATCTAAATTCTGATATAATTTTCCCTGATCAACAATTACAGCTTGGGCAACTCAAGACAGCTACAACTGCAACAACCCAATCAACAGAATTTAAAGTCTCAGCTACTGCTTATACAGAAAATTGTCAAGGGTGCAGTGGAGTAACGGCGACAGGCATTAATCTTAAGACGAATCCTCATTTAAAAGTCATCGCTGTTGATCCAAAAGTGATTCCATTAGGCTCTAAGGTCTTTGTAGAAGGCTATGGAACAGCTATTGCCGGAGATACAGGTGGTGCAATTAAAGGTAGAAAAATCGATGTATTCATGCCTTTGCAAAAACAAGCGGAAAACTGGGGACGGAAAACTGTTACAGTCAAAATTATTAAATAATGCTATCACCAGCCAGCGCCAAGTACTTTAATGTACTTGGTCTTTTTTACATAATCTATCTAAATAAAATGCGTGTCATTAAATTATTTTATAAAATGAAATTTCAAAAAATATATTTGTTATATTTTGAATCGTGCTTGACTGAATAGCTGGGTTCACGTTATAATTTCTTGAAATTCAATTGTCAACAATGTATTTGGAAGGAGACCATTGTTTTGAGACAAAAAAACCAGCTAAGTTCGTTAGATAAGCATTTATGCTTTTCAATATACGCATGCTCACGTGCTATTTTACGCTTATATCGTCCTTATCTCGATGAACTGAACCTCACTTACCCACAATATCTCGTATTGGTTGTGCTGTGGGAGCATGAGGAAAGCACGATAAAACATTTGGGAGAATTACTTGATCTTGATTCAGGAACTCTTACGCCAATGTTAAAACGAATGGAATCAGCCGAACTTCTCAAACGCACTCGTGCGAAGGAGGATGAGCGCATCGTTCGCATTCATATTACTGATAAAGGAAAAGCACTACAAACAAAGGCAATGTGTATACCCGACTCCCTTATTCAATCAACCCAAATGACTGATGAGGAAATGATGACGCTAAACACGACCATCAAAAAGCTTATGGAGCAAGTTAATACAAATTGACTTTAGTTTTGTATATTAAATATTCAAAGTGAAGAAAAAATAATCATGTTCTAAACTATCACTAGATAAATGCCCTGTGTTACATTGTTACATTCTTTAACACATTCACTATGTTGTCCTAATAATTTTGAAATAAAAATGATGGATATATTGACCATTTGACCCTCTAGATGATTTGCTGTGACATTTATCATGCTTTATGACTTAACTATTGTCCTAACTCATGCTACACTTACTATAGGTAATATTATTGTATTTAATAGTTATTATTAAAGGAGTGGATTTAAGATGCAACAGGATCAATTGAATAAAATGAAGAATGGAAAAGGTTTTATAGCAGCCCTAGACCAGAGCGGGGGTAGTACCCCAAAGGCATTGAAGGGTTATGGTATCA
>Ga0154003_1000332_pt1 | contig 14673 bp, 9 predicted proteins | sample TSFL087MetaG_FD_104679 | JGI IMG/M metagenome (GOLD analysis project Ga0154003, IMG submission 104679) | Attine ant fungus gardens microbial communities from Florida, USA - TSFL087 MetaG | ecosystem: Host-associated > Fungi > Mycelium > Unclassified | place: USA: Florida, Lake Talquin State...
GATCATTCCCACCCCTCGCCATTCATGCTGATGACCTACCGGGTCAGACCTGAGAAGCGGAGCGAAATCCCCGCTCCGACGCATGTGGACGGAACGGGAAGGCTGCAGACGGTCAATCGAGAACAAAATCCGCGCTACTGGGGGTTGATCAGCGAATTCGAGCGTTTGACCGGCGTCCCTGTCGTGCTCAACACGTCGTTCAATGACAACGAGCCTGTGGTGTGTAGGCCGGAAGAGGCGATCGAATGCTTCCTGCGGACCAAGATGGACGTGTTAGCCATCGGAAATTACCTCGTGGAGAAGGCCTGATGAGAATAATGATTCTGCACATGCGGTTTCACCCCGACCTTACCGGGACAGGTCCGCTGGTCACCGACCTGGCCGCCGACCTGGTCGAGCAGGGTAACGAGGTCACAGTCATAACCAGCATGCCTCATTACGGGCGCCGAGAAATTCCTGCGGAATACCGCGGGCGGATGCTCCACCGCAGTGACTTCAACGGCATAGACCTCTGGCGCACTTACGTTTATGTGCCGCAGAATCCCAGCGGATTTCAGCGCGGCATCAACTACCTGAGTTTCACATTCATGTCGATCGTCGCCGGATTGATGGCCAAAAAACCCGACGTCATCCTGTGCGTCAACCCGCCGATCACTGTGGGTTTTTCCGGATGGCTGCTGAGTCTGGCCCGCCGCGCGCCGATGGTCTTCAACGTGCAAGACGTATGGCCCGACTGCCTGGTGATCATCGACAAGTTGCGCAGTCCCCTGTTGATCCGGATTTTTAAATACCTGGAAAAATTCATCTACCGCGCCTCTTCCCGCGTCACGGCTCTCTCCGAAGGCATGAAGGAGAACCTGACGCGGAAAGGCGTTCCAGCCGAAAAAGTCGTGGTCATTCCAAACTGGTCTGACGTCGAAACCATCCGCCCAGTGGAAAGGGAAAACAGCTTTCGGGCGGCTCAGGGGTTGAACGGAGAATTCGTCGTGATGTTCGCGGGCAACCTTGGCTTTATCGCCATGCTCGATAAGGTGCTTGAGGCGGCCAAACTGTTGGAGGGCGACCCTCACATTCAGTTTTTGATCGTCGGCGAAGGAAACGCCAAGGCCGATCTGGTCAGCCGGGCCGGCGAGATGGGGTTGAAGAACGTCCGATTCCTGCCCACGCAACCGAAGAACGTGTTGCCGCAGATGTTGGGCGCGGCCGACCTCTCGCTGGTGACTCTGAACAAGCGGCTCGGCCAGTTGAATGTGCCGAGCAAGACCTACTCGATCATGGCCAGCGCCCGGCCGGTGCTGGCTTCGGTGCCCGAAAATTCCGAGATCGCGCGACTGGTCAACGCGGCCGATTGTGGAGAAGGCGTTCCGCCAGAAGACCCGCAATCGCTGGCGCGGGCCATCAAACGGCTGTCCGACCAGCCGGAAAAGCTCCGGGTTTATGGGGCTAACGGGCGGCGTTACGTGGAAGAATGCCTCGCCCGTCGCAGGTTAACCACGCAGTACCATGATCTTCTGCAACAGATAGTCAAAAAGCGGAAATTTTGAAGCGCTTTCATTGTTCATCGTTCATTTTTCATTTGTCATTGCTGAGGCCGAGCCGTTCCACAATGACAAATGAAAAATGAACGATGAACAATGTCCTGTTGGTTACGCCTCAATAATTTCCCCATCTGCTTAATACGAGAAGGACGATTTCTCCCTTATGGACACACAAACTCACCCAACGCCTGTGGATGAGACCACTGTCTTGTCAGATCAAGTTGTCATTCGAATCAAAATCGATTCGAAATTTCCGGCCCCGCCCGAAAAAGAGTTCCGCGAGCCTTTACTGAAACGCCCGCTGGACGTCCTCATCTCTTTGACCATGCTCCTGATGTCGGTCCCGCTCTCCCTGCTCGTCGCCATCGCCATCAAGCTCGAAGACGGTGGCCCGGTCTTTTACCGCCAGTGGCGGTGGGGGAGGTTCGGAAAGAAGTTCACGGTTCTCAAGTTCCGCACAATGATCCCGGACTCCGACAAAAAGTTCGGGCTGAGACAGGCGAAGGAGAACGATCAACGCATTACCAGCGTGGGACGCATTCTTCGCGGGTGCGGCATGGACGAACTGCCGCAAATTATCAACATACTGCGCGGCGAAATGAGCTTCGTCGGCCCAAGAGCTTTGGCTGTCGGAGAGATCATTTTTGACAAAAACGGGCGGCGCGTCGAGTACGAAAATACCCCGGGGTTTCATCGCCGCCAAGTCGCGCGTCCCGGCCTCACGAGTTTAGCCACGATTTTCATTCCGAAGGATTCCCCGGCTCATCGCAAGTTCCGTTATGACCTTTACTACATCAGTAAACTGTCGTTCGGGTTGGATCTCCGACTGATCGCCCTTTCATTTTGGATAAGTTTTCGAGGCAAGTGGGAGACTAGACAGCGAAAGGTTTGAAATATGAGTGTCACGCCATCATTGATCCTACAGCCTGCCCCGGGTTTTGAGGCAATTTTACAAAGCGACGAATATTATGGGGTGATCGCGCTTGACGAGCGCGATTTCGGGCCGCACAGTCGCAGTGAATTGTCGATTTCACTGACATTGGCTTTTCTGCTCTCGGCGCATCTGCGCTTCGATTTTCCCATGAGCGACGGCGTCTCAAGGGAGATTGATCGCGCCTTCGATCAAGTGCTGAAGGACCTGCCGATGGAGAGCAAGGGGATCACTTACAGGAAGGACCTCCGCCGCGACGAAAAGATTTGCTTGATCGAAGGGGCGAAACTGGTTATAACCTCTGATCTCCTTATTCAAAAAAGGATGGATGCCGGATCAATCCCGAACATTTTCCTTGATTTCAAAAGTGGTCATTCTTCGTTTATCAGATGGCGATTCCTTGAAAATCTGGAAGACGACATCTTGAAACAGCGGATCGTCGTCTGCTCAAAACTGATAAACGTAGTTTCCCATATATCTCATGAGAGAGGACGCTTTGAAATCGGGGTTGTAAAACGGCTCTCAAAAGAACACGCAATCCAACTGGAAAGGTAAACCGCGCTCTCCACGCCGGAATCTGCGCACAACCATTATGAAAATCATCATTATAGGAGCCTCGACGCCGGGGCTTTTCGCCGCCTCGCTTCTTTCCAAAGCCGGAGCGGATGTAGAAGTTTATGAAAGGTCTGGCGCGCTGGATTTCGCGCCTCGCACACTTATAGTCACCGAGAAAATCAGTGAAGTTCTGGGCTTCGTTCCGGAGGAAGTGATCCTCAACGAAGTTAAGTATGTCGAACTATTCTCCAGGTCCAGGGCGACGACGGTCGAACTCGCCCGCCCGGACCTGATCATCGAGCGGCAAAAGCTGCTCCTCCTGTTGGCGCGGATGGCGGAAGAGGCCGGCGCGAAAATCTTCCTCGGGCGCCGATTTATGAGTTTTACTCCTGCAGGCAAGGGAGGCAAGGGGGTCAATGTTGTTTTTCGGGATTCCAGCGCACGTGTAAACAGACAGGCGCAGGCGGACGTCTTGATCGGCGCTGACGGCGTATTCAGCGGCGTGGCGCGCTCAGCCTCACACAACGGGCATTTTCAGACCGCCCTGCTGCAGGCGCGAGTTCGTATAAACAATGATATCGACCGTGACACATATCGGGTGTGGTTCGATCCGGCGCGGACGAAATATTTCTACTGGTTGATTCCTGAATCTGATGAAATTGCGGCTGTCGGCCTGATCGCCGATGACGCGCGGCAAGCCGGCCGAGCCTTGAAGTCATTCCTGTCCGAGCAAGGCATGGAGCCAATCGATTATCAGGCCTCAATGGTCCCCATGCATAAGTTCCAATACTTCGCCCGGGTGAATGAAATAAGTCGTAACGTATTCCTGATCGGGGACGCCGCGGCGCAAGTCAAGGTAACCACTGTCGGCGGCGTAGTCACCGGGCTGAGAGGCGCGCGCGCAGTCGTCGAGGCGATCCTGAACGGAAGGAAGACCGGGAAGGAATTCAGCAAATTGAAGCGCGAGCTGGACCTCCACCTTCTTGTTCGTCGCCTGCTGGACGGCTTCAATGACCTGGACTATGACAGGCTCATCGACTTCCTGGGTGGAGAGGTTACCGAAATCATATCAAACCAGACCAGAGACGATTTGTCCCGAATGTATCTGAACCTGATTTCGTCACAACCAAAACTCCTTGTTCTGGGGGCAAAGGCATTTCTGAGAGGCGTCGTCTTCAAGAGACGACCCAACGGCGTGGGCGAAGAGAGAGGCGTCCTTGCTGTAAGTCAATCTGAATAATTCATTTTTCGCTTGACAGCAGAATTAGAAATATAGTATCTAGTGGCTTCCATTGTAAACAAATTGTAGTTGCTCCCTAAATAAACCCCTCACAGAACCATTGTCGTTCATTAGATAACTGATGAATCCAAGGTTATTGCTGTTTTGCCTACACAATAGCCAACCGATGCTGGTTGCCAGATCTCTGCCCATTATCTGGCCGAATCTGACTCATTAGCCAGCGAAGGTTCTCGTAATCAAACACAATAAATACCCTGCATAGCGCTATTTTTTGTGACGCCATTTTGGGCCATGGCAGCACGGTCCTACCACCGTGCTGCGAAGTTGGCTTGGCTAATTTCACAAGGCGCTCTGCACCCCCTACGTAATAACGCTACCTAGCTGAAGCTCGAACAATAACGTATCTGCCCCTTCATTTATAACAAGTAGCGACGCAGTCAGGCGTGAGGCTGTTGTGTCGATATAAATAATAGATAACGACACAGTCAGTCGTGAAGCTGTTGTGTCGGTGAAAGGTTGGGACATGTTCGTGAAAGGATTACTATCTCGCTACTGGCGTTATCTTTTAACTTTCATATGCGGATGCGCCGTCATTTCCACAGGGCCAGCTTGCGTGACAGGTGGCAAGAACGGCGGCGGCAGCAACGGCGGCGGCGCTTCTCCGCTGCTCATCATAACTTCGATATCGTCGTCGAACATTACTGGGGTGGCGGCGACAATAGCCTGGAGAACAAACAGGCCGGCGGACTCTCAAGTCGAATATGGCGTCACTACCAGCTATGGTAACGTGGTTTCGCTTAAGACGCTGGAAACAGAACACCAGATGACACTGTTCGGGCTTAGCTCGGACACGCTCTACCATTACAGAGTAAAGTCGACGGACGCGGCGGGCAGTCTGTCTACGTCGGGTGACCTTACGTTTACAACGACAAAGGGCGTCACGCCGACGCCGACTCCAACGCCCACACCGACTCCAACTCCAGCGCCAACTCCAACGCCGCCCCCCCCCGGATTTCCCGTAATCGCTTCATTCACCGCCTCTGCATTCAAAATAAACCCCGGACAATCTTCGACCTTGTCTTGGACGGTCACCGGCGCGACCAGTTTAAAACTCGATCCCGGCGCCATTAATGTCACAGGTCAGACCTCCAGATCGGTGTCGCCCTCCGCGACCACGACTTACATACTGACAGCCACCAACAACGTGGGCAGTGTAAGCCGAAATATCTTGCTGACGGTGGAGGTTCCCCCTCCGCCGGGCGCGTTGCTACTGGCGCCCTACACCGGTACATTTGGAGAAGCGGAGGCGCGGGTATTGTTCGATCGGTTCGGATTCGGCGCGCCGCCCGAGCGGATATCCCAGGCTGTAACTGACGGACTCGAATTGACAATCAGTAAGCTGACCACGTGGCAATCAGAGACTACACCTTACAACCTTGACGCAATCGTGAATGATTGGGTGTGTGACGGCTGGCTCAGCGGCGACAGCCTAAACACATGCGCCAGTACCGGCACGTACGACTTTCACAAAGCGCACTACTCCGATTCGAAGCTGATCAAGTTCCTCCACTCGCCGAATCAATACTTCTACAAGCTCATCCTCTTCCTGCACGATGAACGTATGGCGGGGAGTGACCTTAGTGGAGATCCCTGGTTCTATCGCCATGTATACGTGGACCACTGGAACATGCTGCTGAACGCCGCGCAGGGTGGCGACTACACACAGTTCATGAGGAACTGGATGAAAGACAGCATGGGCCACGTCTTTTGGCTGGACGGGGAGGATAACTTTCAATCTCGTCGGAACGAAAATTTCGCTCGCGAGTTCTGGGAGCTTGGCACTGTGGGGACGATAGATCTCAACGGGAATGCTGTCTACGGCGACTTAGACATAGCCCACGCCGCCTTGGTTCATACCGGCTATTCCAGAGCGCAGAGCAGGGACGCAATTGGAGATTATCAGTATGGCGTCTATAAGGAATCGGATCACGCCCCAGGGCGTTTTGATATCTTCGTGGGCACTCCTTACCAGGCCAGCGTGTCTACGCAAGAGGAGCTTCTCCAAGCGACCTTCAGGCATCCGCGCACGTCGGAGCATCTGGCGGAAGACCTCTGGAAGGAATTCATCAATCCGTATAAGGACCCGAACGCCATCCGGGAACTGGCGGGGATCATCCGCCACTACGGATTCAATCTCACGCCTGTCATGCAGACCATCATGCGCTCGAAAGCGCTTTATGACCCCGGATCGAGGGAGACGCTCATAAAGCAACCGATCGAACTCGTCATAGGGTTATTGAGAAGCTTTCCAGGTTACAACCCTACCCACATCCATAACGGCGATGACTATACGGTGCTTACGTGGCACACAAGCAACCTCGACCAGACCTTCTTTTCTCCAGCCAGCGTCTTCGGTTGGGATGAGAAGGTGTTGGCGGGAGCGAGTTACATCAAGATATGGCGTGACGTTTCAAATCAATTAGTCACGAAGACCGAGGGTTCGGTTGCGAACTATTTTACAAAGTATAGCCTTAGAGATAAATTTTGGACCGGCCTCTCTTCGACCGACCAGCTTGTAGACCGGTTGTCTCGAACTTTCAACGTACCGCTGAACAATAGCCAGCGCGGCTTCCTGAAGAACTACCTCGACACGCAACCGAGGGCAGGCGGGGACCCGCAGTCCTCTCCGTTCTCAACTGCGGGAGCCACTCAACAAGAAGAGCGGATCAAAGGGGCTATTGCGATTCTCGTCAATCAGCCGAGCTACAGGACTAAGTAGGAAACAGGAAAGAGGTGAATATCATGCAATCATTTTCGAGACGGACATTCTTAAAAGGGGTGGCGGCAACTACATGCGGCAGCGCAATACACGCAGTCTCACCATTATCCAACAGCGGTTTTATAGCCTGGGCGGGGCCCGAACCCGCTCAAACCGTGGGGGCGCTCGGGACTAATCCTCTCTTAATCCTATTGAACCTCGACGGAGGTTGCTCTTATAACATCACTCCGATATATACCGGCGCCTACCGCGACCGGAACCGGAATATCAGCTATGGGCCTGAGAGCTCAATTCCTTTGACAGCCGACCAGGGCTTGCACCCTAATCTTCCCCTGCTAAAACCTGTCTGGGACGGAGGAAACCTGGCGGTATTGAACCTCGTTGGACTTAATGACCCGAACGGATTGACACGCTCGCACGATGACGGCGCGAACATTAAACTCACCGGCATTACCAATGTCGCCGAAGTGAAAGCGGGCCTCAAACCCGGTTGGGTAGTGAATATGAGCGCCCAATTCGGCGAGCCTTTCTCCGGCATCGCCATCAATTCAGGCCGATCAAGCCTGATGGGAGGCCCTAACCCGCCGTTGTCAATCACCACACTCGCCTCGCTGGGCGAACTGCCCGTGTTTAGTCAACCGGTAGGAGATTGGATCAGGTTCACTCGAAGCGCCATCATGGGCGCTGGTGATCCGCCTCAAGGTCCCAACCAGGCGACCATCAAAAACACCATGACGAATGTCGATAACGCTTTTGCGGAATTGGGGAGGCAGATAGCGCCGGTGACGCTCCCGGCCATTGCCAATCCGTTCGACCTCAGCCGGGACGGGACTGGTTTCATCCGCGCATGCAGTGACGCCGCCAGGTTGGCTATCACCTCCTCGCTCAGGGTACGCTTCATCTATCTCGAACAACGGGGGTATGACAACCATGGAGAAGATTTTAATAACTTGAAGGAGCTGCTCAACACCCTTAACAATGGGATCGGCCCGCTAATTCAGACCCTTAAGGCGGCTGGCAGATGGAACGACACCGTCATCGCCACTCTCACCGAGTTTGGGCGCACTCATCAAAATGCCACAAACGGGACCGACCACGGCGCGGAGACTTCAATGTTCGTCATGGGAGGCAAGGTCAAAGGCCGCCAGGTGAATCCCGTTCCGTCGGTCACTCAAATTAATAAAGGCGATTACATCATTGGCGCCGATATCGACTTCCGACACGTCTTCCGCGAAATAATCGTCGCTATGGGACAGGACCCGGACGCGATTTTCCCGTACAGAGTGGCGGAACGAACCCCGGCGCTTGGCTTGTTCTAAAAGCCGTTTTACAGCTAAAAATGGGACGGACTTCAGTCTCAGTAGTCCCAAATTTGGCCGGGGCGACCCGCAAGGTTTGAAATAAAATGGCTTGTTGGCCTTGATCATAGTTTCGGCTATCGGACAAAAAAATAAGGGACAGAAAAAATGCTGCTTCTGTCCCTTATTTTTTTGCCCGGCGCCTCCGAGTGGCCGAAACTACGATCAAAGCCGCACAGAGGTTTATCACTAAGAACTGCTGGTAACATCCCACTGAGTCATCAGGAACTTGACGCGGGCGAAATCTAAGATAAATGATTTGGACTTGTCGATGGCTCACACTCGATCCCTCGATCCGCCGCATTGCTTTTACAACACCATTGACGCTTTCAACGGCTGTTTGTATCCTCAGCCCCGCTATATCTGCGGAAAGCTCTCAAACAACGAAATCGGTAAAACAATCAAAATCCCTCTTGAGAGAGATATGAGGAAGACAAATGCGCTGTTTGATGATTGCCGCCTTATCCGCTTTGATACTGCTGTGCGTATCAATCTCAATCCCACAAGGTCGTGGGTTGCATTCAATCCGCTGGCCCCCTCTCATGATCAACCTGTTACGGGTCGAGGCGTCGGCTACTACAAGGCTGTGGCCAGTGGCGACGCCTGCGCAAGCGCCGGCTAGTATACGCGGCGCGGCGCCAAGCGCTCAGGAGAGTATTTCGCTGGAACCAGATAAGCCCGTCGAACGAGAGCTTTCCGGCAGCCAATCGCATTCCTACAAGATCACGATGATCTCCGGTCAGTACCTGCGTATAGTGGTTGAGCAACGAGGGATAGATATTGCGGTGGCGCTGTTTACGCCTGATGGTAAGAAGATCAGCGAGGCCGACAGCAATCATTTGACCGAGAGATTAGAGACCGTGTTAGCGATCGCAGAGGCGCCTGGCGCATATCTGATCGAGGTGCGTTCACCTGAGAAAACAGCCGAGACAGGACGCTATGAAATCAAGGTAGAAGAACTGAGAGCGGCGACCGACGAGGATAAGTATCGAGTTGCTGGAGAGCTGATCTTTCGAGAGTCGGAGCGGCTACAAAATGGAACGCTGGAAGCCAAAAGAAAGAGTATTGAGAAGTATCACGAAGCGTTAGAGTTGTATCGAAGAGCGGCCGACCGCGATGGGGAGGCTCAAATACTCAATAATATCGGCGAGGTCAATTGGTTGCTGGGAGAGAGGCAGAAGGCGCTGGAGAAGTTCAATGAAGCTCTGCCGATCAGGCGGGAGATAGGCGACCGCAGTGGGGAGGCTACCACACTCAGCAACATCGGCGCGGTCTATTCGTCACTGGGAGAGATGCGGAAGGCGCTGGAGAAGCTAAATGAGTCTCTGCCGATCAGGCGGGCGGTAGGTGACCGCAGTAGGGAGGCTGTCACACTCAACAATATCGGCCAGGTCTATCTGGAATTGGGAGAGATGCAGAAAGCATTGGAGAAGCACAATGAAGCTCTGCCCCTCAGGCGTGCGGTAGGTGACCGCAGTGGAGAGGCCGTCACACTCCTCAACATCGGCGCGGTCTATCGGTCACTGGGAGAGATGCAGAAGGCGCTGGAGAAGCACGACGAGGCTCTGCCAATCTTCCAGACAGTGGGCGACCGCAGTGGGATTGCCACCACACTCAACAACATCGGCGAGATCTATCGGTCGTTAGGAGAGATGCAGAAGGCGCTGGACAAGTTTAACGAGGCTCTGTCAATCAGACGGGCAATAGGTGAGCGAAGCGAAGAGGCTCAAACCCTTCTAGGTATTGCGCAAGTAGAACAAAAGCGTGGGAATCTGACCCAGGCCCGCCAATTTCTTGAACAAGCCACCAACATCGTCGAGTCCATACGCGCCAAGACATTCAGCCAGGAGCTTCGCGCTACCTTCTTTGCCTCCAGACAGGAGTTCTATCAATCCTATGTCGATGTGCTGATGCAGATGCACAAACAGAACCCGGCTGCGGCGTTTGACGCTGCCGCATTAGCGGTGAGCGAGCGCGCCCGAGCACGCTCCTTACTGGAATTGCTCAAAGAGGCCCGCGCCGACATTCGCCAGAGCGTCGATAGTTCGCTGATCGAGCGCGAACGCTCTTTGCAGCAACGGCTTAATGCGAAGGCTGCGGAGCAAGCTCGCTTATTAAACCGTAAGCACACCCCCGAACAGGCCGACGCCATCGCCAAAGAAATCGCCGCCATCACCGCCGAATATGAAGAGATCCAGGCACAGATTCGGGCTCGCAGCCCACGATACGCGGCGCTGACACAGCCTCAGCCGCTGGGGCTGACAGAGATTCAACAACAGGCTCTCGATGAAGACACGCTGCTGCTCGAGTATTCGCTCGGCGAACAGCGCAGTTACCTCTGGATTGTTTCGCAACGCTCCATCGACAGCTATGAGCTTCCTCCCCGCGCCGAGGTCGAAGCCGCTGCACGCCGGGTTTATGAAATGCTCACTTTGCGCCCGAAACGCGGGGCTCCGCCCGATCCGAAATTGATCGCTCAGGCTAAGACGCTCAGCAGGATGTTGCTCGGCCCGGTGGCTCCGCGACTCGGCGGCAACCGCTTGGTCGTTGTGGCGCCGGGCGCGCTGTCTTATCTGCCTTTCGCCGCGCTGCCGGCGCCGGAAGATGAGATGCAACCGGCCGGAGGTTATGAGCCCTTGATCGCCAAGCATGAAGTAGTGAATGTCCCTTCCGCTTCGGTCCTATCAGTCATTCGCCGTGAAACGGCGGGCCGTCAGCGGGCGGCCAAATCGGTCGCCGTGCTGGCCGATCCCGTCTTTGAAGAGAGCGATCCACGCTTGGATGAGGCCAAAAATGGAAACTCCTCCGGAAAGCAACCGACCACGCGGGGGGCTGACGCGGAACTTTCAGAGTTGGCGCGCGCGATCAGAACTATGAATTTTCCCGACGCCCGCGCCGGTTTCACGCGACTCCCCTTCTCACGCTATGAAGCCGATGGCGTTATCGCGCTGACTCCGAAAGGGACAGGGCTCAAGGCGACCGACTTCAACGCCAGCCGCGACATGGCCAAGAGCCGGCAATTGAGTGAGTACCGCATCCTGCATTTTGCGACCCACGGCCTGCTCAACAGCGAGCGCCCTGAACTTTCGGGGGTGGTCTTCTCGCTTATCGATCGGGAGGGGAAACCGCAGGATGGATTTCTACGGCTGCACGAGATCTACAACCTCCAGCTCAATGCCGAGCTGATCGTGCTCAGCGCGTGCGAGACGGGACTGGGCAAAGAGATCAAGGGCGAGGGATTGATCGGGCTGACGCGTGGATTTATGTACTCCGGCGCGCCGCGCGTGGTCGCGAGTCTGTGGAATGTCGACGATTTTGCGACGGCGGAACTGATGAAGCTTTTTTATCAGCGCATGCTCAAAGACGGTCTGCCGGCGGGGGCGGCTCTGCGAGCGGCACAGCTTGAATTGTCCGGACAGAAACGCTGGGCGTCTCCCTACTACTGGGCCGGATTTGTGTTGCATGGAGAGTGGAAGTGATCGCTGTGGCCGGCTACGACGGTTTTCCGCAGGAGCCTTCATGTCGCGATGAGCGCACCCCCTGAAACTAATGAAAATCGCTCTCCAATTTTGGATCTACTGAGCCTGTCTGCCAGGATTCATGCTGCGGACAGACTGAAGTCCGTCCCACTTTTGGCTGCTTCGATTTAAATTACAAAATTTCGGCAACAAGAAGCGCCAGACAAAAAAGTATGGCGGGAAAATGTAAGCCTTCATTTTCCCGCCTACATTTTTATCTGGGGCCAGAACCAACGATCGAAACCCTATTCAAAATCAATCTTCACACTTCACTTCTCGCTGAATCACTCACGAACATTTCAAAAGTTGCCCAACAACCCAAATATAATTAATGACACGCCTATTTCAGAGGCCAACCAGATGTCATGCCGACGCCTTATGGGTCCTCACAGGGCTGGCGGTTGTGAGTTTGATTCTGTTCGGCCCCGGGTGTGGTATGTCGAGCGGCGTCAACGCCCCGGCGAACCACTCCCAGACTCCAACTCCAACTCCCGACACCTTGCGGCCGACTTCGACAATCACGTCCCCAACGGCAGGGGCGACTGTATTAATCGGAACTACAGTCAACATCACCGGGACTGCGAGCGACACCGGCGGCGGGTCGGTGGTCAGGGTCGAAGTGTCGGTGGACGGCGGCGCTACATGGAACATGGCTACGGGGACGAGCGCCTGGAGTTATAACTGGACGCCCACCTCGGCCGGACCGGCGCCGATCAGAAGTCGCGCGGTGGACAACAGCGGAAACCAGCAGGATCCTCCGGCGGAAATAACCGTCACAGTCAACGAACAGCCGCGGGTTGTTACGGTAACGCCTGCGCCGGGCGAGACTAATGTTTCGATTGGCGTCTCGCCGGCGGCCACGTTTTCGGAACCGCTCGATTCAACCAGCCTGAACACGTCAACAGTCCTGATGCGCGACGCGGCGAACAACCCGGTTCCCTTCGCTATGTACTATACGCCGAGCGATTTCAGGGTCACGCTCGCGCCGAAGCGACTGCTACAGTCGGGGCAGACTTACACGGTTACTCTCAAGGGAGGCCCCGCCGAGCCTCACATCACCGATTTGACAGGAACGCCGCTCGCTTCCGACTTCTTCTGGTCGTTTACCACAAAACCGGGAACAGCGTTATCGATATGGGCGCCTAGCGCCACGCCGGACATCCCTAGATTTAATGATCAGGCTGCTGTTGAACTCGGATTGAAATTCCGTTCCGACATTGATGGTCAAATTACCGGCGTCAGGTTTTACAAAGGAGGCCCGGCAAACGGCGGCGAGCATGTGGGCCATCTTTGGACCAGCGCGGGAACGCTGCTCGGCTCTGTGACTTTCGCCAACGAGACGGCGAGGGGATGGCAGCAGGCTCTATTCGAGAATCCTATCACGATCACGGCCAATACGACTTATGTCGTTTCGTACTTCGCTCCGCAGGGGAATTACGCGGTTACCCTAGACCAGTTCGCATCATCAGGAGTAGACAATCCCCCGCTGCACGCATTGAGCGACGCTGCCGCCGGCGGAAACGGCGTTTTCCACTACGGCCCGACAGGAGGTTTCCCAGAAGACAATTCCGGGGCGCCGAACTACTGGGTGGACGTGGTCTTTAACGATTCAGGCCCTTTACCGCCACAGGTCGTTTTGGTAACGCCGGCGCCGGGCGCAACCAATGTTTCGACTGACGTCGCGCCAACAGCCAGGTTCTCGAAGCCGCTCGATCTAACCAGCCTGAACGCGTCAACAGCGCTGCTGCGCGATGCGGCGAACAACCCGATTCCCTACACCATCTCCTACAGCGCGAGCGATTTCACGGTCACGCTCACGCCACAGCAACTGCTAAAGTTGGGGCAGACCTACACGGTGACTCTCAAGGGCGGCCCCGCCGCGCCCCACATCACTGACGCCGCCGGGAAATCGCTCCCTTCCGATTTCGCCTGGTCATTTGCCACACCGCCACTTCCGCCCCCTCTTCCCATTCTTGTGATTACAAGTTCTGGAAATAAGTTCACGCAGTATTATCAGGAAATCCTGCGCGCCGAGGGGTTCAATAACTTCAATGCCATCGACATGACGAACGTCACGGACGTGGCGCTGGCTCAATATGACGTGGCCATACTCGGCGAAATGCCACTCACCTCGTCACAGGTCATAATGCTTAGCAATTGGGTCGGCTCAGGCGGGAATTTGATCGCGATGCGTCCCGACAAACAACTTGCTTCGCTTCTCGGGATCAGCGACGCGGCCTCCGTCCGGTCCGACGCGTATTTGTTGATCAACACCGCCCAGGCGCCGGGCGCGGGCATCGTCAATCAAACCATTCAGTATCACGGCGCCGCCGACCTTTATGCGCTCGCGGAGGCGACTCAGGTCGCAACCATCTATTCCGGCCCTTCACAGTCCACTGCCAATCCCGCGGTCACGCTTCGTACGGTCGGGACGAACGGCGGACAGGCGGCGGCGTTCACCTTCGATCTCGGGCGATCCATCGTCTTCACCAGGCAGGGAAATCCGGCCTGGGCGGGGCAAGAGCGCGACGGCTATCCGGATGCAATCCGCCCGAGCGATCTTTTCTTCGGCGGCCAAGACCCCGATTACGTGAATCTGGACAAGGCGGCGATCCCACAGGCCGACGAACTCCAGCGGCTTCTCGGCAATATGATACTCTCGATGAACATGGACAGGCGGCCGCTGCCGCGATTCTGGTATCTGCCGAACATGAAGAAGGCCGTCGTCGTGATGACCGGCGACGACCACGGCAC